>Ga0214472_10003012_pt1 | contig 17933 bp, 15 predicted proteins | sample RVTome_6_FD_207662 | JGI IMG/M metagenome (GOLD analysis project Ga0214472, IMG submission 207662) | Soil microbial communities from uranium-contaminated site in the Upper Colorado River Basin, Wyoming, United States - RVT140D175 | ecosystem: Environmental > Terrestrial > Soil > Contaminated >...
GGACCGAAGTCCATCCGGTAGCGGGCCGCCGAGCTCGTGTTATCCACGTCGAATTGGCCGCTAGCCGAACTCTCGAGGCCGGGAACGATGAGATTCGTCACGCCGTCACGCGCCGTGAATACGGCCCATGTATGTTTTCCCTGCTTGCCGGTGGGCTTCCCCGCACCCGACGGCTTCGCGATCGCTCGTGTGTGGACCAGCCTCAGATCGGTGCTGAAGTAGTCCGCGCCCTCCAGGAAGAACGGCCGCGTTTCGCGAAAATACAGCGCGAACTGTTCGTTCTCGGCCAGCTGCAGCGCATCGGCTTCGACCTGCGAAAAATCAGGATGGATGGCTCCGTTGAGGCTCATGTTCGGGAAAATTCCCCATCGAACGCTGAGGCCGACGTCTGCGTCAACGTCGCCGTTGGTGAAGTTAGGAGCATCCAGCGACTCTCTTGCATCGCTCCGACTCGCGGTGATGGTTGGAATGAGCTCGAGATTGTGCCCCGGACTGGCGCCGGTCATCCCCTTCAACTTGATCGTTTGCGACAGATAGCTGTTTTTCGCTCGATCGCGGGCGAAAGCACCGATGTGATGCCGAAAATCTCGCGGATAGCTGCGAATCGCATCGAAGCCCCAGATCGCATTCCACGAGTCGTCATAGTTCTCTGAGACATCGTCATTGATGGCGTCGATCTGCACGCCTAGAGGCGTGCAGAACAACTCGTAGGCGCGGCGCTCGTCGTTGGAGGAGTCCAACACGATGCCGACCCAATCATCACTCCAGGCTTGATCTCGATCCGAGTAGCGCGCGCGGATCTTCGATGGATCCGGGTCTTCGGCCTGGAACGCGAACTACACATGGCTCTCGTCATAGCTGATCAGACACACGGTGCGAACCGGCGGCGTGATATTTTCGCCGGGCTGCACCTCGTATCCCAACTCGAGGCGCGCGGCGTCGGCCCACGCCACTTCGTCGATGTAGCCGACGACTTTGATGGGTGAAGCCGCGCGAGTCACGTGATGAACGATCGGTGCGCCGGCGTGGGCGATGGTAGGCACGAGGACGGTACAAAGGCACGCGGCGAGGCTGGCCAGCTTCATCGATTCCTCCGGAACTCGTATCTAGGGGGCGCGGAGGATGGCGAGCTGTCCTCACAGCCTGGAGTACCCCCCCCCGGGCCGCCAAAGGTCGCAGCCCGGAAGGCGCCACACACCCCCCTGGCGCCCCAGACGGTTCGATCGTTGGGAAACAGCTTTGCTTCAGGCCCCTCAGCCGTCGATGTTCCGCACGATTGCCGAGCGCGGGAGGATCGGTGATCAAAACCGTCTTGAGCTCGGCCGGAGGGAAGACACGATCCTTTCGCCCTACGCTTCTCCAACCTCAGACGGATCCCGGCGTATTTCAGGGTGGGCACGCGAATCGACGAGCGGGCCTGATTGCGATGTTGTGAACTCCTGTGAACACCGGGGGTTCTCGTCAGCCCCAGGGCGCACCGAGTGCCAGTTGAGACTCATTCTGGGGTATACTCCCGTCGAAGCAATCGAATGGGGGAAGCGATGCTCAAGATCGAATGCCGCGAATCGCGCGACGTAATTCTGGTCGATCTCGTCGGCCGAATGAGTGGCGGGCCGGATACCCGAGCGATCAAAGAAGTCATCAAGTCCAGGGTGGAGAGCGGCCACCGTCGTTTCGTGCTCAACATGACGGAGCTCGACTGGATGACCTCGATCGGGATCGGCACTCTCGTCGAGGCCTACGCTTCGGTCAAGAAAGCCGGCGGGGTTCTGGTTCTGTTGTCCCCAACGGAGCGGGTCGCCCACACGCTCGAGATGACCAGACTGATTCCTGCGGTGTTCAAGGTCTTCCATGAAGAAGCGGAGGCCGCGGAGTTCTTCATGGTTGACGGCGCCTCCAGTTCCGCCGAGGAGGCGTGACGAAGCTCTCTGCCTGCGAACGTGACAACAGCCCGTAGGACATGCCCGTCGACGAGAAGGCGCCCATCCACCGTGATCTTCAGTATCACGGCGACAGCAAGAATATGAACGGCAGTCACAGCACTTGCCGGCCCCTGGTGCCATACATAGAATGAGATTTTCCAACTCATTGAGTTGCGCTCGCTGGGGTCTTGTCTCCTTCGGCGGTGAGTGGTTCCGCAGGCGCATCGCCGGAGGGGTAACAGTATGCAACGAGGCGAGCTGAACCGGCGCGTCGTCCTCCTGATCTTCTTTCTTTCCGGAATTTCAGGCCTCGTCTATCAGATCGTGTGGACTCGCATGCTGGTCCTCGTTTTCGGAAACACTCTGCTGGCCACCAGCACGGTGCTGAGCGCATTCATGGCCGGACTCGCCGCTGGGAGTTTCGCGCTCGGGGAATACATCGATCGCAAGCCCCGAGCTCTGCTCAAGGTGTACGCCGCACTCGAGGCGGGCATCGGTCTCTTCGGCCTCCTGTTCCCCCTGCTATTCGCCTTGGTGACGCCGCTGTACACGAGCGTCTACCAAAGCGTTGGCGAGAACCTCGCCATCGCGAATTTTTTCCGCTTCATGGTCTGCTTCGTCCTGATCGTCCTTCCGACGTTTTGTATGGGTGGCACGCTTCCCGTCCTGCTGAAGTACTTCGCCGAGAGATGGGGCCGACTGGGCTCTCAAATCGGTTTTCTCTACGGCCTGAACACCGCCGGCGCCGTCGTCGGTTGTGCGGCCGCGGGCTACTATCTTCTGGGTGCCGTCGGCCTCCGGCAGACGACCTGGATCGCTGTGATCATCAACATCGCTGTCGCGCTGGTTGCGTGGCTGGTTCCCGAGAGGGCGGCCACGCGGCCCGAAGACGAGTCAGCCGCCGGCTCGAAGAACGATGCTCGTCCAGCGAGCGATCCTCGGCAGGAGCGACCCATCGTGATCGCGGTGTTGGTGGGCATCGCGCTCTCTGGATTCTGCGCCCTCGCCTACGAGGTCCTGTGGGCGCGCATGCTCAATCTCTTTCTCAACAACAACACTTCTTCGTTCACGGCGACCATCGCAACCTTTCTCCTGGGTATCGCCATCGGTAGCCTGGTGTTCGCGAGATTTCTCTCGCGCATGCGCGCGAAACTCGTGTTGTTCGCTGGACTGCAACTCGGCATCGGCGTGATGGCTTGTGCGACGCCATTCCTCTTCAGGCTCCTGCAGGGTCCTTTGTTCTCCAATCGCGCGGAAACCATGACCATTCTCAAGACCACCGTCATCATGATCGGGCCCACCATCATGATGGGTATCGCGGTGCCATTGGCCGTGCAGATCTGTCAGTGGGGAAAGGGCAGAGAAGGAAGAAGCGTCGGCGCGGTGTATGCATTCAATACCATCGGATCGATCTTGGGCGCCTTCTCTGCCGGCTTCATTCTGATTCCTTCCATCGGGCTTCATGCGGCGATCCTCACCGTGGCGAGCCTGAATCTGGGCGCGGGAATGCTCGTGTTCGCGGCGCGGATGACGAGCGGCCGCCGCGTCGTATTGGTTGCGGCTTGGTCTACGGTTGTGCTGCTGCTCTTCCTGACGGCCCCCGATGCGCTCTTCCGCGACATCTACCAGCGGGCCACACCCAATTCGGAGATCCTCCACTACAAGGAGGGTAAAGTCGTCAATGTCGTCGTCTACGACTTCGAGGCGGGTTACAAGGACCTGCATCTCAATGGCATCGAAGAGGCGTCCTCACGCCTGTGGCATGTCCAGCTCTTCAAGCTACTCGGCGTGCTCCCCATGATCATGCACGAAGAACCCGATGAGGCGCTGATGATCGCCTTCGGTGCGGGAATGTCGGCAGGCGCCGCCATAGGACTCGCGAGCGCACTCGAAGTCGTCGATCTCAATCCAGACATCCATGGCCCAGCGAGGTTGTTTCGCCGCGAGAACCTCGATGTGATCGACAATCCCAAGCTCACCGTCACCGTCAACGACGGCCGCAACGAACTTCTGCTGGATCCAAAGCAGTACACGGTCATCATCTCCGATGCCACGAATCCAAAGATGTTCGATTCGTGGACACTCTACACACGCGAATTCTACGAGCTGACCAAGCGCCGTCTCTTGCCGGGCGGCATCTTCGCGCAGTGGCTTGTCTACCCGCTTCCTGGCGATTCGTTTACCTCGATCCTCAAGACGTTCCGTTCGGTGTATCCGCACATGAGCCTGTGGAGCATCCACGGCTCGTCCCAATGCCTGATGCTCGGCACGCCCGAACGGTTGGATATCGACTACCAGGAATTCGCCAGTAGGCTCGAGCCCGTCCTCGAGTCGACGAAATTCGTCGAGTACGGCGTGGACTCGGCGCCAAAATTCCTGAGTTTCCTCCTCCTGGGCGAAGACGAACTCGACGTGTTGCTCGAGGGCGTTACCCGGATCAGCACCGACGACCTACCGTATCCCCAGTTCCAGTACGGGCGCACTCTGGAAGGTGTGCAGGAATGCCTCGACCTGCTCGAGCATCAGGAAACGATTCTCCCTTACGTCAGAAACATCGGACCTGACGCGGAGCGCGTCCGTGCCGAGCTGCAAGCACATCGAGACATCTCACAGCGTCTGAACCTCGGCTTCTTCTTGAACCGCTGGGACGAGTATTTGAAGGCCGCGCAGCTCGCGCGGCGACATGGGTTTCCCAACGACGCCAATGTCGCCTCCGTCCTGCGATATGATTCCGAACGCCTGCTTCATCATCTCGAGCGAGTCGTCAGCCATCCCGACGATCCCGAGGTCCACAACAGCCTGGGCTATGTCTACTGGCAGCGGGGAGAATTGGACAAAGCGCTCGAGCATCTCGAAGAAGCGGTTCGGCTGTCGCCGCGGCTGACGAACGCACTCGGGAATCTCGCGCAGGTTCTCATGGCGACGGGGGATTTTGAGGGTGCGACCCGGACGCTTCAAGACCTTCGGCGGTCGAACCCCTCGTCTGGAATTCAGACCTTCGTGCGCGGTGCAGAGTCGGTGATCCAACTGCAGGCCCGTCTCCAGCTCACGGGACCGTCGGTTCAACTTTACCAATCTCTGGCGAATGCCTATATGGCCATCGGCGATCTACACAATGCGATCGACGCCGCGCAAAATGCGGGGAACCTCATCGACGGCGACGCGCGCGCCTCTCTCGATCTGGCAATATTCTACGAGGAGCTTCAGTTATTCCATGAGGCGGCCGAGGCGTATCGTGTCGCCTCCGAGCTGGCGCCGGGCGATGCTCACCTGACTGCCGTCGCTCAGTCCGCGGCGACTCTGCAGAACTACGCGAAGGAGCGCCAAGCCTGGTTGCACCGTAAGAATACCGTCTTCGCCCCATTCGGAATCGAGTGAGGTCCGCAGGGGAGCCGCAAGAAGCGCGGCATACACAGTATCACGCCGCCGGTGGTCCTACGACTTCTTGACCGCGATGACGCGCCGACCGACTGGCTCGAGGAGTCCCTGCTCGATCGCGGCGGACTCTTGCGCCAAAAAGGTCCGAACGAGTCTCGCACCTGGTTCACCGCTCGGCACGACGGCTGAAAGGAAGAGATACAGGTAGGGGGTCCGCTCTTCCGACTGGATGCGGAAGAACCCGCCGAGCGAACTACGGTGGTCCACGGCAGAGTGCGTCGCCAAGCCTCGCTGTCCGGAGTACTCCGCAATCGTCCGACCGGAAAAGATGGCGCGCTCGATGTCATTGTCGGGTGAGAGTTCAATATAGCCGCGATTGCGAAGCTCGTGGAGTGTCAGCCGATACCACTCGGTCGTGCTCCTGGCCAAGGCGAAGTGATCGGAATCGTCGATGAACAACATTTGGAGACAATAACAGCATCGTAGCCAAAGCACTCCAGTTGCATGACATCGGGGTGCGTGGATTCAAAGGAGAGCGAGGCAACATCCACTGCCGGAATTGGTTGGCCCGTCGGGTCCACTACGTGAATCTCGTGGCCGGATTCCGCTATTCGCCGCACGAACGCGTGGCTTCCGCCGCCGATTTCCAGCAAACGGCAGCGTTGACGAGGCATGTATGGCGAGACGAAGGCGAAAGCCTCATCCGATTCGATGTCGTGAGGCTCCGGATACTCGTTTCGGCTTTTGTCGACCACGAGGATAATCCCACGTCACCGTCGGGTCCTACGGCGGTAGACGGAAGCGTCAACAAGGCTCCCGTAGCAGGCGCGGCCCTGAACATCCACCGGATCGATGCGGATGGATCCATTGGCACTCTGGTGGCCGGGCCGTTCACCACGGACACGGCCGGCAATTGGTCCGGCGAGATTCCCGCGAGTACTTCCGGGAACTTCGTCATGGTGGCCACCGGGGGAAGCTATGTGGACGAAGCGACAGGAAACACGGTGGCGCTGGCGGCCGGACAGGAACTGTTCGGCATTCTAAAAGGTTCGTCCGCACACGTTACGCCGCTGTCACACGCCATATTCCAGGCGACGCAAGCACTCGTGGACGGCGGAACGCCGCTTGCGACTGCCATCGCTCGGGCGACGTCCAGTTCGGTCCCCGCTTTCGGCTTCGACTTCGCGACGACGGCGCCATCTGATCTCGCCTCGGCTTCGGCGAATCAAAAGGAATACGCGGCACTCCTGGGTGGTCTCTCCACTTTGTTGGACGCCAATCCATTGCTCGGCGCGTTTACGAGTACGCGGCCAGTCGATTTGGTGACCGCCGTGGCCAGCGACATGGCGGACGGCAAGCTGGACGCTTTGGACGCCTTTGGAAGTTCGATCCAGGTTCCCACGGACGCCTCGGGAACGCCCACGGCGGCGCTCCCCGCACTCAGCCCGGCCGATTTGTCGGCCTGGCTCAACGCGGCCAACAGCTACGCCGCCACGGTCTCGACCCTCGACGGCGTCAGCTTCAATCCCAGCACTGCATGGAACCCATCGAGTCTTGCGACTGGAGGCGGAAGCGGAAGTGTCGTGTTCTCGGGTGACGGCGCAGCATCGCTGCCCAGCGTCGACTTCGACGTCACGTCGTCGGGGACTTTCGATGTCCAGATATTCTGGTCCGATGATGTCAATAATGTCGAGATACTGGTCGTGCCCAATACCCTCAATGGGATCCGAACGGCGTACGTGAGTCACACGATCGGCGAAACATCGCTCATCTGGAACGCGTTCAACGACGGCGGCATCCCTGGCATCACACGCTCGGGAGGGAAGGTCACGTTCACGGATGCATCACTGAATCAGCTGACGGGGGGCACCACCACGCTGATCCTCAAAGGGGTACTGACGGAGCCCGTCTCGAAATAAGAAGTTGGACGACACGTCCAGTGGTTGCTCCGCTTCTAGAGCGTCTCAGGGGGGCGGCAAGGTAGGAGTATCCCGGTCCTTTCACCGTAGTCGGAGAGAGGGGTCCGAGCCGCGTTCTGCGGGAGCACACCAAGTACTACCAACGGAATGGGACTCGCCTGGGGCCTCACGACATGCCAGCAATTTTCTGCGCCATCACGCGCTGCTCGACCCGCATCCGCAGGAGATAGACCGCTGTCGGCACGCGGTGACCAAGCTCGTCGTGGCCATCCCAGCTCGTCAGATGCACGCCCGTCGCGAAGTGCCGATCAGTGAGCCGGCGCACGAGGCGCCCGGCGAGATCGTAGATTGCAAGGCGCACCCACCCTGGCTGCGGACGGCCGAACTCGATGTTGGCAGAGCCGCCGATGGGATTGGCGCCGAGAATGCGCAGCGTTGGGCTGAGTGCAGCCGCAGCCTCCGGTACCGCGGTCGCCGGGCTGCTCTGTTCGTCGGCAAACGCCGAGCCGGCAAACGTACTATCGATCGCCTGTACGCTCCAATAGATTGGATCCGCATCGGGTAGCGTGATCGTCCAGGTCGTGCGTTGACTCATGTTGCCGGGCACCGGCACGCGGCGCCAGCCAGTCGCCGCGTCGGCGTCGGCCGGCACGATGTCGTGGGCGCCGGGCGCCGAACCGACTCGCAGGTTGTAGCTCAACCCCAGGCTCGGCGTCTGCGCGTCCGTCGCGGCATCCCAGCTGAACGTGGCCTACGTGCCGACGAGTTACAGATCGAGATCGCTTGGCGCCTGCGGCGGCGTGTTGGCCGTCGCGCTGTCATTGCGATAGATGCGCGTGATGCGATCGCTATTGGTCGTGAGCCCGCTCATCAGCACGTCGAGGTCGCCGTCGTTGTCATGGTCGCCCCAGGCGAGGCTGCAGGAATCCAGCCCGGGCAGTCCGGCCGCGCGCTGGCTTTGCCTCGATCGGGCGCTCTGGCCCGCACAGAGTCATACGTCCGGGAGGGGCACTGCGAACTTCGAGGTTGGGGACGGTCGTTCCCGCGTCCTTTCATGAATGAGAACCTGCGGGATCGCCTGGCCAGGCCCTCGAGCCGACAGCACCGCCGGACGCCGCACGCGCGATGGCTCGGCTCCACGCAGGCACTGGCCGGCGATTCAGCGGACGGCGGATCCCGTGACGACGACCGGAAGCCAGATGGGAAGTGATTTCGGGAAGAGGCAACGCCGCGCATCGCAGGCTTGGTAGTCGAGCTTCCCTTCCAGTACGAAATCGCCAGAGGCCGTCGTATCGGCCGCGACGACGACGAGCGGGATGGCGGTCCTCCCCTCGTAGGTCTTCAGATCTTCGTCCGCGCCCTCGAGCCGGAACGGGATGGGTGGCGGATAGGCGTGGACCTGCGCCTCGACGCCTGCCCTCGCCACGAACTGCAGTTCTGTCGCGATGAGAAACTCGTCGCTCGCCGGGTTGGCCTGGACATGGAAGCCCTCGGCGATCTCGATGGAAACGAGCACCGTGTCACTCGATCCGGCGACGAGATGGAGCGCTGGGATCTCGTGGATGGAGACGACGCTCGGCGCGGGAATCGAATCCTGAGCGATCATCCCGAGCAGCCATGCGAGAGCCGCCGCCAGACCCATGGTCGAGGGGTTCATTCCGCCGCGAGAATCTCGTCGAGCCTGGCCTTGAGCGCGATCAGTTTGGCGTCGAAGTTTCGCGAGTCCAGAAGCGAATAGAACTGGATCTTGCCGTCCCGGTCGATGATCAGATTGGATGCGATGGGGATCTCGCTGCGAGGCAGATCCGGCAGGAGCCCCTCAGGTGCGTAGCTCTCGGCCGTGGAGCCGTCGAAGTCGAGGAGCACGGGGATCGTCCACTCGAGTTTGCTCTTCCAGGCTGCGGCCGTCTCGGATTCCTCGGAGACATCGATGACCATGGCTTGAACCCCGCGGTCGGCGTACTCATCATTCAGAATCTGTAAATGCGGAGCCTCCGCATTACAGAATGGTCACCAACTGGCGCCGAAATGCAGGACGATGAGCTTGCCACGGAGATCCCGCAGCCGGAGGGAGTCACCGCCGACCGTCTCCAGGTCGAAGTCTGGAGCGGCCTCCCCAATCCAAGGATGACCGGAGAGATCGCTGCTATCCTCTGCGGCGGCCAGTTGAGCTGTGCCGATGGCTGCGGTCGCTGAGATCGCCAGGATGAAGAGTGAGCGCTTGATCTGGGACATATCTGATTTCTCCACGATGGGCCAGGAACTTGCGCAGATCATGCTTGGGGGATCCTCATGGCGTCAATACGAAAAGAAGCTGCGGGGCGACGAGCACAGTACACCGCGGCGCCGGAGTTCGTCGGTTGGGGATGGATGGCGGAGGCAGACACGACTCGTCCCACGGGCCGCCAGGCCAGGGGAGGTCGCGGTCGGAAGGCTCATGAACCGCTGTCGTCCGCGAGGCTAGCCCATCCTGGGACGCCGCGCCGACCTAACTCCGAATCCCCTCCAAATCCAACAAGAACGCATACTCCAGCGCCACCTCGCGATAGCGCTCGAAGCGCCCCGACGCGCCGCCGTGACCGGCCTCCATGTTTGTCTTCAGCAGCAGCCGCCGGTCGCCCGTCTTCACGCTGCGCAGCTTGGCGACCCATTTCGCCGGCTCCCAATACTGCACCTGGGAGTCGTGCAGGCCAGTGAGGACCAGCAGATGTGGGTACGCCTGCGCCTTCACCTGGTCGTAGGGCGAGTAGCTCAGGATGTACTCGAAGTACTCGGGATCGTTGGGATTGCCCCACTCATCGTATTCGCCCGTCGTAAGCGGAATGCTGTCGTCGAGCATCGTCGTGACGACGTCGACGAAGGGGACCTGGGCCACGACGCCATGGAACAGCTCCGGCCGTTCGTTGATGACCACGCCCATGAGCAGCCCGCCGGCCGAGCCGCCCATCGTGTACAGATGCTCGCTCCGCGTGAAACCGCGCTCGATGAGATGCTCGGCGCAGGCGATGAAGTCGCCGAAGGTATTCTTCTTCGTGAACTTCTTCCCAGCGTCGTACCAGGGGCGTCCCAGATATTGGCCGCCGCGAATGTGGGCGATGGCGAAGCCGAAACCTCGGTCCAGAAGACTCAGCCGCAGCGAGCTGAACCCCGGGTCGACGGTGATGCCATAGCTTCCGTAGCCGTACAGAAGAAACGGCGCGCTCCCGTCGTTGGGTCGGTCCTTCCTCATGACGAGGCTCATGGGAATCTTGGTTCCATCTTCGGCGGTGGCCCAAGCACGTTCACTCTCGTAGAGCGAAGCGTCGTAGCCCCCCACCACCTCGAGCTGCTTCATGAGCTTTCGCTCACGCCTCTTCATGTCGTAGTCGTAGACCGACTCCGGCAGGACCAGGCTAGTGTAGTGAAATCGCAGCGTCGCGCTGTCCAGCTCGGGGTTCGCGCCCAGGCCCGCCACATAGACGGGATCGTCGAACTGGATGAGATGTTCGTCGCCCTCCCACGGCATCACGCGGATGCCGACGAGACCCTCCTGCCGCTCCTCGAGGACGAGCTGCTCGTGGAACAACTCGAAGCCCTCCAGCAACACATCGGGCCGATGCGCGACGATTTCCTCCCAGCTCTGGATTCCCGTCGATGCCACGGGACAGCGCATGAGTTTGAAGTTCGTCGCGCCGCCGTGATTGGTCGAGATGTAGAAGTGCTCGCCCAGGTGCTCTGGATAGTATTCGTGCTCGGCGTCGCGCGGCAGGAGCATCCGGAATTCGCCCTTCGGCTCCTCCGTCGGCAGGAAGCGATATTCCGTCCGAACCCGGTGATGGCAACCGAGCCAGATGAAACGCTCGGACTTGCTCTTGCCGACGCTGCAGCTGAATGTATCGTCTGTTTCTTCGTAGACGAGCACGTCGCCGGCCGGATCCGTCCCCATCTGGTGGCGATAGATGCGGTCGGAACGCAGTGTCTTTTCGTCCTGTTTCGCATAGAACAAGGTCACATCGTCCGCGGCCCAGGTCATGCTTCCGGCGCAGCCGTGGATTCGCTCTTCAAAGGTCACGCCGCTCTGTAGATCCTTGATCGCGATGATGTAGTCGCGGCGGCCCACATCGTCATAGGCATAGGCGAGATAGCGATTGCTGGGGCTGATGGCCTGGACGGCGACGGCAAAGAAGCCGTGCCCTTCGGCGAGCTGGTTGACGTCGAGGACGATATCTTCGTCGGCCTCGAGGCTGCCGGCCCTGCGGCAGTGGAGTGGATACTCCTGTCCCTTCTCGAAGCGCGTGTAATACCAATGGCCGCGCAGGCGGACGGGAACCGAGCTGTCGTCCTCCTTGATCCGCCCCTTGATCTCTCGGAAGAGGCTCTCCACGAGGCCGTCGAGATGGCCGATTTCGGACTTGGTGTACTCGTTCTCGGCTTGGAGATAGGCCAGAACCTCGGGATCCTCCCGCTGATTCAGCCAGAAATAGTCGTCGACGCGTCGGTGCCCGTGAATCGTGAGGTCGGTGGGCTTCTTCTTGGCGATGGGCGGTTGCAAGGCTCGTCTCCTTTGGTCATCGAGAATAGGGGGCGTATCTTGGCCCAGAGCTCCGGCGAGGTCAACGACCTCAACGGTGGACGTCACGCCCGGCCGCGGTAAACTCATCAGACGACCAACCCCCAGCGTATTGAGGAATTTCATGTTGCGAAGATCCACCTCTGCCTGCGCCGTCGTCGCCATCCTCGGCACCCTACATCCGCAGGCCACAAGCGGGAGTGAGACTGTGGAGATCATCTTTCACGGCGGCACCATCTATAGTTTCTCGCGCGACGACGGCAGCCCCGTGGAAGCCATCGCGGTCGCGGGAGGACGCGTCGCCGCCATCGGTCCTCTCGCCGAGGTGGAGAATCTGGCGACGAGTGCCACGCGCCGCATCGATCTTCAGGGCGCCACACTGCTGCCGGGCTTGGTGGACGCCCACGCCCATCTCTTCAATCTCGGACGATCTCTGCAGCAGGCGCAGCTGCGCGGCACGGTGTCGGCAGATGACTGCATTGAACGCGCGCAGGCGACCGAGGCGACCCTCCCCCCCGGCGTCTGGCTGCAGGGTCGCGGCTGGGACCAGAACGACTGGGAGGTCCAGATGTATCCGGACCGACGACTGCTCGACGAGGCCTTCGGCGACCGGCCCGTGTACCTGCGCCGGATCGACGGCCACGCCGCCTGGGTGAACAGCGCCGCGCTCGCCGCTGCGGGCATCGACAGCGATACGCCTGACCCGGAAGGCGGAGAGATTCTCCGTGACCCGGCCACCGGCGAGGCCACCGGAATCGTCATCGATGCCGCCGAGGACCTCGTCACCGACGCCATCCCCGTAGAGACCGCCGAACAACTCGATCGCATCGTCGCCCTTGCGGCCGAGGATGCCCGAGCCAAGGGACTCGTCGGCGTCCACGAGATGGGCGTGACCCTCGCACAATGGGGCGCTCTGCAACGCGCCGCAGCGGCCGGCACACTGCCAATCCGCGTCGTGGCGTATCTGGGCGGACGCAAGGTGTTGGACGAGTACGAAGGCGGGCCGATCCGGCCGGAGGCCTCGGCGCGCCTGCGCCTCGAAGGTGTGAAGCTCTACGCCGACGGCGCCCTGGGGAGTCGTGGCGCCGCTCTGCTCGCGGACTACAGCGACCGGCCCGGCCATCGCGGACTGATGCAATCCAGCGAAGAGGCCCTGACGCAGGCCGCGGCGAAGAGCCTCGAACGCGGCTTCTCCGTCGCGCTCCACGCCATCGGGGACCGTGGCAATCGCATCGCACTCGCTGCCATCAGTAACGGCTACGCCGCGGCGAAACACGCGCGGCAGGATTTGCCCGACCTGCGCGACATGCGCTGCCGCATCGAGCACGCCCAGATCGTGCACCCCGACGACATCCCACGCTTCGGGCAGCTGGGAATCCTGCCGAGCATGCAGCCCACGCACTGCACCAGCGACATGCCCTGGGCGCCGGTTCGCCTCGGTGAGGCGCGTCTCGTCGGCGCATACGCCTGGCGCAGCTTTCGGGCGAGTGGCACGATCGTTCCACTCGGCAGCGACTTTCCGGTCGAAAAGGTCTCGCCGCTGCTCGGCCTGCACGCGGCGCTGACGCGGCAACAACCCGACGGAAACCCCGAGGGCGGCTGGAGCCCTGACCAACGCCTGAGCCCACAGGAGGCCGTGCTCGGCTTCACGGCCTGGGCAGCAGACGCGTGTGGCGTGGCCGAGTGGGGCCGCCTACGGCGCGGGGACCAGGCGGACATGACGATCTTGAGCGTCGATCCGTTGAAGCATGGCCCGCAGGAGATCTTGGGTGCGCGAGTCGTGGGAACGGTCGTGGGCGGCGAGCTGTCGGCACAGCTCCGATAGCACGCTGCCCGCCCGGCCCGATGGGGCGGCGACCGCTCCATGGCATTCGAGGATTTCGAATATGTGATGTGGTCGCAACTCGGCGGGCTGCCGCTCGAGGCCGAACTCCGTCGCAAATGATTGCGAAATTGAGATATCCAACTGCGGACAGCCGCGTCACGGGCGCCGCCGGCAGCCCCCACCCCCCCACCAGAACGCGTGAGTGGCTTGGCAGTTGCGTCCCACGCAGCCCCGGTGCGGAGTGGGCTCGGGGAGCCCACAGCAAACGTGGGTCGATCATGCTCCCTCTGCTCCTGGCCTTCTGTGTCTTCACCCCTGGCATCGTTGCGGACACCCTCGACGAGGGCGCGGGGGAGGCCGGTTCGCGCCGGGAGTATCTCGTCCCTGAGCTGGCCAACGCGACCTTCAAGCTGGACGAGGGGCCGCGCCCCTTTCGAAGACGCATCGCCCTGAGCCCGGGCTACGGACAGGTGGGAGCTGCGCCGCTCTACCTCCTCCGCGTGGCTTTCAATCCTGAACACAATTTCGGCTACGAGGTGGGCTTGGCCCACAATCCAACTTCGACACTTCACGCGCTTCTGCACACCTTCAGCATCCAGCTCCGCCATCCGTTGCGTTCGCGCGCGCAGCCGTATGTCACGCTCGGCTACGGCATGGCCACCGTGTTTCCCGGCGGCGCCATCAACGCCCGAGCGGTGAGCAAGAACGCGATCAGCGTAGGGGGCGGCCTCGAATTCTATCTTCGCGACGACGTCGCCATTCGTGGCGAAATCCGAAGCCTGACGGTCGTGGATCGCGATCCCGATCTGGACGCATCGGTGGCCTACCACTACCGGGAATTCACGCTGGGCTTCGCCTTCTATCGAAAACTCGGCCGATGATGGGCGCTCCCGGATTCAAATTTCAGGGGCGCGCGGGGGGTCTCAAGGAGAACAGCATGAGGCCCGACCGAATGGCCCGCGTCTGCCGCGGCTTCCTGCTCTGCGCAGTGGCCTGCCTTTGCGGACTACCTCCTGTTCTGACGGGATGCCGCCAGAACATGCCCGACGACGTCTTCGTGGAGGAGAACACCACCGAAGCCATCGTGTTCGTGAAGGCCAGGGAGGAAGAGACGCTCAACCGCACGAATGGCGAGGCCAACTTGTTCAAGCTGTCCCCCATCGCTCCCGACGGTGCCGTCACGCCGATCACGAACTACGCGGGGGCCAGCATCTCCGATCCCTGCGTCTCCTTCGACGGCAGGCGGATCCTGTTTTCCATGCGGCCACCGGGAGCCGGCGACCGCAACATCTTCGAGATCCGGACCAACGGCAGTGGATTGCGACAGATCACGTCGGGCGGGGGAAGAGATTTCGATCCCCTGTATCTGCCCAACGGAAAGATCATGTTCACGAGCTCTCGCGCCAACGAAATGGACGAATACAACTTCTCCCCGTCCGAGGTCCTCTACATCTGCAACGATGACGGTTCGGAGATCACGCGCGTGAGTTTCAACATGAGCGACGATTTCGATCCGACGCTGATGCCCGATGGCCGGATCATCTACACCCGGTGGGAACACTTCGGCTCCTTCAACCGATTCCCTCTCTTCTTCTGCAATCCCGACGGCACGAAGGCGTTTCACAAGTACGGGCCGCACAACCGGAACTTCTTCCATCCCCAACCGATCGCCGGAGGAAGGCTGATCGTCATCGAGTCGACCCGCGTGAACGAAGACGCTGGACCGGTGGCCGTCCTCAAGGTCGAGATGGGACCCGCCGATCCGCCACGCGACGACGTCTCGGAAAATTGGGACGTGCTGACCGACAATGTGAACAACGATGGCGCGCCCTGGGCCTACGGAGCCTTCAAGTATCCCTTTCCCCTGGGAGGCGATCGCTTCGTGGTCTCCTATACCCTACCGGCCGGCAGCGAGGAAGATTGTGACTACGGGCTCTACACCTTCCGTACGCACCAGGACGGCGCGGGGAGCGAGCAGGACCCCGCCACGATCAGTCTTCGCGATCTCACCTTCCTCTACAACGATCCCGACTGGAATGAGTACGACGCCCAGCTGATCGCAGCACACGAAAAGCCACCCGTCGTGGATCCCATCGGTGACGCCTCGATGGACTCGGGCGTGTTCCTGGCCCACGACGTCTTCAACCGGTCCCTGATCGACGGACAGGAGGTGCCCGTCAAGGGCGTGGACCCCATCGACGAACTGGCAGTCATCGTGGGCATTCCGACCATGGGGGGCGAACCAAACGATTTCTCGGCCAACCAGAACGAGAAGCGCGCCCTGCTCGGCTTTGCGCCCGTGTACCCCGACGGATCGTTCGCGATCGAGGTGCCCGCGAACGTGCCCATCTCCTTCGCCACGCTCGACGCGAAACGTCGCGCCATCGTGAACAAACGGACCTGGATCTACGTCCATCCGGGAGAGCTGGTCGACGAGTGCACGGGCTGCCACAAGGACCGGGGTCTGTCCGAGGAACAGATCACCAACCCGAATCCGTACGCGCGAACCCAGGTACCGACGGATCTGAACGTCCCGCCGGATCAGTACATCACGATCAATTATGAGAACGACATTGGGCCCCTCGTAAAGGCCCAGTGCGAGAGCTGCCACCGCGCGACCACGGTCAACGGCTCCCTTCTGCCGCCCCCGGGGAATCTCGATCTCAGCGCGGTCCTCGACACGACACTGATCCGACGGCAGGTGTTTCCGCGCGCCTACATCAATCTCTCGGGGGAGTCCGAGACATCCGCTCGTCAGGCCGTCACACCCTTGTTTCCGCGTCGATCGGTCTTGATCGACTACCTGTTGGGGCTGGGCGACGCCGCCAGTCAAGGGCCGCACCCGTCTCCGGACGCTCTGACGCCGGAGGAAGAGGAACTGTTCATCCTCTGGGTCACCCTCGGCGCGCAGTATCGCTAGCGAACGACGATCGAAGGAGAACGAGCGTGTGTTTCAAACCGAATTTGGCGATCTTCGCCGTCAGGCTGTGCATGGTCCTCTCAGGCCTTGGACCTACCGCCGCGCTCGCCGACCAGGACGCCGACGAGATCCTCGCAAGCTATCCGCTTTCGCCGATCGACGGCTCGCAAGCGGTCGTGCTGTCGACCTACCGCGGCCAGGTCGTTCTCGTCAACTTTTGGGCCAGTTGGTGCGCTCCCTGCCTGAAGGAACTTCCCGTCATGAACCGATGGCATGAGTCATGGCGGGAGCGCGGCGGTCGCGTGGCCGCCATCTCGGTCGATCATCACGCCTACAGGGCCGTACAGTTCGCGAAGGACGCCGGTCTCACCCTCGATATCTATCTCGACGGACCGGACGGCCTGGCCCGGCAGCTCGACATTCCCTCTCTCCCACTCTCCTATCTACTCGACCGGAGCGGCCGGATCGCTCTGACGGTCTGCGGCAGTTCGAAGCAGGATCTGGCCGAGTTGGAGCGTGTTGCCGAAGGCATGTTGGCCGCGAAGGCCTCGACCGACTCTCTCGACGAGGACGCGAAATGAAGCTGCGATGCGTGATGGGACTGCTGTGCGTTCTCTTCCTCGGCGGCTGCACGGCCGTTCGCCCCTATCAGAAGGGGATACTGGCCGATCCGATCATGAGCTCTGCCGACGAGACGGCCATGGCCATGCGCGAGCTGAAGTGGCTCGAGGCGCGGGAAGGGTCTACGGGAGGCGCCGGTGGCGCGGGCGGAGGGTGCGCGTGCAAGTGAGGGCGTGTCTATGTTTCATCACCGTGCTGAGTCTTTCGCTCGCGACGGCAAGCGTATGCCGAGGCGTGACACCGCAGGAGCACTCGGCTGCGTACACTCTGCATTTCTTCTCCGATGCCGATGACGTCAAAGTCATGACCCACTACGGCAACTATGACCTGCAGTTGGACAACGAACTCGCCCTCGGCCTGCAGTGGACCCACGATGTGGTCGTCATCCCGGCCCTCGAGTCGGCGCCCCAGAGCCCGGAAGCCATCGACGCCATCACGACGGCCAGCCGACCGATCTCCAGCGAGAACGGCGCCTTCGAGGACTTCGTGAAGGCACGAGAGTCGTTCGAGGGCTCGCTCCGGGCGCCACATTACAACACGGGATACTATCTTTCCACCGAGAGCGACTACTTCGCCCAGATGCTGTGGGTCGGCTACAACCGCGATCTGTGGAACGACAACCTCAACCTGTCCACGGGAATCAGCTATGCCTGGGACGATATCCAGCCGCTCGACGACGCGGATACCACGGGCCGCGGCGGCAAACTCCAGACGCGGCATTGGAATGTGATCGCGACGCAGATCCTCAGTCCAACCACGGTGTTTCGTCTCGGGGGCGAGATCAACGCCGTGCGGGGAT
>Ga0214472_10003013_pt1 | contig 17933 bp, 18 predicted proteins | sample RVTome_6_FD_207662 | JGI IMG/M metagenome (GOLD analysis project Ga0214472, IMG submission 207662) | Soil microbial communities from uranium-contaminated site in the Upper Colorado River Basin, Wyoming, United States - RVT140D175 | ecosystem: Environmental > Terrestrial > Soil > Contaminated >...
GCGGTTGCTCCGAGATCACTGCATGGCTACGGGATCCTTCGGTCGGTCGAAGATCTGTCGAGCGGGCGTGTCCGTCTCCGGGCGGGGACGCTATATGCCGCACTCGACAGGATGGTGAGCGAGGGATTGATAGTGCGCGATGGGGACGAGGTGGTCGACGGGCGTGTCCGGCACAACTATCGGATCACCAGCGCGGGTCAGGCGGTCCTCGCTCGGGAGGTGGAGCATCTCGAAGCCAATGCCTCGGTCGCGAAACGCCAGCTCGCTCGCATCCTCGATCCGGGTCTGGCATGACGTTGGAGAACAGATACCGGCGCATCCTGCGGCTGTACCCGAAGGCCTGGCGCGCCGAGCACGAGGACGACATCGTGGCCGTGCTGCTCGATGCAAACGGCAGTGATCGCGACACGATTGCACCGGCCGACGTGTTTGATCTGGTGCGAAACGCCATCGTCTTGCGGTTCCGGGCGGCTCGTCTGGGGCTGGTCGTGTCTTCGGCGGTGCTGATCTCTCTGGCGGTTGTGGCAGTCCTCATGTGGGGGCCGGGACGATCCCCACGGGGGGTACCGGTCGAGTTCTTGGTGACCTCGCTGATCGTGGTGTTGATCCCAGGGACGGGCGTGGTGTACACCTTGTCCCAGGGAATCGGGGGAGGGCGGCGTCGGGGCTTTTTCGCCGCCATCGGCTGCACGTTGGGGATCGTGCCCCACCTGGCGGCGGCGATGGTCGGACTGTCCGGGCTGATGAATGCCGGGGCGGCCACTTTCGAAGTTTTGCGCTGGATCGGCGTGGGATATCTCGGTCTGGTTGGCATCTCGATGATCCGCGGCGGGGACTCGCTCCTGCCGAGCCGGGAACGCGGCGCAGACGATGAATCCATGTACCGGGTCGTGCGACGCGGAATCCTCGTGAACCTGCTCAATCCGAAGCTGACCGTCTTCTTCTTCGCCTTCCTTCCTCAGTTCCTCGACTCCGCACCTGCGGGCTTCGACCCTCGCCTCATGGGCCTTGGCGGCATCTTCATGGTGATGACGTTGGTCGTGTTCATCGGCTACGCACATGCCGGGTCCGCAATCCGGGATCGGGTCCTCGCTGCGCCACGGGTCCTGACCTGGCTGCGGCGGGCGTTGGGCACGCTCCTGTTGGGTTTCGCAGCTCGCCTGGCCGTGGCCGACCGCTGAGTCCGTTGTTCGCCTACGACACGGCCATCGCCGAGCGTTTTCCCACCATCCGAGGCGGCGTGATCCTTGCCTCAGGTCTGGGCAACGGCAGCAGTCCAACCGAGCTCCGCGAAGCGTTTTTGGCAGAGCAGCGGGTGGCCCGGAAGAAACTCGATGAGACACCAATCGCAGGGATCCCCTCGATCGAGGCGTGGCGACGTGCCTTCACAGCCTTCGGAGTGAAGCCGACACAGCATCGGGTAGCGGCCGAAGCACTCCTCCGCCGACTGCAAAAGACAGGCGACGTCCCCAGCATCAACACGCTCGTCGATATGGCAAACCTGGTCTCGATTCGGTATGCGCTCCCCGTGGCCGTCTTCGACCAGGCCACTGTCAACGGCTCCACCACGGTCCGATTCGCCACCGGCCAGGAGCGATTCACCGACCTTGGCGCCACGGGGACGACGAACCCGGCACCGGGCGAGGTCATATTCGTCGACGACGACAACACCGTCAGCGCCCGTCGCTGGTGTTGGCGGCAAAGCTCACAGAGCGCCACCAGCCCCGACACCACCATTGCAATGGTCACCGTCGAGGCGTTACACGAAGACGCCGAGGCCGACATTCAGTCAGCGGTGGCCGATCTCCTGGCACTGCTCGACAGATATCAGCCGCAGAGCGATCATTTGTGGCGAATCCTGTCTGCAGACAATCCTGTTTTCGCTGTCGGAGTTTGACCCGCCGCGAGACTCCTCAAGGGAGTTGTCAGCCCATCATCGTCAGCGCACCCTTGAGTCCTCGCACCCTGCCGTTATCTAGCGTCTATTAAACCCAGATACGGTTTCAGTCCGGTCGGGTCGCGCTGAACGTGATGGGGGCTCCGTCCTCACCCTCGAGAACGCCGGTCAGAAACACCGACTCCGGGACCGGCGACTTCGACAAGCTCCGGGTCGCCGGCGTCACTTTGGGCTGTAACCCACCGACGCGACCGATACTGCCCGGACGACAATGTGACCAGAGGTCAGATGGCAGCGTTCCTCAAGGGAGCAATGAGCCGCCAGAGCTAGCCGGCACTGACCATCGCGTGAAGCCAGGAGCGCTTCATCGAGACGGATGGGGCAGCCCATCTCCATTGCCGTGTGATTCGATAGCAGCCGTCCGCAAGTGAAGATCCGGGTGGGGCAACTTCCGGTAGAAGTGAAGCGACGTCGAGGCCAGCCAGACCCACCCGGTCACGACGGCGAGCCAGAGCAGGATCACGCCGGCGGTGGTCGCGACGAGGGCAGCGCCACTGAGGAATTCGATGGCGATCACGATGCCGAAGAGTCGATAGCCGCGGGCCCGTGAGGCCTCATCTTCTCTGTTCCCGAGCCAACCGGCCACGACGAACGTCGCGGCGGCGAGGGCGATGAGCCCGATGGCGCCGAAGGCGAGGTGGAGGACTCCGCTCGTCGTGGCCGCTTCGGTGGAGCCGGGGTCGGGGAATCCGTCGACGGTGTCGGGAGGAAAGATCGCAGATCCAATGAGGGCCACACCGAAGATGCCGAGCAGCACTCCCGCACCCCTGGCCGGCTTCATCGCCCGCGTGAAACCCACCGCCGCCACGGCCACCATCAACCCGGTCAGGCCGAGATTCGCGGTCTGGATCCACCCGAAGTCACCCAGCATGAGCATGCTCAACGCGTGCTCGCTGAAGGAGAACCCCTCCCTAATCAGGCCCTGGCCGACACCTGCCACCAGGTAGAACAACCCAGCCCCGACACCCCAACCGAGAAGTGATCGGGTCACCACGGCGCTGGTATCGAGTCCCTCATTCGAAGGGGCCACGGGTCAGACCCCCGGTCCGTTTATCGATCCTTTGGGGTTGTCGAAGAGCTCACCGATTCGGATCGCGTTGCCGAAGGGATCACGGATCCCAAAGTCGATGCCGTAGGGCTTTTGTGCCGGCCCGTCGGTGATGTCGACACCTCGTCCTGAGAGCTCGTCGAAGGTCTTCTGGGCGTCATCGGTCGAAAGACACAACCAGCCACCCATCGCCCCCTTGGTCAGGAGATCGCGGGCTGCCTCAGCCGTGCCCACGTCCATGGCCGGTCCGCCCACAAGCTCGAGCAGGATCTCGCGCCCGGGGTCCCCTGGGACACGCACGGTGAGCCACCTCATAAAGCCGAGGTCGAGATCGTCGGCCACCTCGAGGCCCAGGATGTTGGTGTAGTAGTCGAGTGCCTCGTCCTGGTCGAGGACGAAGATCTGGGAGCGGGTGATTGCGTTGTACATGACTCCCAACATAAGGGAGTGTCGTCTACGACGCTTCTCCGAAATTGCTCGGTCTGGTCCACGTCTTCACGAAGCACGACGGCACCGCCGGCATGTCACCTCTGTCTCGGAACCGCGAGGGCGGCTCGCCGACGATCTCGGTGAACGTTCTACTGAAAGTGCCCAGACTGGAGAAACCGATGGTCATGCAAATCTCGGTCACCGATTGCTCGGTTGTGCGCAACAGGTACATGGCTCGTTCCACCCGGCGTCTCTGCAGGTATCGGTGGGGTGTCTCACCGAACGTGGTTTTGAAGGATCGGATGAAGTGAGACGGCGACATCAGGGCGACCGAGGCGAGCCGTCCGATGTCGAGGTCGTTGCAGTAGCCGCGGTCGATCAGGTCACGGGCTCTGAGGAGGCGGCGGTTGTCGTTTTCAAGACGTGAGATCATGGATGGTCACTAGCGAACGGGCGAGCCGGCGAGAAGCCTCATGGGGATTCCGAAAGGTACGCGCACCGAAGTCGCAACGGATAGCTTCGTGTCCACGATAGGAGGTTCTGGCTTGGCTGCACCCGACAGTGCCGTCAACTTGGACGCGAAGCTCTCCGCCTTCGGCGAGCACTGGTCCCCCAAGGTCGTGGACAGATCAATGACCTCGATCTCAAAGTAGTGAAGGTCCTGCGGTCAGTGCAGCATCGCTAGCGCCAACTTCACCCTTATGGACCCCTCGCCGCGATTGAGTTGAGATGCGGCGTATCGATCGGATCGAGTGCGGCAGTTCTAGAAGTAGAACCCTCGTTGGTTCGTCCGTTCCGCCGCTGCGATCGGCTTGTCCGAGTCGAAAGACACTGCCGGACACCACACATCTGCTTGAACGATGCTGAGTACCGGTGAACCATCCCACGTACAGTGAAGCCGAATCGAAGAGTGCGCCCCGGCGTTCCGAGGCTATGAAACCTGACTCGCCGGGATACTCGACGTGCGGTAGCAAACGAGGCCGACGACGAGTCCAAGGGTCGCGGCCCATCCCCATCGAACCAAGCCATGGGAGGAGCCGGTCACGAACTTCCCGGCATCGAAGAGAACACCCACGAGTCCGACTGTCGCGACAGCGAAGATCAGGGATCTCAGCAACCTGTCGGTCACCGCGCTGCCGCCTTTCCTCTGCCCTCCGGATCGTATGCCGGCGAATACACCCACAAGGCACCCGCCAAGGCACCGCATAAGGCTCCTTCGGCTGCGACCGCGAGGATCGCGAGGAACGAGTGATCGAGTCTGTCGATGCCATCCGTAAGGGCAGCGCGAACCTAGCCCGACGCCAACGCTGACAGAAACACCCCAACCATCACACCTGCACCAACTAGGGCCCCCACAGGGTCCACGCGGTGATCCTGGTAGGCACTCTGGTTGTCATCCTGCACTCATTCGACCAAGGGAGAACCTCAAACGACAGATAGTCGGCGGGGGAGGGCGGCTATTGCCGCCCTCCCCCGAGCCAACAACGACCTGTCGGCTATTCGCCGAGGTCGAATCGATGTGTCGTTTCGTTGATCACCTCGGGTGTCTTCGCGTTCGCAGTCAGCGCTTCGAAGGCAGCCGCAGCTGCGGTCTTGTTCTGCCCGAAGGCTGTGCCCTTGAACGGGAAGGAGGTTTCTTGTGTCTGCGGGTTGAGGTGCCCGAACTTCTTGGCACCAGCAGTCACATTGCTGCTCAAGTTCCAGATGATCAGCCCACGGGTGATGTCTGACTCATAGATGCGTCCGTCGTACCAGTAGGTCGACCAGTCACCACCCAAGACGAGACTCGTCTCAGAAAGCGGCGCCGGATCGGCGAAGGCGACCTCAGTGGCGTTCATCGGGTCGGTGAAGTCGACCACGCTCACTCCAGATTGGTAGTTCCCTGACACCAGGACGTATCGCTTGTTGGTGGGCACGACGTTGTAGTTGTGCCAGCTGCAGTTCTCCGTCGGTCCCTGTGGCCGGGCATGCAGGAAGGTGCCGAGGGGGTCGCCAGTGGCCGCTTCGAAGAAGAACAGAGTCCTGTTCACCTCACTACTGCTGGCCTGACATTGAGCCTGGCCACCTCCTCCGGGCTCGTGACCGAAGATGAGCACCTCGCCGTCCCAGGTGAAGGACGCCGAGTGGCCGATGCTGACACCCGGAATCGCCTGCGAGTAGAGGATGGCCGGATCCTCCAAGGATCCACCGTCGGCCGCATCAAGACTCCATACGCTGAAGCCGTCTCCGCCGGCACAGGCTGCCAGGTTGACGTCACCGAGGATCACGCCGGTGTCGTGACAGCTTCTCACCGGTGGTGCCGGGTTGCTGCTCACGGTTCCGGTGGCGGGCAGACCGGCCTTGATGACGTTGGCGTCATCGAGGGAGATCATCAACGAAGGGATCACGATCGTTGGATCGGTGCCTCCCATCGTGAACGGAGCTCCGGCCACGTTGTTTCCGACGATCATCGCGGTGGCGCCGGCGGCCTGGGCGTTCTGAGCCTTCACCACAAAGCCGCAGGTGCCCCGGTCGACCAGTGCGATGGCGCCGGCAGGGAAACCGACCAGAGGCGTGCAGCCATCGGTCACGGCAGCAACCCCATCGTCAACCAGGACGATGTCACCACTGACACCCGTGGCGTCGGGGGCCGGTCCGAAGTTGGCTCCGGCTGCCTGGTACCCACCTGCCGCTGAGGACGGGGCGTCGACAGTGACCAGGTTGGCCAGGGCACCTGGGATACCGGAGGGCTCGAACCTCAGATACGAAGCCGAGGCGGGGTCATCGAGGGGAACCTCGATGATGTCGATCCCCGGACATGCCCCACTGGAGGGGCTGCTGTAAACCAGCAAGCGATTGTTGGCGGGGTCGGGAACCCCGGTAGCGGTATGTGAGCCGCAATCGGTCTCGACAAAGGCGACCCCCACCGGGTTGAGAGGATCGCTGACATCGAAGACATGAACCCCTTCTGCACCCGCCGGGGTGAAGACACCGCCGCAATCACGTCCACCCGCCGGGGTGGCCGAGTTCCAGGACCGCACCAGGACGTTGTCCCAGATGATCACATCACCTTGGTTCCCGGCCGTTGAACCCTGAACACAGCCATCGAAGTTGTTCACCTCGACAGGGTTGTCGGACTCGGTGACGTCGATGATCCGGAACCCTTCATAGGTCCCCTGATATGCGGTCTTGCCCCAGAACGCCAGGTCGGAGTTGAACAGCCCCGAGCCAGGGCCCGAGGGCGGGACGGCGCGCTCGCTGAAGCCCATCGGGTGCATGTTCTGGGTGTAGTCAAAGGTGCTGACGGCATCTTCGACCGGATCCTCGGCCAGCGCCTGAAGTGGAAGGACCAGCATCGCCATCGCAAGGATGCTGATCAGCGTGCGTCTGTACATGGAGTACCCCCTTTATATCGACGCGCACAAGACTCCGCTCGTGCGGAGCCTCCCTCGATCCTACGCGCGCGCGTCGAGACGTGGTGATCAGGGAGGTACGCCCCAGCGGACTCTGGTTCTCTGCGACCTGGGCATGAATTCTCCTGACCTCTGATCGCGTTCCTGACATAGGTGAGGACCGCGCCTCCACCCGAATCGATTGAGACCAGCGGAGGCCCCGGGCTATACGCCTGGCTTCGACCACCCGACCTAACCCGGCACCACCAACATTCGACAGGCGATGCGAAACAGTGACCTCAGCCGACGATGGACATCGTCTGGAACATTGCGAATCTGGACCATCTTCCCCATGCCATTGACGACCGATACACCCGCCATCCTCCGAAGTCAACCATCTCGCGCCCGACACTCGCGAGGACCCGAGCATCCCGAGAACGGTCCTCCGTCCTGCAACTCCATCTCGCCTCAGTACAAGCCTCGAGGCGTGGTGGCCCCGATTCTTCGCTCACTCGCCTCGACGCTCGATGTTGGCGGTGCGGGTCCATGACACAAAGACTGGGAGCCGGGCACGGGCGTGCCACTGATCGAATGGAAGAACGGCATGGTTTCGGGAGGTCCCAAATCGTTCTGCGACCTCGGAGGGTTCACGTCCCCCACCCTCAGCTTCGATCAGATTCCGCGTTCGACGATGTCGAGAGCCCGTTCTAACTCATCGCGGATCGGGGTGCGGTACCCGGTGCGATGCCAGTGTCGGGAGGCTGCCATCATCGCCCACACCAGCGCTGCCGCCGTCACCTCTGCCTCGAAATCGTCCATCGGGGGGTCGGTGGTCCGGCGAAGTCCCTCTGCGACCTGGCGGGTGAAATCCTCCGTGGCTTCCAGCAGGGCGGGTCGCAATGCCGGCTCCTCCAACGCATATCGGGTCTTGCGTTGGGCAAGGGCCTCTTCCCTCTCGTAGAACCGGGCCATGGCTCCGGCCAGGGCATTGCGAACCGCCTGCACCGGTGGCTCGCTGGACAGCTCGTCACCCACTGCGTCGAGGAAAGCGACGTCGAGTTCGTCCCAAAGGACCAGTTGTTCTTTGGTCCCAAAGTATCTGTAAACCGAGCTGGGGGACACGTCCGCCGCATCGGCTACTTCCTCGATGGTGACGTTGCCGAAGCCGTGCTGGTCGAACAGATCCAGCGCCTTCTCCTGGATACGCCTCATCGCGGCTTGCTTCTTTCGCTCCCGAAGCCCTGGTCTGGTCGCCATGTGCCCATTATAGCTCTATTCGAGACTCACTTGCTTTTAGGAGTCACTGTCACTAGATTATTGACTGTGACTGCGAAAAGACAGTCACTAGGAGAAGGACGACAATGGACAAACCCGCTGTAGAGATCACCGATATGGTCAAGACGTTCGGAGAGACCCGGGCGTTGGACGGGCTCGATCTCACCGTCGATGCGGGCTCCGTCTGCGGGATGCTCGGGCCCAACGGTGCGGGGAAGACCACCACCATCCGAATCCTCGCCACCTTGCTTCTGCCCGACCGTGGAGCGGCCCGAGTGATGGGCCACGATGTAGTCGTCGACGCGGGTTTAGTACGTCGTCTAGTGGGACTCACAGGTCAGTTCGCCTCCGTCGATGCGGACATGACCGGCCATGAGAACCTGATCCTCGTGGCCCGGTTGACCGGGATGAAGGGAGCAACTGCCCGAAAGCGCGCCGGCGACTTGCTCGAAGTCTTCGATCTGATGGAAGCCGCCGATCGACGGGTCGGAACCTATTCGGGTGGAATGCGCCGAAGACTCGACGTCGCGGCCAGCCTTGTGGCGGCGCCCGATGTGTTGTTCCTCGACGAGCCCACCACAGGTCTCGACCCCCGGAGCCGCAGCCAGGTCTGGGAGATCGTCCAGGGGCTGGTTGCCAACGGGACCACGGTTCTGCTCACCACGCAGTATCTGGACGAGGCGGATCGCCTCGCCGACCGGATCGCCGTGATCGATCAAGGTCGGATGGTGGCCGAGGGCACGAGCTCGGAGTTGAAGGCGTCAGTGGGCGCCGCCACCCTCCACGTCTCGTTGCGCGACGTGGCACAGCAACCCGAGGCACAGCGGATACTACGAGATGCCCTGGGATCGGATGCGCACGCTGCCACCGATTCGGGGTCATTTGCGGTGCCCGTGGCAGAGCCGGAAATAGCCACGGCGGCCATCGCTCGGCTCTTCAACGCCGAGATCTCTGTCAAGGATTTCAGTCTGGACAGGCCGACTCTCGACGAGGTCTTCTTCGCCCTAACCGGTCGGCCCGCCCACACCGACCGGCCAGACACGGTGAAGGAGAGTGCGGCGTGAGCATCACAACCGTCACGGAATCTGCCACCAGACCTCAGCCGCCAGGACCTTTGTCGGCGTCGATGACTTTCGTCTGGAGGGCGGCGGTCAAAGCCAGGCATATGCCCGAGCAACTCGGGGACGTGATCATGATCCCGATCCTGTTCACATTGATGTTCACCTATCTCTTCGGTGGAGCCCTCGCAGGCTCGACAGTCGAGTATCTGCGATTCCTCCTGCCCGGGACCCTTGTCATGACCGTGGTCCTGCTTACCGTCTTCACAGGGGTGACGCTGAACACCGACCTCAGCTCCGGAGCGTTCGACCGGTTTCGGTCCCTCCCAATCTGGCGACCCGCGCCGATCGTTGGCCTCCTCATTGGCGACACCCTCCGATACATGGTGGCCTCGGCTCTGGTGATCGGGCTCGGACTCCTGATCGGTTTCCGACCTGAAGGTGGCGTCCTCGGCGTCGTGGCGGCGGTAGGGCTGATCCTGTTGTTCGCTTTCAGCCTGTCCTGGGTGTGGATCACACTTGCCCTGATCCTACGAACGCCTGCCGCGGTCAACATCGCCGGTCTGCTCTTCATCTTCCCGTTGAGCTTCGTTAGCAACGTATTCGTCGACCCGGAGACGATGCCGGATTGGCTGCAGACCTTCGTCGACATCAACCCGGTTTCCCACCTGGTGACGGCGGTGCGTGCGCTCGTCCATGGTGGCTCGCCAGGCAGCGAGGTGGGCTGGGTCCTCATCGCCTGCGCGGCGCTTGTGGCCGTCTTTGCGCCCATGTCGATGTACATCTATCGAAGGAAGGTCTGAGCAACAGCTCAGACCTGGCCACGCCTGCCCCGCAGCGCAACACTGACCGTCCGACTCGGCCCAGGCGTGCGTACGCAAGGGAGGGGTTGAAAACCGAGCCGAATCCCAGAGACGATCCACGCTGCACAGGTCTGTCCCGTTCAAGCGCGCGGTGAGACTGACCGATTCTCTCAGATGGTCCACGACTCCTCGGGAAGCACCGGCCCGGGCTCCCTGACAGCCTTCTTCGGCCGGCCACATCGCTCGACGCTCGTCGCCGTAGCGCTGGTGGGTGCGATGGTGACGATTGCCGGCTCGTGGTGGCTCTGGAGCAGCGAGCAGGCCGAGACGACAAGGGCGCTGGACGCCCGAACCCAGGTCGTGGCCGACTCGACCCGTAATGCACTCTCCGACATATCGCTGCGCCTCGCCGCGGTGGCCGGTCTCTTCCAGGCCAGCGAGGCGGTGACCGAGATCGAGTTCCGTCGCTTCGTCAGGAAGTTCGGATTGGTTCCAGGGCTGGAGGCGATTGGCTACATGCCCCTCGTGATGGATAGCGATCGAGACGAATTCGAAGCAGCGATGCGCACCACGATCCCCGGGTTTGCCATGTTCGAGATCGACGAGTCAGGCAACCGAATACCGGCCCGAAACCGGAGAGCCCACGTCCCGATCCAGTGGTACGAGCCGATCGAAGCATTCGACAACATCGCAGGGTTCGACTCGTTGTCCGACGACGACCGTGCCGCAGCGCTCGAGGCTGCCCGGGTGACCCGAGGCATGTCGCTCACGCCACTGATCCAGCTGGTCAGCGAAGAAGAGGCCGACGGGTTTGTCATGTACTGGCCGGTCACCGATGCAGCCAGCGAGGCACTCATGGGTTACGCGGTGGCGGCGATGGACCTGACTCTCTTGATGGATGGAACGGTATCGAGTGCTATGAACCCACTGCTGACCTGGGAGGTCATCGACGTGACCGGCCAACAGACATCACCCCCCGCGTCCAGAGGCTCGAGTCGGATCGAGGTGGGTGGCCGAACGTGGGACGTTGTGATCACCCCTGCTGCCAACTCCGACATGATGCCGGACCCGACCGCCGCTTTGCTTCTGTTGGCCACCGGTCTCATCGCAACGGTCATCGTCACCTTTGGCGTCCACGCCCGAGGCAAGCAGCGATCTGAGAGTGAGGACTTCCAGAAGCTGAGGGAGCTCACCCAGGCCAAGGACCAGTTCCTTGCCTCAGTCGGGCATGAGCTTCGCACACCTCTCACCAGCGTCCTCGGTTTCGCAGAGATTCTGCGCGGAGACACCAGCGACCTATCCGAGGCGGAACGGCTGACCATGATCTCCAGCGTCGCCGACGAAGCCACAGATCTGGCCTCGATTGTCGACGACCTCCTGGTGTCCGCCCGATCCGAGTTGGACCTGCTGGTGGTCACCGAAGTGCCGGTTTCGGCCCGGGCCCAGGTCGCCCAAGTCCTCGAGGCCAGCGGAAGGAATGCATCCCAGACGATCCCGGTGCTCGGTGTGCCCGGGGACCCTTACCGGGCTCTGGGCGACCCGGGTCGGGTCCGTCAGATTCTCCGCAACTTGATCACCAACGCCTGCCGATATGGAGGCGAGAAGGTCGAAGTGAGGCTCCACTCCAACGCCGAGCATGTGTCCATCGTGATCGCCGACAATGGGGCCGGCGTTCCCGCCGAGAACAGCGAGCAAATCTTCTCCCCCTACTTTCGGGCGCACTCGCTGCTGTCACAGCCGGCAGCACTCGGGATCGGGCTCAGCGTGGCGCGCCAGCTAGCGCGCTTGATGAACGGCGACCTCTCCTACCAGAGAATCGACGGTTGGACTTGCTTCGAGTTCACCCTTCCTACCGTCCATGATCCGGCGGGCCGACCGAACGATGTGGTAGCCGACTCAGATCAGCCACATTCCCCGGTTGGAGCGGCCTAGACGCACAGGCCAAAAGAGACCTGATCCTCTATGCGGGTCCGGCCGCCACGACAATGATGGGGGAGTAGAGGACACGCTGATGTACAGAGATCGGGTCGAGGCGGGGCAACGGCTGGCCGAGCGTCTGCACCATCTCGCAGATCAAGATGTGGTCGTGTTGGGCCTACCCCGGGGCGGGGTGCCAGTGGCCCATCAGGTGGCTTTGGCCCTCGGCGCCCCTTTGGATGTGATCGTGGTACGCAAGCTGGGGGTTCCCCAACAGCCGGAGCTGGCCATGGGTGCGATCGGAGAACAGGGAGTCCGCATCATCGACCCCGCCGTCTTGGCGATGGCCGGAGTGAGTGACCAGAGGTTGGCCGAAGTCGAGGCGACCGAGCGGGTTGAGCTCGATCGCCGGGCCCAACTGTTCCGGGCCGGTCACACGAGAGAACCGTTGCAGGGCCGGGTCGCGGTCATCGTCGATGATGGGATCGCTACTGGTTCGACTGCTACCGCGGCGGCGCTGGTCGCCAAGGAGTTGGGTGCGGCGCGGGTGGTGGTGGCCACTCCGGTCGCCCCTCGCGAAGTACCAACCAGGCTGGCCGGAATCGCCGATGAGGTCGTCGTGGTGGAGACGCCTTCTCCCTTCTATGCCATCGGTCAGTTCTATCGCGACTTCACCCAGACCACTGATACAGAGGTGATGACAATCCTGACCGGAGCAAGGCGGGCGGCAGGCTCCGACTCAGCTTCTCCGGTCAAATCGAAGCACGACTCTCCTCTCATCGACGACGATGTGACCATCGCGGTCGACGGGATTCGGCTGGGTGGGCATCTGACGCTTCCTGAAGGCTCGATAGGGACGGTCCTGTTCGCGCACGGTTCGGGCAGCGGCCGGAACAGCCCCCGCAACCGGCAGGTAGCAGGGATCCTGAACCGGGCAGGGCTGGGGACCTTGTTATTCGACCTGCTGACGCCGTCAGAGGAGGCCGACCGGGCCAACGTCTTCGACATCGAGCTTCTGGCCCAACGTCTCGTGGCGGGGACACGCTGGCTCACCGAGCTCGAGGTGTGGCCCACTCAGCCGATCGGCTACTTCGGCGCCTCGACCGGGGCCGGCGCCGCCCTTTGGGCAGCATCCGACCTTGGTGAGCTGATCGCTGCCGTCGTGTCCAGGGGAGGCCGACCCGATCTTGCCATGTCTCGTCTCGACAGGGTGCGCTCGCCCACGCTGCTACTGGTCGGTGGCCTCGACACGGTGGTACTCGAAATGAATCGGACCGCCCAGTCAGCTTTGAACTGCGAGAACCGGCTCGATGTGATCCCCGGCGCCGGCCACCTCTTCGAGGAGCGAGGAGCGCTGGATCAGGTTGCCCAACTGGCCGGGGATTGGCTCATCTCACACTTCCGTCCCGCAGTGACCCACGGCTAGTCAACCCGGAGTCGACAGTGCCCCCTTTTCTCGTCTTGGCGGAGAAGGTGACTTTGTGCCCTGGTCGGTGATGGTGTGCTGGGGCGAGGCTTGGGGGGAAAGGAGTCTCGACATGGTGGACTCGTACATCCTCTTCGACCTACCCCCCGGCGAGGAACCGGTGGATGGTCAGTTCCTGGAACAGCTGGGCCACCGCGTGATGGTGTGCAACGGCCCCGCCCCTGGGACGTTATGCCCGATTCTCAGCGGTGAGGGTTGTGAACTGGCCGAGAATGCCCACGGGATCGTGTTCGAGCTGGATCTGGACCGATCCCAGCATCGGGCCATCCTCGACCGCTACAAGCACTACCTGAAGACCGATGTCCCGATACGGGTGACCGTCAAACCCGGCCAAGCGGCCAAGTACCCGGAGCTATTGACGGGACTCAAGGTCCTGAGCCACGTCCCGGTTGCCGGAGACCTCGACGGCCTGGTAGCCGAGGTCGAAGCTGCCGACATGTAGGAACCCCCCTCCCCCCTTCGGGGTACTCCCCCCAACGCTCACTTCGTTCACTGGGGGGAGAAACGGCTCACTTCGTTCGCTGGGGGGAGAAACGGCTCACTTCGTCCACTGGAGGAGAAAACGAGGAGAGACTCGCGCTCGGAGTGCTCGTCTCTCGTCGTTGGGAGAATCCTGGGTCAGGTTGTCTTCGCCTTCACCGGGATGGTGCGATGCTCCTCCGCCTTTTCCTTCGGCAGTCCAACATGCACCGTCAGAATCCCCTTGTCGTAGTCGGCTGTCACCTTGTCGGGGCTGACGCCACCGGGCAGGGAGATGCGGCGCTGGAACTTCCCATAGCTCCGCTCATGCATGTAGCGATCGTCCTCGGAGATCTCCTTCTCTTCGGTCTTCTCTCCCTTGATGGAGAGCACGCTGCCCTCGATAGTGATCTCGATGTCCTTCTCGGGATCGAGCCCGGGCAACTCGGCAGTCACGACCATGTCGCCGTTCTTCCTGACGATGTCGACCGAAGGGCGAAGTGGGAATTCGCGCCCCTCACTGATCAGTCGGGGGAAGTCGAACAATCTGAACTCCTTGTCCAGATCCAAGAAGGGGGTCCAAACCTTGAACTCCATTGCTTGTCACCTCCATTCTCGGGCCGGGGCCCTTAAGACGGCAGGTGGCCCGGACCTGTCGGGTCTCTATCACGATCATCCGACCCGAGGGCAGGTCTTACCAGAGTCCAATGGCCCGAATCGGGCTCAGGTCGTTGGAAGCTCACCGGTTGAGCGGATGGAGCTCAACCCAGGGTTTGGCGAAGATAGGTCCAATCCCTGGCGAAGCGATAGGAGTGACGGGCCGGTGGCTGAGGCGCCTGCGTCTCCAGCCAGCGGACGATCCCGTCGGTCGGATTGGAGAACTCGTGGACACAGCCCACACCTGCGAAGGCGACATCTCCCACTCCCAGTCGATAGTGATGGCCGTCGAAATACCCGTCGACCTCGCCCTCCACGATCAGGTAGGTCTCTTCAAAAGGGTGGTCGTGAGCACCGGCGAGACCACCGGGCACGTATTGGACCATGAACATGGTGGAGAGCTGCGCTCCCAGATCGCTGTCCACCATCATCTTGACGGTGATGCCGCTGTAGACCAGGAGAGCGGTCCGCATACTGGCCGATACCAGGAGCACGTCCTGGGTCTGGCGTTCCGGTTCCATGTTCGCGGCGCTGATGTGGCCGAAAGAGCGTGTCCTCGGGTCACGGGGGTCAACCGACTCGGCTCCGCCCGGTGTGACCGGCAACGGTGCGAAGAATGTGTCGCCGTCGGCACGAGGCTGGGGGGCCAGCATCTCGGCCCAGCGAACCACCGAATCGCTCTCGTTCCTCCATCGGTGCGGAACCCCAACCGTCACCACTCCGTAGTCGCCGGGCTCGAGCGTGAACGCACCCTCGCCCGTCTCGCAGACGACCTGGCCGTCGAGCAGATAGAAGCTCTCCTCGAACGAGTGGAGATGAGAGTCGATGCTCCCACCCGGATCGAGCTCGCAGATCCCGAATCCGGTATGGACGGCCGGCAGATCGTCGACCAACGACCACCGCCGGAAGCCCTCGCTTCTGGAACTGAAAACCGGGGGGACCTCATAGTTGGCATCGGATTGCATCCGCACGATGTGTCTCTCCGTCATCTCAATCCCTCCTGGCTACACGCGTCGGTTTCGATGCGTGTAGCGGGATTTAACACTTCCCTCGCAAAGGGAAACAAGAAGTCTCTCGGACCGTTGTCCCCCTGCGAAGCGGGGGGACCGACGCCAGCGAACGCAGTGAGCGCGTCGAGGGGGGTGCTGCCCGTGCCCGTATCTGGGAATAGCCGGGCGGGAGGCAATGATGGGGGGTCAAGTGCGGTCTTCTCCATGGGAACCAGGGCTATAGATGATTCATCACGAAGGAGAGGTGCGTGCACGTGGGACCTACGATCAGACGAAATCTCCTCATGACCAACGACAACGCCGAGGTACTCGTCGAGCGCTTCTGGGAGAGCGAGCTTCTCGACTCGACCGAGGAGTTCACCCTCACCGCTCACAAGGACGGCTACCGATTCTCCGGCAGGACCCTCATTCTCCACGACGGAATCAGGGTCGAGATCGACTACCTCGTGGAGGCGCGACCCGACTGGTCCACCCGCTCCGCCAGTGTCAGCATCCCGGCTCTGGCCACCGTCTTCGAGGTGAACGTCAGCCAGGCGCGCAGGTGGGTGATCGACGGGGAGCATCGTGGGGAGCTCAACGGTTGCGTTGACATCGACCTGGGCTGGACTCCAGCCACGAACACCCTCCCGATCCGACGACTCAGACTTGCCAGAGGTGTTCCCAGGACAACTCGAGTCGCCTGGTTGAAGTGGTCGGAGTTGGTGTTCATGCCAGCCGACCAGACCTACACCAGACGCGGCGAGGGCATCTTCACCTATTCCTCCGGCGACTTCACCGCCGACTTGCACGTTGACGAGGAGGGTGTCGTTGTCACCTACGGTCAGCCGCCTATCTGGCAGGAGTTGAGAGCCGCAGAGCGATAGGTGTCTGTCAGCGGGCCGTAGTCGACTACACCGAAGACAGCGCCGGCGACCACTCGCCCAGGGCGTGCAACACCGCACATTCGGCACGCACCGCGTCGCTGATCACCCTCATCCGCGCCGACGCCTCATCTGCGTCCCACTGGTACCCGGCCAGCGCACGCGACTCGCGCAGCATGGGTCGTGACAGGTCATCACGTATCCGCTGGTACTCACTCAACGCTTTGACCGATTCGTCGGGCTGTCTGATCGCATGATCGACGGCTCGGGCGCACAGCTCGGCGTCTCTGAGGGCGTCACTGATCCCATGGGCCGAGATCGGGTCTTTGGTATAGCCGGCGTCTCCGACCAGTGCCCAACCCGATCCCCAAGGCTGTCGGAGGAACCCGGGCAGCCCGTTGGTACCCCGGAATTGGCTCACCCTCGATCCCGCCGTGACCTGAGCGGCCAGGTCGCTACCAGCCTGGCCGAGGAGACGGTTGAACTCGGTTTCGGTGTCGGCCCTGAACTCGGCGATCCGGTCACTGCGACGCCCGGCGAAGACACAAGAGAGCCCTTCATTGGTGGAGATGACCCCCGCATTCACCCCCGGGGTGAATTGGAACCAGAAGCCGGGAACGGCGACATCGCGGTAGTAGGCATAAGTGACGGCGTTGGTCGGCTGATGACTCTCGTAGTCGGACGCCCCGACCAGCCCGGCGATACGAGACCCCACCCCATCGGCACCTATCACCACACGCGAGGTGAAAGCGACTTCCTTCGACCCTCGCTTGGCGACGATCCCGGTCACTCGTCCCTGATCGCCGCGCAACAGGTCGACAACTCGAGTCCTGCCGACGAACTCCGCCCCCGCCTCCTGAGCCGCCTCGGCCAGGATGGCGTCGAGCAGGTACCGGCGTGGGGCGTACAGGGTGTCCACACCATGCTCGGGCCGCACCTGGAACGAGACGCGTTCGTCACCGAAACCCAGCGTGATGTCACGCACCGGAGGTGTGCCGGCTGCGATGACCCGATCAATGAGACCCCAACGGGTGAGTTGGAGGACCCCGCTGCGAAGGATCGCGTGGGTCGAGACCACGTCGGACGGCATCGACGCCCGATCCACCATCAACACGCGGTGACCCTGCCGGGCCAGCAGCATCGCCGTCGAGGCGCCGGCCACCCGGGCCCCGACCACGATCACCTCATAGTCAGGGCGGGAGGGCGACGACGGGCCGGCCGGACGCGGCCGGGGAAAACCCCCGGCCGACAACTCCGGCCCTCTCATGCGACGTCGACGTTGACCGAGACCGTGGTGCCGTTGGTCAGCACGTCGTAGACCGCCGACCGGGCGATGGAACGCTCCACGATCGCCTTGAGCTCGTCTGCCCCGGCGTCACCCTCGATGACGAGATTGACATCGATTGACTGGTAGCCGTTGCGCACCGAACGATCGAGGCCTAGCAGCCCAACCAGATCGATGTCTCCGCTGACGGTGGACCGGACCCGGGTCAGCTCGACGCCGCGAGCCGCGGCGACGTTACCGACGCCGGCGGTGATGCAGGCGGCCAGGGCGTGGAGGAGGAATTCCACCGGAGTCGGGCCCACGTCGGTCCCCACCAGC
>Ga0214472_10003014_pt1 | contig 17933 bp, 16 predicted proteins | sample RVTome_6_FD_207662 | JGI IMG/M metagenome (GOLD analysis project Ga0214472, IMG submission 207662) | Soil microbial communities from uranium-contaminated site in the Upper Colorado River Basin, Wyoming, United States - RVT140D175 | ecosystem: Environmental > Terrestrial > Soil > Contaminated >...
AGCCCGCCCTCGCGAACGAACGCGACCAGCCCCTCCGGTGCCGCGCGCAGCGCGAGCCAGCGCGCCAGCAGGCGCGCGTCAGCATCGGCAAGGTAACGCGCCAGGTAGCGGGCGAGGGCGACATTGCCGGCACTGACGGCGAGGGCAGCGCGATCCCAGGCCAGCGCCGGCGTGAGCTGACCGGCCGCGCGCCAGGCGTCCAGCACGCGGTCGCATTCCTCGGGCAGCGAGCTGGCCGTGAGCCACAGCGTCGCGACCTGCGGCCAGGCCTCGTGCGCGCGGCCCCGTTGCACCTGCGCGTGCGCCGCGTGGCAGGCACTCGCCACGTGCCCGTCGGACACGTGATGACGCACCAGCAGCTCCCATTCGCGTTCGGCCGCGAGGCGCTCGATCCATTTGCGGCGCAGCCGCCAGGCCACCGGGATGTCGGCGTTGCGTTCCAGGATCCCGGCGATTCGTGCATGCGGCAAGTCGGCGATGCGCTGCTCGGCGAAGGCCAGTTCCAGGTACGGTGTGAGCACGTAGTCTTCGAGGCCGGACATGATCGCGAACGCCTGCTCGGCGCGTCCCTGCGCGAGCGCGAGTTCGGCGCGCAGGAAGTCGTCGCGCGGCGTGGCCAGCGCGGGTGCCGTCGCGGCGAGCATGCACAGCAGCGCAAGCGCCGCTGCACACCGTCGCGAGCGTGCTCGGGCGCGCCCGGGCGACAATGCAGGCCGGGGCCTGCGAGGGGAAATGCATTCGTGAAGGACGTCGATCACGGTGATATCGCGGCGTTGTTGGCGATCATGCGGCGGCTGCGCGATCCGGAGCACGGCTGTCCCTGGGATCGCGAACAGGACTTCAACACCATCGCACCGTACACCATCGAGGAGGCGTACGAGGTCGCCGACGCCATCGCGCGCGACCACATGCCGGACCTCGCCGATGAACTGGGGGACCTGCTGTTCCAGGTGGTGTTCCATGCGCGCATGGCCGAGGAGCGCGGCGCGTTCACGTTCGCCGACGTGGTGCGCGGCATCGTCGACAAGATGATCCGCCGCCACCCGCACGTGTTCGCTGACGCCCGCGTGCACGACGCCGATGCGCAGAGCCGGGCCTGGGAGGACATCAAGGCCGCCGAGCGGGCCGCGCGCGGCCGTGACGGCGGCGCCGATCCGCTCGCCGAGGTACCGGCGTCGCTGGCCCCGCTGCAACGCGCGGCCAAGCTGCAGCGGCGCGCCGCGCGCCATGGCTTCGACTGGCCGGGCGCGGCGCCGGTGCTGGACAAGCTGCGCGAGGAGACCGCGGAGCTGGAACACGAGATCGCGGCGGGCGCCCCGCGCCGGCGCCTGCGCGAGGAACTCGGCGACGTGCTGTTCACGGTGGTCAACCTGGCGCGTCATCTGGACGTGGACGCCGAGGGTGCGCTGGTGGAGGCGAGTGCGCGTTTCCAGGCCCGCTTTCGCGGTCTGTGCGCCGCGGCGGGCGGGCCCGCGGCGCTGGCCTCGCTCGATGAGCAGGCGGTGGACGCGCTGTGGCAGCAGGTCAAACGCATGGAGTAACAGCCTGCCCGCTCTGTGCGGAGATCCTCAGGCCGCGGGCAGATCCATGCCCACACGCGCGCCGCCGCCGTCCAGATCCTCGGCGAATGGCTGTCCGCCGTGGAACTCGGCGACCAGCCGCACCACGTACAGCCCCAGGCCCAGGTGCGGCTCGCCGGCGCCGTGCGCGGGTTCGCGTTCGCTGACCATGGAGTCGAACAACCGGCTGCGATCGCCGGCCGGCAGCGGCCCACCCCGGTTGTCCACGGCCAGGCGCACGCGCGCGCCGCGCCGCTCCAGGCGTACCGTGATCGCGGAGCCGGGGGCCGCGAAGTCACGCGCGTTCGCGATCAGCTTGTCCAGTGCCTGCAGCACGAGGTCCGGCGACGCCTGCAACCAGACCGGTTGCGTGTCCAGGCAGCCTTGCAGCGCCGGTTGTGCCGTGGCCTGTGCATGGCCGGCCACCGCGCTCGCCACCAGCGCGCGCAGGTCCACGCTCACCTTTTCGGTGTCCGCCATCGCCTGTTCCAGGCGCGCCGCCTCGCTCATGCGGCGGACCAGTGCATCGAGCCGATCCGCACCTTGCAGGGCGCGGGTCAGGGCCGGGCCCGGTTGCGATCCGCGTGCGTCGTCCGCGGCCAGCGACAGGTTCTCGAGCGAGGAGCGGATCACGGCGATCGGGGTGCGCAGCTCGTGCGACAGCCGCCGGGCGAGTTGCTCCAGGTAGTCCTGGTAGCCGCGCAGCCGGGCCAGGGCGGCGGCGAAGCTGCGCGCCAGATCGCCGATCTCGTCGCGCCCGCCGGGCGCCGCGAAGCCGTCTGCGACGCGGCCGGATGCGTCGATCGCGTGTGCGGCCTGGTCGCGCAGTGCGCGCAGCCGGGAGGCCGCGCGTGCCGCGACCGCGAGCAACACCGCGCTGGCGAGCAGGAAGGCAGCGCCGGCGCTCACGGCGAGTTCGAGCAAGGCGCGCCGCGCCAGCGACTCGATCGCAGAGGTACTCTCCTCGAGTACCAGCGCACCCACGAGGCGTGTGCCCACGCGCAGCGGCCGGGTCGCCGAGACCACCAGCGCGCCGCCGGCCTCGTCGCGCCGCAGCCGCGTGGCCGGTGTTCCCGCCAGCGCGGCGGCGAGTTCCGGCCCATCGAGCCTGAGCGTGCTTGGCGCCAGCGACATCAAGCTGTCCTCATCCGGCTCCAGCAGACCCTCGAGCAGCGTCGCAAGCCTGCCGCCGGCGCTGTCCGCGGACAGCGTGCCTGCCTGCGCCAGCACGTGTCCGCGGGCGTCGGTGACGCGCAGGCGGCGCCCCTCGATGCTGAGCAGGGACGCCACGAGCGCGGACAGCTCCGGCGCCGGCACCAGCACATCGAGCGTGCCGCGAGCGGGCAGGCGCCGGGTCATGCCGGTTGCGCCGAGGACCTCGAAGTGCAATGCGCGGGCGCGCAACGCGAGCGGCATGCGGATCTCGAACACGGTATCGGCGCCGGTGTGCTGCACGCCGGCACGCAAGCGATCGTCGGCGTGTGCGGGGGCGACGGCGCCGCTGGCGGGCGGGACCTCCAGCGCGACGCTCGCGCCCGGCACCGCCGCATCCAGCAGCCAGGCGCGGGCGAAGTCCGGCGCATCGCTCATCACCAGGCGCAGGCGCAGCCCCGGCGGCGCGTCGCGCAGCACCACCAGCAGGAACAGTTGCGCGTCGTGGTGCGCGGCGCGCACGCCATCGCCCGGGCCGCGCAGCGCGAGTTCGTCCCAGTCCGTGTCATAGCCGTCCACCTGCGGAGCCTGCGCGAGCGGATGCACGTACAGCAGCCGGGCGTCGTCGACCGGCGGTCGCTCGCCGCCGATGAGACCGGCACGGCTCTCGATCGCGCGCGCCAGCGTGTGTGCCGCACTGCTCGCGGATCGCAACTGCTGCTCGCGCAGGAAGGATTCCATGCCGAGCACGAAGCGAAAGCCTGCCAGCGGCACCGCCAGCAGCAGGCTGGCGGCGAGCAGCAGCTTGACGCGCAGGCTCACCGCGCGCCGGCCGGCGGCTGGGGGCGGGGCCGTCCCCGCAGGTGCTCGCGCATGGCGGCCATTGTCGCCGGCCGCGGCCGCGCCGCAAGTTTCTCAGGCGTCCTCGTCCTCGGCCAGCCAACGATAGCCCATCGCGTAGACCGTCTCGATGCGGTCGAAGGCGCCGTCCAGGGCCTGGAACTTGCGCCGTACGCGCTTGATGTGCGAGGTGATGGTGCTGTCGTCGACGACCACGCTGGCGTCCGCCATGAGCTGATCGCGCGTCTTGACGTGGCCCGGATAGCGGGTGAGCGAGTGCACGATCCAGAACTCGGTGACGGTCAGCGGCACGGCTTCGCCGCGCCAGCTCGCGCGCATGCGGTCGGGATCCAGGCGCAGCCTGCCGCGTTGCATGATGCGGGCGGCGTCCTCGGGGCGGCGCAGCGCCTCGACACGACGCAGCAGTGCCGCCACGCGTGCCAGCAGGTGCGGCAGGCTGATGTCTTTGGTGAGGTAGTCGTCGGCGCCGAGGCGCAGCCCGCTGATGGTGTCCAGATCGCTGTCGCGCGCGGTGAGGAAGATGATCGGCAGCCCCGCCGACAGGCCACGCAGGTCGCGGCACAGGTCGAAGCCGCCCTCGGCCTCGTGGCCCAGGCCGATGTCCAGGATGGCCACGTCCGGCAGCCGCTCGCGCAGCGCCGACAGCGCACGGGCACGCTCGGCGAAGGTCGTGACCTCGTAGCCCTGGCGCCGGAACACCTCGGCGTAGTTCTCGCGCAGGGCGGGTTCGTCCTCGACGATGGCGATGCGGCGACTCATCTGCGATACCGGTGCGTGTTGCTGATCGGGCGTTGCGGCCAATGTACGCGAGCGCCGCCCGAACGCCAGCGCCGGGCGGCAGATTCCATGATTTCGCCATGATTCGCCGTGCCCGTGCCCGCATCGCACGGTTGCAGCTCCAGGCGCCGGGTGTGGAATGCGTGACCGACCAGGGCCACGGGAGCTGGAATCATGTCTTCACGCGAGATCGCGGCCAGCGTGCTGGCCGGATTGGGACACTGTCTGCTCGGCAGTGTGCTGGCCGGGCTTGTGAGCTCCGGTGTGCTGATCGCGGTGGTGTTGCTGCTTGTGTGACAGGCTGGTGAAAAAGCACATCCATGTGCTTTTTTTTCACCTCGCTCTGACGCAGCACCCGGCGAGGGCGGCTGTCGCGCGCCCCGTGCGGGGGTTAGTGTGTGGCTTTGCCGCGCGCGGGAGATTGGCGCCGTGTCCTTCACCAGCGTACTGCTGTCCGCCGACGAGCCGCGCGCGCTGCTGGCCGAGTGCAAAGCGCGTCTGGCGCCGCAGCGCGGGCAACACAACTTCGGGGTGGTCTACCTGAGCGACCACCTGGCTGCGGACGCGACGGGCATCGCGGAGGGCTTGCGGCTGATCACGGGGGTCGAGCACTGGGTCGGTGGCGTCGCGCTGGGCGTGATGGGCAGCGAGGGCGAGATCTTCGATCGACCCGCGATCTCTGTGCTGCTCGGCATGCTGCCGCAGGGCGCGTTCCGGGTATTCGGCCCGCTCGAGAACCTGCGCGAGGATCGGCAACTCGCCGGCTGGTGCCGGCAGCACGCGCCCTACCTGGGCCTGGTGCATGCCGATCCCCGGCGCGCGAATGTACCGGCGCTGATCGAACAGATCGGGCGCGACGGCGCGCTCTACGTGCTGGGCGGCTTGCTCAGCTCGCGCGGCGCCTACCCGCAGGTCGGGGTGCAGGTGGGCGAGAGCGCCGTGTCCGGCGCGCTGTTCACCGATGCGGTGCCGGTCATGACGCGGCTGACGCAGGGCTGTACTCCGATCGGTCCGCGCCGCCGGGTCAGCGCCGCGAATGGCATGGAACTGCTCGCGCTTGACGGACAACCGGCGCTGCGGGCGCTGGCACAGGATCTCGAGGCCGATGGCGGCGGCGCGGCGGACGTGCACGTGGCATTGCCGCGTGCCGGTAGCGACACCGGCGACTACCTGGTGCGCAACCTGATGGGCCTCGGGGCGCGTGCTGAATCACTGGTGGTCGGGCAGGAACTGTCGGTGGGCGACACCCTGATGTTCTGCCGCCGCGACGCGCGCAGCGCGCACCGCGATCTGGAACGCATGCTGGGCGACATCGCGCGTGCGCTGAAGGTCCCGCCGCAGGCGGGTCTGTACGTGTCCTGCCTCGCGCGCGGGCCCAACCTGTTCACGCAGCCGGGACTGGAGACGCGCCTCATCCGCGAGCGGCTGGGGGAGTTTCCACTGACCGGTTTCTTTGCCAATGGCGAGTTGGCCGGCGGGCGGCTGTACGGCTACACCGGGGTGCTGACGCTGCTGCTCTAATAGATATCGCTGCGCCGAACCAATCCGCCAGGAGCGGATTTGGTCGCACGAGGTGCGCCCGCAGGGCGGGATGCAGGGATGCATCCCGACAGACCGGGTCGTCGGCACATCCATGTGCCGGGCGCGGGCACCTCGCCCGCGCGCCTGCTTCAGTTGCCGCGGGCGATGATGAAAGCGGCCAGGCCGCGCAGCAGATCGGCGTCTGCGTCGAAGTCGTCCAGCGCGGCGAGTGCCTGCTCGCACAGCGCCTGCGCGCGCTGCTTCGACGCGTCGAGCCCGATCAGCGCGGGATAAGTGGGCTTGTTCAGCGCCGCGTCGGCGCCTTGCCGCTTGCCGAGGGTCTCGGTGGAGACCTCGATGTCGAGCACGTCGTCGCGGATCTGGAACGCAAGCCCGATGCAGGTGGCGAACTGCTCCAGGCGCTCGATGCGCGCCTCGTCCACGCGCACCCCGGCGAGTGCGCCGAGGCGCACGCTGGCGCGGATCAGCGCGCCGGTCTTGTGGCGATGCATCGTCTCCAGCGCGTCCAGCGACAGCCTTCGCCCGACCGAGTCCAGGTCGATGGCCTGCCCGCCGGCCATGCCCCGCGAGCCGCTGGCGCCGGCCAGCACCCGGATCATCGACACGGCGCGCTGCGGGTTGCGCGCGGCGTACGGGGAAGCGGCCAGCACCTCGAAGGCGAGACTTTGCAGCGCATCGCCAACCAGCAGCGCGGTGGCCTCGTCATACGCGCGGTGACAGGTCGGCTTGCCGCGGCGCAGATCATCGTCGTCCATCGCCGGCATGTCGTCGTGCACGAGCGAATAGGCGTGGATCAACTCGACCGCACAGGCCGCCGCGTCGAGATCGTCCGGCGCGGCGCCGGTCGCATCCCCGGCCGCGTACACCAGCAGCGCGCGCACGCGCTTACCGCCGCCCAGGCACGCGTAACGCATGGCTTCGTGCAGACGCGACGGCACGCGCTCGGGCGGCGGCAGGCAGCGCTCCAGCGCAGCTTCGGCGCGCGCCCGAAGGGCCTCGGCCCGCTGCTTGAACGGGTCGCCGGGAGTGCTGGCCATGTTCATGCGGAATCGGCGTCCGGGTCGTCGGCATCCAGCGGCTGCGGATCGGCAACGTTCTCATTGAGGATGCGCACGCGCTGTTCGGCAGCATCCAGGGCCTTGAGCGCGCTGCGACCGAGCGCGACGCCGCGCTCGTAGGTCTTGATGGACTCCTCGAGGCTGAGTTCGCCGTCTTCCATGCGTTCCACCAGCGCCTCGAGTTCGGCAAGCGCCTCTTCGAAGCTGGGCTCGGTCTTTTTCTTCGCGTTCATGGCATCCTCGATGCGCGTGCGCAAGCGTCTCCATGAGCCGCTTCGCGGGGCCGCACACGCGGCCCGCAACCGGCTGCCCGCGCGGGCGCATGTGCCTGGCGGGATGCTGCGGGCGACCGCCACTGGCCCAGGCGGCCGCGACGGTACCCGAGCGCGGGATTGGCGGTCAACGCGAATGCCGGCGCGCGTTGACGGCAAGGGGACGCAGGGTATACTGCCCGGCAACTTTTAGACTCGTTCTAAAAGACGTTTTCACGGCACGCTCTGTCGCCACGCGAATGGGCAGCGTGGCGCACGGCACCATCAACACCTGCAAGGAGTCGACCATGGATCTCAAGGGAAGCAAGACGGAACAGAACCTCAAGGAGGCCTTTTCCGGCGAGTCGCAGGCCAATCGCCGCTACCTGTACTTCGCCCAGAAGGCGGACGTGGAAGGCTACAACGATGTGGCCGCCGTGTTCCGCTCGACCGCCGAGGGCGAGACGGGTCACGCGCACGGACACCTCGAATACCTCGAGGCGGTGGGCGACCCGGCCACCGGCCTGCCCATCGGCGGCACCTCGAACAATCTGCAGGCGGCGATCGCGGGCGAGACGCACGAGTACACCGACATGTACCCGGGCATGGCGAAGGCTGCTCGCGACGAGGGATTCGACGAGATCTCGGACTGGTTCGAGACGCTGGCGAAGGCCGAGCGTTCGCACGCCAACCGGTTCCAGAAGGCCCTGGACGGTCTCGACGCCTGAGCGCGCACACCCGCGTGTTCGAATGCGTGCACCGGGGCCGGCGCCCGCCGGCCCCGGTGTGCCGGTGCCCGCCGGCATCGCGCGAGCGTGGCGATGGCCGCGCGCCGGCGCGACGAGTCGTAAGGAGGCGCGTCGCGGTGCGTCGCCCACCCCGATCTGAAGCAAGCATAAAGAGAACCGTGTCATGGCCACGCAGAGCAAATCCGGCCGCGAGGGCAGCCTGGAGGCGCCGCATCGTCACCCGATCGACTGGCAGAACCCCGAGTTCTTCGACGAACAGGCGCTGATGCATGAGCTCGAACGCGTCTACGACATCTGTCACGGCTGCCGGCGCTGCTTCAACCTGTGCCATGCGTTTCCCACGCTGTTCGACCTCATCGATGCGTCCGCGAGCGCGGAACTCGACGGGGTCGCCACGAGCGACTACTGGCAGGTCGTCGATCACTGCTACCTGTGCGACATGTGCTTCATGACCAAGTGTCCGTACGTGCCGCCGCACGAATGGAACGTGGACTTCCCCCACCTGATGTTGCGCGCCAAGGCGGTCAAGCACCGCACGGGCAAGACCAGCTTGCGCGACAAGGTGCTCAGCGCCACCGACACCGTGGGCGCACTGGCCGCGATACCGGTGGTGGCGGGAATCGTGAACGCGGCGAACCGCACGCCGGCAGCCCGCGCGCTACTCGAGAGCACGCTGGGCGTACACCGCGACGCGGCACTGCCGGCGTATCAGCCGCGTTCGTTGCGCAAGCGCCTGGCCGGGCACCGCAGCGAGGACGCCCAGGTCGTGGCGGCCGGGGAGACGCGCGGCAAGGTCGTGCTGTTCACCACCTGCTACGGCAATTACAACGATCCGCGGCTCGGCGACGATCTGGTGGCGGTGTTCGAGCACAACGGCATTGCGGTCCGCCTCGCCGACACCGAGCGCTGCTGCGGCATGCCCAAGCTGGAGCTTGGCGATCTGGATGCGGTGGCGGCTGCCAAGGACGTCAACGTGCCGGTGCTGGCCGCGCTGGTGGACGAGGGCTACGACATCGTCGCGCCCATTCCGTCCTGCGTACTGATGTTCAAGCAGGAACTGCCGCTGATGTTTCCCGCCGACGAGCAGGTGCGCAAGGTGCGCGACGCCATCTTCGATCCCTTCGAGTACCTGATGCTGCGCCACCGGGCCGGCATGCTGAAGACCGATTTCAAGCATCCGCTCGGTACGGTGGTCTATCACGCCGCCTGCCATCAGCGGGTGCAGAACCTCGGCCCGAAGACCCGCGAGGCGCTGGAACTGGTTCCCGACACCAAGGTCACGACCGTCGAGCGCTGTTCCGGCCACGACGGCACCTATGCGGTGAAGAAGGAGTTTCACGAAACGGCCATGAAGATCGTGCGACCCGTCGTGCGCCAGGTCCAGGCCGCGAGCGCCGATCACTACACCAGCGACTGCGTGATGGCCGGACACCACATCGAAAACGGGCTGGGGGAGGGGGCCGCGGCGCCGACCCCGCCGCTGAGCCTGCTTCGCAAGGCTTATGGAATCTGACCCATGCAAGCACTGACCAGAACGGACCTGATGCCGCTGGAGACCTATGCCGAGAAGCGTGCGGACCAGCGCGCGCAGGTGATGCAGCACAAGAAGCACCGGCAGGTCCACATCGGCGCGTATGCGACCCTGTATTTCGAGGATCGCACGACGATCCGGTATCAGATCCAGGAGATGCTGCGTGCGGAGCGGATCTTCGAGCGCGCGGCCATCCAGGAAGAGCTCGATGCCTACAACCCGCTCATTCCGGACGGCTCGAATCTGAAGGCCACGTTCATGCTCGAGTACACCGATCCGGAACTGCGCAAGGCCGAACTCGCACGCCTGATCGGCATCGAGGATCGCGTGTGGCTGGGCGTGGACGGGCATGCGCGCGTGTACGCGATTGCGGACGAGGACATGGAGCGTGAGAACGCCGAGAAGACCTCATCGGTGCACTTCCTGCGCTTCGAGTTCGAGCGCGCGATGATCGCGGCGCTGAAGTCCGGTGCGGCACTCGGCGCCGGGATCGATCACGAGCACTACCGCGATGACGTGCAGCCGTTGCCGCAAGCCGTGCGCGATGCGCTGGTGGCCGACTTCGATTGAGATCCGGAAATTCAGGTCCGGACTCATGAAATCGATGTAACTCGTTATTTAGATTCACGTTTGTAAACTCTCTTCAGACCTCGCTTCAGGTTCCGGGATCGCGCCGGGCGTGTCGTCGCGGCGCCCGCGCTTGATTACACTAGGCGTCTCATGACGCCACGCCGCCTGTTCCCGATTGCCGTTCTCACGAGCGTGCTCGTCCTGCTGCTGGCGGGCTGCGCGTCCTCGCAGGAAGACGCGGTCGACTCCAGGTGCGCGGGACGCGTGGACGCCGATCGCCGGCCCGAGTGCGCTTCCAGCGCCCGCTGGTCCGAGGAGTGGAAGGAGTCGCGCACGGTGCTGCCGCCGGCGCCCCAGGACGACGATCTGGTGCCGATCGAGGCGCCGCGGGCGCAGGCCGGCTATGACTACTTCATCGACCGCAAGTCCATCAGCCGCGGCGCCGATGGCGTGATGCGCTATACCGTGGTGGCACGTTCTCCCAGCGGCACCCGCAATGCCTTCCACGAGGGTCTGCGCTGCTTCGACGACACGGTGCGCACCTACGGCTTCGCGAGCAGTGACGGGGTGCTGCGGCCGGTCACCACGGATCAGTGGCGGCGGCTCGCGAACGATGGTTCGCGCGGCTACCAGGATTACCTGGGCAACGTCATCATGTGCGACCGGCATGGCTATGCCTGGGATCCGGACAAGGCGGTCAAGGCGCTGACCAGCCAGTACACCGCGGGCGGTGTGCGCATCGAGCGTCAATGCATGGACGTGCAAAGCTGCGGCGTCCACAACCGCCACGATTGACCGTCGCCAGGGAAGCCGTCCGCCGTGGCCGAGAGTTATAATGCTGCCGCCATTGAGGTGCTGTCCGGCCTCGAGCCCGTGCGCAAGCGCCCGGGGATGTACACCGACACGTCGCGCCCGAATCACCTCGCCCAGGAGGTGCTCGACAACAGCGTCGATGAGGCGGTGGCCGGGTTCGCGCGTGAGATCCAGGTGACGCTGTACGCCGACGGGTCGCTGGGGGTCGCGGACGACGGGCGCGGCATGCCGGTGGATCTGCACCCGGAAGAGAAGATCCCGGGGGTCGAACTCATCCTCACGCGCCTGCATGCGGGCGCCAAGTTCAACAACAAGAACTACCGCTTCTCCGGCGGACTGCACGGTGTCGGCGTGTCGGTGGTCAACGCGTTGTCCAGGCACCTCGAGGTGTGGGTCAAGCGCGGCGGCATGGAATACAACATGGCCTTCGCGCACGGCGAGAAGCTCTCCGAGCTCGAGCCGGTCGGGGAGGTGGGCAAGCGCAACACCGGGACCGCGATCCGCTTCTGGCCCGAGCCGCGCTACTTCGATTCGCCGCGCTTCTCGGTGCCGCGGCTGCGCCATGCGCTGCGCGCGAAGGCGGTGCTGTGCCCGGGCCTCAAGGTGGTGTTCACCGACGAGGCCGACGGCAGCCGTGACGAGTGGCGCTACGAGGACGGGCTCGAGGCCTACCTGCGCGAGGCCATCGCGGACGCGCTGCGCGTGCCCGAGGATCCGTTCACGGGCAGCTTCGCGGGCAACACCGAGGCTGCGGACTGGGCCGTGGTGTGGTTGACGCAAGGCGCGGACGGGCCCACCGAGAGCTACGTGAACCTGATCCCGACCGGGCAGGGCGGCACGCACGTCAATGGGTTGCGCACCGGCCTGCTCGAAGCGCTGCGCGAGTACTGCGAGTTTCGCAGCCTGTTGCCGCGCGGCGTGAAGCTCGCGCCCGAGGACGTGTGGGAGCGCTGCCGCTACGTGCTGTCGGTGAAGATGACCGAGCCGCAGTTCACCGGCCAGACCAAGGAGCGGCTGTCCTCGCGCCAATCCGCCGCGTTCGTGTCCGGCGTGGTCAAGGATGCCTTCAGTCTGTGGCTGAGCCAGCACCCTGAGGTCGGCGACCAGATCGCCGAACTCGCCATCGCCAGCGCACAGAAGCGCATGAAGGCGGCGCGCCAGGTGGTACGCAAGCGGGTCACCTCCGGCCCGGCGCTGCCCGGCAAGCTCGCCGATTGCAGTTCACAGGATCCGGCCCGCACCGAACTGTTCCTGGTCGAGGGCGACAGCGCGGGCGGCTCGGCGAAGCAGGCGCGCGACCGCGAGTTCCAGGCCGTGATGCCGTTGCGCGGCAAGATCCTGAACACCTGGGAAGTCGAAGCGAGCGAGGTGCTCTCGTCGCAGGAGGTGCACGACATCTCGGTCGCCATCGGCGTGGATCCAGGCTCCGAGGATCTGTCGGACCTGCGTTACGGGCGTGTCTGCATCCTGGCCGACGCCGATTCCGACGGCGCGCATATCGCCGTGTTGCTGTGTGCGCTGTTCATGCGCCACTTCCCGGCGCTGGTCGCGCACGGCCACGTGCACGTGGCGATGCCGCCGCTGTACCGTATCGATGTCGGCAAGGATGTCTTCTACGCCCTGGATGAGGACGAGAAGAAGGGTGTGCTCGACCGCATCGCGGCGGAGAAGCTCAAGGGGCGGGTGAACGTGCAGCGCTTCAAGGGCCTGGGCGAGATGAATCCGTTGCAGCTGCGCGAGACCACCATCGCCCCCGATACCCGCCGCCTGATCCGGCTCACCGCGGATCCCGGCGACGACACCGGCAGCGTGCTGGACATGCTGCTGGCGAAGAAACGCTCCGGCGACCGCAAGGTCTGGCTGGAAGAGAAGGGCAACCTGGCGGACGTGTGAAGCAATGCAAGTCGACGCCCCCGAGACCGAGTTCCTGCCGCTCAAGACCTTCGCCGAGAAGGCGTACCTGGACTACTCCATGTACGTGGTCCTGGACCGGGCCCTGCCGCATCTCGGCGACGGGCTCAAGCCGGTGCAGCGGCGGATCATCTACGCGATGTCCGAGCTGGGTCTGAGCGCGGGGGCCAAGTTCAAGAAATCCGCGCGCACCGTGGGCGATGTACTGGGCAAGTTCCACCCGCACGGGGACTCCGCCTGCTACGAGGCCATGGTGCTCATGGCGCAGCCCTTCTCGTTTCGTTACCCGCTGGTGGACGGGCAGGGTAACTGGGGCTCGCCGGATGACCCGAAGTCCTTCGCCGCGATGCGCTACACCGAGGCCAAGCTCACGGCGTTCGCCGAGACCCTGCTCGCGGAGCTGCGCCAGGGCACGGTGGACTGGGTGGCGAACTTCGACGGCACCATGGACGAGCCGTCGGTGCTGCCCTCGCGTCTGCCGCACGTGCTGCTCAACGGCGCGGCCGGCATCGCGGTGGGCATGGCGACGGACGTCCCGCCGCACAACCTGCGCGAGGTCGCGGCCGCGTGCATCCGCCTGCTCGAGGATCCGGACGCGGACGTGACGCAACTGTGCGAGCACGTCAAGGGCCCGGATTTCCCGACCGAGGCGCAGATCATCACCCCGGCGGCGGAGCTGCGGGCCATGTACCACACCGGCCACGGCTCGGTGCGCCTGCGCGCGCGCTACGAGTTCGAGGATGCCGGCATCGTGATCACGGCGCTGCCCTACCAGGTCTCGGGCGCGCGCGTGCTCGAGCAGATCGCGGCGCAGATGCTGGCAAAGAAGCTGCCCTGGGTCGAGGATCTGCGCGACGAGTCCGATCACGAGAACCCGACGCGCCTGGTGGTGGTGCCGCGCTCGCGGCGGGTGGACGTGGAGCGGTTGATGTCGCACCTGTTCGCGACCACCGACCTGGAGCGCAGTTACCGCATCAACATGAACGTCATCGGGCTCGACGGGCGCCCGCGGCTGCACGATCTGAAGACCCTGCTCAGCCAGTGGCTGGTGTTTCGCACCGGCACGGTACGCAGGCGCCTGGAGCACCGGCTGGAGAAGGTGCTGGCGCGCCTGCACGTGCTCGAGGGCCTGCTGATCGCCTACCTCGATCTCGACGAGGTGATCGCGATCATCCGGCGCGAGGATCGGCCCAAGCCCGTGCTCATGGAGCGCTTCGGCCTGCGCGATGTCCAGGCCGAGGCGATTCTGGAGCTCAAGCTGCGCCACCTGGCGAAGCTCGAGGAGATGCGCATCCGCGGCGAGCAGCGCGAGCTCGAAGCCGAGCGCAAGAGCGTCCAGAAAATCCTCGCCGATGCACGCCGGCTCAAGCGGCTGGTGCGCGACGAGCTCGCCGCCGACGCCGAGACCTTCGGCGATCCGCGCCGCTCGCCGCTGCACGAAGCGGACACCGCGCGCGCGCTGGACGCGGTCGAACTGCAGCCTTCCGAACCGGTGTCGGTCGTGCTCTCGCAGCGCGGCTGGGTGCGCGCGGCCAAGGGGCACGACATCGATCCGGCGGCGTTGACCTATCGATCCGGCGATGGCTTCCGGGCCGTGGCACTGGGACGGTCCACGCAGGGCGTCGTGTTTCTCGATTCCACCGGCCGAACCTATTCGTTGCCGGCGCACAGCCTGCCCTCGGCGCGCGGGCAGGGCGAACCGCTCTCGGGCCGCCTGAACCCGCCGGACGGTGCGAGCTTCGTGGGCATGATGTTGGGCGAGCCCGATGCCCTGTACCTGCTGGCGACCGACGCGGGCTACGGCTTCGTCGCGCGCCTGGAGGACATGTTCGCGAAGAACAAGGCCGGCAAGAGCGTGCTCTCGGTGCCTGCCGGCGCGCAGGTGCTCGCTCCGGTCGCGGTGAGCGACTACGACAACGACTGGGTGGCGGCAGCGTCCAACGGCGGTTACCTGCTGTTGCACCCGGTGTGCGAGCTGCCGCGCCTGGCCCGCGGCAAGGGCATCAAGATCATCCAGGTGCCGCCCGCGAAGCTGCGTACCCGAGAGGAGCATGTCGCGGCCCTGACCGTGCTCGCGCACGGGGCAGCGCTCACGGTGTACGCGGGGCGGCGCCACCTCACGTTGCGTGCCGGCGACCTGGAGCATTACCGGGCGGGTCGCGGCCGGCGCGGGCGCAAGCTGCCCAGGGGCCTGCAGCGCGTCGAGCGCCTGGAGCCGGGTGCCGGCTCATTCGACTGACGGCGCCGATTGAACAGGAGACAGTGAAGCCATCATGGCCAGTTACAGCACCAGCGAGTTCAAGTCGGGCCTGAAAATCATGATCGACGGCGACCCCTGCGCGATCGTGGAGAACGAGTTCGTCAAGCCCGGCAAGGGACAGGCCTTCAGCCGGGTGCGTTTTCGCAACCTGATGACGGGCCGGGTGATCGAGCGCACGTTCAAGTCCGGCGATTCGGTGGAAGCCGCCGACGTGATGGACACCGAGCTGCAGTATCTCTACAACGATGGGGAGATGTGGCACTTCATGAATCCGACGTCCTACGAGCAGGTCGCGGCAGACGCCGCTGCGGTGGGCGATAGCGCGCAGTGGCTCAGGGAACAGGACAAGTGCACGGTCACGCTGTGGAATGGGGTGCCGATCAGCGTCTCGCCGCCGAATTTCGTGGTGCTGATGATCACCGAGACCGACCCCGGCGTTCGCGGCGATACCGCGAGCGGTGCCACCAAGCCGGCGATCGTGGAAACGGGTGCGCAGATCAAGGTGCCGCTGTTCGTCGAGCTGGGCGAGCGCGTGCGCATCGATACGCGCAGCGGCGAGTACGTCTCGCGGGTCAAGGACTGAACGGGCGCGGCGCGGTGATGGCACCGGGACGACGCTCGGCGTGTTCGCGCGCTTGTGTTCGAAGCCATTGCGGGCCCGGTGTCGCAAGAGCGTCCTGCCCGGCATGAACGATGCGCGCTGGCGGCCCAGTGCGAGCATGACGGTGCTGCGCGAGCGCGCGCGCCTGCTCGCACTGATCCGCGCCTTCTTCGCCCGGCGCGAGGTGCTGGAGGTGACGACCCCCGCGCTGGGGCATTGCGGCCCGCGCGATACCCACCTGTCGCTGGTCGAGGCGCGTTTCCCCGGCAGCGAGGACAGAACCTGGTATCTGCAGCCGTCCCCCGAGTCGGCCATGAAGCGCTTGCTTGCGGCGGGCAGCGGCCCGATCTTCCAGCTCGCGCCGGCATTTCGTGCCGCCGAGCGCGGCGCGCGGCACAACCCCGAGTTCACGATGCTGGAGTGGTATCGCCCGGGCTTCAGCCTGACGCAGCTCGCGGACGAGGTCGATGCGTTGCTGCAAGAACTGCTGGCGCTCGGACCGGGCCGGCGGGTGCGTTATCGCGATGTGTTTCGCGCGCAGGTGGGACTCGACCCGCTGCACGCCGACAGCGCGGATCTCGCAGCGGCCGCGCGCGACGCGGGGCTGTGCGCGAGCACCGCGATCGAACGCGACGCCGTGCTCGACCTGCTGTTCAGCCATCGCGTGGAGCCGACGCTGGGGCCGGGCACCGTGCACGTGCTGGACTTCCCCGCCAGCCAGGCCGCGATGGCGCGGGTGCGCGACGGCGTGGCGCAGCGCCTGGAGGTCTACGTGGACGGGGTGGAACTCGCCAACGGCTACGAGGAACTGACCGATGCGCGCGAGCAGCGGCGGCGCTTCGACGAGCAGGACGCCGCGCGAGCGGCGCGCGCATTGCCGCGCCCGCCGCTCGACGAGAACCTGCTCGCGGCGCTGGCCCACGGCATGCCGCCGACGTGCGGGATCGCGCTCGGTGTCGATCGGCTGGTCATGCTCGCGACCGGCTCGCGCAGCATCGATGAGGTCATCGCCTTCCCGCTCGAGCGGGCCTGAGGCGAGCGCCGTCGCGCCGGCGTGGCGCTTGGGTGCCGCGCAGCCGCTGCCAGGAGCACACATCCGCGCGGCGATTTAGACTGGCGGGCGAACTATTGCAGCGGGGTCCGGTCTACATCACCGGACGGAACCCCGTCGAGAAGTGAGGGATGGGCCGAGATGGCCGACGGGGGCCCCGAACGGTTGCTGGTCGAGCGTGCGCGCGCGGGAGATCGGCGCGCCTTCGACCTGCTGGTGCTCAAGTACCAGCACAGGCTCGTGAAGCTGATCGGCCGATACGTGCGTGACCATGCCGAAGTGCTCGATGTTGCCCAGGATTCGTTCATCAAGGCCTACCGTGCGCTGCCGAACTTCCGCGCCGAGAGCGCCTTCTACACCTGGCTGTATCGGATCGCGATCAACACGGCGAAGAACCACCTCGCGTCGCAGTCTCGCCGCGTTGCGGAATCGGCGGTCGATGTGGAAGACGCGGAGCAGTTCGCAGGCGATTCCGCATTGCGGGAGATGGCCACGCCGGAACGGCTGTTGATGCGCGATGAGGTGCAGCAGGCGGTGATGGATGCCTTTGATGAGTTGCCTGAGGAACTGCGCACGGCGATCACCTTGCGTGAGATCGACGGCATGAGCTACGAGGACATCGCGACGGCGATGGAATGTCCTATCGGCACGGTTCGATCGAGGATCTTCCGTGCGCGGGAGGCCATCAACAGGCGGCTCGAGCCGCTGATGGGGTGAAGATGGACCGAGAAATGGGTGAAGAAGCACTGCGAGAATCGCTGTCCGCGCTGGTCGACGGCGAGTTGACGCGCGCGCAGGCCGAGCGTGTCCTGGACGCCGTGGTCCGCGATCCGGGACTGCGCGAGCAATGGCGCCGTCACCACCTGATTGGCGCGGTGCTATCCGGACAGGCGGCCGCGCCGCGGTATGCGGACGACATCGCGGGGCGGGTCGCCGCGGCACTTGCCGCCGACCCCGCGCCGCGCGGCCCGCGGTATCCGCCGCGGTACCGGCGGGCCTGGCTGCCCGCGGCGCTGGCCGCCTCGCTGGCAGTGCTCGCCGTGGTCGTGGGGCTGCATCTGGCCGACGGGGGGGGCGACGCCAACGAGCTGCCGCCCGAGCATGCCACGGCTGCGGTGCCTGAAACGGCGGCCGCCGGCGCGAGCGGCGCGCGGCCCACCGCGCCGTTGGCGGCGCACAGCAACAAGGGCGCGCCGCCCGAGCGCACGCGCATGACCTGGAATGATGCCCGCCCGGCAGTAGAGGCC
>Ga0214472_10003017_pt1 | contig 17928 bp, 14 predicted proteins | sample RVTome_6_FD_207662 | JGI IMG/M metagenome (GOLD analysis project Ga0214472, IMG submission 207662) | Soil microbial communities from uranium-contaminated site in the Upper Colorado River Basin, Wyoming, United States - RVT140D175 | ecosystem: Environmental > Terrestrial > Soil > Contaminated >...
GCTGCTGCCGCTCACGCTCACGGTCAGCGGCGATCGCCTGAGCGCGGACTTCACCGGCGCCGCGGAGCAGGCGCCGGCGCCGGTGAACTCCAGTCTCGCGGTCACCGCCGCGTCGGTGTTCATCACGCTCAAGTCCGTGTTCGATCCGGCGCAGGCGCTGAACCAGGGCTCGTTCCGCCCGGTCACCGTGATCGCGCCGCCGGGCACCATCGTCAACGTCACCCACCCGGCGCCGGCCGGCTCGCACGGCGAGATCCGGAAACGCGTGATCGCGACCATGCTCGGCGCGCTCGCGCAGGCCTGCCCGGAGCTGTCCTCGGCCGACATCCACCGCACCTCCTTCCACAACCTGATCGGCGGCATCGACCCGGCCACGCGCAAGGAGTACGTGCACTACGAGTGGTCCTCGGGCGGCAACGGCGGCTTCCTGGAAGCCGACGGCCCGAGCGCGATGGCGGCCATCGACTGGGGCGACCTGTCCACGGTGCAGCCCACCGAGGTGCTCGAGACGCGCTTTCCGCTGCGCGTGGAGTGGAGCCGGCAGCAGGCCGACTCGGGCGGGCCGGGGCGCACGCGCGGCGGGCTGGGCATGCGCCGCTGCCTGCGCCTGCTGCGCGGCAGCGCGAGCTATTCGCTGCTCGCCGACGGCGCCATCGTGCCGCCGTTCGGGATCCTCGGCGGCGAGTCCGGCGCAGCGGTGGCGAGCTACGCCGAACGCGATGGCGTGCTGCGCGCATTCCCGACCCCCGGCAAGGTCGGCGGCCACGCGATGGACGCCGGCGACGGCGTGGTGCTGCAAAGTGCCGGCGGCGGCGGCTATGGCGATCCGCTCGAACGCGCGCCGGCGGCGGTGCTCGAGGACATCGAGGAAGGCTACGTGAGCCTGGCGGCGGCGCGCGCGATGTACGGCGTCGTGATCGAGGCCGGCACGGTCGACGAACACGCGACGCGTGCCGCGCGCGCGGCCTTGCGCGCGCGCCGCGTGTACCTGACGGTCAGCGCGCTGCCGGCGCAGCTCGCGTTCGAGGCGGTGGGCCGCGGCCGCAAGCGCATCGCGCGCCTGCATCCCGAGCACGCGCGCGCGCTGGCGCTCGACGAAGACGCGATGCTCGAACTGCTCGCCGCCGGCGGCGCGCCGTTGCGGGCGTGGTTGCGCATCGATGCGGCGGCGCCGCAGGGCCAGATCGCGCTGGATGAGAGCGCGCAGCGTGTGCTGCGCAGCACGCCCGGCGCGCGCGTGCAGGTGCGCGCGCTGTACCGCGCGACGCTGGCGTGAGCCGGGGCGCGCCATGTCGCCATTGCCGACGATCCGGATCTCGTCGTGAACGCATCGGCGCTGGTCACCCGGGAACCGCGCTGAGCAGCGATGCGCGCATCTGGCGCGCGAACTCCTCGGCCGGCACCGGCTGGTTGATGAAGTAGCCCTGGAACTCGTCGCACCCCTGCGTGCGCAGGAACTCGGCCTGCGCCGCCGACTCGACGCCTTCGGCGATCACGGTGAGCTTCAGGCTCTTGCCGAGCGCGATGATCGCCTGCGTCAGGCCCTTGCTGTCGTCGCGTAGGACCACGTCCCGGATGAACGAGCCATCGATCTTCAGGGCGTCAAACGGGAACTGCGCCAGCTTGGACAGCGACGAGTAGCCGGTGCCGAAATCGTCGATCGCGATGCGCACGCCCATCCCTTTGAGGTCCCCGAGTATCCGGATCGTCTGCGCGATGTCGCGCATGATCATGCTCTCGGTGATCTCCAGTTCGAGCAGCCGGGGCGCCATCCCGCTCTGGCGAAGGATGCGCTTGACGTCTTCGAACAGCGACCCGTCCAGGAACTGCCGCGCGGACACGTTCACGGCCATGGTCAACGCCGGATATCCTTGCTCTTGCCAGGCCACGTTCTGCCGGCACGCGGTGTCCAGCACCCAGCGTCCGATCGGCACGATGAGCCCGCTTTCTTCGGCCAGCGGGATGAACTGCATCGGTGCGATCAAGCCCAGGTCGGGATGCTGCCAGCGCAGCAGCGCTTCCATCCCGGTGATGCGGCCGGTCTTCATGTCCTGCTTGGCCTGGTAGTGCAGGCGGAACTCGTTCTTCTCCAGCGCGTTGCGCAGGCCGGACTCGAGTGCGAGGCGCTCCAGCGAATCGGTATTCAGTTGCTCGGAGTAGAACTGGAAGTTGTTCTTGCCGAGCTCCTTGGCGTGGTACATCGCAACATCGGCATTCTTGGTCAAGGTCTGCTCGTCCTCGCCGTCGGCCGGAAACAGCGCGCCGCCGATACTCATCGTGGCGCGAAATTCCTGTCCGGCGAGCGTGAACGGCCTGCCCACGGCGGCGAGGATCTTGCCTGCGACGCGCGCGACCTGGGTGTCTTCGCCGATCTCCGGGAGCAGGATCACGAATTCGTCGCCGCCCAGGCGCGCCACGACATCGCTCTCGCGCACCGATCCCTTCAGCCGGCGCGCGACTTCCTCGAGCAAAGCGTCGCCCGCGTCGTGTCCGAGCGAGTCGTTGATGGCCTTGAAGCGATCGAGATCGAGAAACAGCAGCGCCAGACGCCGTTCGTAGCGGCGCGCCTGCTGGATGCCCTGTGCCAGCAGCCGGCTGAACAACGCGCGGTTCGGCAGGTCCGTGAGGCTGTCGTGGTAGGCGAGGTATTCGACCCGCTTCGCATGCGCGACACGCTCTTCCATCACGCTCAGGCGCGCGCGGTGCAGTTGCCAGCTCAACCAGCCGAGCAGGGCCAGCACCGCGACCAGCAGCACGCTGGCCAGCGCCGCGCGCCCCAGGTACGTGCGTTCGAGGCGCGCGGCCGGGGCGAGCTGCTCAGCCTCCGACAGTCCGACGACGATCGCCAGCGGGAACTCGAACAGCGACCTGGCGACGATGTAGCGCCGCACGCCGTCCCAGTCGTTGAACTCGAGGCTCGCCGGGGCACTGTCGGCGGTATCGGGCACGACCAACGCGTCATGGTCGATGCCGGCGCCCGCGAGCACCTCGTCACCCGAGCGCCGGACGCGGAACACGCCATCGGTGCCGACCAGCCCGAGCAGCCCGTGCCGGCCCAGCACGGCCGGGTCGTAGCCGCTGACGAAAAAATCCGCCGGTACCGACAACACCACGGCCCCCGCAAACGGCTGATCCTCGCGTGCGAGGCGCCGGCTGAAGAACAGGCGCAGGCCGTCCGCATCGGGCATGCCTTGCGGCAGTCCGATCACCAGGTCTTCCTGATGCCGGGTGCGTCTGAAGTAGTCCCGTTCCGCGAGGTTCTCGACTTCGGAGGCCGGGGAACTGGCGACCACCTCGCCTGCCGCATTCGCGATCGTGATCGAGAACAGCATCGCCGGGGGCAGCATCTCGCGCGCGCGCAACTCGTCCAGGACCTGCTGCGCGGGCCGTTCGTCGAGCGCGTAGCGCACCATCTTCAACGTCGAATCGATCTCGCGCAGCGCGCGCACGACCCGGGCCTCGTAGGTGTTCGCGACATCCGTGGCCAACAGCGCGGCCGTATGCCGTGCCGAGGCGCGTTCCTGTGAGATGAAATCGAGGGTGACGCCCCACATTGCCGTCAGCAGCACCAGCGCGATGACCGTGAACAGCACCGGCGGATCGAGCGCTCGGTGCAGCCAGCGGCGCCCGGCGGAAACCGCCTGCGGCGCTTCGTGCATGCTGTCGCGGTCGTGCGGACTATTCAATCGACACGATCCGCAGGCGCTCGTCGACGAGCGCACGATCGAGGTAGGCGATGGCCTGGGGGTTCTGCGCCACGATATCCGCCGCGGCGCCGCCGTCGGGCACGGCGTGCGGCGGCTGGCCGCGGCCGGTGAAGATGAGTCTGGACCAGTGCGCGGTGATCTGCGCGAGCGAGCGTCCCAGGTACGTGCCGTAGAATTCCTCGTAGGCCGGCGCACTGTCCTTCTGGTCGATCGGCACGATGCGCTCGCCATTGGGCAGGCGTTGCAGGCGGCCCAGGTAGATGTCTGAAAGCTCGGCGCGGGACAGGGACCTGATCGGATTGTGCGCCGAGACGACCACGACGAGGTCGGCGCGAACCGCGAGCGACGCCAAGCTCATCACGAGGCCGCAGAGCAGCGGTGCGATTCGGCTCGGCACGCCCATCACATCTAAAATACGAAATCGAGCGCGACGCTGAACAACGACACCGAGCCGCCCGGGCGAAAACCCGGCTGGACGTTGCTCAGCACACCCGGCGATCCGGCATCCAGATCCAGATGGTCATACTGCACCTTCAACGCGGCGTTGCGCATGAAATCCCAGCGCGCGCCCAGCGACAGGCTGCGCTGCCGCGCCGCGGCGCCCAGCAGTGCGTTCAACGCGGCGTTCAGGCCCGCAGCCTGCCCCGCGAGCGGCGGCGGCAGACCCGCCAGCGGCAACCCCGGGTCCGAGGTGTTGCCGTGGGCCTGCACGCGCGCCAGCGTCACGTACGGCGTCACGGCGCCGAAACGGTAGCCGCCGGTGACGTACCAGCCGCGATTGTCGCCGAGGAAGGAACGGCTGTAGGTGCGCGCGTACTCAGCCATCACGAACCAGTCGCCGGGATCGTAGCGCGCGCCCAGGCTGGCGGTCTCAATAGCCGTGTCGTCGACATCGTAGCGCCCGGCAATCGCCTGGCCCGTCGGACCGAATTGCCGGAATGCATTGAACAGCGGGCGCACCGACGCGATTGTCAGGCGCGCACGCGAGTACTGCGCGAACAGGGTTGTGCTGCCGAACTCCAGGGTGTCGGCCACCGTCAAGCCGCCGCGGGCCTTCACCTCGATGCCGTCGGGGAACTTGACGTCCCGGCGGCCGTAGATGGCGCGCACGGTATTGGTGAACCTGTCGACGCGGAAGCGGTAGCTGAGATCGACCCCGTCGGTGCTGGTGACCGGCACCAGACCATATACCTCCTGCGGCGGACGCACCCACGGGTTTGCATACCCGACCTTGCGGTACTCGGACGCGAGAAAGGTCGGCAGCACGATGCGGCCGGCGCGCACGCTCAGATCGGGCGTGATGTCGAACTTGAGGTTCGCCCACTCCAGCGTCGGCCTGTAGCTGTCGTCGTAGCGCTGCTCGGCGATGAACTGCAGCACGCCGGACAGCCGCGGGGTGAGGTTCGCGGTGAGCTGCAGGCCGACCCGGCTGTCGACCTTCGCGCTCCACTCGCCGGAGTGGCCGGCACCCTCGGGCGCGACCGTGCTCGAGGTGAAATCGGCCTGACCCTCGTCCGAACGGACCATGCCGAGGGTGCCGAAGCCGTCGATCGACAGGCTCGGCGTGTCGGCGCTCGGCGCGCGCGCAGGCGCCGCCAGTGGCGACATCGCGAGCACGACGGCGATCGCCGACCTGTACATTCCCGGCCCCGTAGCGACCCATGCGCGGCACACCGTAACAGATCCGTGCAGCGGCCATGGCACCGCGGCCGCTTGGTCGCCAGCGACGCCGTCACCGCGGCCGCTGCGCCTGCTCGCGCGCGACGGACTCGCGGATCGCGCGGATCGGCCGCACCTCGATGCTGCCGACACGCGCCGGCGGGATCTTCGCCGCGACCTGGATCGCCTCGTTCAGATCCCGCGCCTCGATCATGTAGAAGCCGGCCAGTTGCTCCTTGGTCTCGGCGAAGGGGCCGTCGGTGACCGCGAGCTTGCCGTTGCGCACCCGCACCGTGGTCGCGGTGTGCACCGACTCCAGAGCTTCCGATGCGAGGCAGTGCCCGCTCGCGCGAATGCCCGCATCGTATGCGACGCATTCCTCGTCCGGCAGTTCGTCGAGCCGGTTCTCGTCCAGGTACACCAGACACAGATACTTCATCGCGCCGTGCTCCCGGATGCCGGCGCCTCGCTGTCCGCGATCACGTTGACCATCCAGCTCACGCCGAAACGGTCCACGAGCATGCCGAAACACGGCGACCAGAAGGTCGGCGCGAGCGCCATGCGCACCTCACCGCCCTCGGCCAGTGCGTCGAACAGGCGCCTGGCCTGCGCCGCGTCGGCGGGGGCGAGCGACAGCGCGAACCCGTCGAAGCGCGCCGCGTCCTCGGCACAGCCGTCCGAGGCCATCAGCACGCTGTCGCCGATGCGCAGCGACGCATGCATCACCTTGTCCTCGTAGCCGGGCGGGATGGCGCCGGGCGGCGGTGAATCCGGGCTGTCCTTGAAGCGCATCAGCATCTCGAGCTGCGCGCCGAGCGCGCGCTGGTAGAAGCCGATCGCTTCCTCGCAGCGGCCGTTGAAGAACAGGTAGGGCTGTATGGGCATCGCAGTGTCCTCGCTGTTGCGCTGTCCTGCGCGCGTTGCCGCGCACGGGCGGGGGTCAAATCGACGGCGGCGCCGTTGCCGGCCTGCCGCTCCGTTCTCACCAAGTACCTCTGTAGTGGTCGAACGGGCCGGCGGCGGATCGACAGTGCGCGGCGCATTGCATCACGCCGCGCGCGCGGACTATAGTCGGACCCGTGTCGGGCTGATAAAAAAGGAGGTGATCCATGTCTATCCGTGTCGCTCGTGAGGGCACTCAATAATTTCGAGTAGCCTGTAACGGGCTAACGGGGGGGCCGGCAGCGACCGGCCCCTTTTAATTTGCGCCTCCGCGCTGAGCACCGATGCCCGGGTGCGCGCCTTCCTGGACGCGCTCGCGCCCGCGCCCTCACAGCACAGCCTGCGCGATGGGGAGATGCCCGCCGGCCCTGATGCGGGCGGCGTAGGACAGGTCGGCGGCCGACCCGCGCGGCCACAACCGCCGGAACTCGCGCCACCACGCGGCGTGCTCGTAGTGCAGCGCGAGCGCGTCGACATGGGCGCCGGCGACGACGCCGCCGTACAGCGGCGTCACCGTCGGCGGCGGCGCGCGCGTCGCGATGCGCGTGATCACGCCATGGCGCGAGTCGCTGAACGCGGGCATGCCGGCGGCACCGTTGTTGATGATGATGCCCGCACCGAACACGGTGTCGAGGCGGGTGTACAGCGCCTGGCAGGTGTGCGTGCATGCGAACACCTGCACCTGCGCCGCGGCGAGCCAGTCGGCCGCGCGCTGCTTGCCGTGCGCGGTGGCCATCGCCGCGCGGGAGAAGCCCCAGCCGGCCAGCGACTGCGCATCGCCGTGCACCACGCCGATGCGTGCATCGCCGATACGCAGCACCCGGTACATCGGCAGCCCGGCCATTGCGGCCACCAGATCCGGGAACGCGCGTGCGACCCCGCGCAAGCTGTGCTCGATGCTGTTCGAGCGCTCGACATCGGCATCGCACACCTCGTCCGGATACGCGCAGCCGCAACCTGCCGTGTCGTCGCTCGCGGCCAGCTCCGTCTCCACGTTGCCGCGCGTGGCCCGGTGCGCGAGCACGCGCTGCGTGATGGCACGAAACAGCGACGGCTCGCGGTCGAACCAGTGGAAGTCGCCGTTGAACACGATCGTGACCGGCCCGGCCTCGCGCGCGGCGAGGACCTCGACCGCATCCAGCGCGAAGCGGTTGCCGTACAGGCCGCCGACCACGTAGGCGATCTCGCAAGGCAGCTCCGGCGCACTCACCAGATCGCGCGGCGAGTACAGGTAGTGCAAAGGACAGATGCGCCCCGGCGGCGCGGCCGGTTCCGACACGCCTGCCGGGGCGCCGACATGCTCCGATGCCGCCAGCTCCACGTGCCCGCTCACGGTGCGCGCTCCGGTCGGGCGCGCGCGGCGCGCCGGATGCGGTGCGGGGCGCGGCGGTCGCGGACGCGCTGTGCTCGGGGCATGACGATCCGCTCCTGGTGCTGGCGCGCAGATCCCCGCGCGAAGACTGTATCGACACGCCACTGACAGCGGCCGGTCGCGGTTGGTTCCCGCCGGACTGGCCGCGCTCAGCCCGGCACGCAGGACATCGAGCCGCTGTTTCAGCCCAACGCCTACGCCAGGTGTTCGCTGAACCAAGCGATCGTGCGCTGCCAGGCCAGCTTCGCCGCCGCCTCGACGTGGCGCGGCGTCGAGTTGTTGTGAAAGCCGTGGCGCGTCCCCGGGTAGCTGTGCCGTTCATAGCGCACGCCGGCCGCCTTCAGCGCCGCCTCGTAGTCGGGATACATCGCATTGATGCGCTGATCGTCCTCGGCGAGGTGGATCTGCAGCGCGGCCTTGATCGACGCCACCTTATCGCTCGGCGCCGCGGCGCCGTAGTACGGCACCGCCGCCTGCAGATCGCCGCCCAGCGTGACCGCCAGGTGGTTGCTGGTGCCGCCGCCCCAGCAAAATCCGGTCACGCCCAGCTTGCCGGTGGACAGTGCGTGCGCCTTCACGAAGCGCGCGCTGTTCTCCATGTCCTGCCTGAGCTTGGCCTGATCGAGGCCGCGCTGCAGCTCCCGGCCATCGTCATCGTTGCCCGGATACCCGCCCGCCGGTGACAGCCCGTCGGGCGCCAGCGCGAGGAATCCGGCCACCGCGGCGCGCCGCGCGACGTCTTCCACGTACGGATTCAGACCACGGTTCTCGTGGATCACCAGCACCGCGGGAAACGGGCCGGCCCCGGCCGGCGCGACCAGGTAGCCGCGCATCTGCCCGGAGCTGCCGCCGGGCGAGGGGTAGTCCACGTAACGTGCCTTGATGCGCTCATCGGTGAACGAGATCGTCTGCGCCTGCGCGTAGCGCGGCAGCAAGGCCTGCGCCATCGCCAGCGCCGAGCCGGCCACGACGGTGACGGCGGCGGCACGGCGCAGGAACTCGCGCCGATCCATCGCGCCATGGCAATACTCGTCGTAGAGCTCGTAGATACGGGGGTCGATATGGTCCACGGTCATCGCGTTCACTCCTGTGGGAAAATGGGGACAATTCACCTATCTCCGCGGGTCCAGTGCATGTGGAATCGGGGACAGTTCACCCATTTCCGTCTCGACTGAACAGTGTATTCGCGTCGCGCGCGTGGAAATTAAGTAAACTGTCACCGATCCCCCGTGTACGCTATGCACGCCACTGTACGGTCGCGCCGATGAGGGACATGATGATGGTACGGTCCACCGTGCTGCCGCGTGCCCAGTCGCATGGCGAAGAGATCGCCAATTCCGTGAGCCACGGCGCGGCATTGCTTGCAGCCATCGCCGTGCTGCCGGTGCTCATTGTGTTTGCCGCGCAGCACGGCGATGCGGCGCAGGTGGTGGGTGCAAGCGTCTTCGGCACCACGATGGTCCTGCTCTACCTCGCCTCCACCGTGTACCACGCGCTGCCGGTAAGTCACGTCAAGAGCGTGTTTAGGATTCTCGATCACGCGGCCATCTACCTGCTGATCGCCGGCACCTATACGCCGTTCACGCTCGGCGTGCTGCGTGGCGCGTGGGGATGGACGCTGTTCGGCCTGGTGTGGGGCATCGCCGCGGTCGGCGTCATACTCAAGAGCGTGGGCCGCGCCCGACACCCTGGCTGGTCCATGACGTCGTACCTGACCATGGGCTGGTTGATCGTGATCGCGACCGATCCCATGCTGCGGCGGATACCCGAAGCAGGGCTCTGGTGGCTGCTCGCCGGCGGCCTTGCCTACACTGTCGGGAGCGCGTTCTACATGCTCGACGCACGCGTGCGCTACGCACACTTGATCTGGCATCTGTTCGTCGCGAGCGGCAGCGCGTGTCACTTCTTCGCGGTACTGTGGTATGCGGACTGACGGCTCACTCGAGGCGCCGTCGCAGCACGAGCATGTTCGAGTGCGTGAAGCCGTGCCGGGCGTAGAAGCGCTGCGCGGCGGTGTTGTCCGGATCGGTGAGCAGCGTGATGCGCTTGCAGCCGGCCTCAGCCGCGTGCGCGATCGCGGCGCGCAGCAGCGCCGAACCGATGCCGCTGCCGCGCGCCGCGGTGCTGACGACCATGTCCTCGAGCAGCACAACGCGCTCACCGAGCGCGGTGGACACCGTGTAGAGCAGGTTCACCATGCCCACCACCGCAGCGCCGCGCCGCGCGACGAGGATCGAGCCGAGCGCCGGGTCGTCGATGATGCGCTGCAACGCGCGCGCGTGCGCCGGCGGGTCGGGGCGGAACTCCGCTTCCTGGGCGAACAGCTCGCCGAGCAATGCGCACAGCACGGGCACATCGGCCGGCGCCGCGGCGCCGAGCTGTAAGTCTGTCGCGCGCACGCTGCGGCCGCCGCGTCAGACCTGCCCCATGCCGCAGTCGACCGCGACGGTCTGGCCGGTGATCGCGCGCTGGCAGGCCAGGAACAGCATCGTCTGCGCGACGTCCTCGGGCTCGACCATGCGCGCGAGCAGCGACTGATCGATGCTGCGCTGCTTGCGCTCGGCCGACCACGGCCGGGTCCACGGCGTGTTCACCAGCCCCGGCGCGACCGCGTTCACGCGCACGCGCGGGGCCAGCGCCTTGGCCAGGCTCTGGGTCAGGTTGATCAGTCCCGCCTTGCTCGCACCGTATGCGATCGAGCTGCCGCGCCGGCCGAGGCCGGCCACCGACGCGGTGCTCACGATCGCGCCCTGGCTGGCGATGAGCGCCGGCGCCGCGGCACGCGCGCAGCGGAACGCGCCGATCAGGTTGGTGGACAGGATCTTCTGCCAGAACGCCTCGGTCATCGCATCCAGATCCTCGAACGGTACCGGCTCGACGGTGTTCGAGGTGCCGGCGTTGTTGATCAGCACATCGAGCCGGCCAAGCTGCGCGATCGCGGTGCTCACCATCGCGCCGGCGCCGTGCACATCCGACACGTCGCCGGGCGCGGCGATCACGTCCAGTCCCTGCGCGGCCAGCCGTGCCACCTGGCCCGGACCGCGCGCATCGTCGGCCAGATGATTGAGCGCGACCCGCGCGCCGCAGCGCGCGAAGGTCTGCACCGCCATCAAGCCGATCCCCGATGACGCGCCCGTCACCAGCACTGCCTTGCCGTTCAGATCCGACGTGATCATCCTGCCTCCCGTACCATCGCCCGCGTTGCGGTCCCGGTGGCGATGCTTGCACGCCCGCGGGCCGCGGTCGATACTCGAAACGCTGGCGATTCGACGCAACCGGGTCGTCCACGGATCAATAACACGCACGACGCTGCACGATGATGCAGCGCAACACCGAAGGAGTGACATGACGCCGATCAGCGTTCGCACGGCCGTGCTGGCCGTTTCCACGGGCCTTGCGGTCCTCGCCCCGGCGGCACAGGCCGCCGATATCAAACTGCCCTCGCAGCTCGCCTGGACCGCGTACGGCACCGGCTCGGCCGGCTACAACCAGTCCGTCGCCATCGGCTCGGCGTTGAAGAACAAGCTCGGCGTCGACCTGCGTGTGCTGCCCGGCAAGAACGACGTCGCACGCAGCGAACCGCTGCGCCAGGGCAAGGTGCACTTCTCCGCGACCGGCGTCGGCGGCTCGTTCATGGCCCAGGAAGGTGTGTTCGAGTTCGGCGGCAAACGCTGGGGACCGCAGCCGGTACGCGCGCTGATCGCGAACAACGGCGGCGCCATCAACCTCGCGATCGGCGTGGCCGGCGACGCGGGCGTGAAGGAGTATGCCGACCTCAAGGGCAAGCGCGTCGCGTGGGTCAAAGGCGCACCGGCGCTGAACGTGAACGTCACGGCCTATCTGGCCTACGCGGGGCTGAGCTGGGACGACGTGCAGAAGGTCGAGTTCGGCGGCTTCAGCGACAGCTGGGCCGGCATGGTCAACAACCAGGTCGACGCGGCCTTCGCATCCACCAACTCCGGCAAGGCCTACGAGATGGCGGCCTCGCCGCGCGGCCTGGTGTGGCCGCGCATCGATCCCTCGAACAAGGAAGGCATCGCCCGCATGCAGGCGGTGGCGCCGTTCTTCACCCCCAACACGGCCACCGTCGGCGCCAACATCGACGGCGGGCCGGCCTACGAGGGCGCCGGCTACGCGTACCCGGTACTGCTGGCGATGGCGGACCAGGATCCGGAGCTGGTCTACAACATGACGCGCGCGATGGTGGACCTGTTCGACGAGTACAAGGGCAAGGCCCCCGGTATCGACGGCTGGCACATCGACAAGCAGAACTACACCTGGGTCGTGCCTTATCACGACGGGGCCATCAAGTACTACAAGGACAAGGGCCTGTGGACCGCCGAGGCCCAGACCCACAACGACGAGCTGATCGCGCGCCAGAAGACGCTGGCCGACGCCTGGAAGGCGCTCGAGGCCAAGGGCGTGTCCGACGAGGCCTGGGCGGACGAATGGGACAAGGCCCGGCGCGCGGCGCTGAAATCCGCCGGCCTGAAGGTGGTGTTCTGATCGCGATGCATCAGGGCTAGTCGCGGGGCCGGCACGCGCCGGCCCCGCGGTGTGCCTTTTCCACACCCCATGAACCAACCCGTCGTGCCCCTGGACGCCGGGCTGGGCCGCGAGCCGCGCGGCCCGGCACGCTGGTTGTTCATCGCGCTCACGATCGCGGCCGTGACGCTGGCCGTGCACCAGTTGTTCAACCTGCAGTTCTTCGGCATCGTGGTGCTCGAAGGCCGCTACCTGTACCTGCTCGCGGCGCTGTTCCTGGCCGCCGCGTTCCTGTGCTTCAAGACCCACGCGCGCGCCGGCGAACACGTGCCGTGGTGGGATCTGCTGCTCGCCGTGGCCGCGCTCGGCACCTGCGGCTACTTCGCACTCACCGCCGAGTCCTCGCTGGAGGAAGGCTGGGAGTACGCACCGCCGGAAGCGGCGCGCTATGCGTCGGTGGTGTTGTGGCTGCTGATCCTCGAGGGCACGCGGCGCACCGGGGGCATCGCGATCTTCATCGTGGTCAGCGTGTTCTCGCTGTACCCGACCTTCGCCGATTCGATGCCCGGACCGGTCTCGGGCTTCACGCAACCGTTCTGGGACACCATCCCGTACCACATGATCTCCTCGGAGAGCGCGTTCGGGATCCCGATGACCGCGTTCGGCAATCTGGTGATCGGCTTCATCCTGTTCGGCGCGGTGCTGCAGCGCACCGGCGGCGGCGCCTTTTTCAACGATCTGGCGCTGGCCCTGGTCGGAGCCTTCCGCGGCGGCGCGGCCAAGGTCGCCATCTTCGCCTCCGGCTTCATGGGCTCGATGTCCGGCTCGGTGATCTCCAACGTGCTGACCACCGGCGCGGTGTCGATCCCGGCGATGAAGCGCACCGGCTTCTCGGCGCGCTACGCCGCCGCCACCGAGGCCTGCGCATCGACCGGCGGCGTGCTGATGCCGCCGATCATGGGCGCGACTGCCTTCGTCATGGCCTCGTTCCTGTCGCGCCCCTACTTCGAGATCGCCGTGGCCGCGGCCATTCCCTCGCTGCTGTTCTACTTCGGGCTGTTCGTGCAGGTGGACGCCTACGCCGCGCGCCGCAAGCTCAAGGGTCTGCCGCGATCGGAACTGCCGCGCATGGGCCAGACGCTGAAGGAGGGCTGGAGCTACCTGTTCGTGTTCGCGCTGCTCATCTTCCTGATGATCGCGTACCGCATCGAGACGCTCGCGCCGTTCTACGCCACCGCGCTGCTGCTGGTGATCAACCAGTTCTCGGCCAGGCACCGCTTCACCGTGCAAGGCTTCGCCGACATGGTCGTGGGCATCGGGCGCGCGCTGGCCGAACTGGTGGGCGTGCTGCTGGGCGTGGGATTGATCGTGGGCGCGTTCTCGGCGACCGGACTCGCCGGCACGCTGGTCAACGATCTGGTGTTCATCGCCGGCGGCTCCACCCTGATGCTGCTGATCATGGGCGCCGTGACATCGTTCATCTTCGGCATGGGCATGACCGTGACCGCCTGCTACATCTTCCTCGCCGTGGTGCTCGCGCCGGCGCTGGAGAAGGTGGGGCTGGATCGGCTCGCGGTGCACCTGTTCATCCTGTACTTCGGCATGGTGAGCTACATCACGCCGCCGGTCGCGCTGGGCGCGTTCGCGGCGGCGACGCTGGCGCGCACCGGCCCGATGGGGGTCGGCTTCGAGGCGATGCGCCTGGGCGGCGCGATCTACGTGGTGCCGTTCTTCTTCGTGCTCAATCCGGCGCTGATCGGACAGGGATCGTGGCAGGAGGTGATGACGGTGCTCGCCACCGCGCTGCTCGGGATCTGGTTTTTCGGTTCCGCGCTGCAAGGCTACATCGCCTTCCTCGGCGCCACCCCCGCCGGTGCGCCCGGCTGGCTCGCGCGCGGGTTGCTGCTCGTCGGCGGCTTGAGCTGCGCGGTGCCGGGCGGCGGCGAACTGGGCCTGTCGCACCTGGCGCTCACCGGTGTCGGCATCGGGCTCGCGGCACCGGCGCTGTGGCTGGCCTGGCGCGAGGGCCGGCACCTGGCGGTCGCCTGACACGGTATTTGGCAAGCGGCCGCCTCTGCACGGGGCGCGTCTGCACCGCATCGCCCGGAGGCACACCGCGACCGGAACCGCCTGCGCGCGGGCGCGCCGCGTACACACGACGCGCAGCTTGCGATCATGCACGAAAGCGAGATCGACGCCCGCGCGCGTTCATGCCCGCGATCAAGCCGGCGCCGCTACCAGAGAGCGGATGACGGGGAACCAGGGCTTGCGCCCGACACACACCGCAAGTGTATAGACCACACCCACCGTCACGAGCCCGATCACCGTCGTCAACATCGCCGGGAACATCAGCAGCATCGCCCCGCCGATCAACAAGATCCGTACCAGGATGCCAAGCGCATTGTCGCGCACCACGCCCGCGAACGGCAGGTAGCCTTGCAATGCATACGCCAGTATGGCAACTCCGAGAATCGCGGACGACAACACTTTGACGAAGGTGACCGCCTCGAAGTCCTGCAATACCAGAACCGGCGCATAGACGAAGAAGAACGGCAACAAGTACTTCACGGTGGCGAAGCGCACTGACTCGAGCATTGCCGGCATCAGCCGCGACTCGGCGATGCCCGATGCGGCGATGACCGCGAGTCCGACTGGCGGCGTGACGTTTGACAGGCTGGCCCAGTACAGGATGAACAGGTGCACTGCCATCGGATTCAGACCCTGGCTGATCAGCACCGGCGCCATCGTGATTGCGAGGAAGATGTAGGCAGCCGTGATCGTCATGCCCATGCCGAGGATGAAGCAGGCGACCGCACCGAGCACGAGCAAGCCCATCGTGCTGTCGCCGGCAGCCCGCACCATATCGCTGGACAGTGTTCCGGCCAGGCCAGTCACCGACAGCGAGCCGATGAGGAAACCAACCGCAGCCAGGATCGCGACGATCTCGGCCAGCAACCTGCCGGTCGCCTCGACGAACTCGACAATGCGCCGCCGATTCCAGCGTGTTTCGGGCCGCAGCATCGCCAGTGCCATCAACGCCAGCGTGCCATAGAACGGCGCCACCACTTCCATGCGCTCGACGATGAGGAAGTAGATCAACACCGCGAACGCGAGCAGGAAGAACCATCCGCGCCGCATCGTCGCGCCGAACTGCGGCAGTTCAGCGCGCGGCACGCCGGATATGTTGTTCTTCGCGGCATACGCGTCGAGCTGCAGGAACAGGCTGAAGAAGTACAGTGTGATCGGTATGGTCGCGGCGATCGCCACCTCGACGTACGGCACGTTGAGTATCGACGCCATCAAGAAAGCGGTCGCGGCCATCACCGGCGGCATCACCGTGCCGCCGCTCGACGCGTTGGCCTCGATCGCAGCCGCGGTCTCGCGCCGGAAGCCGGTGCGGATCATGGTCGGTATCGTGACCTGCCCGGTCGAGAGCACGTTCGAGATCGCGCTTCCGCTCATCGAGCCGAACAGCGCCGACGCGAAGATCGCGACCTTGGCCGCACCGCCACGGAACGCGCCGAGCATCGACAGCGCAAGATCGGTGAAGAAGATCCCTCCGCCGGTGACCTGCAACGCGACGCCGAAGATCAAGAAGCCGATGAACAGCGTCCCGAACACCCGCATCGGGATGCCGAGCACGGCCTCCACGCCCATCGTGTGGTACGCGATCGCCTCGAAGAACGGAAGGTCGTAGCCGGAAATCACGTGCGGAAGCTGCCCCGCGAACACCGGATACATCGAGAACAGCACGATGATGGCCATGAAGACGAAGCCGCCGGTGCGCCGTGCGGCCTCGATCAGCAGCAACCAGAGCGCGACACCGACGTAGGTCGCGTACGTCGGTGCATTGAACTCCCAGGCCTGCAACACGATGGTCTCGGCGTGGTATGCGAAAAAGCCGGTCACACCGAGCGCGATCAGGAACAGGACGCCGTCGTACCACGGCACGCGATCCCCGGGCATGCCATGCGCCGGGAACACCAGGAACACGAGCGAGAAGAAGGCGCCCAGCAGGAAGTACAGGTAGCGATTCTCGAGAATCGTCAACCCGGTGAAGAACCGAAGGTTGAAGATCTGATTGACGGCGAGGAACACCCCGATCAGCGTGACGACGACGAACACGATCCGCCAAAACGTCGGCAAGGAGCGGTGGCGGGTGGACAGCTTTGCGACGATCGTGGCGGGAATCGCCATGACTGGAGTCCTCGGGTACGGCCCTGATCACGAGACGCGGTTCTACAGCCCCGAAGCGCACAGCGCAGCGAGGCCGGCGACGGCCGCACCATTCAGGCAACAAGCCTGCGGGAAGGACGCACCTTCCCGCAGGCGCCGATCCGCCTTACCAGAACTTCTCGCGCCAGTACGGATCGAAGCCGGCCTTCTCCAGTGCCGAGGTGCGGTGCTGCACCCACAGCGCGGCGTAGTCCTTGATCGGGATCTTCTTCTCGTCGCGTTCGGTCAACGCCGCGTCCCAGGCCTCGGCCAGCACCTTCTGGCGCTCGAGGAGCTTGTTGTTGTGCGCGTCGTGCTCGGCCGTCCACACACCGCGCTCCTTGTAGTAGCGCACCGCACCCTCGTGGTACGGGACGACCCACGCGAAGCGCTGGCGATCAAGCGCATAGCCGTCGTTGCCGGGGAATGCGTCCTTGTACTCGTCGTTCAGCTCGACGAGCATCCGGGTCTGGTGGTAGGCCAGATCTGCTTCCTGGCTGGCGTAGGCCGCGATGATCGGGTAGCCGTAGGTGCCGCCCATGTGCGGGGTCTCCTCGGAAACGGGCTTGGCGCCGATCGTGGCCTTGTTCGGCTCGTAATAAGGCGCCACCGTGCGCAGACGCTTCCACGCAGCCGGATCCTCCTCCGGTGTCGGCATGTGCGCCGGCTGATAGCCGCGCGGCGAATCGGCAAGCTCGTACACGCCGCCCGAGTTCGTGCTCGCGATCCAGCAATCAGCCTGGCCCTCGCGCACCGCACGCGAGGCGGCGCCCCAGCTCGGGAACTCGATCTTCTGCACGTCGTCCCAGGTCAGCCCGCCGCCCGCGAGGTAGGCGGTCATGTTGATGTTCAGCGCCGGTGCACCGACCACCCACGCGATGCGCTTGCCCTTCATGTCGGAGACCATCTTGACCCCGGCATCGCCTGCACATGACGCAGCGCCGGTGTTGAAGTTCGCCCACGCCAGGTTGAGGATCCGCATCGGCTGCGGCCCCCATTCCGGCGCCGAGAAGTCCATCACGCCTTCCTGCGACAGGAAAGTGGCGATGCCAAGCGCCCCGAAATGCGCGCGCCCGGCCGCCAGCGGCGACTGCCGCGCGATGTCGTTGCCGCCGGGGATCACGCGCAGCGTCACCCCCTCCTTTTGTGCCATCACATGCCCGATGGAGGCAGCCGACGAATAGCCGCCGGAACCGACGTCGTACGCGGTCCACACCAGCGTGCGCGGCAGCTTCTGCTGTGCGTTCGCGGTCGCCCCGAACGCGAGCGTCGCCGCGACGACGACGCCTGCCCGTACCAAGCGGGAAGTCCTGTCAATGTCAAACATGTCTCTCTCCTCCTCCTGGTTCTCACACCGACGAACTTGCCCGGATCCGGCTTGCCGCCGGTGGACGCGGGCCGCGCGTCATTTTTGTATCTGCGCCTGACATTTAGCGGATTGCGGGGACCTTTGCAAACCCCGCCGGAGCGCGGGCCGGGCTCGGCGGCAGCGATTTGTGCCTTGCTGCGGCGCGGCGGCGGGCCGGGGCACGGCGCCGGCAATGCGGT
>Ga0214472_10003020_pt1 | contig 17918 bp, 19 predicted proteins | sample RVTome_6_FD_207662 | JGI IMG/M metagenome (GOLD analysis project Ga0214472, IMG submission 207662) | Soil microbial communities from uranium-contaminated site in the Upper Colorado River Basin, Wyoming, United States - RVT140D175 | ecosystem: Environmental > Terrestrial > Soil > Contaminated >...
AGCCAATGCCCAGTCAGCCCCTTCTGTTCTAACTTTCTGCTGAAGTTCATCTATAGTTTTTAGCATAGGTGATTTAGAGTGTTGATTTTTAGCATCACCTAAGCATATTGCTGCTAGTGGACACTTCATACACTTCTGTCCAGGAAGAGTGTATTTCTCATATTCGTCTTGACGCCGCTTATCTTTCAATAGCCACTCTTCTTCGTCTATGACTTCCATGTCGTCTTGAATGATATATGCTGTGGTAGGTATTGTCCCAGATCTCTTATCAGTGCATCTCTCAGTAAATTCAAATGCTGTCCATCTAAAAACGTGTCTGTGTTCCTTCTCTGCATTCTCAATCTGCTGGTTCATCAATCCATATCTAGATTTACGTGTTGATATACCAACCTTCAGGGCTCTCTTGCCGTTTTTAGAGTCAAGCATACCAGACACTTCTTTAATAGCCTTAAGACCTTCACCGGATAGGGTGTCGATTTCATCTATAACCACCAGTGGAACGTGGGGACCGTTTAGGGCTTTCATGGTACATGGTAACACCTCTAGAGTTACATGCTCTTTATTGATATAGAAGTGGGACTTCTCCATGTTCATCTTCTGGAGCATCCTTTGGTCTGAGGGTATGTTCCTTGGGTCAAGAATTGATTTCATTGGTTCACTTAACATGAATCTAACCTGATAGTCATAGCATCGCTTTGCCTGCGCAAGAACAGCGCCAACATGACATACCTCTCGCTGATCATGTAAAATGACCAGTAACTCAAGTATGGCCATGCCCAGCGTTTTTCCGCTACCTCTTCCGGCTACGTACAGTATCTCCTGGATGTTATTAGGGTTGTGTCTATTTACGCACACGTCATAAACGCGCCATATCATGTTAAGCGGACACGTGTCCGCATATCTAGACACAATACAATCTGGAAGATATAATCCAAAGAAATACTTGATAAAGTTGTTTAACTCTTGCTCAGTCTTGCAGGGAGATGTAAGTAGCTTTATTCTTTGTTCTAGACTTAGCGCTTTATTCTTAGACACTACTTCTCCTGGCGAACCTTTAGTTTATAAATCTTACGAAAAGTAAAGAGATCAATAACATAATCCCTACCCTCTATCCAAAGAGCTGGATGGTGAAATCTCCAGTTTCCACACCTAATGAGCATAAAACCAAAATTACTCTTCCACATCTGAATTCTCTGCTAGAAAAGTAGTAGGATCGAACTCGTCTTCTTCATCGTAATTTTGACGTGGTTTAGGATGGGCCTCTGGGGATAAAGCATCAAACATGGGTGATACCTTACCTTTAGCACCAGGGGTTGCTCCTTGCACAATCTTATATAAGACCTCGGACACCTCTTTATATTCCTTTATATTCTTGATGGTTATGTCTGGAGGTGTGTTATTCTCAGGATCTAGGATGTATCTTCTCATGTCGTTCATGTGCTGTGCGTTGACGCATTGAAGCATTGTTGTTAGAAAATCTACCTGATCAATAACCGACTTAACAACTTTAGCTCTAACCCTATCTCTAAGGGTGTGCATCATCTTGTCCCTGTCTACACACCAGCCTCTCAAAGCAGACGTTAGTATAATCTGCGCCATTGTATACTGATCAAACTGCTGATCTAATTCAGCAAAAGAGGAGCCAATCATAAAAAGCTCGTACACCTTCATAGATTCAGCTTGAGGAATAGCTCCTGCTGTCTTGTTTTTACGTAGGTATTTTTCAGCCATATCTATCTGCTGGTGAGTAAGACCGTAACGCTCTTTTTCACTAAGTGCTCGTTTTAATGCCATAAAATTTGTTTCCTTTCCTTAGATTTTCTTTAGCTGGTAAATACTGCAAATTCCAAGGGACATGCAGTCCGCAAACCGTTTTACTCTGTAGAGGTACTATATGATCTACATGAAAACCCTCTGGACTATTCTTATAGACCTCTTTGATTTCTTTGTCAAAGTTACCTATAGTAGCATCCAATTTTTTAGCTCTATATTTTGCCCTATGATATCTAACCTTATCTTTGTTGTCTGTTCTATACTGTTTTTGATACCTTACGTTAGCTAATCTGTTCTCTAATTTAGCTCTATATTTTGCTCTTTTTTGCAAAACATGCTCTTGCTTATAATACTCTTCTTCAAAAAGTCTTCTTTTTACTCTACCTTTTTGGATCAAATATTCTTTGTTTTGCTCTTTAGTACACTCTTTACAAGCTGCTTTAATTCCGCTTGCTTTGCGCTTATCGCTGTAAAATGACCCTATCTCTTTGCTTTCTTCACAGATGCTGCAAGTAGGATTATGAATCTCCATCTCTTTTAATTTCCCATAGCTTTTCCCACCTAGGGTTTTGCTTTATAGTCATTATTATACTATTAACTATTACATTTGGCAAGCCTTTATATTCGGCCATCTCTTCTATGGTCATTCCAAGAACCATAAAGCATATAAAGGACTTCTCTAGCTCAGTAAATCCACTTATGATATCTGTGAGCTCCATAGATGGAGGGTTGTGAATGAGGTCGTGAATAGCTGCTCTGATTCGCTCTGGTTCTGAATTGTGTTCTTTGATTTTCTTTAGATAATTAGAGAAATATGCTTCAGAGTTACCTTCTAGGTAAAAGATCCATAGTTCCTGTCTTTGATCATCATCCTTAGTCAGTAGATTGATCTTCCTCTGAATTTGGTTTACTTCTTTCTTTTTCACTATTACCTTCACTATATTCATCATAGTTAAGCACTTCTATTGTTGCTGACCATCCAACACCACAGAAATCACTTACAAACTTATTCAGAATATTGGCGAAGTCCAGCCGTTCCTCATCCTTCTTCATCTGTTCAAGCATGCGTTTTAATCGCCATAGGCTGAACAAGCTGTTTGAGGTGGAAAGTTTCTCCAATTTTTTAATCTTTTTTATCAACTTAGGAAGAACATATAGTTTGTAGCCAACCGTCTTCCCCTTTACGTTGAGACTGAGATCCACTGCCTTGATATCTTTGTGTACTATAGCACCATACGTAAATAGCTGATTTTTAATGTGGTCATTTACCATTCCATTATTCATCAACCATCTTTGGTGATCCACATACTGACCGAGATCTGACATAATATTCTCCGTTTTCCACCTATTAACATTATACCAGGTAGTTGCCTTTATTAGGTGCTTTGTTTTACTTTTTCTAATATTTCTAGTGCTTTACCTGATAATGCTTCCTTATTTACACCACCAACATATACTTTATCAACATACTCTTTTACTATGTCGTTCATGGATATAGCTTTAATCTCTATCTTTTTCTTGTCGTTGTCTGTATAAGTAGGATCTACTCTTATATCGAACCTCTTCCTCAACTCTGTGAATTTTTTGTCTTCCAGATATGAATTAATTTCTGCTTTTGGACCCTCTAATTTAACAACCCAACGATCTCTGTCATTGAGATCAGATACTAGTATGCTGTGTAAAGCTGCAGTAGTATTGACTGTATCTAAGGTGTAAGCAATACTCTTCCACTGTGGAAATGGAGACTCTATAAACTCCTGATGCCAGGTAGCAGTGTCAAACATCATTATACCCTTCCTCTGATCTATATCGTTGAGGTTAAAAGCATAGGGTGTACCAGGATAGATGACTTTGCCGTAGGCTTGTTTTTTATGTATGTGACCAGAAATGATAAGATCACACTTAACATTGTCAGCCAATACCCCTTCGTCTTCCTTCTTGAAGCCATAATCAGCCCCTACAAATGTCTGATGGGCAATAACTATAGATTCACACTCCATGGGAAAGTCCTCGTCGTTTGGTAGATAAGGCACTAAGGTGAATCCATCTATGTGGGTTATCTTATCTATAATGTAAAAATTATCAATGTTATCAAGAGTTTGAAGGGCGTGATACTTGCTGTTATCTGGCCTGTAAAAATCATGGTTCCCTAGAATGTACACCATGGGAATTCCTAGAGTATCGGTAATATGATTCACAAAATCTCTAAACTCTCCCAGTATCTCAGACCTGATTATAGAGTGTGTGTCGAATGCATCACCTAGGACTACGACGCAGTCGGGTTTACGCTTTTCAGCAACTTCACCAATCCACTTAAGCAACAATCTAACTTGATCTAACATGTTAATTTTAAGATGTGGATCACCCACAAACAATACTTGTTTATTTTTTAGATCTATCATTTTCTGTCCTCAATGCCCTATGTTTCTCTATATGCTCTTCTTTTGTTAAAATCTCTAAATTCCAAGGAACGTGTAGTCCACAAACTTTATCTCTATTGGCTCTTAATGGCACAATATGATGAACTTCTTTATCATCGGGACACTTTAAGTATATTTGTTTGATATTATCAGTAAAACCTTCTATAGTAGCTTGCTTCAAATATTCTTTACGCATTCTAGCATAAAAACTATTATATCTAGGGTTGTTCTTTCTGAATTCTCTACTTTTGTCTCTAGCATATTCAGGGTTGCATGCTCTCCAATTGCGTGTGGCATTAATACCTTTTTCTGACTTAGCATATTTTGAGCGTTGATCTCTAGTTTTTTGCCTATTGTTTTGTCTGTAGTTTTTCTGATGTTCACAATGTCTATTTGCGTTATCAATATTCCACTTAGATGCTTTTTTAATATCACAACCCTTACAAGAGCTCCTATATCCACCTTTACTATTCGCATCTTTGTAAAAGTTATACATATTTTTATGCTCAAAGCATTTGCTACATTGCTTTAACTCAATCAAGAAAAATATCCTCCATAATTTCAGCTACAATAGTGTTGCGATATTCGTGCTCTGTACCCACCCAAATATACTCACACCCCATGAGACTATCAGCCCTTTTTATAGATACGTGTCCAGTTGTTACTATGACAGTGAGTGACAGCTTACCAGAAGCCACCTTATCAATAACGTCTTCGTAGTGCATAGTTTCAAGCTCTTTATTAAAACTATTTTCTAGCAAGATCTCTTCAAATAGGTCTTGAGACAGATAAACAACCTCTGGACAGCCACCCGTTGACTCTGAATACTCACGACATAGATTATCTATATAGTTTATATTGGAGCTATAGTTCATCTAGGTTGATCTCCAGTGTTTCCATTACTTGATTTCTGGTAATAGAAGCTCTATCATCAGCATTGATGCAGTCTTTATAAACTTCTGCTTGAATATCTGGGTTGGCAATAATCCACTCTTTTATATTGTCTACTCCTCGAATCTTTTCGTACTCTCTAAACTGCCACATCTGACTATTAACTTTGCCGTTTTCTCCCACTGGATGATATATAATCCCTAGAGATTTAGCTAACTCAACTAGTTCAGCACCAGTATCAACAACCCCTTCATCATATTTGAGTGTAAATTCAGCCACTCTGTATGGAGCGCCAACTCTATTCTTCTTACCCTTAACTCTTACTTTGTGACCAACTTGATTCGCAGAGCCAGTTATTGTCTTACCATCTTCAACGATACCCGCTTTAGTTTCAAGCTTCTCTACCTGCAGCATATAGTCGCAAAAATGTTTAAGGGCTCTACCATCTGGAACTATCCATGGGTTCCTCATTTTCTTGTATTGATCCATCTCTTCATATACTTGCTGTACCATTAAAGTGGTAATATTGTATCGTCTGACAATAGGAAGCAAGCCTTTAAATGCTGGACCTAAATATTTAGAACCAGAACCACCCATGGTAATGTCTGTCGATTTAGCCTTATGATCTCCAGGGTAACGAATTGATTTGACCGAATCGATCATTAGGCCATTAATTGGAGCACCGTCTTGTAGCATTTCTAATACATCATTTTCAATCCAATCAAAGATTTCTAAAGGATCGTTTGTTTGCTTGACTAAAAGCCTAGACAAATCTCCGCCTAACTTTTCAAACCACTCTTTATTGAAAGCAAATTCTGCATCGATGAGGATTTGGATGGATTCCGGGTATTTTCTTTGAAGTTCAATTAGGCAAAGCTGAGCTAGTAACGACTTACCTCCTGATTCCGGTCCGAAAAAACATACTGCTTTGCCTTCCGCAATGCCGCCGTTACCAACAGCCCAATTAAAGCTAGGAGAACTTAGCTTGATTACATTTTTTGAAGGGGCATCCAAAGATGCTGCGACTTTTGCAAAATCTCCCTCTAACTTTGACATCCACTTATCTATTGACATTTCTTCTCCTTATTCGTCTTGCTTTTCATCATAATTTGCTCCTTTTAATAGGTTATCTATGGCCCACAGAGGCTGTAAATTAGTGTAGTGATTTGCTAATTTTTGCTCATCGGGATCAATTAGATCAAAAGAAGCCAATGGCCTGATGTGATCTATATGCCAACCATCTCTTGACCAATTATCCCAAGTCATACCTTCTTGGAACTTACTTTCTAAATAAGACTTAAGCTCTTCTATAGAGCAACCTATGGAAGCTAATAGTTCTTCTCTTGAAATATTAGATGCCCCTTTAATTGTCTCAACTGCCCTTTTTGCCCTATATCTTATAGTTAGTTTTAATTTATACTCTATTTCATTGTGGTATCTATAATTGCCTCTTTCTTTTTTCCACTTCTTTTTATTTTCTTTGGCAACAAACCCTTTCCACTCATCAACGCTGATCCCCTGATGACCAGCACTTATTTTTTTACTGTGCTCACCATTCTTATTATTTTTTATAAACGTTTTTCTAGCTTTTTCTTCACCACAAGTAGGGCACCACTGTCCTCTATTCTTGACATGATTGAAAGTGGTTTCAAATACATGATTATGCTTACATTTCCACTTTAATTTTTTAAGCATATTTACATATTCGTCAGATATAAGTTCACCTTCTAGTGATTCTGCCCATCTTTTTACAGTTTCTATTGAAGTCTTCTTACCATGCACTACTTCTTGTATTTTATTACCTTTCTTAAGGTTGTCTTTAGCCCACAGTGGTTGTAAGTTACTGAAGTGACAAGCCTTTTTAAGTTCTTCTGCTTTAGTTAGGTTGAAGCTGCTTAAGGGCTTTATGTGGTCTATATGCCATTTGCCGTAGTTGTCCCAAGACATGCCTTCCGCAAACTGAGACTCTAGATGTCTTTTTAGCTCTTCTATAGAGCAACCTAGGTCTCTAACTGCTGAACCAGTTTTGAAGTTGTTTTTAATGGCTTTAGACAGCCTAGATCGTAGATTGCAAGCAACATTATAGTCAGGATTGCTCTGCTTTCGTTCCTTATTCCACTTATTAGAATACTCTCTCACCGTATCCTTATTGTTCTCTTTCCATCTCTTAACGTTATCTCTATGATTTTTGCTTACAGCCTTATCCGGTTTTAGCTTTCTATATTCCTTCTGCTTTCTCAATATGTGATCGTGATTGTTGTCGCTCCATGATTTCTGCTGACACACAGTAGAGCAATATTTTTTATTGTACTGTTTGGTCTTAAAATCATCACCACATCTAGGGCACGTTTTGTGTGCTGTTGTGGCAGTGTCTGTCTTATTTATGCTAGTGACACAATCATACAATCTAGATCTAAGATTCTTCTTTATGCGCTCATCGCTGTTAAATTCCCTGATATATCTAGCTCTATTTCTACACTCATCGGAGCAGTAGGTTCTACTTGATCCTGTACCACTACTAACAAAAACCTTGTTGCACTGTTTACATGTCTTATGTGTCTCTTTGTTTCTGTGATTGTCTGAATATAGTTTGCCTCTGCACTTGCTAGAGCAGGTTCTTGCATGGCTGCGATTAGAATGGAAATCAATGGCACACATAGTGCACTTCTTAGTGTATTTCATGTAGTTCTGTTTCAATTTGACTAGATATGTAATCTTCTAATCTGTGTTTCTCAGTGTACGGTACTCTTATTAATTTTACCCCATTCTCTTTACACAACTTATCTTTAAGAGCATCTCTTTCTTTAGTTTTAACAATGTCATTGCTTTTTAAGTCTTTGTAGTGAAATTCCCCATCATATTCAAAAGCTAACTTAAGCTCCTCACAATAACCGTCTAGCTCTAAATTTCTATTAGTCTTTGGATTTTTGAGAAAGTCTGGTCTCACTTTTACGAACTTTTTACCCAAAGTGTCTTCAAATATATCTCTAACTAGTTTCTCATGATAACCTTCTTTTGACACGCATCTGGGGCATCTACTACCTCTTTTTATATTACAGGGAGCATTATTAAAGGCATGTTCACATTTTAAACACTTCCAGCTATGAGAATAGCGTGCGCTTACATACTTTTCATCTGTAAACAGCATGTTATTGCTTAGTGCAAAAGAGCGCCAATATTCGACATTCTTCTTATTGTACTGCCTGTGATCTTCTTTCTTACAAAACGGACAGTTTTTGTTACTGTAGAAATTATAGTACAATCTCTGAAAGATCTTACTACATTTTAGACATTTAAACTCGTACCTAAAACTAGCCCCTAGATACTTTTTAGACAGCACTTCTACAGAACTTGCTTTGGCCATTTCTATCAAATCATTGAGGCTATTCTTTCTCATAAGGATTAATATCCTTCAAATTGAGTCATTCCATGATCTGTATAGGTAATCTTCTTGACATCATCGTGTGCCATTCTAAAAGTAGATAGTTTGTTCTTTAGAAATGCAACGAGAGCTGTAGTTTTGGCTTTTATATTTTTGGCTTTTATGACGTCTGGATCAACATCTATATACTTCTTTCGAGCTTCAGCAGAATCTTTAATTCCTCGCTCCTTAAGATAGTCACCTGCATTATCTAGGAACGCGATTGCTTCTGCTGTATCTAGAGTACTCTCGGCATCTAGATCACATTTAATTGCGTTAGAAAGCATGATGTTTGTAGAATCAATAGCATTGATGAAATCTCTCATGTAATCGGGAGCCAACATTTTGTTTAAGCTCCCGATATCATTGATTTTTTTAGTATATTCAACTAATTTAGTTACATCAATGGCTTTGAGCTTGTTTTCAATAGCTACAAGATCTTTCACCATTTCTCCTTAGACGTTGTCTAAAACACTGTCTGCAAAAGCAAGAAGTTCATCACTTGACATATCTTCTGTTGGGGTTGAGGTTTTGGTTTCATTCTCTTCGAGATTGAGGCCAAAACTACCAGCAGCTTCTTGAGCTTCTTTAGAAGCGGAGTCATCAAAGCCAAGATTGACATAGTCATTAAAACCTTCAATATCAGCCTCAGGAACTACTTCTGCAAATTCTGCCACATTGGCCATAAGCATCTGTTTAAGCTCATCATAAGACTTCTCTTGATACACTGAGGTCAAATCGTAGCCAAGATCATCGTATTGTGTTGCTATCCCATCAGGGAGAGCAGTTCTATCATCTACGTAAGCTGGACCGTGTTCAGTCTGAATCTTGTTCTGCTTTTTCTTAACGTCGTACTCAGTATCAAACATCTCACCTGTTCTAATGATGTCGAACCATAGACCACCATCAAAACCCACCGGATTATATCCTTCAGTTTGAATAACTTCATAAATAAGACTTTTAAGCTTTTTATGAGCTGTGGGCTTAAGTTCTAAAAGACCAACTGTGCCGGCTTCATTTATAGCGTTGTAAAGATATACTGTTTTAGGCCTAAGATCATTGATAAGCTTATTGAGTCCCGCCATATTCTCTTTAATTTGCTCTTCAGACAAACCCTGAGCCTTAAAATTTGCTTTCTTAGTCTCAGCCTTCTCCTTGAGAATATTAACATACTCAAAGATAGGACATTTGTCCTCGTGAGTAATAGAGGAGGCAACTGGTCTTTTTCTGCCACTTGTTGGATCAATTAAACCCCAACTGATCGACCATCTCTTAAATGGAATACCGTTTGATTGTTCTCCGAATGGAGGCAAGATTCTGTAAGTGTTGTGGCCTTCTTTGACTTTGTGACGTTTCCATTCTTTTCTAGGCTTGAATGCGTCCATGTTCAGCTTGATTTCTGCCATCTTAATTCCTTTGTTTTGCTACCCAATGGGCATAGTTATTGTTGATACCTTATCGGCATGTGTATATTATACCATATTTAACAGATAAACTTATTCTGCTGTTCTTAGATCAACACCCTCGTTAAAGAATAGTTGAGAGAATTTCTCAGGTCCAACAAAGTAAATCAAACTAGTACCTTTTGGTCTTTTCTTTATCTTAACACTGATATATGCTGGAAAAATATTGGGATATTGACTCTCAAACATCTCTAGCACAATCTTAGAAAGATCCTCATTTGTCTCAAATTTGCGACCCACGAACTTATTGGCCTTGATATGAGACCAAGGGCTAAAGTTCTCATCATAGTTGTGACCAATGACTCCAGCTAGAGATCTTAGATGAGAAACTGCTGTAAGCTTGTTTCTTGGAGCCTTATCAGACTCTTGCTCTATCTCAGCCATAAAATTAGGCATCTCGATAACATATTCGTCTTGTTTAATGTTTTCTGGTACTTCGTCAACGATAACAAATTGCGTCATATCTTCTCCTCTATTTGATCAATTCAATTTCTTTAATACTTATACTTAATTTTGTATTGTAACCTTCTTTTAAAGCACCTCTAACATAGACAACACTGTTAATGGGATATTTTAGTGCTGTTTTAGCATTCCAGTCAACACACTCTACGTCGTGGTAGCCGTCTGATAACAATATTGACAGAAGTGAATATGGTCTGCCGGTTTTCTTTGATATTCCACGCTTCATATTGGAGCCGTTAAACAGCAGAATCATTGCAATGTTCTTGTCGAATCCTTTATCAAGAAGACCTTCACCTATTCTTACATTAGATAAAACTGGAGTAGTTCCCATCATAAATGGAATGCCGACATTGCCAGTTGATTGAAGTCCTGACCACTTAGAAGTAATCATTTGTTTTATATCAGGATCCGATAAAAGGCATTTATTGAATGCCTCATTAGAGTCTCTCTCCATTAGGAATATCGACAGTGGGTCTGTGTTATATAGGTCACCACTTATTGTGCTTTTTTTACGCAACTTCATGTATCTCTCTACAAAATTCATGCGAGCTTCTGCATAAGGCAGACTAAGGTCCATGAGAGAATCCGCTGCCCTAGCTTTTATAAGAGCAGCAACATGACCAGCATTGACCCTGCGATGCTCTATGCGATTTGTAAAGTCCTCAAGATCCTCAAAAGGACCTTTACGCATCAATTCTTCCGTAGTATTAACACCAATTCTCTTAATGACTGACAATGGAGCTACGATCTTGTCACCTCTTATCTCAAATTTACTAGATGGAAACTTCATGTCTGGAGAACTAACCTTGTCTCCAAGAAGTGATATGTAGTTTCGCATCTTGTCTTCTTTATCTGCAGAGTTAAGAACTGAAGCCCACCATTCGAGCGGATGATGATGCTTAAGATACATGGTAATATACCCTAACTCTGCGTAAGCATAAGCATGAGATTTATTAAATGAGTATCTAGAGAATGCCATGATAGTGTGACACAGTTTTTCTGCTACTTCTTCTGACCAGTTTCTCTGTTTAGCGCCGCTGCGTATCTTGTCAAAGGCAGACATCATCACACCATGCTTCTTTTTAGCAATAGCAGATCTAATAGTGTCTGATTCTTCAGGTGTGTATCCAGCAAAATCAACTAGAAACTTCATAACTTCCTCTTGATATACAAAAATACCGTTAGAATCCTTAAGTAAATCTTCTAGATCTGAGTGAATAAACTCAATTTTACGTTTACCAGACCTTACGTCCATGTAATAATCAGCAGCCGAAACTCCTGGCTCGAACTCTGCGTCCATTGCACCTGGTCTTAAAAGAGCAGTCATTGCTGAAAGATGACATCTTTCAGTGGGAATAAATCTTTGAACAGATGACTTTACAGTATTAGAGTTAAACTGAAAGGAAGAATCTGTTTTCTTGTTGTAAAAATCAGCATATACGTTCTCATCTTCTGGTAGAGAGTAGATTTTGTTTAGGCCGTTGTCTAGAACATCTAGATAATCAACACCTGTTCGCTCTTTTATCAGCTTGACACAATCGGACACCATAGTTAAAGTTTTGATACCTAATATATCTGCCTTAACTAGATTTCGACCCTCTACCATAGAAGCATCATACTGAGTAACTCTGATAGAACCGATATCTTTGTCTTGCATTATCATAGTAGGGGTTCTTTCTGATGCTAGATCAACGGTAGATATAACGAATGCAGAGGCGTGTCTAGACCACCCTCTAACAACTCCAATGAGTTTATCCACCATTCTCTCAACATCTTTGTATGAGTTGAAGAAATTTGCTAGATGTGCGTTAATCTCCAACTCTCCTCTATGATAGTCGCCTTCTTTATCTGTGTATCCATATAGAAAGTCTCTTTCATCTACACCTTGGGGAGAGTCTGATATGGTGTCGCAAACTCCTTTAATTTCAAAGTCATTTCTATTTCTGCCATAGAGAGCCCACATAGCGTCCTTGATTGCATTTTTTGTCTTCATCTTTGAGAATGTGGAAATCTGTGCAAAACCAGAATCATACTTTTCAGATAAGTACTTCATTATATATGGTCTTGCTGTATCACCAAGGTCCATATCTATGTCTGGAAATGACCCTGCGCGAATACGAGCAGGCGATAGGAACCTTTCAAACGGCAGATTCTTCTCTATAGGGTCAACATGGATAATCTTCAGGTAATATGATAGTAAGCACCCACCGGCTGACCCACGAGCTATGTTCTGTAGAAACCCCATTGATCTAGCATAAGAGCCTAAGTCTTCGTATATCAGGAAGTACGGGATGAAGTTAAGAGTCTCGTTGTTCATAATAACATCGACTTCACTCTCAAAGCGCTTAATGTACTCTGGATCGTCATTCCAACGACCGTGTTCTTTAACTTTTTGCATCATATAAAGATAAGTTTGTTTATCATAGTTGTCAGTAAGTTGTTGAATGGAATTCGGAATTTGTATCTTGGGTAGATGATACTCGCATTCAATTTTTATATCCTGAGCCAATCTGACGATTTCATGGGTATTATCAATCCACTCAGCAAACCTGTCCTCAGTAAGCCAATCTCCAAGATGAATCTTTAGCTCCTTAAATATCTGCTTAGTATCTTTCTGATGGTATGACTCGTGAAAATATGCAGAATTCTTGTTGGAGTTCTTACACAAGCAATCTTGGACTGTCTTATCTTCTATATCAATGAAATGTGCCTCTGTAACAGGGATACATCTACCACCATGAAGATTGATTAGTTCAGCTAGGTATTTATTATAAGATTTTTGAAGATTTCCCTCTTTTACCATAGAGTTTGGTTTTATGGTAGTAAAACCTATATTATCTTCAAATCTGCGTGTTATGTCTATAGGATTGAATTCAAAGTAGAAGCCAAGATTCTTAAGGCGAAGAAATCTAGATTTTGCTTCTTTTTCATCACCTGACTGTACGGCTTTTCCAATGTAGCCATTTACTCCAGCGGATCCAAAGCGCAATCCTGCTTTATACTTCTCAATCTGATCAAAGGTGACTATTGGAATGTTCTTGCCATTTATCTCTCTTGGAGATTCAAAGCCAATAGATGACAATGCCATAAGATTGTAATATCCCTCTGTGCTAATGGCCCAACAAGATATATCACAGATCTCCCTATTCTCAGCCTCTAAGTAAAGGTTTGTTCCTGGAACCATGTGTACAGCACTGTCATTAAACTCTGTTTTGTTGGTCTTATTGTACTCTTGAACCATACTTGGAATTTTGTCTACAAAGTAGGTTGAAATAGCTGTACCATGATCTAGTGCTGCAAAACCTGGAGAACCTGTTTTAAGACAATACTCTACCCAGTTGTCAATATCGGGAATAGAATCCCCCATAGAGTATTTTGAATGTACGTGGAGATGTGCCATTTCTTTAAACTGAGTGTTGACCACTATCTGATTTGCTGATGCAGTTGGTTTATATTCAGTACTATCTTCTCCCAGATACCCTGAGATTATCTTATCTAACTCCATAGTGGCAGTTATATCAGATAGGGCATCGTGTGCAGATATGGGTATGTTGTGGGCTTTGGCTAAAGTCCCTAATTTGAGATTTTCTGTGTTGAATTTGCTTTTTACTTTCTTAGCTCTTACGTATGTATCATGTACATCTAAGGAGAATAGTCTGAAGAAGTCTAGATTTCTGTCATGTTTTGAAAACATAGCAGATAGAAAATTCTTATCAAAACTTACGTTATATCCTGCTATAGCAAATTTAACCTTGAAGGTCTTGAGATAATCAACAAACTTATTCAGCAATTCTTCTTGAGTTTGAAATATTTTTAGCTCTGCAACAGTGATGTTACAGATAGCTAATGCTTCTGGCTGAACAGCATTCCAATTCAAGGGTTGACACTTCTCGTTGAAGGCTGGTTGTTTTACACCATCAACAATGGGTATGCAGGCAAGCTGCCATATATCGTTTTTCTGTGGACTTAGTCCTGTACTCTCTATGTCAATCCAAAGTTTGTTCATCTATACCATCTTTTTGTTTAAGTGTTTTCCAAATAAAAAAGGTCTCGTTCGTATTATACAAAGAGACCTTTTTCAATGGTATTTTTAAAAGAATTTTTAGAGAGTGAAATTAAAATCTATACTCGTAACTGTAGTATCACTGGTATTTAATTCAATTGTTACTTCATGGGAGTAAATATCCTCAGCAGCAAGACCGTCAACAATCCCTGCTCGGTAATGTTGCCAATGCAACCCATTAAGTCTTAAATTTGCAGGTTCAAAAGCGGTTGCAATAGTTGCTGTAAAGTTAGTAATCCCCTTAGCAGCGTTATCGGTCAATGCTGTCTGCAAAGTTGATAAATTGTCAGTTACAAAATCCACTCCCTGGTCAAACACATCGTTCATCTGCTCGTGAAGACCTGTGGCACCTGAATAAAAATCTGTCTTTAACGTCATGTAAATCTCCTAAATTAAGCTTAAAGCCTCTAGTTTATCTTTGCCCCACAACTCACTATTTTTGTACAATGAGTTAAACCAATCCCATTTTTTCTTAGCATCCGGATACATATGTCCTTTTACTTCTATATATAAATCACTATCTGGCAAGTAAAAATCAATGGTGTATGTTTTATCATTTGGCATGTTAAAAGTTATCTGAAAATCATAATTTATTTTATTCTTATTAAAATAATCGCACACTTTAAGTTCGTATGATCCTTGGCATAGCAAAATATCACCTGTTTTCCAATGCCTAATTTCTACTATATTATTAGCCTTCCTGGCAGCTTTTAGCCTTATATCACTGTTTTGTGATATGTGAAATACTCCATATCTCTCAAAAACTGTCTTTTTTCTACTTTCTTTTGAACACTCTCTACACCACGTATTAGAATGTCCAACATTATTCCAACACGCTTTCCACTTAATACGGTGCTTATTACAATACCAAATAAGTAATTTTTTACAATTGATATATGTATCAGAAAGACATAAGCCACCTTTACTTTTTGCATGCTCCTTAGCCATAAGTAAATACTCTTCTTTAGATGGTAATTTCTTTCTAGTTAATTTATAAATCTCATTCTGTCTTTTATTGAGATAATCTCTATTTCTGCGGCGATAATCTGCTCTTTGAAATTTACAAGCCAATTGCTGACCACCATTTTGGCTCCAATGATTGTTATCAACCCTTAAAAAATAAGATTTACAAAATGTACAGTATTTTTTATTGCTCATCTCTTAAACCAGAAGTAGGATTTACTTCGTTGGCTTTAATTTTCTCAATTATACTTCTAAGATAGTCAATCTTAGATTTACAGTCACTTTCAACAGCTGTATAACCTCTATTTAGATCACTTACAATCTGTTTAGCCTGTTTTAACTTCTCATCTTTCTTCTTGATCGCCTTGCAATCCTTAATCTTCTGGAGCTGGTTGAAGATCTCTTCTTTTGCAGAGTCCTCATCTGTATCCTTCCAGTTCTCCTCAAATGATTCACTAACTTTACTCATCGCTCTCTCCTTCATAGATAAATAGCTTTTTGGGTGTCTTCTTCCATTCCACATCATTAGGAATTTTAACGGACATTCCAATAGATTTTACCTTCAAAAAAAATGAACAATAAAACACTGCTTGAGCAACAGCATCAACTATATCATAACGAAACATAATCGGCTTTCCAGTTTTATTAGACAGAGAGTGATTTGGGAACTTAAACCCATAGTACTCATATAGAGCCTGCTGCATAAACAATTTTTTTGCTGGTTCAACTCCCCACTTCTTCTTTTGATCTTTAGTTGGAGTAGCTCTACCAGCTACATATTTCTTCCACATAGAAATAGAAAGAACTTCATAATGAAGCCCCTTATCTCTGCAAAGCATATGTAAAGCAGTTCTATAGGCTCCATTCATATTAGTTCCTGAAGCAAATTTTTTGTTATAGAAGTAGTCCTCAATACAAACTGCCTCTACCTTGTGCTTGTCAATTATCTGTTCAATTGCATCGTACAACTCATTGCACTTATCACCTGAATATTCTAAATCACTGTTTATGTCTATAAAACCGTAACCATATATATCAGCATGATTATTGCTATCAATATCTACTAATGCATACCCTGTGGAATTTGCTGGATCTAATGCTAATACCTTCATTTAGGTATTATACTTTACTCTTTGACATTGACAGTGTGAGGGTCATCGTGTGGCTTAAGAACTAGATGATGCTTAGTTTTACCTGACTCTCTATGAACCTCAACTTTAGCTTCATGATGTAGATTGTGCTTTTTAGTAGCTTTTTCACTACCCATTCTGAGTCTTGCTCTTTGCCCACCGTAGGACATAGCTTGATCTAAGTGTGAATGTGGAACGTTATCGTGAACCTTAACTGAACCGTCAGATTTAGTTTCATGTACTTCATATCCGTGGGTTTTGCCAGATTCAGGGTCTGAAACTGCTCTCTTAATCTTAATAGTACTTCCGTGTGAAAAAGGAGTCTCTTGTCCACCAATGCCAGAATACTGTTTTCCAGCAGTAGATTTTACTAGAAATTCTTCAACATAGCCACTCATCTTTTCAGAGGCAGACTTTTTCATCTCTTTCTTTTTGGACATATTAACCTCATCTCCGTCTTTTACCATTGAATTTGGTTCACCCTCATAGGACATGTTTACGTTCTTCTTTACACCAGCTTTCGCCTCGTTACATATAGCAAAAGCACTTGACTTATCGTGCCCCTTATCTTTCATGTGCACCACACATCTTTCATGAGTCTCTGAGTCTGCATCTTTGGGTACGCCTTGTTTCTTCTCTAATCCTAGAGTCCACTGTCCATTCTTGTGAAGTCCCATCTTCTCATGCTCTTTTCTATGGCCTTTTATGGAGTGCTTCTTTTGCTCGTGTTCCTTGATCTCTTGCTGAATAAGCTCTTTATCTTTAACTTCATCTTCGTGTTCAGCTTTATTGACTTTGAGTGCAGATTGGGCCTCTTTCATTCTCTGGTCCTTGACATCTTTATTTTGAATCTGTTCGATCTGTTTGATAGGGTCTTTCTTGCCAGCTTGAGATATACCTGGTATCTTGGGGACATCTCCGACTTTAGGGGCTCCTGCAGTGGGTATTTTTATGGTTGGTTTGGTAGTACCAGGAGACGTTTTTGAGCTCATTTGGTAAGCCACCTTCTCTAAGTACTCTCTCATCTCTTCTGAGGCTTTCTTCATGTTGTTCTCCCTTACCCATCCATTGTATCATAAGATGACGTTAGAAATGCCCCTACGCTTCTCTATGCGCACGATATCAGAGAACATGGCCTTAACCTCTGAGGCGTGGTCTATGATCCAAATCTGACGATCTTGAGCTATCTGCTCCAGTAGATTTATCACAACCTCTCTACCGGTTGAATCTAGACCATTAAAGGGTTCATCTAGTACAGTTGGATTGAGTTGAACTCCAAGTTGTTTTGATAGTACGTCTTGTATGGCAAAATCTATAGACAGTGAAAATGCT
>Ga0214472_10003021_pt1 | contig 17917 bp, 16 predicted proteins | sample RVTome_6_FD_207662 | JGI IMG/M metagenome (GOLD analysis project Ga0214472, IMG submission 207662) | Soil microbial communities from uranium-contaminated site in the Upper Colorado River Basin, Wyoming, United States - RVT140D175 | ecosystem: Environmental > Terrestrial > Soil > Contaminated >...
GAATTCGGTATCATGCTGGTCTACGACCGGCAGTGGCAGGCCCAGTATGTCTCCGAAGTCTATGGATTGGGAGTTGATCTGACGCCCAATGTCGGCGGCACTCTCGGCAATGTTATGACCAGCCTTTCCTGTGGCGTCACCATGCGCGTCGGTCGCGATCTGCCGGGCGATTACGGTCCGCCATCAATCCGTCCGAGCCTGCCCGGTTCGGGATTTTTCAATCCGACCCGAGACTTTGGCTGGTATCTGTTTGCCGGGCTAGGAGGACGTTATGTCTTGCACAGTATCTTTCTCGATGGCAATACCTTTAAAAGCAGCCATAGTGTTGATCGCGAACCCTGGGTCGGTGATATCCAGGCCGGCCTGGTCCTGACCTGGAGGGATGTCCGTCTGAGTTTTACCAACATTTTTCGAAGCGATGAATTTTCCGAGCAGAAATCTTCTACCGAGTTTGGTTCGATCAGCCTGTCATTTCGTCTTTAACGTTCGGAACAATAGCAAAAAAAGTTAACGCAGAGACGCAACGGTGTGGTGGAAACAGTTCCAAAGTGCCCTTCCCTCTGAAATCTGTATCTGTGCCCGGGCCGGAACCACTACCGCAAGCGGCGGAGGATGCGCTATAGTGTCCGCGGCCAGCCCGCTGCAATCTGAGAAAATGATAGCTTCTAAAACCAGAATCGGCTATTGAAGTCATCACGTTTTGCCAACTTTTTCCGAAGGATACTAATCATGAACCGGATATTCCCCTTGCTGCTCGTGCTTTTGCTTTGCCCCCTCTTCGCCGCATGCGAACGTTCTCCGGGAGCTCTTCCCGAAGGAGCAGTCATCCTCGCCTTCGGTGACAGCATTACAGCCGGCACCGGTGCCGGTGAAGGCGAAGCATACCCTGCTGTGCTGGAGCGCCTTGTCGGGCGCAAGGTGGTCAACGCCGGAGTACCCGGAGAGACCACTGCAGAAGGACTCGCCCGGCTGCCCCGAGTGCTGGCCGAGGTACGACCCCGTTTGGTGATCCTTTGCCACGGTGGCGAAGACATGATCCAGGGACTTGATGCAGGAGAGCTCGTCGCCAACTTCAAAACAATGATCCGGCTCATCGGGGAAGCCGATGCCGAGGTCTTTCTGATCGCCGTCCCCCCACCGGCACCATACTTCCAGCCGGCCTCTTTTTATAACCAGATTGCCCGCGATTTGAAGGTTTCCATCGAGGTAAACACCCTGAGCAACATTCTTTCCAGCAATGAGACGAGGAGTGAAAGTATTTATCCCAATGCCGAAGGGTATGCCGCCCTGGCCAAGGCAATTTCCAAACGGCTGAAAACGGTCCAGCGTTGAGGTCGCAGCAGTAAACCGGATTGATCGCTTCGAATTGGGGGCACTCAAGGTGGGCGCTCAAGGTTGTGCGCTCCAATTCCTATTCAAATCTGCCTGCTGAGGCTACAGATCCTTACCGGTTGAGCTTGCGGGCGATCTCCGCCACATGCTGCCCCTGGAAGCGGGCGATTGCCAGTTCATTCTCACTCGGTTGGCGTGAGCCGTCGCTATCGGCCAGGGTTGATGCGCCGTAAGGTGTGCCACCACTGATCTCATCCATCTTCATCAGGCGCGCCTCGGAGTAGGGAACCCCGACAATGATCATCCCCTGGTGCAGCAAGGTGGTGTGAAAACTGGTAATGGTGGTTTCCTGGCCACCATGCTGGGTAGCCGTTGAGGTGAAGACGCTGCCGATCTTGCCGACCAGCGCTCCGGACATCCACAGGCCGCCGGTCTGGTCGAGAAAGTTGCGCATCTGCGCACACATGTTGCCGAAACGGGTGGGGGTGCCGAAGATGATGGCATCGGCTGCGGCAAGATCGTCGACTGCGGCAAACGGAATGTCTGCGAATGCTGCTCTGGCTGCTTTGGCGCCGCTTTTCTCCAGTACCTCTTCAGGCACCAGTTCCGGAACCTGCAGGAGTTTTACTTCAGCGCCGGAAACCTCACGTGCGCCCTCTGCCACCGCTTCGGCCATTTTGTAAACATGTCCGTACATACTGTAAAAAATCACATGAATTCTGGTTGCCATAATCGATCTCCCTGGTCACGATAACGTGCATTTTAGCCCGTTGATTAGTGCCGGTTGTGTAACAGTACGACTCCAGTCTAGCAGGTCCTGCCGTTTTGCAAATAGCCTCCTGTTCAAGCAGTCTGTTGGACTATCCATGAGCCGGCTGCAAATCCGGCTGTTTGGCCCATATTTCAGCTCCTTTTTGATCCATAGCTACGGCTATGAACCTGCAAACGCGCTAAAATCTGTTCTCAAACATCCAAATTTTCGCTTCGGCTCGTATAGTCCAACAGACTGCTAGAAAACCGGGCAATGATCCCATGTTGCCGCCAAACAATATGGTTTGAAGTTGGTAGAATGTTATGTGTGGAGAGTGTCAATGAGTGATGTATGCGCATAAATTTCAATAACCGACCAGTTCACTCTCAACGGCACAGCACGTGGGCTGCAGCTGTTGCTTGCGGGAAGTTAAGTGACAACGTTGGACGCAGGCAATGGCTGCAGACCGCGTGCACTCGCGTATGTACTGAATAGTTACAAATTTCATGGACTGGCAAAATCACCGGGGAGTCGATCATGATCAGAGATAACCGCTGGATTCGTTATGCAATCGTGGCATCAGTTGCACTGTGCGCGCTGCTCGGTTGGTTGCTGGTGCGCCCTTACCTGGGGCAGACCAACCTCGAAACAATCATCAGCTCGCCCGCACCCAGCACAGTCAATGTCCCTCCGGGTTTCCACGCCGAGCTGTTCGCAAGCGGGCTGCAGGGGCCGCGCTTCATCTCGTTCGGCCCGGACGGTGCCCTCTATGTTGCCGAACGCGGTGCTAATCGTATTGTGGTATTGGTCGACAGCAATCGTGACGGTAGCGCGGATCAGCAGACGACCTTCGCCGAAAACCTCTACCGGCCGCATAGCCTGGTCTATCATCAGGGCGACTGGTTTGTTGGCGTCCCCAGCGGAGTCGTGCGACTCAGAGACAGAGATGGTGATGGTCTGGCAGAGGAGCGCCAGGTCCTGATCGACGACTACCCCACCGGCGGCCACAGCACGCGCACTGTGGAATTCCTGCCGGACGGGCGCATGCTGGTTTCGGTGGGATCGAGTTGCAACGTCTGTGATGAGAGTGACCCACGTCGCGCGACAGTCATGATTTATGATGGCCCACAAGCCGGCGGTGAGCGGGTCTTCGCCCGTGGATTGCGCAATGCGGTCGGTCTGGCGGTTCATCCTGACACTGGAGAGCTCTGGGCCACCAACAATGGCCGCGATATGCTCGGTGATGATCTGCCGCCGGATGATCTTTATATTGTCCGCGACGGTCTGGATTATGGCTGGCCGCGCTGCCACAGCGGAACCGTCGAGGATCCGGATTTCGGTGGACAGGGAGCATGCCTCGATGTTCCCTTGCCGCTTGTCAAGATACCGGCCCATTCGGCACCGCTTGGTTTGGTCTTTTATACCGGGAAAAGTTTCCCCGGCGAGTATCACGGTGACCTGTTCATCGCTTTTCACGGCTCGTGGAACCGCAGCGAACCGACCGGCTACAAAGTGGTGCGTTTACCTCTGAATGGCAGTAAACCGCGCGGAGAGCTGCAGGATTTTGCTACAGGTTGGCTGAATAAAGCGACCGGTCAAGCAAGCGGTCGGCCGGTGGGCCTGGCTGTCGGACCGGATGGTGCCTTGTATGTCAGCGACGATAAAGCAGGCATGATTTACCGCATCAGCTATCCGGGCTCATGACACTCTGCTTATGTGCTGAAGAGTTACCGAACACTTTGATTAACTTCAGAGATACTGAATCAGAACATACAGAAGAGGCAGGCTGGCAAAGGCAAGCACAAGGCCAAGTCCGGCCATGGCAATAGCCAGTTCCACGCCCATGCCGGCCGCAGCGGCCAAAGCACAAGCAGTCACCATCGGCGGCATCCCCGCCTCGAAGATGGAGATGTCGGCGACAAGGCTTTCCAGACCGAGCAGGCGGCAGCCAAGCAAGGCGATCAGGGGAGCAATGATCAATTTGATGCCGAGTCCGGCAACGAGCGGCTTCAGAGTCGTCCGCTGCAGACGCAGTTTCATCTGGAAGCCGATGGCTGTCATCACCAGGGCAGTCAATACGCCGGCCAGGTCTTGTAGGGTGCTGACGACGACCTGCGGGTAACTCCAGTTGCGCAATGCCAGGCCGATCAGCAGGGCGGTGGTGGGTGGGAAGAGCAGGGCACGTTTGATGATGGTTTGAACGTTGCTGCGTTCACCGCTGTAAAGCGAGAGGATGACCGCGCCGTAGGTGGCGAAAATCAGCATGGTGCCAATCTGATCATAGACGATCAGATCTGGGATCCCCGCTTCGCCGAAAAAAGCCTTTACCATCGGCACGCCCATGAATGAAGTATTGCCGATCGGCACCACCAGCAGCAGCACTCCGGTGGTTGCGCGCGACCAGTGCATGCTTCGGGACAAAACCATAACCAGGATTGCCGAGCACAGCAGCATGCACCATGGAACAATGGCGGCGACGATGGTGTCTCCGGAGAAGGAGATCTCCGGGACCTTGAGCAGGATGACCGCCGGCAGTGAGACGTAGAGGGCAAACATGTTGAGTACATGCGCCGTCTGCTCCGGGAAGGCCTTGAGGCGACGGAACAGCATGCCCAGCAGTACGAAGAGGCCGATCTGAATAAAATTCGCCAATGAGCCGTGTCCTTTGTGGAAAGTTCATCTGCGACGTCTGCGAGATTCGCCGCTGCTAATAAATTTTGCGCTTGGAGAACGTAGAGCCTAGCACAGTGAAAGTGTTGTCGACAATAAAGAGAGAATGCGGATCATTGGTGAAGACGATCTCTTCCAGTCGCTTGAGCAGGATGTTGTTGATGACCACCATCAAGACGGTTTTGCTCTGACGCTTGTAAGCGCCGATTCCGGGCAGCAGGGTGGCACCGATTTTCAGGGCGCTCATTACCTCATCGGCAATCTCGTCAGGCTTCTCGGAGATGATCAGCGCCAATTTGCGCTGGTTGAAGAGCGAAAGGCAGTAATCGACTGTGAATGATGTCACCAGCACGGAAATCATCGATGCGACAACCAGATCATTGTCAAAGTTCATGAAGCTGAAACTGTAAATCAGACAGTTGAAACCGAAGAAAAACTTACCATAGCCGAGGTTGAATCTCTGGTTCAGGATGACGGCGGCAACGTCCAGACCACCGTTCGAGCCCAGGGAACGCAGGACGATCCCGGCTCCCGCGCCGATAAACGCACCGAAGGTTACGGCCGCATACAGCTGGTTCTCAAAATTGATCCTGAAGTCAACCAGCATAAAAAACAGTGACAGCGAGACCATGGCAACAGTGCTGTAGGCGAGAAAGCGTTTGGTGACATAGATATAGCCGAGGATGAACATGGGGATGTTGAGCAGCAGGTAAAAAATGCCTGTATTCAGAGATCCGGTCATGTAGTGGATCAGGGTGGCGACACCAAACAGTCCGCCGGGGATAAATCCCTGTGGCTCACCGAGGGCTTTGAAGCCGATTGCCTGGATAAAAGTGCCAAACAGAATCAGAAAGCAGTTCCAGGGTACTGAGTAGACGAATTTGCGATCATGAATCGTCATGTAAGACTCCTTGGGTCGGTGGACAAAATGTAAAGGTTGGAGGTACACCCTGAAGAGCGAATTGTCAACCTCCGGATCCGTCTTAAAACGCGAAAAATTTGCTCGGGATGCTTACCCCTGCCATTCTGAGGTTTTCGCATGGTTTTGGCGTAAAGTTTCCCTTGATTTGCCCGGTAATTCATGTGGTATTGTTTGCGCGATCGGAATTAATTGCCGTGTTGGCATTGAACAACAGGCTGCAAACCGTTCATCACAATGCAAGCGTCACTGCTCAAGATCGTGCTGGCCGTCAGAGGGCGTGCCCCCGGGATTCTGGTGGACTGCAAAGTTCCGGATAATGCTGAAAAGAGGTCTGTGAGAATCACATGTCGGTTTCTCCTGTGTTGCGTTTTTCCTCTCCGGGCTTCTGGCTGTTGCCGGCAGGCCTGTTTTTTTCGATACTGCTGGTTTTTTTCGGGCTGAATAATTACCGCAGTTCCTGGCCCATAGCCGAAGGCATGCTGCGAGGGCAGGCCCTGACGCTGGCAGCGACTATCGAGACATTGGCTGGCCAGGATGCTTCTTTTGATCTCTTGAGTCATGTCGAAAGCCCGGATATCGCTTTTTATTCGATAATTGATGACTCGGGCGTGCAGCTTTTTCATACCAATCAAGACCTGATCGGTTCATCTGTCGGTCCCGACTTTGTCGTGCCTGATTTTACCGGGTACGGTTTCCGGGATCGGCGCCTGGTCCTCGGCACCGGTGAAGAAGTCTTTGAATTCCTGGCTCCGGTGCATGTGGTCGGCCACAGGTTCACCTTGAGAATGGTGCTGCATACTTACCAGGCTGATGCTGTAGTGCGGCGGGCGCAAACCAGCCTGGCGGTACTCAGCGCCATGCTCGTTGCAGGTTGGGTTATGGGTCTTTTGCTCTATATCTACGATCGACGGGCAACCCGGCACAGACAGGAGATGGCCGAACAATGGCATTTGGCACAACTCGGCACTCTGAGCGCGGTGCTGGCACATGAGGTACGCAACCCGTTGTCCGGCATCAAAGGGTATGCTCAATTACTCGAAGAATCTCTTGACGACAAGCAGATGGGGCAATATGCCAATCAGGTGGTAACCGAAGCGATGCGACTGGAAGAACTGGTTAATGACCTGCTTGCCTACGCGCAGCCATCGATTACCCGGGTTGAGCCTGTGGACCTTCACTTTGTGGTAGATCAGGCGATTGACCTGCTTGCTAAACGGTTCGCCGAAGAGAATGTGCAACTCGTCTGCAGACATGACGGGTGGCCGCACGTTCTGGGGGACGTCGATCGATTGCAGCAATTGTTGCTCAATCTGTTCCTCAATGCACTGCAAGCCACTCCGGCCGGTGGCGTCGTCACGGTTTCGATCCGTCACCAGGGGAGCTATATGGAACTCGCAGTGAGCGACACGGGTAAAGGGATCGATCCTCAAGATCTGCCGCATATCTTTGAACCCTTTTTTACCCGTAGAGCGCGGGGCACTGGCCTCGGTTTGGCAATCTGCAAAAAATTCATCGAAGACATGAATGGAACCGTCAAAGTGACAAGTATCCCGGGACAGGGAAGCACCTTTACTCTTAACCTGGCAGTGGCGGGCAAAAAACCCCTGAGGAGCATGGTGTGAGTGCGCGAATATTGATCGTTGAAGATGACCGGACCTTTCGCGGTTTCCTGCAGGCCATTCTCAGCGGCGAGGGATATGAGGTCAGTATGGCCGAAACCGCGGAAGAAGGGCTGGCAATGTTGCATGGAAACCAGTTCGACCTGGTGCTTTCTGATCTCAAATTGCCCGGCATGAGCGGTCTCGATTTTTACCGTGCCAGTCGCAAGGAGGGGACGGACACGCCGCTCATCCTGCTGACTGCTTATGGCACCATCGAAGAGGCCGTCGGGGCGATGAAGGAGGGCGTTGCCGATTTTCTGACCAAGCCCCTCAAGGATCCGGAGACCCTGCGTGTCCTGGTCCGCAAGATCCTGCAGACACTCAGCCGGGAACGCGATTACCTGACTCTCAAGGAGACTGAGACGGACGGTATGCCACCTGCCGGGCTGATCTTTGCCGGTCATGCCATGATCGAGGTGCACCGCCTGGTCCAGAACGTTGCAAATACCGCGACAACAGTTCTGCTGCAAGGTGAAAGCGGGACCGGCAAAGAGTTGGTGGCGCGTTCCCTGCACGTCAACAGTCAGCGCAGGAATCACGCTTTCGTCGCTGTCAATTGCGCGGCAATTCCGGAGAACCTCCTGGAAAGCGAACTTTTTGGTCACGAAAGGGGGGCCTTTACCGGCGCGCTTGCAGTGCGGCGCGGACGCTTCGAGCTGGCTCAAGGAGGAACCTTATTCCTGGATGAAATCGGCGAATTGCCGCTGACGCTGCAGGCCAAGCTATTGAGAGTTTTGCAAGAGCGGCGCTTTGAAAGGGTCGGCGGTATAAAGGAGATTGTTGCCGACGTACGGATTATCGCCGCGTCCAATCGGGACCTGTCCATTGAGGTGGTGGAAAAACGTTTTCGTGAGGATCTTTTCTACCGACTCAATGTCTTTCCGATCAGTTTGCCCCCTTTGTCCCGGCGTACCGACGCGATTCCAGAACTTGTTGATTATTTCATTCAGCACTTTGCCCGCTTGACCGGCAAGAAGGTTGCCGGGATAACAGCGGATGCTCTCGATCTACTAAGAAGATATCGCTGGCCGGGAAACATTCGCGAATTGCAGAATGTTATTGAGCGGGCAGTGATTCTCGGCCAGGGACAGTTACAGGTAGAGCAGTTGCCTGTGTCTTTGATGGATCCAGAGGGCGCGGCTGCAGGCTCTGGTTCGCTGCTCGACGACGTAGAACGCAAGGCTATTCTCGAAGCCCTGGATTCCAGCGGCCACAACCGCCGCAAAACAGCGGAAAAACTCGGCATCTCGAAGCGGACCCTGCAGTATCGATTGAAGCGTTACGGCCTGGCCGGCAGGAAGTGATAATTCTCGCTTCGGCCCGTATCGTCCGACCGACTCTGCTTGGTGCAATGATGGTGTCAAACGGTGCAGGCTTTGCACCGAAGACTTTGCACCAATGTTGAGGCTTTAATAAAATCATCACAATATCAACTAGTTGTGTTCGCTTGTCGGGTTGGCATGATTTGTGGAATACATTCTTGTGCGCGCACCAAACCACAAATCAATATGGAGGAACATCATGAAGAGAAACGGATTTAAAGTCATTGTTCTGGTCGCTGTCTGTGCCCTGGCCCTTGGGGGGCAAGCCTTTGCAGGCAAGGGTGGGGGGAAAGGCGGCGGCAACGGTCAGCAGTCTGCATCAGGTCAGCAGTTTAAAGTCAGGCAGCAGTTGAAAACCGGTGACTGCGATAGCAGCGGTGTCCGACAAGGTCTCGGCCAAGGCCAAGGCAGTATGCGTAACCTCGGCTTGGCAGATGGTTCGAAGCTGGCACCTCGGCCGAAGGATGGCACCGGGTTTGGCAGCTCGGCCCAATAAAAGCACTGGCATGTTGGCTCATGGGATTCAAGAGCCGGATTGCGGCTCTTGAATTCCTGGTTGTCAGGCTCTACCGGCCGAAGTGAAACGTGCGTGTCTGGACCGTATCTCAGCTTGTTTGCAACCGACTCATGGATAGTCCGATAAGCTCCCTGCACACGTCAGAAAGGTATACAGATGGCAACAGGTCGTTTTTCTTTCCTGATTATTCTGGTTTTGCTCGGCACTTGCTATCCCTCCTCCACATACGCGGGCTGGTGGTTCGCTAAGCAGGACCCTTGGCAGAAAAGCGGCTTGAACCTGCAACAGGGCTATGACCAGAATACGGTGATTACCCTGAGCGGTACAATCGTTAGTATCGACACAGGGGCTGGAAATGGTCCGGCGCTTGCCGTGGTCAAGACGGAATCGGAAACCGTCTCATTGGTTCTTGGCCCTCGTGATTTCTGGGAGGTGCAAGGTATTCCACTCGCAGTTGGTGACCCGGTCAGCGTACGTGGCTCAAAAGCCAAGGGGCGCGACGGCGTGGTTTACATCATGGTGCAGACGATCGCCGCGATCGGCAATTCCCATAAAAGCGTGCTGCGCTCTCCCGCCGGACGACCGGCCTGGTCGGGCGGCGTTCGACCGATGGCCCCACGGCCAATGCCGATGCGCCAGATGCGTGGTGGCAAGAACCACTGATTCAAAATGCGGCACAATCACCCGCTCACAGGAACCCATTAATATGAGAAGAATCTTTTCCCTTGGCGTGACAACCTTCCTGGGCATGAGCCTGCTTGCCGGTCCGGCAACGGCAGCCAATCCCCTGGAATTCCAGATTGTTGACCGTCCGAGTTACGTGCTTGGTATCGGCTTTGATTACGAAACGGGCGATTATGGCACCGGTAATGATAGTGAATTCATTTCTGTGCCCTTTTATCTCGACATCTATCCCACCGACCGCTTCGACATCGAACTGGTTGTGCCATACCTCTATCAACGAACGGATCAGGATGGCGGCACGACTATTTTTTACCGCTCACCAAGCGGCTATACCGGAAGCACGGTGCGGCAATCCCGCAGAGGACAAAGCAGAGACATGTCGGCAAGCAATGATTTGGCCGACAGCAGCAATGGGACCATCGAAACTGTCGAAACAGCGCACAGTACCTCGGAAAACGGTTTGGGCGATATCTCTGTCACTCTCGGCTATGCCTTGCTCGAAGAAAATCTGGAGACACCGCTGGTCAGGCCGACATTTTATCTCAAGTTCCCCACTGCCGACGAAGACAAGGGCCTCGGTTCGGGCGAGTTCGACTTCGGCTTCGGGCTGAGTCTTGGCAAGTGGCTGGACAACTGGCATCTGTACACCCAGGGACTTTATATCCTTCAGGGGAATACTTCGCTCTACGACAGCAAGGATTATCTAAGCTATGAAGTGAGTATCGGCCGTCAGATCGGCGCGAGTTTTTTTGTGTCGGCCATGGCCCGCGGAATGACTGCCCCGGCAGCCGGCGGCGATGATCTCCTTGAAGGACGGCTCAAAGGCGTCTGGTGGATCGCTCCGGATATCAGTGTTGAAGGTTATGCCGGCACCGGGCTCAGTGAGCAGAGTGCCGAGTTTACTTCCAGTATTGCTGTTTTTTTCAGCTTCTGATTAATTCTGGTTCAAGGTTGCGATTGCTTAAGTGAATTCTACCTTGATCAGACCGAAAGGTTCGTGGATGAGCCCGTACAGGAGGCTGTCCGCGAATAAAAACCCGGCTGCAAACCCGGCTGTTCGGCCCATATTTCAGCTCCTTTTTGCCCCATAGCTACGGCTATGAGGTTGCAAACGAGCAAAACCTGTTCTCAAACTTCTGGATTTACGCTACGGCCCTTATTCTCGGACAGCCTCCCGGCCTCTTCGTGTGACTGTAAAATAATAACTGGACTTGTCATGATTCGTCGAAGTCTGTTAATGTTTCAAGTAAGTGCATTATCAGTTTACGAAAGGAGTTATGGCAATGCGTTACCGTCGGTTCGTTTCCCATGTCGTGTTTATGCTGACAGCACTTCTTTGTGCTACAAGCTTTGTCGCAAGTGCAGCAGAGGTTCCACGGATCTCCGTAGATGAACTTAACATGCGGCTCGCTGAACCCGACCTGGTGATCCTTGATGTTCGGCAGGACCAGGAGGAAAAGCAGATTGTCGGCTCTGAACGTGTCAACCCCCGATCTGTCAATCAGTGGGCCGGTAATTATCCCAAAGAGAAGGTCATTGTTCTCTACTGCACCTGAGTGAACGAAGCGACCAGTGCCAGTGTGGCACTGACATTGATGAAAAAGGGATACTCCAAGGTCTATGCTCTCAAGGGTGGTTGGCACGAATGGGAGCGCAAAGGGTATCCGACAGAGATGAAGTAATCAATCGCTTTACCGATTGCACTGAACGAAAGAGGGTCTCCACTGCGGGACCCTTTTTTGCTCGCACATTGCTTGAAACATCTCTGTCCCGATGGCATTTGTTTGTGATAAAAAGGGAGTGAATCAAGCAATTTATCGCTTCCGGTTTGACATCGGAATGACATGGCTCATAATAACTGCTTAACCAACGTTAACCTTGATGACCGGGATGTATGCCCGTAAGGTGAAAACTGTTGTCGTGCCACCCGGAGTTTTTGGATGGACAAGTTAGGGAGAATGTGATGAGTGCAAAAACCCTGTATGACAAGCTCTGGGATCGTCACGTGGTCCGCTGTGACGACGACGGCACCTGTCTGCTCTATATTGATCGGCATCTGGTGCACGAAGTGACCTCACCTCAGGCCTTTGAAGGCTTGCGCCTTGCCGGGCGGCGACCCTGGCGGCCAGATGCCAACTTCGCCGTTCCGGATCACAACGTGCCGACCACCGACCGCAGAGGCGGGGTCGCTGATCCCCTGTCACGTATCCAGATTGAAACTCTGGATGCCAATTGCGCGGATTTCGGCATCACCGAGTTCGCCATGAACGATATCCGCCAGGGAATTGTTCACATAATCGGCCCCGAGCAGGGCGTGACACTCCCCGGCATGACGATTGTCTGTGGTGATTCTCACACCTCGACCCATGGCGCCCTGGGTTGCCTTGCATTTGGCATCGGCACCTCCGAGGTGGAGCATGTTCTGGCCACGCAGTGCATCATCCAGAAGAAAGCCCGCAACATGCTGGTGAGTGTGGACGGCCAGGTGGGCCATGGTATTACGGCCAAGGACATCACGCTGGCCATTATCGGCAAGATCGGTACTGCCGGTGGCACCGGCTACGTTGTCGAGTATGGCGGCAACGCGATTCGCGCCTTGTCAGTGGAAGGGCGCATGACGGTTTGCAATATGTCGATCGAGGCTGGCGCACGTGCCGGCCTGATCGCCGTTGATGCCAAGACCATCGATTATGTTAAAGGCCGCCCCTATGCGCCGCGCGGCGACCTCTGGGACAAGGCGAAAACGTTCTGGCAGACTCTACAGAGTGACCCCGATGCCCATTATGACCGGGTTGTGCATCTTGATGCCGCTTCAATTCGGCCTCAAGTGAGCTGGGGAACTTCGCCAGAGATGGTGGTTGCCGTCGATGGCTGTGTGCCGGATCCCGCAGCGGAACCGGATCATGTCAAACGCGAGGGAATGCAGGCGGCCCTCTCTTACATGGGCCTTACCGCGAATACGCCGATCACCGAGATCTATCCCGAAACGATTTTCATCGGTTCCTGCACAAACGCCCGCATTGAAGATCTGCGTGCAGCGGCGGCGGTTGTCAAAGGCCATAAGCTGGCCGCCAATATTAACCGGGCTCTGGTGGTTCCCGGCTCAGGACTGGTTAAACAACAGGCTGAGGCTGAAGGGCTGGATAAGGTCTTCAAGCAGGCCGGCTTCGAGTGGCGTGAGCCCGGTTGCTCCATGTGCCTGGGCATGAACGAGGATCGTCTTTCGCCACAGGAACGTTGCGCCTCGACCTCTAACCGCAACTTTGAAGGCAGGCAAGGGCAGGGTGGACGCACTCATCTGGTCAGCCCTGCCATGGCCGCTGCCGCGGCAATCGTCGGCCACTTCGTTGATGTCCGCACTCTGGAGGTTTGACCATGCAAGCATTTTGCAAACTGAACGGACTGGTTGCGCCTCTGGACCGTTCCAATGTCGATACTGATGCCATTATCCCCAAGCAGTTCCTCAAGTCGATCCAACGCACCGGATTCGGGCCGAACCTGTTTGACGAGTGGCGATACCTCGACCATGGAGAAATCGGCATGGACTGCAGCAGGCGGCCTCTCAATCCCGATTTTGTGCTGAACCAGCCACGTTATCAAGGTGCGCAAATTCTGTTGGCGCGCGAAAATTTCGGCTGCGGATCGTCTCGCGAGCATGCTCCCTGGGCTTTGTTCGATTATGGCTTCAGGGCCCTGATTGCGCCCGGCTTTGCCGACATCTTTTCCAATAACTGTTGCAAGAACGGCATCCTGCCGGTGGTGCTGTCCAGTGATGAGGTCGCCCGCCTGTTTGCCGAAGTAGTGGCGACCCCCGGTTATCGCCTGGATGTCGATCTGGAAAAGCAGCAGGTGACCACGCCGGGCGGCGAGGTCTTCAGCTTTGCTATCGACGCTTTCCGCAAAAAATGTCTGCTGCAGGGTCTTGATGACATCAGCCTGACTCTGGAGCATGTCGACGAGATCAAAGCCTTCGAGGCGCGGCGCAAGCTTGAGGAGCCTTGGCTGTTTGGGCCACCGCTTTGATGTTTTAAGGCCTCATAACCGGGAAAGGCTGTTTTCACGCCCGATCGCTTTGCTCACTCAAGTATGCAAAGTGCGCAAAGGCAAACCAATAAAAATATGATTGCGAGGACCCTGACCTTGCTTTGCGAACTTTACGGACTTTGCGTGAGGCAGGTTTTTTGATTTGGGGCTGTCATTCAGAAATTACAACAACGGAAGAGGTTGGTATGCAAGGAACAGAACTGGTTTTAAGAGCACTTCATGCCAGAGGCGTGAAATACATCTTCGGCTACACCGGTGGCGCGATCATGCCGGTGTTTGATGAAATGGAAAAACAAAAACTCTTTACGTTCGTTATGCCGCGTCATGAGCAGGGCGCGACCTTTATGGCCCAGGGCTTGTCGCGTGCTTCGCTCTCGACAGAGACTCCGCAGATAGGGGTCTGCCTGTCGACCTCCGGTCCAGGGGCGATGAACATGGTGACCGGTGTCGCGGATGCGCACATGGACTCCGTAGCGATCGTCGCGATTACCGGACAGGTGGCAACGGGTGTCATTGCCACCGACGCCTTCCAGGAGAGTGATGTGGTCGGTGTCATGATGCCGATCTGCAAACAGACCTATATGCCGCTCTCTGCTGATGAGATTGAGAAAACCATTCACGAAGCCTTCTATGTGGCAACCACGGGACGCTTCGGCCCGGTGGTGATCGACATCCCCAAAGATGTGCAGGTGCAAAAGACCAGGGATAACTACAGTTTCGACCCCAACAAGTTCCGTCCGAAATTGCCCGGATTTTACTACCACCCTTCACCGGAGCGCGAAGTTGTGCATCGGGCTATCGAGATGATCAATCGCAGTGAGCGGCCGGTCATGTTCTGCGGGCATGGGGTCATCTCGAGTAATGCCGGTGCGATGCTGCAGGAGTTTGCCGAAAAGACCAATATCCCGGTGGCCTTCACCCTGCACGGTCTGTCGGCCATGCCGGTCGATCATCCCTTGAGCCTTGGCATGATGGGCATGCACGGCACTGTCGAGGCGAACCGTGCCGTCATGAATGCCGACCTGATCATCAGCTTCGGCATGCGCTTTGACGACCGGGTGACCGGTAAACTGAATGAGTATGCCAAAAATGCCGATGTCATCCACGTTGAGATTGACCCCTCCGAGCTCGACAAGAATGTTAAAACCACTGTTGCCATCAATGCCGATGTCTCGCGGACGCTGCACGTCATGCTCAACGACCCTGAGCTGATTTCCAAGCCGCGTCGGCGCTGGTTGCAGGAAGTCGAAGAGAATCGCCAGGTGACGATTGCCTCGGTCGCCGAAGAACTTGCCGGCGGGATTGGTGCCGCAGGCAAGCTTTTGATGAAGACCATTATCCGTCGTCTCTCAGATATCACCGAAGGCAAGGACATTGTTGTTCCCGACGTCGGCCAGCACCAGATGATGTCGGCTCGTTATTACAACTTCCAGACCAACAACAGCTGGTTCACCTCCGGGGGTGCGGGAACCATGGGGTGTTCGTTGCCGATGGCCATCGGCGCCAAGCTGGCGCGACACGATGAGCGGGTCTGGTCAATCAGTGGTGACGGTGGTTTCCAGATGAACATTCAGGAGCTGGGCACCATCATGGAGCAGGGTACGGATGTCAAGATCGTGATTCTGAACAACGGTTATCTGGGTATGGTACGCCAGTGGCAGACCCTGTTCTTCGATGGCCGCTATGCCGGCACTCCGATGCAGAGCCCGGACTACGGATTGATCGCCCAGGCCTACGGCATCCCGTATCAGAAAGTTGCCGAACTCGACCAGGTCGATGCGGCGATACGAACAGCCATTGCCCATGACGGCGCCTACATACTCGAATTCATCTGCGATCCGAGCGAGGTCATTCTGCCGATGATTCCGTCGGGAGGCGGATTCGCTGATATGATCGTGTCGCGGGAGAAATCCTGAATTGCCAATCAATTCTTTTATGGGAAGACGAAGATGACAATCAAAAAAATGAAAAGGCGGGCCATTCTGGCCTTCGTGCAGAATAAACCGGGAACTCTCAACAAGATTTCCATGATGATTCGTCGTAAAATGTACAATGTCGACACCCTGACCGTCTGTAAGGCCAAGCCACCCGGTGTCAGTCGCATGACGATTACCCTGCGTGAAGACGACGAGACCAAGGTCACCCAGGTGATCCGGCAGCTGGAAAAATTTACCGAAGTCATCCGTGCCAAGGAACTCGATCGTGATCACAGCTACTGGCGGGAGGTGGCCATCGTCAAATTCGAACTGGACACCAAAGCGCTTGAGAAGCTGAAGAAAAAGTATCAGATCGAAATTCTCGGCAGCCAACCGCATGATATCCACATCATCCAGATAGCCGGTCCGACCGATCGGCTCGACAGCTTCCTCGATGACCTCGGCGCCGAACATCTGATCGAGATCGCCCGCACCGGCGTTACGGCTATGGACAAGTGAGCTCACACCAGACAGATAGGATAATCGCAGCACTTTGAAAGAGGATGAAAAGCTGTTTAACGCAAAGACGCAGAGATAAAAGAAAGACGCAAAGGTTATTTACATTTCAAAATGATGATTTTCTTTGCGTCTTTGCGTCTTTGCGTTAGAAGTTTTGCCTTTGGTTTGCATCCTGGTAGATCTGACAACAATTGGTTTTGATTGAGGTGTATTTATGAAGCGTCGCAGCGAGGAAATTACCGGTCGCAAGGATTCGCCTAAATGGGTTGAGCGCACGGCCGCACGCACCATGCTGCGAGCCGTGCGCTTTACTGATGAGGATTTCGACAAGCCGATTATCGCTCTTGCCGTGCCGCACACCAATGGCACGCCGTGCAATGACCATATCAGGGCTCTTGGTGACATCGTCCAGCAGGCCATAGAAGACGCCGGCGGCAAGGCGATCGTGTTTGGCACCCCGGTGGTTTCGGACGGCATCTCCATGGGCACCGAAGCGATGAAATATTCCCTGGTCAGCCGCGAGGTGATTGCCGACAGCATCGAGCTGATGACCGAAGGCTACCGGGTCGATGCTGTAATTACCCTGTCCGGTTGTGACAAGACCATACCCGCAGCCCTGATGCCGATTGCTCGCAACAACCTGATCGGACTGACCCTCTATGGTGGCAGCATCCTGCCCGGCGAATACCACGGTAAGGCCCTCAATATCGTCAGTGCCTTCGAGGCGATCGGTGCTCATTGTGCGGGCAAGATCGATGCGCAGGAGTTGCATGCGATCGAATGCCACGCCTGCCCGGGGGCCGGTTCCTGTGCCGGCATGTATACCGCCAACACCATGGCTTCCGCAATCGAAGCTCTCGGCATGAGCCTGCCCGGTGCGGCGTCCAATCTTGCCGTCGATGCGGGCAATGAAATCTCTGCAGACAAGCGCGAAGACTGCAAGCGCGCGGCCCAGGCTATTATGGCGTTGCTTCAATCCGGTCTCAAGGCCCGCGATATCATGACTCGTAAGGCCTTTGAAAATGCCCTGACTGTTGCCTGGGCGTTGGGCGGCTCAACCAATGCAGTCCTGCATCTGTTGGCCCTGGCCCACGAAGCCGAGGTTGAATTGACCCTTGCCGACATCGAGCAGGTGACTGCCCGTGTCCCGCTGCTGGGCAACTTCAAGCCATTTGGTGATTACGTGATGAACGATCTGCATGCGATCGGCGGCTTGCCGATGGTCATGAAAACCCTGTTGGGTGCAGGCTTTCTTCATGGTGATTGCCTGACGGTGACCGGAAGAACACTGGCAGAAAATCTGACTGATGCTCCGCAACGACCAGAGAATCAGGATGTCTTCTATAGTCCGGAGCAACCTTATGCCCCGGCTCACCAGCATATCCGGGTGTTGCGCGGAAATCTTGCCGCCGAGGGGTGTGTGTTGAAGCTCAGTGGCAAGGAGATGAGCCATTTTGCCGGCCCGGCCCGGGTGTTCGATCGGGAAGAAGACGCCCTCGAAGCGATTCTGGCCGGTAAAATCTATGCAGGTGATGTGCTGGTCATCCGCTATGAGGGTCCAAAAGGCGGTCCCGGCATG
>Ga0214472_10003022_pt1 | contig 17907 bp, 17 predicted proteins | sample RVTome_6_FD_207662 | JGI IMG/M metagenome (GOLD analysis project Ga0214472, IMG submission 207662) | Soil microbial communities from uranium-contaminated site in the Upper Colorado River Basin, Wyoming, United States - RVT140D175 | ecosystem: Environmental > Terrestrial > Soil > Contaminated >...
CTCTTCTCCTTTTTCTCATTTGTGGTCTGCGCCCCGGCCCCCCCCCCCCCCCCCCGGGGTCTGGGGGTGTCCCCCAGATACAATTTCCAGCCCCCTTCCTGGTCAGGAAGGGGGCTGGGGGATGGTCGAAAAGGGTTTATCATCGACCGCTGCAGCATCCAGGATAAAAGGGGTCCAGGTGGTCGGTCAAAGGGTAGTATTTTCGGGTAGTATATTACGATGGAATTTGGACTCTTCGATCAGTTACCTTGCGCGGCAACTCAAGACACGGCGGCCCGTTACCAGGACATCATCAGCCAGAGCCAGTTGGCCGATGAACTGGGTCTCGACTCGGTGTGGCTGGCCGAGTACCATTTTAACCCCCGCTTCTCGGTCATGCCGGCGCCCTTGCTGGTGGCCTCAGCCATCGCCCAGTGCACCAGGAACCTGAGGATAGGTACCGCCGTCAATTTGCTGCCCCTGCACCAGCCCATTCGTCTGGCCGAAGAGGTGGCGACCCTGGACCTGTTGTCCCGGGGTAGGGCCATCTTCGGCATTGGCCGGGGTTCCAACCCCGAGCATTATGAGGGCATGGGTATTCCGGTGGATGAAGGCCGGCCCCGATTTGCGGAAGCCCTGGAAGTGGTGCTCAAATGTTGGACTGAACCCCGGGTGAGCCACCAGGGCGGGTATTACCAGGTCAACGGAGTATCCGTCGTCCCCAAGCCCGTTCAGCAGCCGCACCCGCCGGTCTACATCGCCGCCAACAGCCCCGAAACCTTCCCCATGGTCGGCTCATTGGGCCACAACATCCTGGTCACCCCGCTGATCATCACCAGCGAGGGGGTGCGCCAGGGCCTGGATGCTTACCGCCAGCAGCTGGTCGAAAACGGCCACGATCCGGCGCAGGTGAAAATCATCCCCACCCTGGCGGCCTGTTTCGCGGAGAACCGCAAAAAGGCCGAGGCCATTTTGCGTCCGACCATTGAGAACTACCTGGGGGTGCTGCGGGGCGGACGTTCCCGAGGTTCCGGACGGGCGGCCACGCTGACCTGCGAAGAATTCCTCAAAAACTACGCCATCGTGGGCGACCCTCAGGAGTGCATTGACCAGATCACAGGATTCAAGGAGTTGTTTGGCTGCCAGGGAATCATGTTCTGGCACAACATTGGCGGGATGGTCCCCAACGAAGAACTGGCCAGGTCGATGAAGCTATGCGCGGACAAGGTGCTGCCCCATTTCAAGTGACCGGGGCGGCGAATCAGTCAATCCAACGTTGACCCGATTTGAGTAGGATGGCAGGTATGACCCATGGCGCTGTTTGAACACGGCAGACAGCAGACCGCCCACCAGACCGCCCCGCTGCCCGAGCGAATGCGGCCCCGGTCCTTCGACCAGTTCGTCGGCCAGGAGCACATCCTGGCGCCGGAGCGGGTGCTGCGCCGGTCCATTGACGCCGACCGGGTGCCGTCCTTCATCCTCTGGGGGCCGCCGGGCAGCGGCAAGACTACCCTGGCGCGCCTGGTGGCCAGTGTCACCAGGGCCCACTTTGAACCGATCAGCGCGGTCACTTCCGGGGTGGCCGACCTCCGCCGCATCGTGGCGGAGGCCAGGGACCGTCAGGCCCTGTACCAGCGGCCGACCATTCTGTTCGTGGACGAGATTCACCGCTTTAACAAGTCCCAGCAGGATGTGATTTTACCTCACGTCGAAGCCGGCACCGTCACGCTTATTGGCGCTACCACCGAAAACCCCTCCTTCGAGGTCAACCCTCCCCTGCTTTCGCGGTGCCGGGTGTTTACCCTCCAGGCCCTGACCCGAGAGCAGCTGAAGGGCATCGTCTTGCGGGCGTTGTCCGATGACGAGCAGGGGTTGGGCCGGCTCCATGCCGAATTGGCCGATGACGCCCTGGCTCACCTGGTCAACACCGCCAACGGCGACGCGCGAGTGGCCCTTAACGCCCTGGAAATCGCCGCCTACTCCGCCGACCCGGACGCTAACCAGCACCGTCGTATCGATCTGGACACCATCTCCGACGCCCTGCAGCGTCGTTCCCCGCAGTACGACAAGGCCGGTGAGGGTCACTATGATACCATTTCGGCGTTCATCAAGTCGGTGCGCGGGTCGTCGCCCGACGGCGCGCTCTACTGGCTGGCCCGTATGATCGAATCCGGCGAAGACCCGATGTTTATCGCCCGGCGGCTGGTGATTCTGGCCGCCGAGGACATCGGCCTGGCCGAACCTCAAGCCCTGGCGATGGCGGTGGCGGCGCAGCAGGCGGTGCACTTCGTTGGGATGCCCGAAGGCCGCATTCCCCTGGCTGAAGCCACCGTGTTCCTGGCCGCCGCGCCCAAGAGCAACACGGCGTATCTGGCGCTGGAGCAGGCGCTGGACGACGTGCGCAAGCTGCCTAACGACCCGGTGCCGCTGCACCTGCGCAATGCCGTTACCAACCTGATGCGAGACCTGGACTACGGCCAGGGATACCGGTACTCCCACGAGTACCCGGGGCATTTCACTCAGCAGGAGTACCTGCCGCCTGCTCTGAAATCCCGCCGCTACTACCGGCCTTCGGTTGAGGGCAAAGAGCGGGACATCGAGCGGCGGTTGCGGTTTCTCAGGAACTCGCCAGTGCCTTGATTACATCCTCCGACTGCACCACGTCGGCCTGGCGGGGAAAGATGCGCCGGGTCAGGAAGTCGTGGACTTCGCTGTCCGAGTCGGAACAGCAGTCCTCGACGATGATGATGCGGTAGTCGGCATCGGCGGCGTACCGGGTGGTGGACAGCACCACCCCGCTGGTGGCATACCCCAGCAAAATAATGGTCTCGATGTTGTTGGCCCGCAGGGTCATCTCCAGGTCGGTGCCGAACAGGGCGTTGACCCGGTGCTTGCCCACCACCACCTCGCCGGCGGCGGGCTTGACCGCTTCGTGGATCACCTGCAGCGGGTCACTGACGGCGGGCTGGCCGGAGGTCTTGCGTAGGCTGAAGGTCTTGTTGCGGTCGCTGATCTCGACGTAGCCGGGCCGGAACACGGTGGCCGAATAGCAGACCAGGATGCCCGCCTCCCGGGCCGCTTTTTGCAGCGCCTGAGTCCTGGCCACCACCCGACGGTCGATGGCGTGGGGCAGGGTGGTCATCATTTCCCGGTAGAAGTCGGCGATCAACAGTGCGGTCTTGGCCCTGTCCAGCTTGATATCAGGCATTGGCGCCTCCCGGGTAAATCTGGATTGTGTTTCTGGCCTGTGATTCTGGTCATCATTTCATTTCGTTCTGACGACAAACCCTGCCTGCCTGACCTTTCCTGCTACTGACCTTTCCTGCTACTGACCTTTCCTGCTACTGACCTTTCCTGCTACTGACCATTCCTGCTCATTGACCCTTCCTGGCCGCCCTCAGCCCGCCCACGACTTTAGATGTCCGGCCCAGGGCTTCATCAATGTCAGTGCCGTCGACGTGTCGGTGGGTCACCATGCGGATGGAGTGCTTGCCCGGCGAACTGACCAGCACATCCTCGCGGCTCAGCGCACCGATCAGGTCACCCGCCGTTCCCACCGACTCGTCGATGTCAAAGATCACAATGTTGGTCTGGATGCGGTCCGGGCCCAGGCTCAAACCGTCAATGTTGGCCAGTCCCTGGGCCAGTTTGCGGGCGTTGGCGTGGTCTTCGGCCAGCCGGTCAACCATGCTGTCCAGGGCCACCAGCCCGGCGGCGGCCAGCACTCCCGCCTGCCGCATGCCGCCGCCCACCATCTTGCGCCAGCGCAGTGCCTCGTCGATAAACTCTTGAGAGCCACACAGCACCGAACCGACCGGGCAGCTGAGCGCCTTGGACAGACAGAAGGAAACGTCGTCCACTTCTCTGACCAGCTCCCTGGCCGGGACTTCCAGGGCGACCGCCGCGTTGAAGAGGCGCGCCCCATCCAGGTGCACCCTGACCCCGGCGGCATGAGCCACATCGGCGACGCGCCGGGTGTCCTGGGGGGTCAGCGCCCCGCCGCTGCACCGGTTGTGGGTATTTTCCAGACATACCAGCGTAGTCGGGGGAGTATGGATGTTGCCCCGGGGCCGGATGGCTTCGGCCAGGTCCCGGGGGTCGATCTCCCCCTGGGGGCCGTTGGGCACCAGCCGAATCTGCACGCCGGCCAGGCCCGAAGCCCCGCCGGACTCGTTCCAGAAAATATGGGCCTGGTCGCCCATGACGATTTCATCGCCTCGCCGGCAGTGGGCCAGAATCGCCACCAGATTGCTCATGGTGCCGCTGGCCATCAGCAAGCCCGCTTCCTTACCCAGCATTTCGGCGGCCCGCTCCTGCAACCGGTTAACGGACGGGTCTTCTTTGAAGACATCGTCGCCCACCTCGGCCTCGGCCATAGCCCGGCGCATCGCGTCGGTGGGTCTGGTGACGGTGTCGCTGCGCAGGTCGATAACGCTCATTAAACCCCCAAAGGCCAGAATCGCCGGTGCCCGGTTTCAGAAGTAGTGGTGTTTGAGATTGGCCGTCATTCTAGCAGTATTCCTTGCCAAACACTACCGGGTTCTCTAAGATGGAGCTACCCGGATAGAGCTACCCGGATAGAGCTACCCGGAAGTGGAGGTTGGACCATGCGGCAGAGTGCGGTGTCGTTCAAGACCAAGGGCCTGAATTTTGAGGGAGTTGTGGCTACCCCGGATGATGTCAGCGGCAAGGTTCCGGGAGTGGTAGTTTGCCACCCGCACCCTCTCTTCGGCGGCAACATGGACAACAACGTGGTGCTGGCCGTGACCTACAGCCTGGCCCAGCAGGGTTTCGCCACGCTGCGGTTCAATTTCAGGGGCGTCGGCAACAGCCAGGGTGAGCACACCAGGGGCGAAATGGAATATCAGGAGGCGCTGGCCGCCATGGACCTGCTGCAAGCCTGGCCGGGGGTGGACGACCAGAAAATAGGGCTGGCGGGCTATTCCTTCGGCACCAGGGTCATCTTGAGCCACCCGGAAGTGCAGAAGAAACCCCAGGTTTTTGCCCTGATTTCGCCGTCTTTCGAAGCTATAGCAGGGGCAACCCTGAAGAAAAGCAAGCGGCCCAAATTGATAATTACGGGCGACCGGGACAAGCTAATCCAGGCCGAAAATCTGCAGCCGGTGCTGGATTCCTTCGCCATTCCGCCAACTTTCAAGCTGGTGCCGGGCGTTGACCACTTCTGGATGGGAAAGGAAGACCTGCTGGTGGAGGAAGTGTGCCCGTTCTTCGCTGAGAACCTGGCCTGACCTATGGCTGCTCCCCTGGTGCCTACCGAACCTGCCGCGCCTCAGTCGCGGCCCTTGCACCGGGATTTTACCGTTCTCCAGGCGGCGATACTGGTCCTTCTGTTGGACCAGCTATCCAAGTATGTGGTGATTCAAAGTCTGTCTCCTGGCTTTTCCTTCCCCTTCCGAGGGATTTTCCGTATTACCCACGTGCACAATACCGGCAGCGCCTTCGGAATCCTGCAGGGGCTGAACACACCGTTGATCTTCGTCTCGTTCATCGGCATTGTCATCCTGGTTCTGATCTATCGCAGCCAGCCCCATCCCAGCAACTGGCTTCGCCTCAGCCTCGCCCTCCAGTTGGGCGGAGCTTTCGGTAACCTGATTGACCGCATGCGCCTGGGCTATGTCACCGACTTTATCGACATTGGCCCCTGGCCGGTGTTCAACCTGGCAGATGCATCGATTGTCAGCGGACTGATAATACTGGCCTGGGTGCTGACGAGAGGCAGGTCTCCCAAGGAACAACCCCAGCAACAAACCGCCCCGGCGGTAGCCGGCGGCGACCCCGGCGGCGACGAGTTGGAGGATGACCTGGATTACCGAAGCTTGGTCATACCCTTCCGGGAAATGAGGGAAATGATTGAGGGAAATGAACCTGACCCGGTGGATGACCTGACCCGCGACCGGCGACGCGAAACTCCGCCGACGTTGGTGGAAGACGCCGACCAGCGCCCTGCTGAGCCGGAGCGCCTTTGTTAACCGCCGGCTTAACCCAGCAGAAAGAGTTCCGGCGGGAGTTCAAGGTAAACCAGGGTAATCTTCGGCTGGACCAGTTTCTGGCCAACCAGTCGGTGCAGTTAACCCGCAGCCGTTTGCATTCCCTGATCAACCAGGGACACGTCCGTCTGAATGGCCGCCTGGTCAAGCCCGCGCAGAAGGTGCGGGCCGGCGATATTATCAGCCTGGTGGTGCCGCCGCCTCGGGAGTTAGACCTGACTCCCGAGGCCATCCTGTTGGAGGTGGTCTACCAGGACCCAGACCTGATGGTGGTTAACAAACCGGCGGGACTGTCGGTCCATCCGGGCCCGGGTCACCCGAGGGGTACCCTGGTCAATGGGTTGCTGGCCTGTTGCCCGGATATCCAGGGCATTGGCGGCGTGCTGCGTCCCGGAATTGTCCACCGCCTGGACAAGGACACCTCCGGCCTGATGATGATCGCCAAGACGGACCACGCCCACCTGAATTTATCGGAGCAGATCAAATTCAGATTGGTGGCCAAGGGCTACTTGGCGTTGGCCACGGGCATGATGCAGTCCTCAGAGGGCATTATTGATGCTCCCATCGCCAGGGACCCGCGAAACCGCCAGAAAATGGCGGTGGTCAATGGTGGTAAAGAGTCACGGACCCGCTATCGAGTGGTCGAGGAATTCGATAGCGGAAGCCTGTTGGAGCTTTACCTGGAATCGGGCAGGACTCACCAGATCAGGGTGCACCTGGCTTACCTGGGTCATCCCCTCCTGGGCGATTCGGTATACGGCAGGGTGAGTCCGAAGCTGGGCCGGCAGTTCCTGCACGCTCACCATTTGAGCTTCAAGCACCCCTCCAACGGCGAGCGGTTAGACTTTCGAACCAATTTGCCCGAAGACCTGGAGGCTGTATTGGGTAGCTTTCGAGGGTCCGGCAGCCAAATTTGAGGCGGTTGACAAAGACTTCTTCCAGGCAGAGATACTGAGAGCCGCCTCGACTTCGGCCAGCAGAGTGCTGATTTTAAAGGGCTTGGGCAGCAGTGCCGCCGCAGTATATAAATCGGCAATCAGGTAGGCGTCGTCGCTGGGAGTTGTGGCTATTATCAGCGGCGTCCGGGGTAAGAACCCCAATTTGTGTAGCGCATCCGCCACTTCAGCACCCGAGATGCCGGGCAGGCTCAGGTCCAGAATTACCAGGTCAGGCTTCTCCCGCAGTGCTTCCGCTACACCGTCCTCTCCGGTGTAGGCCAGGACGACCTTGTGCTTGGCAGTGGCCAACGCTGAGCGGTAAAGCTGGGACAAAAGCTTTTGATCTTCAATGACCAGGATTCTAGACATATTGAATTTCCTCTTGAATTTCCTCGCGAGAACATTGCAACTCTTCACAATGTCTATTCCAATTGTATTTTCCCCGAGCGGTCGCGTCAGTTACAGGTGTCTGTAGCCGGGTTAATCTTGGTCATGCTTCGGTTAAGTTTGTTGCTAATTTGCCGGCATTCGCCAGTATTTATCCGGCAGGAAGGAGCTTGAAGCAACTGGCTGTGCTAAAATACCTTCCTAACAGGGTGCTGAAAAAGGGGAGTCCAGAGGGGTGAAGCCCCTTGGGCCGGGGTCTGGGGGTGTCCCCCAGATATAATTTCTACCCCCTTCCTGACCAGAAAGGGGGTAGGGGGATGGTCGAAAAGGGTTTTTCATCAACCTGCTAAAAGGGAATAGGAAAAGGGAGTACGGCTAAGGCGCCGCCCGGCAAGACAAAAAGGGAAGGAAAAATAGCGGAGACCTGTCCCATGGCAACCACCGATTCCACTGAATCGATCGACTTTATTCGCAGTATCGTCACTGACGATCAGCGCACCGGCAAATATGACGGGCGGGTGGTGACCCGATTCCCGCCGGAACCCAACGGTTACCTCCACATTGGCCATGCCAAGTCGATTTGCCTCAATTTTGGTGTTGCGGCGGAGTTCGGCGGGGTTTGCCACATGCGTTTTGACGACACCAACCCCACCCGGGAGGACGTTGAGTACGTCGAATCGATACTGGAGGATGTCCGCTGGCTGGGTTACAACTGGGGTGAGCACCTTTATTACGCCTCTGACTACTTCGACCGCTTGTACCAGTTCGCCGTCGAGTTGATCAAGTTGGGCCTGGCCTACGTGGACAGCTTGACCGCCGGGGAGATTCGTCAATACCGGGGAACCCTGACCGCACCGGGTATGAACAGCCCGTATCGAGACCGTTCCATCGAAGAGAATCTGGACTTGTTTGAGCGTATGAGGGCGGGAGAATTCGAAGACGGCTCCCATGTCTTGCGGGCCAGGATTGACATGGCGTCGCCCAATATTAACCTGCGCGACCCAACCCTGTATCGTATTCGGAAGGTGGACCATCACCGCACCGGGGACCAGTGGCCGATATATCCGATGTATGACTTCGCCCATTCATTGTCCGACTCCATCGAGAAGATTACCCATTCCCTGTGCACGCTGGAATTTGAAGGCCACCGCCCGCTCTATGACTGGTTCCTGGACCGCCTGAACCGGTATCACGCTCAGCAGATCGAGTTTGCCCGGCTGAAGCTCAGTCACACCGTGCTGAGCAAACGCAAATTGCGGGCGCTGGTCGAGGGTGGCTATGTCAATGGTTGGAATGATCCCAGGATGCCCACTATATCCGGCCTCCGCCGGCGCGGGTACACCCCGCAGGCCATCCGCAGCTTCTGTGACCAGATTGGCATCGCCAAGCGAGACAGTGTCACTGAGTTGGCTTTGCTGGAACACTGCCTGCGGGAAGACTTGAACCAGCGAGCGCCCCGGGTCATGGCGGTGCTGCATCCATTGAAAGTGCTGGTGACCAATTATCCCGACCACCAGGTTGAAGAGTTTGAGGCGGTCAATAATCCGGAGGACCCGGCAATGGGCTCCCGCAAGGTACCTTTTGCCAAGGAATTGTATATTGAGCGGGACGATTTTCTGGAGGACCCCCCCGGCCGGTTTTTCCGGTTAGCGCCGGGCCGCGAGGTGCGCCTCCGTTATGCCTACTACATAACCTGCATGGAGGTAATCAAGGACCAGGCCACCGGCGAGATTGTGGAGCTGCGTTGCACTTACGACCCGGAGTCCCGGGGAGGGTCTACACCCGACGGACGGCGCGTCCGGGGCACGCTACACTGGGTGTCTGCTTCACATTCGGTTGCCGCCGAAGTCAGGCTCTACGACCATCTATTCCTCAAGGCGGACCCGGACGGCGACCGGGATGGCGCCGAGTTTACCGATAACCTGAACCCCGACTCTCTGGAGATCCTGACCAACTGCCGGGTTGAGCCGGGTCTGTCGGGGGCGGCGCCCGGCAGCATCTTCCAGTTCGAACGGCAGGGCTATTTCTGCGTGGACGCCGTCGATTCAAAGCCGGAACGCCTGGTGTTCAATCGCACCGTGTCCCTGCGGGATTCCTGGGCCAGGATCGCCCAGAACCAGGCTGGCGCCAGGTCCTTTCCAGAATAATCGTGATAGAGTAATCGTGATAGACTAGCTGAATTGGTGTGCTGGAGAGCATTGCCGTGGTTGATATCAATATAAAACCCTCCGAAAATTGGGCCGAGGTTGGCGAATTGCGCTTCCGGTTCCTGGACTGGGGCGGCGAGGGCCCGCCGGTGCTGGCCCTGCACGGGCTGGCTTCCTCAGCTCATTGGTACGATCTGGTTGCCCCGAGGCTGCGGGACCGATATCGCATCATTGCTCCGGACCAGCGAGGCCACGGTCAGACCACGCAGGCCGGCAATGGCTACGACTGGCAGACCCTGGCCTCGGACATAGCGGGTTTGATGGATCGCCTGGGAATCCCTCAGGCGGCGGTGCTGGGCCATTCGTGGGGATGCAACGTGGCGATCAACCTGGCGGCGCGCTTTCCCGAACGGGTCAGCGCCCTGGCAATGATCGACGGCGGGCTGGGTGGCGAAGGGGCGCGGCAAACACCTACCTGGGAGGAGTTTCGGGCGCGGGCCAGACCCCGAGATGTTACCGGTACACGTCAGGAGTTTCTGGAACGTTTGCGGCAGCAATTATGGTTCTGCTGGAACGAGGAAGTCGAACGCGTCGTGCAAACGATGATCTACGAGGATGAAGACGGCCAGATTCAGGACATCCTTCGTCCCGAAAACCATGCCCAGGTAATGAAGGCGATGTATGATGAGCCAACTTCCACCGTATGGCATCAGGTGAAGTGTCCGACCTTGCTGGTGCCCGCGGGGCCCCGGCCCGAACGTGCCGGAACTGAAAATGCCCGGATTAAAGAAGCGCGGGTCAAGGCCTCGGCCGGGGGGATCAAGAACTGTCGAGTACATTGGATACCAGAGACGGTCCACGACATCGGTTACGACAAACCGGAAGAGTTGGCCCAGGCTATTCGCGAATTTCTGGCTGAATGTTAGATCGCGCAGTCTCTTCGGAGGGCTGCGTTATGGCAGGTGAGGCACTTTGGCTGAAAATATACGGGTCAGGTACGCCCCCAGCCCAACCGGTTTCCCCCACATTGGCAACATCCGCACTGCCCTGTTCAACTGGCTTTTTGCCAGGAGGAATGGCGGCAAATTCATTGTCCGGGTGGAGGATACCGATCAGGACCGCCTGGTTCCGGGAGCAGTGGATGCCATTCTGAATAGCCTCGAGTGGTTGGGCATTGACTGGGATGAAGGCCCGAGATTGGAAGGCCCCTACGGGCCGTATTTTCAGTCGCAACGGCTTGAGCTGTACCGGCAGGCTACCGACCGTCTGACCGCGCAGGGCAACGCCTACCGCTGCTACTGCACCCGGGAGAGGCTGGCCGAAGTGCGGGAAATTCAGCAGAGGGAGAAGCGTTCCATCGGGTATGATCGCCATTGCAAAAGTCTGACCCGGGAACAACGCAAGGATCTGGATGCCGAGGGCGCGCCTTCGGTGGTGCGCTTTGCCATGCCGGAATCAGGAACCACCGAGGTTAACGACCTGATTCGAGGTCAAGTTGAGTGGCAGAACGACCTGGTCGATGACTTTGTTCTGCTCAAGTCCGACGGATTTCCCACCTACCACCTGGCGGTGGTCGTCGACGACCATCTGATGGAAATCAGTCATGTGCTGCGGGCCGAAGAGTGGTTGCCCAGCACACCTCGGCACCTGCAACTCTACCGGGCCCTGGACTTCCCGCCGCCTCGCTTCGGTCACCTGCCCATGATTCTGGGACCGGACCGCTCGAAACTGTCCAAGCGTCATGGCGCGACGTCGGTTATGGAATATCGCGACGCCGGCTACCTGCCCGACGCCTTGAAAAATTTCATGGTGTTGCTGGGTTGGTCGCTGGACGACCAGACGGATGTGATGCCGCTGGATGTGATTGTTGATAATTTCTCGCTGGAACGGGTGGGGAAACCGGCGGCCATCTTCGACATCGAGCGATTGGGGTGGATGAACGGCATCTACATTCGGCAGATGACCGGCCCAGAGTTGGCCGCCCAGATGCTCCCCTTTCTGGAACGAGACTTACCCGCGGCGTTGTTGCCGGTGGACTGGGAATATCTCCTGCGCATCGTACCCCTGATACAAGAACGGATGAAGTTGCTGTCCGAGTCCGCCCAGTTGACGGCATATTTCTTTCAGGAGCCGCTTGACTACGGTTCCGCCAACCTGGTACCGGGAGGGATGGACGCAGAAAGCGCGGTTACCGCTCTCCAGAGAGCGGGGCATGCTCTGGTCAGTATTGACGCCTTTGAGGCGGAGAAACTGGAGCAGGCGCTGCGGGCCACCAGTGAGGAATTGGAGTTCAAGCCGAGGGAGTTCTTCGGGACTTTGCGGGAGGCAGTTACCGGCCGGTCGGCCACCCCTTCGCTGTTCCAGGTGATGGAAGTATTGGGGCGGGACCGGGTCCTGGCGCGCATCTCAGCAGCGGCCAAATATCTAATGGCCTAGTGGCTCCTCAAGATTCGTCGATCTCGTCACCGCAGTGGGGGCAAAACCGCACCGTGGATCGACGGCGAAGGTTTATCTCCTCCAGGTTTATCTCCTCCAGGTTTATCTCCTCCAGGTTTATCTCCTCCAGGTTTATCTCCTCCAGGTTTATCTCCTCCAGGTTTATCTCCTCCAGGTTTATCTCCTCCAGGAAGCCCGACCCCAGGGTACCCGCGGGCAACGAAAATAGCCCGATTCCGAGTATTGCTATGCCCCCTGCAATGGCCTTGCCGAGGACGGTCACCGGCAATACGTCGCCGTATCCCACCGTGGTCAACGCAATAACGCTCCACCACTTTGCCGCCGGGATGCTGGCGAACTCAGGGGCTCCTCATGTCGAAGCCCGGCAAACCGAAGACCATGCTGGTCAGTAAGGTCACCAGGATCGGCAGGATCGCTACCAGGTCCGCCACCTCGAGAATTTCGTCGAGTCGCCTCTTGATCCGGGTCATATAGCTGCTTTCCTGACTCGGATACCGACTGCAATATCCTGGCACAATCCGGGGGTCCTCGTCCTGGTGAGGTCGAAGCAGAGTCGGTTCCACGACTGTCCTGACCTGGGTTTAGCGGCCCGATGGGGCCGCCAGAAAATAGGATCCCGGACATGTGGGAATTTTCACAAAATCCGTGAGATTATGCCTTGACAAGGCCCCTCTCAGGGCAAGGTATCTTGGATCTGAGGATGGGAGGGGATGGTTATATCTACCGGCCGAAACTTCGCCAGCCAGGGGGTTACCGCAATCTCCGTTGCGGGCAGTACCGCGACGCCCGAGATGCCCCCTCATCCGCCTCCCCGCAGATTATCAGCCCGATTATTAGAAGGAGGTGCGTGACAACGGGAAGAGTTGCTCTTCTCTCGGTTACAGTAGCCAACTGTACATTAGGCTTCCGCTAAGCGATGTTAATTACCATAATATTGTAATTTATCGTAAACCAAATATTACCGTTGAGCGCTAATTGAATCCTAATCAATTTCTTAGAAATAAACATCGTTAACGGAGGGCAAAATTTGATGACTTTTGAGGAGGCGGCGAGAGCATAATGATGTCTACTGCTGCGAAGATTCTCAGCGATGGTGTGTTGAAACTGGATGGCGGGTCGGTGTTCGGGCAGGTGCCCAAAGTCGACTGGGAAACCAACGTCCCGACAGATCGAAAGAACCGCATAACCCTGGGTCTCAACTGTTTGTTGCTTCAGGTAGGCGGGAAGAACGTTCTGGTGGATACTGGAGTGGGTCCCAAAGAAAACGATAAGGATAAAGAAAACCTGGGATTGGTGCCAAGCCGATTACTGAAGGGACTGAAGGGGGTTGGGCTGACCCCAAAAGAGATTCACGCGGTGATCCTTACCCATTTACATTTCGATCACTGCGGAGGTTGCACCAAGTTAGACCGGACCGGGGATCTGGTGCCAACCTTCCCCAAAGCCACCTATTACGTGCAACGGGAGTGTTGGGAGGACGCCAGCAATCCTAACGAAAGGTGCCTGCCGGCGCACCGATCAGAAAACTATTTGCCAATTGCGGAGCGCGGTCAGATCGAGTTGGTCGATGGTGACCGCGAGATATTCCCCGGTCTTAACGTGATAGTCACCGGCGGGCACGCTCGCGGGCATCAGATGGTGATGTTCAACCATGGTGGGGAGCGGATCGTTTTTTTGGGCGATATCATCCCGACGCACTATCACTTGAACCCGCCAGTGATCTCGGCCTTTGATTATTCGCCGGAGAGCACTCTGGAGCAGAAGCGGGACATACTGGCCGATGCCGAGAGTCAAGGCTGGCTGATTGTATTTTCCCATGGACTTGACCCCAGGGCCGGCTATCTTGACCGGCGGGGCAACACAACCTACTTGCGTCCGGTGGAACTCTGACCTAGCATTCTTCCTTAATCTTCCTACGGGGCGGTTTGGGTGGGGAGGGGCGAGCGGCGGTCTGCGCAAGCAGGCCGCCGCTTATGCTTTTTATGTATGGCGTGTATGCCTCGATGACGAATAATCCACTGGCGTTAAGGCCAAACTGGGCGCGGGCTGGACTTTGTACATTCAGTCGGCAAAGCACGCTGTCTCAACGAGACGGGTCAGGAGAAAGCCAGGAATTTCCACCATGTCGGGTTGTTGAAGTGATATGCAAAAACTCTCGTCAGCATGTCATTGCCAACAACAGCCATTCGGATCAGCAACACTTAAGACCCGTCCTCCAAACCCAGCAGGTGTTGGGCAATGGACCCGGCGTCGGCGATGGTCACCTGGTCAAAGCCGCCGTCGTGCTGCCAGTTGGCAGCGTTCAGCGAGTGCAGGCAAGTGGGGTTGACTTCCGTGGTGCACTCCGGACGCAGTCCCGCCAGGTATTGAGCAATGAACAGTGCGTCGGCGATGTTAACGATATCGTCGGCCAGAGCGTCGCCCCGCAGCAAGCTCCGGGTCAGTCGGTCCGGAACCACGTCGATGGGATTTCCGCCATCGTCCGTCAGGTCAGTTATTTCAACAGCAATGACGCAAGGAATCTGGCTGCTGCCCACCGTCCGGGAAACCACCTGGGCCAGCTCCGCTGGGCCAGCGGCACCGGGGAGGGCATTCCCCTGAAACTCGGCGATGCCCGCTCCGTCATCGATACGGTTGACGGTGACCGAAAATTCCTTCGGCCGGATTTCGAGGATGTTTATGCAGGTGCCATCGTAGGTCAGTCTCGCCCGGTATTCGTCCCAGGCCGTTGCCACGCCGGTGCCCGTGCTGGTGGCGATGACCCGGGTAATGGCCAGGCCCAGCCCGGCAGCCCCGTCCTCCGGGTCCAGGTGCGGCCCAAAAGCAAGGTCTGCTTGAATCGAGCTGACGGTAATGGACACCGTGGCCGGCCCGCTGTCGGCCGTGCCGTCGTTGGCGACGAAGGTGAAACTGTCCGAGCCGGTAAAATTGGCGTCAGGGGTGTAGGTCAGGTTCGGTGCGTCCCCGCCCAGGGCGCCGTTGCTGGGCCCGGTCAGTACTGTGAAGGTCAAGGCGTCACCCTCCGAGTCACTACCGGTCAGGGTAATCGCCCGGGCCGTGTTGGGGGCAGTGGTAACTTGCTGGTCATCCCCAACCGGCGCGGTGTTATCGCTGGCCGTCGTGATCATAAAATCATCGATGATTTCTCCATCGATATTGATGAATTGACCCTTCGCTCTAGTGGGGTCACCGCCGAAGTTGAACTCGATAAAAAGGGCACCGTACTTCGCTCCCTGGTCCGAAGTATAGATACTGGCCCACTCGCCATTACAGCCATAGGGGAAGGTGGTGGGCAGACACCGGTCCTGGTTGCGTATACTCTTGCCACCCAACCCGGAAACGAAGGCGAAGGTTGACCCCGGAACTACCCTCACGTTGTTCGGGTCCATGTGGTTCGGGTCCACTACCTGGTGCTCGAAGTCGACCAGAGTCCTGGTGCGGGAGTAAGAATGTTCGTGTCCGGTGGCGATGATGGCTCCACCTTCACGGCAGGCTTCATAGGCCCCCCATCCCACTTCATCCGGCTTGTCGCCAAGTTGCATGGCCTGCTGGACCTTGTGCCAGGTGCAGATTCTCCAGGCTGAATTATCCTTGCTTAGCTCATCCTCGATAAACTGAACATGGTCTGAACCCATGGTGCCCACACCAGACAGAATAAAGAATATACCTTTGTAGTGACAGGAGGCGTTGACCCCATAGTCTCCCTGACATACCGCGTCGGGGATGCGATTCAATCGGCCCACCAACAACTCCCGGTAGGCTGGCCAGGCATTAACGTCGATATTGCCGATGGAACCGAAGTAGGGATAGTCCGCGCCCAGGACAGCGTTTAGCTGGTCGTCCCAGACCGGGGCCGCCGCGGGGTCCCCTTCGAAGTAACCAAAGTCTCCCTGATGCAAGACAAAATCGGCGTTTTGATCCCTGATCAGTTGAAGCACCGCCACGGCGTTAGCAGTAATCCCGGTGTCTGCAATGAAGGCAACCTTGACTGAAGGCAAGGCCTGGGCCGACCCCTGGGCCTGGGTCCGCTCCGACTTGGCGGCGAGGACCAGCAGACCCACCAGAATTGCGAATATGGGAAATAGAACTAGCGCGCCACTTATTCGCCGGGCTTGTCCCGGGTACCGGTTTGGGCCAATCATGGCCGAGCCGCACTTCCGCATTACGTTCACGTTTATTGACTCCCGCCCTTTTGTGTCTCCCAGCAGTCTCTGGAAGCCGCCTCTGATACTAGCGATGTTTTCTCACCATTTTCTCACTAACTTCGATCTAACTAACTTCGATTTTCACGAGGCATTACTAACATGGCTGCCCGGCCTGGGCTCGAACCAGGGCTTACAGCTCCAAAGACTGACGTGCTACCGCTACACCACCGGGCATTTTTGGCGTAGGAGACTCCTCAATAAGACACCTGGAGGAAGAATGGGCGTCTCGACGCCCAATTATTGTGACTGCCGGCCCTGCCGCCGTCAAGGGGCACAACCAGACCGCCGATGCTATAATTGTCCAGCGTAATTCATTTTGGCCGATATTCGAGTTCAGCGGAAAGTGTAACCCGACGGGATATTGATGCAGTCAACTACCGCCAGCTAAAGCAGGCGGCTTGCATCTGCAAACAGGAGAATCCTGATGCGACACGTTAGGCCGGTTGACATCGGCCCGCCCCAGACAGATTTACCACCCAGAGCGTGTTACAGGTTTTCACCTGACGCCGAAAGTTTTACCCGAGCAACGGTTTCTGCCCGGAACCCGATACCGTCGGTTGTTAAAGTGCCCGAAGCCGTTTTATCCCCCGAAGGGGTGCCTTCGCACACGGACACATTAGCACATTCGGAAATCTATTTAAAGGAAGATTGTAGCTGGACACTGCCGCCTGAAGGCGGCAGTGTCCAGCTACACGTTTTATGAAACATCTGCGAATCTCGCTCCTGCACCTTGCCCCAGTATTGGGTGACATCCAGGGCAACCGCAAGCTGGTAGAATTGGCGGTGGGAGTTGCCGCTGAGCAGGGCGCTGACTGGGTGGTTACCCCTGAACTTTGTATTTCCGGCTACCTTTTCGACGAAAAAATTGGGACCGATTGGATTCTGCCCCAGCCCGACCCCTGGATGGCCGCTTTTTGCCAACAGGTCAAGGGGTCGCCCATGACGGTGTTCCTGTCCCACCCGGATCGCGACCCACAGACCCAGAAACTATACAATACGGTGTTTGTGATCGACCCCACCGGTAAAATTATCGGTCAACACAGTAAGGTAAAGACACTGCGGGGGCCGGAAGGCTGGTCGAGTCCCGGCACCGAGTGTATCCCGGTGAACTGCAATGGCGTAGCGGTGGGAATTCTGGTTTGCGCCGATAGCTACAAGAATGACGTGCCCCAGGCGTTGAAGGACATGGGAGCTGACATTCTGGTATCTCCTGCGTCCTGGGGGCCCGGCGGCTGCGGCCCCGACGGAGAGTGGGAGCAACGGACCCTGGACACCGGCCTGCCCATCATTGTCTGCAACCGTTCGGGAGTAGAGCGCGATGACCTGGACTTTCGTGAGGCGGAGAGTGTGGTCGCCAGGGAAGGGGAGCGGCTGCTTACCGCTACTTCAGCCAGTTCGGTAGTGCTGACCTTCGACTGGGACCTGGACGCCATGACTTCGATGTCTCCGGATTTCCGGCGAATCTATCTGTAACCAATTCGGCCGTTAACGGCGGACTTCGTCCAGATACCGCTGCAGAATCAGCACCGCCGCCGCCGAGTCCACCCCACCCCGATTCCGGGACGGCTGGTGCCCAGCCGCCTTTAGCAGACCTTCAGCCTCAATAGTCGTAAAAGTCTCATCAACCGTGTAGACCGGCACATTGGTGCGTTTCCGCAGAGCGCGAACAAATCCCTGGGCCCGCCTGGCCTGTATCCCTACTTCGCCAGCCAGGGTATATGGCAGTCCGACTACAAATCCTTCGATCTGCCGCTCTTCCGCCATTTCCAGGACCCGCTCGACGTCA
>Ga0214472_10003023_pt1 | contig 17906 bp, 17 predicted proteins | sample RVTome_6_FD_207662 | JGI IMG/M metagenome (GOLD analysis project Ga0214472, IMG submission 207662) | Soil microbial communities from uranium-contaminated site in the Upper Colorado River Basin, Wyoming, United States - RVT140D175 | ecosystem: Environmental > Terrestrial > Soil > Contaminated >...
ACGGATGGCGGCATCTGCATCCCCACCGAGAGCAGGTGCTCGACCAGCTCGCTCTCCTCCGGCTCACCGGGCACCACGACTCCTTCCTTGGCCATGACGCCTTCGTAGGAGTCCAGGCGGAGGCCGCCGGGCGGGGGCGAGTGCTCGGGTGCGACGGCGTGGGGCCCGCCGCTGGCCAGGAAGATCGGCAGCACCTCCCGGGAGAAGCTGACCTCCCGGCCGAGCGGTGGCGGCATCTCCCGCATCTCCATCATCTGGCCGATGCGGGCCACGGGCGTGCGGTGGTAGGCGGTCGTGGCTGGCGGGGCCATGAGGTTGCCGTGAGTGCGAGGCGAGCGGCCCACGACCGTGACCAGCCCCGCGCCGATGGCCGCGACCCCAGCCTGCAACCCGATCGGCAGCGCTCGGGCGAAGAACCCCCGGCGCGACACGGCCCCGACCGGAACGGCATGGTCCGCCCGGGCCGATCCGAAGCCCTCGGGCACCCGCGTCGGCCGTGCGATGGCCAGCACCCGCAGCCCCACGAGGAAGAACACCGTCCACACGAGGCCGATCACCGCGGCCAGGACCCACAGGTTCAGTCCGGGGATGCGGAGCCCGGCTTTCGGCTCGTACAGCTGGACGTCGCCGTGGACGTCGACCATCCCAGACCCCTCGACCGGCCCGAAGCCGCCGCCGCCCTGGAAGACCGCGGTGATCTCGACCTCGCCCGAGGACCGCAGCTCTGTCCTGATCGTCGCCGTGCCCCTGCGATCGGTGGCGGCGGCGCCGATCACCATGTGGCCCTGGAACTCCTCGCCCCAGACCGCGGGTGCCTCGAAGATCACGAGCGCGTTCGGGATGGGGGCGCCGTCGTGCGGATCGGTGAGGGTTGCGCGCACCGTGATGATGTCGCCCAGCCCGGCTTCCTCCGGGATGAGGACCTCCAGGTTCGGGATCTCCGCCTCTTCCGTGCCCTCGCCTCCGTGGCCCGGCTCCGTCACCGTCGTTTCCTCCGGCGGCTTCATCTCGGGGTGCGCCAGGGCCGGGCCGGGCGCCAGGACCACCCCGAGCAGCGCGAGCGCGGCGACCGCGAGGAGGCGAAGCCTCATGGTCGGATCACCGCCCCCCTGCCCAGCCCTTCGACGGGCGCCGGCGTCAACACCGGGTGCACGACCTCCGCCTCCTCGTGCTCCCTGATCTCCCAGATGGACAGGACCGGAACGACCTTCACGAAGATCGCGATGAGCAGCGCGAACAGGGCCAGCGATCCGGCCGTGATGGCGATCTCGATCCAGCTCGGGAAGTAGCGGGCCGGGTTCGGGTACGGCATCTGTGGCACTCGCAGGCTCGCCACCACGATGATGTACCGCTCCAGCCACATCGAGACGTCGACGAGGATCGCGATCGTCACCACGGCCGCGACCGTGCGCGTGCGCCGGAACACCATGACCAGCCCCGGTAGCAGGAGCCCGGCGAACACGTAGAACCAGTACATGGGCGCGAACGAGCCGGTGAAGATCTGACCGAGGTAGACGGGCTCGTTCCCTTCCAGCTTGTAGCCCGCCGTCACGAACTCGGAGATGTTGAAGTACAACATGATCATCGCGAGCGCCGCGAGCAGGTAGCCGAGGTTCACGAAGTGGGTCTGGGTGATGTAGCGCTCGAGGCGGTACACGCGCCGGAGCACGGCCATCACGATGATCAGCGTCGCGATGCCGCTGAAGATGGCGCCGGCAACGAAGTAGATGCCGAAGACCGCGGTGTTCCACCCGGTCCGAAGGGTCATGGCGAAGATCCACGAGACGACCGTGTGGACCGAGACCGCCACGAAGATGATCACGATCATCATCAAGCCGAGCGCGGCGGCCAGGTTCTGCTTCTGCTCGCGCGACCCGGTCCACCCAAGCGACAGCGTCCGGTACAACCACCGCTTGGGTCGCCACACCGACCCGGTGAGCCGGTCCCGGCACGTGGCCAGGTCCGGGATGAGCGGCAGGTACAGGTACATGACGCTGCCCACGAAGTACGTGGCGATGGCGAAGAAGTCCCACAGGATCGGGGACGGCCACCGGCCGAACCGGAGGACGTTCAGCATCCGGTCGGGTCGCCCCAGGTCGATGATGGGGAACAGCGCCCCCACGGTCAGCGCGACCACCGTGATGAACTCGGCCATCCGCGTGATCGGCGTGCGCCACCCGGCGTGGCTGACCCGAAGGATGGCCGAGATCAGCGTCCCGGCGTGGCTGATGCCGATGAAGAAGACGAAGTTCGTGATGTACAGGCCCCACATCACCTTGTTCAGCGTCGGGGCCATGCCGGTGACCTTCAGTCCCCGCCGCAGCTGGATCGTGTAGGCGAACAGACCGATCCCGACGATCACGAGCAGGCCCAGGATCAAGACGTAGTACCAGGGGCCGGTGCGGCGCAACGGTGCGAGCGTCGTTTGCTCGAGTTCGTCGACCGCCGTCTCGGCGACCTCGTCGCGGAGGGTCAGGTCATCCATGGCCGCCCTCCGTCGCAGCCGCGGCCGGCACGGCGCCGAGCTCGGCCAGCTCGGCGTTGATCCGGGCCCACGGCCATTCGAGCCTGTCCTTCATGAGGCCGCCGCCGGGGTTCGCTCGGCCCGCGAACGCCTCTGCCCTCTCCCCGTCGGTGGACGCGTTCTCCCCGTGGCCGGGGATGTAGTACACGCGGGGCTCCGTGCCGAGGTCCTCCCGGTAGCGCTGCACGCCGTCCTGGCTGAGGAGCTCCTCCATCGACGCCATCCGTTGGCCGTTGGTGGCGATCCCCTCCTCCAGGTCGCCCACGTAGATGGCGCCCCGGGGACACATCTCGACGCACGTCGGCAGACCCCCCGCGGCCATCCGGTCGGTGCAGAAGTCGCACTTCATGACGGTGCCCTTGATGGCCGGAACCTGCGTCTGGACGTCGTAGGGAGCGGCCTTGACCTGCGGCGGCTGCACCGGCTCTCCCCAGTTGAAGAACCGCCGGTCGTAGGGGCACGCGGCCATGCACAGCCGGCACCCGATGCAACGTTCCTGGTCGATCAGTACGGTCCCCTCGGGGGCGTGGAACGTGGCCCCCACCGGGCAGACGTTCACGCAGGGCGCGTTCTGGCACTGCATGCAGGGGGCCGGCAGGAAGTGGCTTCCACGTGCTTCGAGGTGACCAGCCTCTTGCTCGTACACCTCGATCCACTGCTGGCCCTCCGGCACGAACCGGGCCCAGTTGCAGCCTTGGGTGCACTGCGGCGGCACGCCGAGGCCCGCGCACCCGTCGCAGGCCCGGAGGTCGATGACCATGGCCCAGCGCCGGACGCGTTCCGACTCGACGGCGGAGCCGCCGTGCTCCTGGCCTTCCTCCATCTCGTCGCCATGGGCCGACGCGACCCTCGGCACGAGCGGGAGGGCTGCCGCCGCGGCTACCCCGGCTCCCTTCAGCAGGTCCCGCCTGGTGATCCCCATGGCCCCAGCGTGGGCCGCGGGCCGGCCGGCCGGTAGGGCCGTCCGTCAGGGTCGAGTGTCACGACCTGCGCCGACGTTCGGAGGGTCCGGATCAGGACCCGCCCGGGTCCCGGCGGGCGAACCGCGCCGCTGCCTCGGCCCGGCTACCCACGCCGAGCTTGGCCAGGATGCCGCTCACCAGGTTCCGGACGGTCCCCTCGGCCAGGAACATGGCCCGGCCGATCTCCCCGTTGGTCTTGCCCTCCGCGATGAGCTCCAGGATCTGCCGCTCCCGCTCCGAGAGCGCGCCGGCCGAAGGGCCGCGCTCCGCCTTGAGGCGAGACAGGACGAGGCCCGTGACGGCTGGGTCCAGGAGGGACGCCCCGGCCGCGACCCGCAGGATCGCCTCGGCCAGGTCCTGGCCGGTGGTGTCCTTGAGCAGGTACCCGGACGCCCCGGCCAGGATCGAGGCGAGGACGGCGTCCTCGTCCGCGTAGGACGTCAGCATGAGGACCTTCGTGTCGGGCAGGATGGACCGGATCTCGCGACAGGCCTCGATGCCGTTCTCCCCGGGCATCCGGACGTCCATCACCACCACGTCCGGCCGCTTCTCCGCGGCCACCGAGACGGCCTCGGCGCCGGTCCCGACCGCCCCCAGGACGCTCAGGTCCTTCCGCCTCCCGAGCAGTGTCTGGAGCCCCACCCTGACCACCTCGTGGTCGTCCACGATGAGCACTGAGACGCCGCTCATCGGACCGCCTCGTTGGGACCCCCGAGGGGGACCCTGACCCGGACCGTGGTCCCCTCGCCCGGGGCCGAACGCAAGGACAGCCGGCCCCGAGACCATCCGGCCCGTTCGCGCATGTCGCGCAGGCCGAGCCCGCGCGGCGCCACCCCCGGATCGAAGCCCCGCCCGTCGTCTTCGACCGACACGGCGAGGTAGCCGCCGTCCGCGGCGGCGCGGATCGCCACGTGCGAAGCATCGGCGTGGCGGATCGAGTTCGCAAGGGCCTCCCGCACGATGTACAGGACGTTCGCCGCCGTGGCCGCCGGCAGGCGCACGTCGTCCACAGTCTCGAGGACGACGGCCGGGCCGCCCGACGGAGATTCGTCCACCAGCTGTTCGAGGGCCGGGCGAAGCTCCACCGACCGGTCCCCGTCCCGAAGGTCGTAGATGAACCCTCGGATCTCCCCGATGACCCCACGCAGCACGCCGTGCACCTCGCGCATCACGACGGCCGCTCGCTCCGGCTCCGCCGGCGCCAACTCGGCCGCGTCCTCCACCCTGAGCCCGAGCGCATACAGCTCCTGGACGACCCCGTCGTGGAGGTCCATCCCGATCCGCACCCGCTCCCGGGTGGCCACGAGCTCCTGCACCTGCTCGAACAGGTGGGCGTTCTCCAGGGCGATGCCGGCCTGGGTTGCGAAGGTCTCCAGAGCCCGGCGGTCGGACTCCCTGAACGTTCCGCCCCGTGGGCCGCCGAGAACCAGCTCGCCCAGCCGTTCGCCCTTGACCACGATGGGGAGCGCGAGGGTCTGGGCGCCCGGGGGCGAGCTGCCGGACGCCACGGTCCTGGCCGGCTCGCGTTCGACCCGTACCGACGCGTACGACGCGCCGGCCACCGTGCGAGCAAGCTCCGCCACGCGTTCAAGGACCCGGTCCACGGAGAGGTCGGCCGTTACGGCGATGGCCGCCTCGTTCAACGCCACGAGCTGGTCGTGGAGCCGCTCGAGCAGGCGGAAGATGGCGAACGAGAACGCCACCACCGCGAGGAGGAGCACGACGCTCGACACGACGTGCTCGGTGAAGTGGGGGTCCCGCTCGCCCAACGCGGGCTGGATGACGAAGTGCCGAAGGAACTCGTAGCCGAACAGGCCGACGGCCGGGACGACGACGGCCAGGACCTTGATCCGCCGAAGGTGCACCGGCGACCTCCTTCCGGCTCATGGAACGGCTACCAGTGAACCAGGGTGAGGGCCCATCGGGCCCCGGCCATGGGGGCGAAGGTCCCGAGGATGGGCGCGGTCAGCTCAGGTACGGGTCGATGGCGGCCAGCAGCTCGGAGGTGGGGGCGTACATGGACGGGTACTCCTTCTGCCACCGGACCCGTCCGTCGCCGTCGATGAGCACGAACCCGTGCCCGGGCAGGTTTGCGTGCATCCCCTTGCCCATCACGCCGTAGTCCCGCGAGACCCGGCCGTCGGCGTCGATCAGGTACGGCGTCGTGATCCCGAACCGCACCAGCTCGCTCCGGACCTGATCGAGGGGGTTCATCACGACAGGGAGGACCGTGATGCCGGCGGCATCGAGGTCCGCAGCCCTCTTCTCCAGCTCGACGGTCTGGTAGAAGCACGCGTCGCAGCCGACCCCCTCGTTGAAGTACAGGAGCACGTCGCGGCCGGCGAAGTCCGAGAGCGAGACGTTCGAGCCGTCGGTGGACGCCAGGGTGAACGGCGGTGCCTGCCCCGACCGAACCTCGCCGCCTGAGGACCGGCTCCCGATGTAGAGCATCGCACCGGCCACGAGCACGAGCCCGACCACGATCACCTGGCCCCAGGAGGGATCGAATCGCCGACGGGCCCGCCCGGGCCTCGGCTTCGACCTCGGCCCCGGCGGCGGCGGCTTGATTGTCGACGCGGGGGCAGGCCGGGCGCGGGCGGACCGGTTCGGTTGTGACCGGTGGTGCCGCTTGTGCGCCGGGCTCCCGGTCCTACCCGTCTTCGTGCTCATGATGAGTTCCTCCTTTCGCGGCGGCGGGACGGCCTCTGGCGGCCACGACGAAGAAGAGGGTTGCCAGGCCCAGCAGGGCAAGGCCGAGGATCGGCTCCGGGATCGGGTCGAGGAGCCGGACGACGCTGATCGACGCGTCGGAGAGCCACCGGCCGATGGCCAGCTGGAACGCGGGTGCCGTGGTGGTGTTCCCGTTCGCCGCGAGGAACAGGACGAACGCGCCCATCGCGGCGAAGGCCACGGCGACGCCGATGTTGACGGTGTTGGTGTGGACGGTCCGGCCCGCGACCCGCAGCCGCACCGGCCTGGCCCGGAAGATCCGGCGTTCCCCCAGATCGAACCGATCCCACAGCATGGCCATCAGGAAGAGCGGGAAGACCATCCCGAAGACGTAGGCCATGCCGAGGCTGGCCGCGCCCACCAGCGAGCCCGAGAGCGCCGAGAGCGCCATCACGCCCGCGATGACCGGCGCGCAGCAGGACGACGCGATGCCCGAGAACACGCCGAGGCCGAACACGCCGGCCGTGTCGCTCCGCTCGATCGACGGGGACCGGACGAACGACGGCATGCTCCACGACTTCCCCAGCAGAGACAGGAGGGCGAGCCCCAGCAGGAGCGTCCCGCCGGCCGCGTACAGCACCGTGTGGAACCGCCGGAGCGTCGCCATGACCATCCCCACCCCCAGGGTCACCGGCAGCAGCACCACGGCGAGCCCGAGCGCGAAGACCAAGGTCAGCGGGAGCAGGCGCCACCGCCGGTTCTTCACCGCCGAGGCGAGGTACGCGGGGAACAGGAACACGATGCAGCACGGGCTGAACAGGGCCACCGCGCCGGCGAAGAAGGCCGCCACGAGCGAGCCGGTGGTGAGGAGGCCGCCCATCTAGGCTGCCGTCTCCAGGTAGCGGCGGAGCTTCCTGCGGGGCAGGCGCCCCGAGCTGAACAGCGCGCCGTCCACCAGCACTGCCGGAGGCACAGGCGGCCGGTGGTCCGCGACGATCCGGGCGCCCTCGAGCGATCGGATGTCCACCTCTCGGACCGAGAGCGGGAACTCGCGCGACAGCTCGGACAGGGCCTCGAGCGCGTCCTCGCACAGGTGGCAAGAGGTCGAGGTGACGACCACCACGTCAACCACGACGGGCCCTCCACAGCGACTCGATCTGATCCCGGTCCTCCTCGGACAGGCGAAACGGCACCCACATCAGCAGGGGGCACAGGAGGAGCAGTCCCACCAGGAGGATGGACACGAGGGTGGCCCCGAGCGCAACGGCGACGAGAAGCCCGGCGACCGCGAGCACCATGAACACGCACGCCACCCGGTGCCCGGCGGACCACGACCTCGCCGCCTTGCTGGGTGCCGTCTCGGATCCGGCCTGCTTCATCAGGGCCGCCTCTCCCCGCCAGATGCAGGTTCGACAACCGGTGTGAAGGACCCGTGAAGGGCGCAAGGAGACCCGGTGAGTCCGGTCCGTCCCCGTCCCTCCTCAGGCCGGCGCGGCCACGCGTTCGGCGAACCGATCGGGCTTGGCAGCGAACTCGTCCCGGCATTGCGCCGAGCAGAAGAAGAAGGTCTGTCCCTCGTGGGCGAAGTGAGAGCTGCCCTCGCGCTCCACGGCCATGCCGCAGACGGGGTCGGTGGCCATCTCGGTCATCGAGCGGAACTCCCCGTCCTCCAGCCACAGCACGCGGTCGGCGATGTCCTTGAGCCGGGTGTCGTGGCTCACGATGACGACGCTCCGGCCCTCCTCGGTGGCGGCGCGCCGGAGGAGCCTCGCGATCTCGTGGCCGATCTTCGAGTCGAGGTTTGCCGTCGGCTCATCGGCCAGGATCACCGCCGGCTCGTTGACGAGCGCCCGGGCGATGGCCACCCGCTGCTTCTCCCCTCCCGAGAGCTTCTCTGGGCGGAACGACAGGCGCTCCCCGAGGCCGAACCCTAGGAGCAGACGCTTGGCTCTGTCCCGGGCCCGCCGCCCGGTCACCCCCGCCAGGTTCAGGGCGAACTCCACGTTCTCAACGGCCGACAATGCCGAGAGCAGGTTGAAGTCCTGGAACACGAACCCGAACCTGCGCGAGCGGAACTCGGGGAGGCGCGACTCGGGGAGGGCGGCGAGGTCCACGCCGTCGATCGCGATCCGGCCCGAGGTCGGCCGGAGCATCGCTCCGAGCATCGACAGGAGCGTGGTCTTGCCGCTTCCGGAGGGCCCCATGATCAGCACGACCTCTCCGGGTCGGACCTCCAGGTCCACGCCGCGTACGGCCCGGACCTGGATGACGCCCTCCCCGAACACCTTCTCCAGACGCTCGGCCCTGATGGCGAACTCATCCATGGCTACCTCCGGAACACGGTCGCGGGATCGACCCGCGACACTCTGATGAGCGGGCTCAGGGCGCCCAGGGCACCGAGGACGGCGGCCGCGACGGCCACCCGGACGACCGAGGACGCCTCCACCACCAGGGGCAGGGTGGCCGCCGCGCGGCCCAGGACCCAGCCAAGCCCCAAGGCGAGCAGCACCGCGACGGCGAGGGCGGCCCCAACGGTCCACGCTGCCTGGGAGAGGACGATCCGACCCAGGCGACCGGGCCTCGCGCCGAGGGCCTTCATCACGCCGATCTCGCGCTGCCGGGACAGAATGGCCGCGTACAGCGTGAGCCCGATCACGGCGAGCCCGATGACGAACGCGGCGAACGTCATGATCTGCATGAGCTCGGTGCTCATGTCCTTGACCCGCCGGCCCTCCTCGGCGGAGAAACCGGCGCGGGTCTGCGCCGTCAGTCCGGTGGCGGACTCGATCCGGCGGACCATCACCCCGGTCGAGACATCGGATCCGACAAGGACGTAGCTGGCCACTCCATCGAGTCCCCTCGCCGCGGCGAAGTCGTCGAAGGGCACATAGGAGACCGAGTTCACGATGTTGGTCATGCCGGTGGTCAGCCCCGAGACCCGCCAGGAGCGGCCGAGGGTCTCCACCCTCCCACCGACGCCGACCCCGAGCGTGCCGGCCGCGAGCTCGTCCAGGACGATCTCACCGGGTCCGGGCTCTTCCCCGGCCACCAGAGGGGCGGGCCCGCCGCGCCTCCCGGGGGCGTAGCCGATCAAGTAGGTGAGCGCCCGCTCTTCGGACGCCGTGACCGCCCCCGAGTCGTAGAGGATCGGGTCGGCCCACCGCACCCCGGGGAGCATGCGGATCCGCTCCACCGCGGCAAACGGGATCGACGAAGAGGACATGTGCATCGTGCGCACGCCACGCTGGGAGACGAACAGGTCCGCCCCCGAGGCATCGATGTAGCGGCTGACCTCCCGCATGGCCCCGGCGAAGATCCCGTCCAAAGCCAGGACCATGAGCAGGGCGACGCCGACACCGGCGATGCCGAGGAAGGTCCGGCGGCGCTCCGAGAACAGGTTCCGCCGTCCGATCGGTACGCCAGCCACCTTCGTCACCCCCTGTACACCGATGCCGGATCCAACCGGGCGATCCGGCGCGTCGGGACGACGGCCGCGAGGACCGCCATCAGGGCGGCCGCGACGATGGCCCCGCCGACGCTCACGAGGGACGGCCGTACCCACATCTGCGGCCTGAGCGACACCACCAGCCAGGCCGCTCCACGGAAGATGAGGTAGCCGGCGGAGGTCCCCAGCACAGCGATGATGAGGGTCTGGCCCAAGACGACGCGGAGGAGCCGCCCCCGCCGCGCCCCCATGGCCTTGGCGATGCCGTACTCGCGGATCCGCTCGACGATGGCGGAATACGCCGTCAGGGCGACGATCAGGGTGCCGGCTACGAAGGCGATCAGGAGCATGAGGTAGATGGGCCCGTTCATGATCCGGGCCAGCAGGGCTCGGTCGTTGTCTCCCAGCTCGCCCGGCGTGAGGACCGTGAGACCCGTGCGGTCGCGGATGGCTTCGGCGACCGCAGCCGGCTTCGCGGTCCGCACGAGGACGAAGCTCGTGGTGCCCGGCATCGAGAGCAGCCGCTCGATCGCCGCGTGGGACGTGAAGGCGAATCCGGCCATCCACGAACGGGTCCCGGCGGACAGGCCGACGACCCGGAAGGACTCGCCCATGACCTCGATCCGGTTTCCGAGGCCGATCCCATGCTGGTCGGCCAGGCTCCGGTCCACGACGACCTCGTCGTCCCGACCGACCGCCCGCCCGGCGACGACGTCCCAGGGTCCGCCCGTCCTCTGCGGGACCGAGCCGACCAGGAAGATGGACTGCTTTCGCCCGTGCAGGTCGAGGACGGCGAACCGAACGGCGACGGGATCGGCCCCGTCCACGCCCGGGATGGTTCGGATCGTGGAGACGGCGTCCAGCGGAAGGACCGAGGGGACGCCGAAGAAGTTGCGCGCCCCCTCCTCCCCGACGAACAGGTCGGCGCCGACATTGTCCTCGTACGCCGAGATCTGCACGCGGAACCCGCCCCACAGGCCCTGGAGGAGGAGGATCAGGGCGACGGCGGCGCCCACGCCGAGGACGCTGGTGGCCAGGCGCCGACGATCGGCCAGGATGTTGCGCCGAGCCAGGGGAACCGATGCGCCCATCGTCATGCCTCCACCACCAGCCGGCCCCGCAGCATGCCCATCTGGCAGTTGAACTCGTGGGTGTCCGGCTCTTTCGTCTCCACGTCAATCCCAGCCTCCCGGGGGTCCCCGCAGATCCCCTACCCCCCTAGGGTATCCACATGCACAGGGTGGCTGGTCGGTATGAAGAGGCCGTGAAGGAGCGGCGAGGGCACCGCGAACGTTCGGCTTGGCTACCCGGAACGCCCCGGCGGGCCCACGTCCGAGTCGCACCGGCCGCCTGCTCACATCGAATCCCCACAGCCTTCACGCTGCCTTCACCGTCCGGGGGCACTGTTCGGGCAAGGAAGTCCGGACAGGGAGGTCGGCGCAGATGATGGTGCAGTCGCAGCGGCGGAATCTGGTCGCGCTGGCCCCCCTGATCGTGGCCATCATTGGAGTGGCCGTCGTGCTCTTCGGCGTGCCCCTCCCGAGCATCCTGGTGCCCGGCCTTTTCCTGCTGTGCCCTCTCGCGATGCTCTTCATGCACGGCGCCCACGGTCACGAGGATCACGACGACGGAACCGGGCAACGGCCGCCGGGGCCCGCTCACCGATCCGAAGGGAGGGAGGGCCTGTCATGAAGTGGCTGATCGGCCTGGTGACGACCGGCTTCGTCGTCCTCGTCACGTTCCTCGTCTTGGCCGTGACGATGTCGGAGCCCGCGCCATGGTCAGGCATGTTCCCGCACTCGATGCTCGAGGCCGACCGTGTCATGGCCGATCGGATGGCCGTCGACGTGGGGACCGGGATGCAGTACACGATGGCCGGCAACGGGATGCTGGAGCGCTCGTCGAACCCTGCCTACCTCCGGGCGTTGGAGGAGCACACGTACTGGTTCGAGAAGTCGCTCGGTCGGGTTCCCTAGTTCATTCCAGGCACAAGGGGCCTTGAGCCGGCGGGTCCGGGGACGATCCGTCGTTAGTCCCCTGGTGTGCCTCAATTGAGGGTCCTTCCCAGGCGATCGGCCGCCCTCGGGATTCAGGCCGGCTCGGCCGGCGTGTGCCGCTCGAACGGCACGGCCGCCATCTCCCGCCTAGCCCTCGGTTGAGGGCTCACCCGAGTGGAGCCGGAGGAGCCCTCGGGAGTTAGAGTTGACCGCCGGTCGCGTTTCGGCATAGGTTCACGCGTCTAGGCGCATCGATGCAGGCCGAACACGTCCTGCCCCCGAAGGAGGTGCTGCATATGCAGTCGCGCAGACAGGTACTCGTCCTCGCCGCGTTCCTCGGGCTGCTCTTGCCGGTCTCGAGCGCCGGCGCCTCTCCCGATCCGCCGGCGGAGACCGACGCCGCCGCCGTGGACAGCCCAATCGAAGCAGCAGAGGCGCTCGACGAACATCAGCACGGCGGCGTCGGAGGACACCTCCCCGCGTCCAGCGAGAACGTCACGCTCGTCGGCATGGCCGACCTCACCAACGTGGCCGGCGGGATCAGCGACGTGGGGACCTTCGGGAATTACGCCTACCTGGGCGCGTTCAATCCCGAGTGCGCCGGCCGGCCGGGGGCCCAGGGAACGGGCGTTCACGTCGTGGACATCAGCGACCCGGCGAGCCCCACGAAGGTGGAGTTCATCCCGGCCCACGCGAACAGCTACGTGGGTGAGGGCGTGCAGGCGATCCACGTCTCCACGCCCTTCTTCACCGGTGACGTCCTCGTGCACAACAACGAGGGCTGCGACACGTCCCAGCCGTTCGAGGGCGGGATCTCCATCTGGGACGTTACCGACCCGACGAACCCCGCGAAGCTGGCCGGTGGCGTGGGAGACAACACGCCGGCGGCCTCGCCGAACATCAACGGGGTCCACTCGGTGCACAGCACGTTCGCATGGTACGTGCCGGCATCGGACCCGCCGGCGACGGGGCGGGCATTCGCGATGATGGCCGACAACCAGGAGACCGCGGACGTCGACATCATCGAGATCACCGATCCCACGAATCCGGTCATGTTGTCGGAGACCGGCTTCGATGACTGGCCGGACGCGCGGGCGCCGCTGGCGAACGGTGACACCGTCTTCAACCACGACTTCCAGATCAAGCAGATCGGGACGAAGTGGCTGGCGCTCGTCTCTTACTGGGACGCCGGCTGGGTCATCCTGGACGTCACCGACCCGGCGACCCCAGTGTTCATGAACGATTCCGACTACCCGACCCCGGACCCGCTGACGGGATTCGACATCCCGGAGGGCAACGCCCACCAGGCCTGGTGGAGCACGAACAACCAGTTCATCCTTGGAACCGACGAGGACTTCTCGCCGACCCGGACGAGCTGCGACATCGAGACCGGGCCGAACGCCGGCGCCACTCCCTGCGGTGAGTTCGGGTTCACGCCCGACATCAACACGCTGTTCCCGGGCGGCTTCACGGGGACCACGGTGTGGGGAGGCTCCGGCTGCGAGGCGGACGTCGACGGGAACGGCACGTTCGACCGGGACGAGGTGCTAGCCGATCACACGCAGGCCCAGACGGGTGCGGACGCCATCGTCTTCACCCGCGGCGTGTGCTTCTTCTCGGACAAGATTCGCACGGGCGAGCTGGCCGGCTACACCATGGTCTTCATCGGCCAGAGCCACGCCGGCAGCCGGGGCGGGCTCCTTCCCGACGGGTTCATCTGCGGCGGGCAGGGCAGCGAGATCGACGGGACGGCCGCGGCCGGGTGCATCGGCCACCGGGCCATGCACAACCTGTTCAACGACACGCCCGAGTACACGGGCGGCGACACGTTGGACATGCCGGCCAAGGGAACCCTCGGCGAGTCGATCTCGGCGGTCGGGGGCGTGTTCGACGGGTGGGGCTACGTCCACCTGCTCAACGCGAGCACCCTGGCGGAGATCGACGCCTACGCCGTGTCCGAAGGCCTCGACCCGACCTTCCAGGACGGATTCGGGAACCTCACGGTCCACGAGGTCCAAACCGACCCGCGGGCCAATGTGAACCTGGCGTACTTCTCCTACTACGACGCCGGGTTCCGGGTGGCCAAGTTCGGGAAGAACGGGATCCACGAGGTGGGGCACTTCATCGCTGAGGGCGGCAACGACTTCTGGGGGATCGAGCCAACTCAGGCCCTGAACCCCGCCGGAAGGGGCGCGCCGCTCCTCCTGATGAGCGACCGCGACAGCGGCCTGTGGATCTTCCGGTACACGGGCGACTAGCCTGCACCAGCGCGCGCCTGAACGCGAACCGGCCCCTGGAGACGGGGGCCGGTTCCGCCGTTCGGGCTCACCGCTGCGTCATCGCCCCGACTTGACCGCCGGCCGCGTTTCGTCATAGGTTGACGATCCTAGGCGCATCGACGCAAGTGGAACACGTCCTGCCCCCGAAGGAGGTGTTGTTGATGCTGTTGCGCCGACTCCCTGTAGCCCTCGTGCTCGCTGGGCTGCGACCTGGCCGCGTCGCCGGGCCTGGGGCAGGACTCTCCACTCTTATCCACTCGAGGCAGGAGGGGGGGTGGTCGCTGACCGGCAACACCGCTGTTCCCCGGCCCTGACGTCAAGGGTCCAGGAGACTGCCGGAAGAAGATCGGAGGGAAGATGAGGAAGCGACATATCGCGGTACTGGCGGCGTTCGCGCTGGCCATGTCGATCGGGAACGTGGCCCTGGCCCACGACCCGCCCGACGGGGTGAACGAGCAGCAGAACCCCGGGCGCCACAACCCCAACGACGGGATCGTGGACACGGCGCTCGAGGCACACCTGCGCGCGGAAGCCCAGCACGGACCGACGACGGACCATGTGATCGACCCCTCGGTGACCCACGACGTCGATCTGGTCGGCCGGTTCAACGTTCCCCGATCCAAGGGGAGCCTGGCCGGCATCGTCACCGACGTCTGGTCCAAGGGCACCACGGCGTACCTGGGCACGTTCGCCCCGCCGTGCTCAGCCCTCGGCGTGAACGTCGTGGACATCTCCGACCCGTCCAACCCCACGAAGCTCACCTTCATCCCGTCGCGTCCCGGGAGCCGGGTCAACGACGTCAAGGTGTTCTCGTTCTCCGGGTTGGCCTCCGGGTTCAGCGGTGACCTGCTCCTGCACTCCAACGAGAACTGCAGCGGCAACCCGCAGAGGGTCGGCGGCATCTCGATCTACGACGTCAGCGACCCGGCGAACCCGGTCCGGCTGGCGGTCGGTGTCGGGGACAAGCGCCTCGAGACGACCGACGAAGAGGGGAATCCGATCACCGTTGAGCTGGCTCGTGCCCGACAGGTGCACAACATCTACGCCTGGCAGGACGGCGACCGAGCGTACGCCGGGATCGTGGACGACGAGGAGGTCACCGACCTCGACATCCTCGACATCACCGACCCGCGGAACCCCGTGCACATCGCCGACGTCGGCCTTCCCGACTGGCCCGCGGCCACCGTCGACGCCTTCGGAGACGAGGCGTTCCACCACGACCTGTGGGCGAAGCAGATCGAAGGCCGGTGGACCCTGCTGCTCTCCTACTGGGACGCGGGGTGGATCCTCCTCGACGTCGAGGACACGCCGTGGGCCCCGGTGTTCCTGGGAGACAGCGACTACCCGACACCCGATCCGCTGGCGCAGGCCCGCCTGGGGTTCGATACCGAGCCCGACGGGGCGGCACACGCGGGCGTGTGGAACAACGCCGGTGACCTGCTTCTCACGGGCGATGAGGACATCGAGGCCACCCGGCTCACCTTCGAGGTGACCGAGGGGCCGGGAGCCGGTATGTGGGACGCGGGCGAGTTCGCCTGGACCAAGCCGATCTCCACCTTCCCCGACGGGAGGATCAACGGGCCCATCGTGTTCGGTGGGTACGGATGCCCCGACGACCGCAGCGCCATCCCGGCCGCCACGACGGCATTGCCAACCGTCGAGGACGGGGAGGAGCGGATCGTCGTCTTCCAGCGGGGCCCCGTGGACGACCCCAACGACACCAGCGAGGCCTGTTTCTTCTCGGAGAAGGTGGAGTCGGGTGAGCTGGCGGGCTACGACGCGGTGATCATCGCCAACCACCACGTCGGCTCCGGCGCCGGCGCCCAGCCGGACGGCTTCATCTGCGGGAGCCAGGGCAGCCCCGTGGCAGGTACCGCGGCCGGATTGTGCATCGGCCACCGGTTCATGCACGAGGCGTTCGGGACCACGCCCGATTACACAGTGCCGTACCCGACTCCGGCTCCAAACGAGCCCGCGATCGGCACGACCGGCGGGAAGATCGATGTCACCTCCGAGTTCAACGGGTGGGGCCCGTTCCACCTGATCAACGGGTCCACGTTGGAGGAGATCGACGCCTGGGCTCCGCCACAGACGCACGACCCCGATTTCGCGACGGGGCACGGGTGGCAGACGATGCACAACGTCGAGGCGGACCCGAACAACGACCTGGCCTACATCGCCTGGTACGCGCTGGGGTTCCGGGTGCTCGACTTCTCCGAGTGCGACTCCGCATCGGACGGCAACTCCGCCAACCAGGACGACCCCGGCTGCATCACGGAGGCCGGAGCCTTCCTGGACGACAGGGGCAACGACTTCTGGGGTGTGCACGTTGCCAGCGACCATCCGATGAGCAGCGCGGACGACCCGCTGATCCTGGCGTCGGACCGCGACAGCGGCCTATGGATCTTCCGATACACGGGCCCGCGTCCGTAGCGAATCAACGGCTGGGAGGGAACATGGAACGGCCCCCGGGGATCCCCCGGGGGCCGTTCCGCATCTCGGACGGTTCCAGGCTCAGCCCCAGGCCGGGCCGATCGCCGTGTAACGGTCGAACGCCACGCCGTCGCCTTCGCCCAGCGACGCCTAGGTCACCGTGAAGTCGGCGTACATCCCTCGCTCGTAGTGATGTGGTTCGTTGCAGATCAGGGCGTAGTGGCCAGGCTCGAGCTCCAGGGTGACCGTCTCGGTTTCCCCGGCCTCGATGCCCTCGACCTCGGTCAGCTCCTCCGCATCCGCCGGATCCACCGCCTTGTCGTCCGGCCCGACAGCGAAGTCGCCAGCGGCCGTGGAGGTTCGGAACACCTCGAACTCATGCTCCTTCGTGCCTTCGTTCGTGACGGTGAACGTGATGGAGCCGGCCGGCACGGACGACTGGCTGAGCCTCATGAACATGTTCGTGGCGTCCGTCTCTCCGAGCACCACGGCAACCGCTCCCGTCCCATCGGGGGCCACCGCGGTCCCCTCGTCGCCGCCGCCGCACGCGGTCAACGCCAAGGCGAGCGCCGCCACCGCTATCCCCGCCACAACACCCCTTCTGAGCATGACCACCTCCTTGGTCCGATCCGGGGAATGGTCGCCCTCATGCGATCCGGGCATCAGGGCCGAAGGCCCTCCAGGGTGGGGGCTTATCGGCCCGCTCAAGCTCCCTTCGACTCACCGTCCCGGGAACCCACCCTCACGCGATGAGCTTGTCGACTGCGAGCGGTTCCGGGAGTCCTCGACCGAGGAACCCGGGACCTTCGTCCGCCTCTTCTCGGGGGCGGTGCTAGGGGCCGCGCGGATGGCGCCAGTCCGGCCGGCTGGGCGCGCTCTGCTCCCATGAACGCACGTAGGCCACGAGGGCCGCGATCTGCTCATCGGTCAAAGGCCCGCCGAGCTCGTTCCACCACGTCGGCATCTCCGTCCCCGGGATCCCCGCTGCCGTGATGTAGTGAATCTGCTTGTCGCCCACGCTCTGGAGGAACTCCTTCGAGTTCAAGGCCGGGGCGTCCACGCCCTGACCGTTCAGGCCGTGGCATGAAGCGCAGTTCAACGTCCAGAGCTGACCGCCCGTCCTGACCAGGGCGGCCTGTCGAGCCGCGAGGGCACCGTCCCGGCGACCCCCCTCGACACCCAGGTAGATGGGGAAGGCCAGCACGAGCAGGAACAACACGAAGGCACCGCTCCGCTGCCACTTCCACAGGCTCCGGCGAAGCGCCGGGTCGCCCCGGTTCGTGTCGCCCGACGAAGCGCTCACGGCATCCCCCCGCCCGCCGCGTCGTGCTGATCGCCCATGTCCCCCGCGTGCCCGCCCGGCGACTCCTCCATGTGCGGAGCCACCTCGCCCGTCTCCCCGAGGCAGGATGGCCCGGCGGGCTCGCTCGGCATCGTGAGGATCCCTCTGGCGGGCCCCTCGATCACCGTGCCCGTGTCCACGACCACCTGATCGTGCTCCACCCGGATGGGGAACCGGTCCATGCCACGGGGAGCCGGTCCGGCCAGGTACTCGCCCTTGAGGTTGAACTTGCTCCCATGGCAGGGGCACTCGAA
>Ga0214472_10003024_pt1 | contig 17903 bp, 13 predicted proteins | sample RVTome_6_FD_207662 | JGI IMG/M metagenome (GOLD analysis project Ga0214472, IMG submission 207662) | Soil microbial communities from uranium-contaminated site in the Upper Colorado River Basin, Wyoming, United States - RVT140D175 | ecosystem: Environmental > Terrestrial > Soil > Contaminated >...
GTGTCTGAGCGCGTAGGCCCACACGCGCTTCAGGAACCGGAACGAGCCCTCGACGCTCTCATCGCTCCACTCGAGCGTGTTGGTCGGCGGCGAGGCGAAGATGGTGTAGAAGCGCGCCGTGTCCGCGCCGTACTTGTCGATCAGCGCCTGCGGGTCGACGCCGTTGTTCTTCGACTTCGACATGGTGCCGATGCCGTCGAACACCGCCTCGCGGCCGTCCCTGGTCTTCGCCGACAGGAATTTACCCCTGGCGTCGCGCGTCACCTCGACGTCGGCCGGGTTGATCCACTCGCGCCGCCCTCCCGCCTCGCTGTAGTAGGACTCGGCGAGCACCATGCCCTGGGTGAGCAGGTGGGTGAACGGCTCGTCGACCTCGAGCAGGCCTTCGGCCTTCAGCGCGCGCGTGAAAAAGCGCGAATAGAGCAGGTGCAGGATGGCGTGCTCGATGCCGCCGATGTACTGGTCGACCGGCATCCAGTATCGGGCGCGCTCATCCAGCATCACGCGCTCGTTGTCCGGGCAGGCGAAGCGCGCGAAATACCAGGACGAATCGACGAACGTGTCCATGGTGTCGGTCTCGCGCCGGGCCGGCTTGCCGCACGACGGGCACGTCGTCTCGTAGAACTCCGGCAGCTTCGCGAGCGGGTTGCCGGTGCCGTCGGGTACCAGGTGCCCGGGCAGCTCCACCGGAAGATCGTCGTCCGGCACCGGCACGTCGCCGCAGGCGGCGCAGTGCACGATCGGGATCGGGCAGCCCCAGTAGCGCTGGCGCGAGATGCCCCAGTCCCGCAGGCGCCACTGCACCTGCTTCCCGCCCAGGCCTTTCGCCTCGAGGTCGGCGGCGATCGCGTCCACCGCCTTTGCATAGTCCAGGCCGTCGTACTTGCCGGAATTGATGCAGGTGCCGTACTCGGCGTACGCCGGCCGCCAGGGCTCGGGAACCGAATCGCCCGCTGCAGTCCGGATGACGCACGCGATCGGCAGGCCGTAGTTGAGCGCGAAGGCGTAGTCGCGCTCATCATGCGCGGGCACGCCCATCACCGCGCCCTCGCCGTAGCCCATCAGCACGTAATTGCCGACCCACACCGGGAGCCGGTGGCCCGAGATCGGATGGGTGCAGAAAAGGCCCGTCGGCATGCCCTTTTTCTCCAGCTGCGCGAGGTCGGCTTCCATCACCGCGCCGCGCTTGCATTCCTCGACGAAGGCGGCGAGCTTCGCATCCGATCTTGCCGCGTGCGCCGCGATCGGGTGCTCGGCGGCCACCGCCATGAAGGTCGCGCCCATCAGCGTGTCGGCGCGGGTGGTGAAGACCCAGAGCGTCTTCGGCTGCCCTTCGAGCTCGTAGGGAAAGCCGATGCGCACGCCCGCCGAGCGCCCGATCCAGTTCTTCTGCATCAGCTTCACCTGCTCGGGCCAGCCGTCCATCTTCTCCAGCGCGCCGAGCAGCTCCTCGGCGTACGCCGTGATGCGCAAGAAGTACATCGGGATCTCGCGCTTCTCGACGGGCGCGCCGGTGCGCCAGCCGCGCCCGTCGATCACCTGCTCGTTGGCGAGCACGGTCTGGTCGATCGGGTCCCAGTTGACGATGCCGGTCTTGCGGTAGGCGAGGCCCTTGCGGAACAGGCGCGTGAACAGCCACTGGTTCCACCTGTAGTACTCGGGGCGGCAGGTGGCGAGCTCGCGCTCCCAGTCGAGCGCAAAGCCGAGGCCCTGCAGCTGGCGCTTCATGGTGGCGATGTTGTCGGTGGTCCACTGCGCCGGCGGAACGCCATTCGCCATCGCCGCGTTCTCCGCGGGCAGGCCGAACGCGTCCCAGCCCATCGGCTGCAGCACGTTGAAGCCGCGCATGCGGTAGTGGCGCGTGAGCACGTCGCCGATGGTGTAGTTCCTCACGTGCCCCATGTGCAGCTTGCCCGAGGGGTAGGGGAACATCGACAGGCAGTAGAACTTCGGCCGCGCCGCGTCCTCGAGCGAGCGGAAGGACTTGCGGGCCGCCCAGAAGGCCTGCGCATCCTGCTCGACGCTGCGGGGATCGTAGTGGGGCTGCATCCGTGACGTAATGCGCGGCAGGCGCGGATTCTAGCGCATCGCCCGCGCGCGAAGACCCGGTTATGCTTGCGCCAACGGCAATGGAGGTCCCGATGAAACGCGTACTCGCAGTGCTCGGCGCGGCGCTGCTCGCGGCTGCCGCCGTGCAGTCCCGGGCGGCGCCGGCCGCAGTCGTGGAAGGCGTGCAGATGCCGGCCTGGGTGGAGCGCGCCAGCATCGGCACCGTGCGGCGCCTGCCGCTCGCGCCGGGCATGGAGCTGCGCGGCGGCGACGAGCTGCGCACCGGCGTGGGCGCGCGCGTCTACGTCAGGCTCGCCGAGGGCAGCCTGGTGAAGCTCGGCGAGAAGGCGAGCCTGCGCATCCTGGAGATCGCGCCCGAGCGCAGCGACGGCTTCTTCAAGGCGGCGCTGCACGTGCTGGAAGGGGCGTTTCGCTTCACCACCGATCTGCTGGCGAAACAGCGCCGGCGCGAGGTGAGCATCCGCGTCGCGACGGCCACCGCCGGCATCCGCGGCACCGACCTGTGGGGCAAGTCGGCGCCGGAGCGCGAGATCGTCTGCCTGATCGAGGGCGCGATCGAAGTCGGCGCCGAAGGCGAGGCGCCGGTGGTGATGGACGAGCCGCGCCAGTTCTACCAGCGCCTGAAGGGTGAAACCCAGCCCGTCGGCTTCGTCGACGCGGTGCAGCTCGCGCAGTGGGCGCGCGAGACCGAGATAGCCGAGGGGCGCGGCGCGGCGCGCCGCGGCGGCAGGTGGAAGCTGACGCTCGCGCGCGCGGACACGCAGAAAGCCGCGCTCGAGGTGTACGACCGCCTGCGCGACGCCGGCTACGCCGCCGAGATCCACCCCGTGAAGTCGGGCGAGGGGCACGAGTACCTCGTGCGCATCACGCGCCTGGCGTCCAAGGCCGACGCCGAGGCGCTCGCCGAGCAGCTGCGCGGCACCGCCGGCGTGCAGGAGGTGGCGGTTTCCATTTAGCGCTGCGAATGCGAAGGCTATAATCGAAACGTTTTGTCCCTCCGCCTCGAAGACCTCAATCCCGAACAGCTCGCCGCCGTCACGCTGCCCGCCGGCCATGCGCTGATCCTCGCCGGCGCGGGCAGCGGCAAGACGCGCGTGCTCACCACGCGGCTCGCCTGGCTGCTGCAGAGCGGCGCGGTTGCGCCCGCGGGCGTACTCGCCGTGACCTTCACCAACAAGGCGGCACGCGAGATGCTCGCGCGGCTCTCGGCGATGCTCGCGGTGAACCCGCGCGGCATGTGGATCGGCACCTTCCACGGCCTGTGCAACCGCATGCTGCGCGCGCATCACCGCGAGGCCGGGCTGCCGCGCGAGTTCCAGATCCTCGACACGCAGGACCAGCTCGCCGCGGTGAAGCGCGTGCTGCGCGCGCTCAACGTGGACGAGGACCGCTACCCGCCGCGCGACGTGCAGGTCTTCATCATGGGCCGCAAGGAGGAGGGCCTGCGCGCGCGCGACGCCGTGGCGGGCGACGACGCTTCGCGCCGCTACGCCGAGCTCTACGACGCCTACGACGAGCAGTGCCGGCGCGAGGGCGTGGTGGATTTCGCCGAGCTCCTGCTCAGAAGCACCGAGCTGCTGCAGCGGAACGAGCCGCTGCGCGAGCACTACCGCGCGCGCTTCCGGCACCTCCTGGTGGACGAGTTCCAGGACACCAACCGCCTGCAGTACCGATGGCTGAAGCTGCTGGCCGGCGCCGGCGCGAGCCTGTTCGCCGTCGGCGACGACGACCAGTCGATCTACGCCTTTCGCGGCGCCAACGTCGGCAACATGGCGGAGCTCGAGCGCGAATACCCGGGCGCGCGCATCCGCCTCGAGCAGAACTACCGCTCGCACGGCAACATCCTCGATGCCGCCAACGCGCTCATCGCGCACAACGCCAAGCGCCTGGGCAAGAACCTGTGGACCGCGGCAGGCGCGGGCGAGCCGCTGCGCGTGTTCGAGGCGCAGTCCGACGTGGACGAAGCGCGCTGGATGGTGGAGGAGATCCAGGCGCTGAAGCGCGACGGCGCGCGCCTCGAGGAGATCGCGCTGCTGTACCGCTCGAACGCGCAGTCGCGCGTGCTGGAGCACGCGCTCTTTACCGCCGCGCTGCCCTACCGCGTGTACGGGGGCCTGCGCTTCTTCGAGCGCGCCGAGGTCAAGCACGCGCTCGCCTACCTGCGCCTTGTCGCCTCGCCCGCGGACGACAGCGCGTTCCTGCGGGTGGTGAACTTTCCGGCGCGCGGCATCGGCGCGCGCACGCTCGAAGCGCTGCAGGACGCGGCCCAGGCCGCGGGCCGCAACCTCTACGAGACGGCGCTCGCCAGCCCCGGCAAGGTGGCGCCCTTCATCGCTCTCATCGAGTCGCTGCGCGAGGACTGCGCGGGCCTCACGCTCGCCGAGAAGGTCGAGCTCGTGGTGGCGAAGAGCGGCCTCACGGAGCACTACCGGCGCGAGCGCGAGGGCGCCGAGCGGCTGGAGAACCTCGGCGAGCTCGTGAACGCGGCGGCGGCGTTCAGCGCCGACGAAGCGGCGCTCGAGTCGGGCGAGGACATCGATCCGCTCACGGCCTTCCTCACGCATGCCGCGCTGGAAGCCGGCGAGCACCAGGCGGGGGAGGGCCAGGACGCGCTGCAGCTGATGACCATGCACTCGGCCAAGGGGCTCGAATTCAACGCCGTGTTCGTGAGCGGGCTGGAAGAGGGCCTGTTTCCGCACGAGCAGAGCGTGATGGAGAAGGACGGGCTGGAGGAGGAGCGGCGCCTGATGTACGTCGCGCTCACGCGCGCGAGAAAGCGCCTGTACCTGTCGTTCGCGCAGACGCGGCTCCTGCACGGGCAGACGCGCTACAACCTGCCGTCGCGCTTCATCGACGAGCTGCCGCAGGGGCTGCTGAAGTGGCTCACGCCGCGCCTCGCCGCGAAGCGCAAGCCCTCGACCTTCACCGCGGGCGCGTTCACGCGCGCGGTGAAGCGCGACCCGCGCTTTGGCGGCGCGCCGGCCGGCACCGGCGGCGCGCCGAGCGGCTTTCGCATCGGCCAGAGCGTGATGCACGCCAAGTTCGGCGCCGGCGTCATCGTCGACGCCGAGGGCCAAGGCACCGACGCGCGCGTGCAGGTGAACTTCGGGCGCGAGGGCGTGAAGTGGCTCGCCGTGGCGGTGGCGAAGCTGCAGGCGGCATGAAACGCGAAGACTATCTCGAGCGCATCCTGCGCGCCCGCGTCTACGACGTGGCGATCGAGTCGCCGCTCGAGCTCGCGCCGGCGCTCTCGCGGCGCCTGGGCAACCGGCTGCTGCTGAAGCGCGAGGACCTGCAGCCGGTGTTTTCCTTCAAGCTGCGCGGCGCCTACAACAAGATGGCGAACCTGTCGCGCGAGCGGCTGAGGAAAGGCGTGATCGCCGCGAGCGCCGGCAACCACGCGCAGGGCGTGGCGCTGGCTGCGCAGAAGCTGGGCTGCCGCGCCACCATCGTCATGCCGGTGACCACGCCGAAGATCAAGGTGGATGCGGTGGCCGCGCGCGGCGCGAAAGTCGTCCTGCACGGCGACTCCTACGACGAGGCCTATGCCGAAGCGATGCGCCTGAAGCGAAAGCAGGGCCTCGCGTTCGTCCATCCCTACGACGATCCCGACGTCATCGCCGGCCAGGGCACCATCGGCATGGAGCTCCTCCGGCAGAGCGAGCGGCCGATCGACGCCGTATTCGTGGCGGTGGGCGGCGGCGGGCTGATCTCGGGCATCGGCGCGTACTTGAAGCATCTCAAGCCGTCGATCAAGGTGATCGGCGTCGAGCCCGACGATGCCGACGCCATGACGCGCTCGCTCAAGGCCGGGCGGCGCGTGAAGCTCGAGCACGTGGGCCTGTTTGCCGACGGCGTGGCCGTGAAGCAGGTCGGAAGAGAGACCTTTCGCCTCGCCCGCAAGCTCGTCGACGACATGGTGCTGGTCGACACCGACGAGATCTGCGCCGCGATCAAGGACGTGTTCGAGGATACGCGCGTGGTGCTCGAGCCCGCGGGCGCGCTTGCCATCGCCGGCGCCAAGGCCTGGGTCGAGCGCCACGGCGCGCGCGGCAAGACGCTGGTGGCGGTCGCCTGCGGCGCCAACACCAACTTCGACCGCCTGCGCTTCGTCGCCGAGCGCGCCGAAGTCGGCGAGCACCGCGAGGCGGTGCTCGGCGTGACCATCCCCGAGCGCCGCGGCAGCTTCCGGCGCTTCTGCCGCGCGCTCGGCGGCCGGAACATCACCGAGTTCAACTACCGCATGTCCGACCCGCGCGAGGCGCACATCTTCGTCGGTGTCACGGTGCACGACCGCGCCGAGACGCGGCGCATCGTGCGCGCGCTGCGCCGCGCCGACTTCCGCACGCTCGACATGTCGAACGACGAGGTCGCCAAGGGCCACATGCGCCACATGATCGGCGGGCACTCGGCGCTCGCCCGCGACGAGCTGCTCTACCGCTTCGAGTTCCCGGAGCGCCCGGGCGCGCTGATGAAGTTCCTCACGGCGATGAACCCGACCTGGAACATCAGCCTGTTCAACTACCGCAACTACGGCGCCGACTACGGCTCGATCCTGGTCGGCATCCAGGTCCCGCGGCGCGAGATGGGCGACTTCGAGCGCTTCCTCGCGCGCCTCGGGTACCCCAGCAGCGACGAGACACGCAACCCCGCCTACCGCCTGTTCCTCAGGTAGTCCCGCCGCCGTGACCGACGCGCCGACGCACAGCCTGCACCCGGAAGAGGGCGCGGCGGCGCGCGAGGCGCGCGCGCGCCGCGCGCGCCAGCGGCTCCTGTTCGCGCTCGCGATCCTCGCCAGCACGCTCGCGCTCACCGCGCTCGGTGCCTGGACCTACGGTGCCGTCGAGCGCCTGCTGCGCGAGTCGCGCGCCGCGGCGCTCAAGTCCGTGCTCGAGGCGCAGGCGAAGACGATCGAGGTGTGGATCGAGGACCAGAAGCTCGGCATTCGGCGCCTCGCCCGCGATCGGCAGGTGCGCACGCAAGTGCAGGCGCTCGTCGACATCGCCACCCAGCACGGCGCGACGCCGCAGGCCTATTGCGGTGCGCCGGCAAGGCGGCCGCTCGTCGAGCAGCTCGACGACGCGCTCGCCGGCACCGGCGCGGTGGCCTTCAACGTTATCGAGCGCGGCGGGCGCATCATCGCCTCGAAGTTTCGCGAGTACTGCGGCCTGCAGCTCAGCGCGCGCGCCTTCGAGCAGGGCCTCACGCCCGTGTTCCGCGGCGAAACGCATTTCCTCTCCCCGTACCGCGACGTCGAGCGCCTCGCGCAGCCGCCGGCCCGTGCGCCGCTCGAGCGCGCGCTGGTGTGGATCGAGACGCCCGTGCTGAACGAGGCCGGGCGCATCGTCGCGGCGCTCGCTGTCGGCCAGTTCGCACACGAGCAGTTCGCCGCCATCTTCGCCGCCGCGCGCAGCCGCGAGACCGACGAGGCCTATGCGCTCGACCGCGACGGCGTGATGCTCTCGGGCGGCCGTTTCGCGGGCGAAGGCGTGCCGCGCACGGTGCGCCTGCGCCCGGCCGGCGCGCCGGAGGGAGCGCTCACGGATCTGGCCGCCGAGGTGCGCGCGGCGGCCGGCGGCGGCGCCTCGAGCGGCATGCTGGTCGAGCCCTACGCCGGCTACGCTGGCTGGCCGGTGGTGGGCGCGTGGCGGTGGCTCCCCGCCTACGACATGGGGATCGCGGTGGAGATGGGCGCCGAGGAAGCCTATGCGCCGCTCGGCGTGCTCGGCACGGCGTTCGGCACCGTGTTCGGCGCGCTGGTCGCCGCGGTAGTGGTGGCGCTCGTCATGTGGTTTCGCGCGGCGCGGCTGCAAAGCGAGGTCGAGGAGCGGCGCGTGGGCGCGTACCTGCTCGGCGAGCGCATCGGCGAAGGCGGCGTCGGCAACGTCTACGCCGCGCGCCACGATCTGCTCAAGCGTCCCACGGCGGTGAAGCTCCTCAAGCCGACGCGTGCCACCGACGAGATGGTGGCGCGCTTCGAGCGCGAGGCGCAGCTCGCGAGCCAGCTCTCGCACCCCAACATGGTGGAGATCTACGACTACGGGCATTCCGTCGACGGCAACCTCTACTACGCGATGGAGTTCCTGGAAGGCGAGACCATCGGCAAGCTGGTGCTGCAGGGCGGTCCCATGCCGGTGGCGCGCGTGCTGCACCTCATGCGCCAGGTGTGCGCCGGGCTTGCGGAAGCGCACGGCAAGGGCCTGGTGCACCGGGACGTGAGCCCGACCAACATCATGGTGTGCCGCTACGGCGGCGAGTACGACTTCGTCAAGATCCTCGACTTCGGCCTGGTGAAGAACATCGCCGGCGGCGAGGAGCAGACCATCACGCGCACGCTGCGCATCCTCGGCACGCCGCTGTACATGGCGCCCGAGCGCCTGCGCGATCCCGCCGACGTCGACGCGCGCGCCGACATCTACGCGCTCGGCGCGGTGGCCTTCTTCGTGCTCAGCGGCCGGCGCATGTTCGAGACCGACGACGACCTCGCGCTCACCAGCAAGGTGCTGAACGAGGTGCCGCCGCGGCTGTCGCGGGTGGCGGCGCAGCCGATCCCGGAGGCGCTCGAGCTGCTGGTCGCCGCGTGCCTGGAGAAGAACCGCGACGACCGCCCGCAGCGCATCGGCGAGGTGAGCGACGTGCTCGAGGCGCTCGCCGTGCGCCAGCGCTGGTCGCGGCGCGAGGCCGAGGCCGCATGGGCGGCGGCGAAGCCGGCGGGCGTAATTGTTGGCAAGGAGGAAGTGCCGGCCGCCTCCAGTCGCTGAACGCGGACGTATAGTGCGCGGCATGCCGCGCGTATTGCGATTCTGGCGGAAGCGCAGCGCCGCCTCGAAGTTCGAGGAACTGATGCGGCCGCAGGTGGAGTTTCTCCATCGCCTGGCCTGGCGCTTCACCGGCAGCGTCGCCGACGCCGAAGACCTGGTGCAGGACGTGCTGCTCAAGCTCTACCCGCGACGCGAGGAGCTGGCCGGAATAGAGCAGTTGCGGCCGTGGCTGGCGAAGGTGCTCTACCGCCAGTACGTGGACTTCGTGCGCCAGCGGGCCCGCTCGCCCGTTGCCGTGCCCGCCGAAGACGGGCAGGGCGCGGACGACCCGGTGGAAGCGCTGGCGGCAGCGCAGGACGGTCCGGACGGCGACGCCGAGCGCGGCGATCTGCGCGCCCGGATCCTTGCCGCCCTCGAGCAGCTCAGCCCCGAGCAGCGCGCGGTCGTGACGATGCACGACGTGGAAGGCTACAGCCTCGAAGAGCTCAAGCCGATCCTCGGGGCGCCGCTCGGCACGCTGAAATCGCGCCTGCACCGGGCCCGCCAGCGCCTGCGCGTCCAATTGGGGATGGAACCTTTTTCCGCGCTCGAGCGTGTAAAGCGGTAGGAGGCTACAGGCAATGGATTGCCGGCACTTCGCGCTGCGGGTCGATGATTGGCTGGACGGGCGGCTGAACCTCGCCGAACGCCAGTTGATGCAATCGCATGTGGAGAGATGTCCCGGCTGCCGCCGCGGTTATGAAGACGCCGGCGCCCTGCGGGCGACGTTGCGCATGCTCCCCGCGCCCGCGGTGCGCCCGGGCTTTGCCGAGCGGGCGCTCGCCACGGCGGCCGCCGCGCCGCGCAGAGGGCGCCAAGCGATGCTGGGCATGGCGCTCGCGGCGAGCCTGGTGCTGGGACTTGGCGTGGCGATGATTTTATTCGCGGTGCGACCGGAGCCGGTGCATACGGTGGTACTTACCGTACGGCAACCCGAGAGCGTGCGCTTGGTGTTCAACGCCGGTAAGCCGCTGCCCGGCGCGACGCTGAGCCTCTCGCTGCCTGAAAACGTCGAGATCGTCGGCTTTGGCGAACGGCGGGAGTTGACGTGGCAGACGGACCTGGACGAAGGCGAGAACCTGCTGCGCCTGCCGCTGGTCGCGCACGGCCCTGCGGGCGGCGAGCTGGTCGCCCGCGTTTCGCGCGGCGCGAGCAGCAGGACATTTCGTCTGAAGATTGAAGTCAGGGGCGCGGACGCAGCGGGTGCATCGCCCGCCCTTCGCGCCAGTGTGTAACTGCAGTTAAAAAACAAGGAGTCGTGCACTCATGAAATCGATTGTGCTCTATGCAGTTGGAACGGTAATCGCGTTTGCGCTGCCCGCTGTGGGCTGGGCGCAGCAGCAGGACCTCGAAGTGACGATTGCCGTGGTGCCGGCGAATGCCGCGGCAGACGCCGCCACCAAGGTAATCGAGCTGCCCGCCGACAAGGCGTCGACCCAGGGGCAGGAATCCTCGGCCTTCGGGATCGGCATCGCCAACAAGGCGCGCGAGATGCGCGGCGAGCTCGGCCGCGAATTCGGCCGGGAAGTCTCGGAGGCGGCGAGCGAGCAGGGCCAAGCGCAGAGCGCGGCGGGCAGGTCCAGGCGGCCGTAGTCGCACTGCCCCGCACCGGGGCGCCGCCAAGGGGGAAGGAATGCATAAGACAAGGGGATGGGGCTTTGCGTCCGCGATTTTTGCATCGGCTATCGCGGGGCTGATTTGGACAGCAGGTGCGTTCGCAGGCGCGCTGGTCGCGGACCTGGAGGGCGACGTCCGCGTCGAGGTGGCGGGCGCGAAAAGCCGGGCCATCGTGCCGGGGCAGCGCGTAGAGCCCGGCAGCCTCGTCACCACGGCCGGCGGCGCGCGGGTCACGCTGCACTTCGACGACGGCATGTGGGCGGCGCTGCACGAAAACTCCCGGTTCCGCATCGAGGGCTTCAATTTCCGGCAGCAGGAGCCGGCGGCGGATCGCGCGGCGTTCGAGCTGCTGCGCGGCGCGCTGCGCATCGTCACCGGGGTGCTCGGGCGCCGCAATCCCGAGGCGTTCGAATTGCGCACCCCGAGTCTGAACATCGGCGTCCGCGGCACCGACTTCCTGGTCGCCGCCGAGAACCCGACCTATCTGTCGGTCCTCGAGGGACGCGTCGCGGCGACCAATGCCGGGGGCAGCGTGACGTTCAGTGCCGGCGACTTCGGCGCGGCTGCCGACGGCAAAACGCTCGCCGCCGCCGTTCGGGCGAGCGCGCTGCCTGCGACAGTAGCGTCGACCTTCGGCCGCCTCGGCGCGCTGCGCATGGCGCCGCCGGCTTCGCCGGGAGCCGCCGGCAGGGTGACGCCGCCCCAGGTCGGGCAAGACGCTGCCGCACGCGCGCGCGAGCTGAAACAGGACCTCGGCCGGAATCGTGCCAGTGAGGCGGCCGAAGCGGCGCGCGAGCAGGCCCGGGACATCCCTTCGAAGCCGCGTCCGAAATGATCTCGGCGATAATGGTCTTGCTGCGACAAGGGCAGGCGATGCCAGGGAGAGCGCATGCGTCTTCGAGCTTCCGTGCGTGCTATTGGCGTGGCGCTGCTGCTGTTCCTGCTTGCGCCACCGCCCGCGGGCGCAGCTTTCCCCGGAGAGCGGGACTTCAACAGGGCGACAACGTCGTTTAACGCGGGCGATTTCGACGCGGCGCTGCAAGGGTTTCAGGCAGCGCGGCGGGCAGGACTGGACACGCCCGCCCTGCGCTTCAACCTCGGCGCCACCTACTATCGGCTGCGCCGCTATGCCGAGGCGCAAGAAGAATTCCGCGCGCTGGCGCGCGACCCGCAGTGGGCGGGCCTGGCGAACTACAACCTGGGGCTGGCGGCGATGCGGCTCGGCGACACCGAACAGGCGCGGGCGTACTTCGACCAGGCGCATCGCACGACCGCCGATCCGAATTTGCGCGCGCTCGCCGGCGTCGCCCTGGAGCGGCTCGGGCGCGCGAGCCTGCCGCCGCGCACCGGGACGCTGCTCTCGCTGGCGGGCGGATACGACAGCAACCCGGCGCTTTTCACGGACAACACGGCGGCCGGCGGCCGCGCCGGCGGCGACTACTTCGCCGAGACTCTCGCCGTGGCGACGCGCAATCTGAGCGGCGATGCCGCGCTCGGCTGGAATGCGCACGGCGCGCTGGTGCTACGCAAGTACCTCGATCAGGGCGAATTCGACCTGCAGGGGTTGCGGGCCGGCATCAGCCGCGACAGCGATTCCGGCCGCACGCAATTCAGCGCGGGCGGCAGCTACGGCGCCGACTATTTCGACGGCCGGCTGCTGGAACAGGCAGCGGCGCTCGACGTGCAGGCGCGCTCCCGCCTGGACGCCGGTCGCGATCTGCGCGGGCGCTATCAGCTCGCGCGCAGCGACGGCGGCAGCGACTTCAGGCATCTCGACGGATGGCAGCAGCGTATTTCGGCGGACGCGGGTTTTGCGTCGCGGCGTGCGTTGTGGCGCGCGGGCTATCAGCTCGACATCGAGGACCGCCGCGATCTGCAGCAGGGGGGCAATTTCTTCAGCTTCTCGCCAAAGCGGCACTCGCTGTTCGCCGCTGCGGAGCTGCCCGATGTCGCGGGCTGGCGGGCCGCGGTGCGCGTGGAGTACCGCGCGAGCCGCTACCGCGACCCGTACCGCCTCGACGGCGGCAGCCGCGTGGTCGAACGGACAGACGATCGCTATGGCTTCGCGCTGCGCGGCAGCCGTGGCGCAGGCGCCGCTCGGCGCGCGTTCGTCGAGTACAGCTACTATCGCAGCGACTCGAGCATCGACGGCTTCGACTACCGCCGCGGCCAGCTGCTCGTCGGCATGGAGGTCGCGCTGGAAGGGGCGCGCTAGTCGCCGCGCACCATGCGCTCGTCGGCGTAGCACACCGGCGAGGCGAGCGTGCTCTGCGGCTCGGGGGCGCCGAGGTAGGCGAGCTCGCCGGCGTCGCGCCGGTATACGCCGCGCTCGGTGACCACGTAGTCCACGGGGATGTCCCAGGACTGCGGATGGATCGTCGGCACGCGCGCCTGCTCGTAGGCCACGCCGATCACCAGGGGCTTTCCCTGCAGCGCGGCGAGCGTTCTATCGAAGAAGCCGCCGCCATAGCCCAGGCGGTAGCCCTGCGCGTCCCAGCCGTTCATCGGCAGCAGCACCGCCCGCGGCTCGATCTCGCGCGAACCGACGGGATAGGGGATGCCGAGCGGGCCTGCGGCGAGCTCGACACCGGGATGCCACTCGCGGAATACGAGCGGCGCCTTCGGCGCCACCACCACCGGCAGCGCCGTCACCGCACCCGATTCGCGCAGCCGGCGCGCGAGGTGGCGCGCGTCGTACTCGCTGCGGATCGGCCAGCAGAAGGCGAGCCGCGCCGCGGCCAGCCCCGGAAAGCCGCGCTCGAGGTGCGCGTCGATCGAGCGGCGCCACGATTTCAGCGTCGCCGAATCGATCGCCTCCCGCAGGGCGATGAGGCGCGCGCGCTCGCTTTTGCGCCACGGGGCGAGGGTTTCCGGCGTCATCCGCGTGCTATTCTTAGTACATGATTTATAGGCATTTCCTGAATATAGCACTGGCCTGCGCCGCGCTCGCGGCGGGCGGCGCGCAGGCAAACGACGAGGCGGTGCTCGGTGCCTACGATGCGTTTCGCGCGGGCGATCCCGACCGGCTCGAGCGCCACGCGCGCGCGCTCGAGGGCCACACGCTCGCGCCCTGGGTCGAGTACTGGCGATTGAAGCTGCGCATCGAGGACGCGGCCGCGCAGGACGTCGGGCGCTATCTCGCGCGCCACGCGCATACCTATCTGGGCGATCAGCTGCGCGCCGACTGGCTGAAGGAGCTCGCGCGGCGCGAAGACTGGAACGCCTTCGAACGCGAGCTCGGGCCCCTGGTCGAGGACGACCTGGAGATCCGCTGCCACGCGTGGCGCGCGCGCCTGGCGCGCGGCGACGCGCCGGCGGCGATCGAAGCGCGCGCCGTGTGGCTCGAGCTGCGCGAGCTGCCCGAGGGCTGCCAGAAGCTCGTGGGCGCGCTGCGCGCGCGCGGCGCCGTGGACGAGGAGCCCATCTGGCAGCGCGCGCGGCTGCAGTTCCACTACGGCTACGTGACGGCGGCGCGGCGCGCGCTGGAGCACCTGCCGGCGGCGGCGCGGCCCGACGAGCGGCTGCTCGCGCAGGCGGTGACCGCGCCGCGGCAGCTGCTCGCGCGCGCGCCGCGCGAGCTCGAGCCGCGCGCGGCGCGCGAGGTGCTGGTGTTCGCGCTGCTGCGCCTGGCGCGCAGCGACCTCGATGCCGCCGTGCAGGCGCTGCGCGAGGGCGCCGGCGCGCGCCTGCCGCAGGCCGAGCGCGAGTACCTGTGGGCGCGCATCGCCACGCTCGCCGCCTTCGGGCACCGCGACGAGGCGCTCGACTGGTTCGCGCATGCCGGCGCCGCGCCGCTCGAGGACACGCAGCTCGCCTGGAAAGCGCGCGCGGCGCTGCGCGCGGGACGCTGGCAGACGGTGCTCGACGCAATCGGGCGAATGTCGCCGCACGCGGACCTCGACCTTGCCTGGACGTACTGGAGCGGCCGCGCGCGCCAGGCGCTCGGCGATGCCGAGGGCGCGCGCGCACACTACCAGAGGATCGCCGGGCAGCCGCTGTACTACAGCGTGCTCGCCACCGAGGAGCTGGGCGGCGAGGCGAGCATCCCGCTGCCCCACCACGAGGCGGGCGAGGTCGAGGTGGACGCGGCGCGCGCCAACGTCGAGCTGGCGCGCGCGCTCGAGCTCTACCGCGTGGGACTGCGCACCGAGGCGACGCGCGAATGGATGTTCGCGGTTCGCCATATGAGCGACCGACGCCTGCTCGCGGCGGCGGAGCTCGCGCGGCGCGCCGCGGTCTTCGACCGCGCCATCGGCACCGCCAGCCGCACCGAGCTCCTGCACGATTACCGCATGCGCTACCCGGCGCCGTACCGCGACGTGTTCCGCGAGTACGCCGGCGCCTACGGGCTGGAAGAGGCCTGGGTGCTCGGCACGGTGCGCCAGGAAAGCCGCTTCATCTCCGAAGCGCGCTCGGGCTCGGGGGCCGCCGGCCTGATGCAGATCCTGCCGGACACCGCGCGCTGGGTGGCGCGGCGCATCGGCTACAAGGGCTATTCGCCCAAGCGCGTCGCCGAGGTCGAGACCAACGTCACGCTCGGCGCGCGCTACCTGCAGCACATGCTCGAGCGCACTGGCCACCCGGTGCTCGCCTCGACCGCCTACAACGCCGGGCCGAGCCGCGCGCTGCGCTGGCAGCCGGCGCGGCCGCTCGAAGGCGCGATCTTCGTCGAGTCGATTCCGCTCGACGAGACGCGCGAGTACGTGAAGCGCGTGATGGCGAACACGGTGCACTACGCGCTGCTGCTCGAGGGGCGAAGCCTGCCGCTCAGGCAGCGCCTGGGAACCATCGCGCCGCGCGGCGGCGCCGCGGGCGCGCCGGAGCCGGACTGAGCATGCACTGCGACAACGTCCTGGTCGTCGGCGGCTCGGGATTCGTCGGCCGCCACCTCGTGGCGGCGCTCGCCAGGCGCGGCGCGCGCGTCACGGTGCCGACGCGCCGGCGCGAGCGCGCCAAGCACCTGCTGCCGCTGCCCACCGTCGAGGTCGTCGAGGCCGACGTCGGCCGCCCGGGCGAGCTCGAGCGGCTCGCCGCCGGGCAGGACGCGGTGGTGAACCTCGTCGGTGTGCTGCACAGCCGGCGCGGCCGGCGCGACGAGCGCGGGCCGAACGATTACGGCCCCGACTTCGCGCGCGTGCACGTGGAGCTGGCGCAGGCGGTGGTGCGCGCCTGCCGCGCGGCGGGGGTAAAGCGGCTGCTGCACATGAGCGCGCTCGGCGCCGACCCCCGGGGGCCGTCGGAGTACCTGCGCTCCAAGGGCATCGGCGAGCGCGCGGCGCTCGCCGCCGAGGACCTCGCGGTGACGGTGCTCCAGCCCTCGGTGATCTTCGGGCCGGAGGACTCGTTCCTCAATCTCTTCGCGCAGCTGGCCCGCTTTCTGCCGGTGCTGGTGCTCGCCTGTCCGGAGGCGCGCTTCCAGCCGGTGTACGTCGGCGACGTGGCGCAGGCGTTCGTCGCCGCGCTCGATGCGCACGAGGCGCGCGGCCGGCGCTACACCCTGTGCGGCCCGCGCCAGTACACGCTGCGCGAGCTGGTGCAGACGGTGTGCCGCATCACGGGGCGGCGGCGCCTCGTCATCGGCCTCGGCGATCGCCTGTCGTACCTGCAGGCGCGCATGATGGAGCTCCTGCCGGTGAAGCTGATGACGCGCGACAACTACTACTCGATGCAGGTGCCGAGCGTGTGCGACGGCGCGTTTCCTTTCGGCATCGAGCCCACGGCGCTGGAAGGCGCAGCGCCGGCGTGGCTCGCGCCGCGCTGAGGGCCGGGATGCTCCTCGTCATCGGCAACAAGAACTACTCGTCCTGGTCGCTGCGGCCGTGGCTGGCGATGAAGGTGCTCGGCATGCCGTTCGAGGAGCTGCGCATCCCGCTCTACGGGCCCGAGTCCAAGCGCGCGATCCTGGCGCACTCGCCGGCGGGCAAGGTGCCCTGCCTCGTGGACGGTGCGCTGCGCGTATGGGACTCGCTCGCCATCCTGGAGTACCTCGCCGAGCGCCATGCGGGGCTGTGGCCGGCCGAGGCGAATCTTCGCGCCCGCGCCCGCTCGGTGTCGGCCGAGATGCATGCGGGCTTTCCCAACCTGCGCCAGCACATGAGCATGAACGTCCGCAAGCGCCACCCCGGCAAGGGCCGCACGCCCGAGGTGCTGGCGGAGATTGCGCGCATCGTGGAGATCTGGAGCGAGTGCCGCGGCCCGTTTCTGTTCGGCCCGTTTTGCGCCGGCGACGCCATGTACGCGCCGGTGGTGCTGCGCTTTCGCACTTACGAGGTCGAGCTGCCGCCCGTATCCCGCGCCTACGCCGACGCGGTGCTCGCGCTGCCCGCGCTGCAGGAGTGGATGCGCGACGCCGAGCGCGAAACGGAGTCGCTGCCCCAGTTCGAACAGTACGCGTGAAGAAGTACGTCGTCGGCGGGGTCGTGCGCGATGAGCTGCTCGGCCTGCCGGTCGCCGACCGCGACTGGGTGGTGGTGGGCGCAACCCCGGAAGACATGGTGCGCCTGGGCTTCCGGCCCGTGGGCAAGGACTTCCCGGTGTTCCTGCATCCCGAGACCCACGAGGAGTACGCGCTCGCGCGCACCGAGCGAAAGAGCGGGCGCGGCTACCGCGGCTTCACCGTGTACAGCGCGCCCGACGTCACGCTGGAGGCCGACCTCGCGCGGCGCGACCTCACCATCAACGCCATGGCGCGGGACGAATCCGGGCGGCTGATCGACCCCTACGGCGGCGAGCAGGACCTGCGCGAGGGCGTGCTGCGGCACGTGAGCGAGGCGTTCGAAGAGGACCCGGTGCGGATCCTGCGCGTGGCGCGGTTTGTCGCGCGCCTGGGCTTTCGCATCGCGCCGGAGACGATGCAGCTCATGCGGCGCATGGTGGATGCGGGCGAGGCCGACCACCTCGTCGCCGAGCGCGTGTGGCAGGAGTTTTCGCGCGGCCTGATGGAGCCGCACCCCGCGCGCATGCTCGAAGTGCTCGCCGAGTGCGGCCTCGCCGCAAGGCTGCTGCCGGAGCTGAAGAACGAGCGCGCGGCGCTCGAGCGTGCGGCGCGCGCGGGCGCGCCGCTGCCGGTGCGCTTCGCGGTGCTCGCCTGGGGGCTGGAGGAGCAGGCCGTGCGCTCGCTGTGCGAGCGCCTGCGCGCGCCCAACGAGGATCTCGAGCTGGCACTGATCGCGAGCCGCTGCCGGCCGCTGCTTGCGGCGCGCGAGCCGCGCGAGCTGCTTGAGCTCTTGAAGCGCGCGGACGCCATCCGCCGGCCCGAGCGCTTCGCACAGCTGCTCGATGCGGTGCGGCTGGCCGACCCCGCAACCGACCTGCGGCGGGTGGAGAAGGCGTTCGCCGCCGCGGCTGCCGTGGACGCGGGCGCCATCGCGCGCGCGTCGCCTGCCGACATCGGCGCGCGGGTGGAGAAGGCGCGCG
>Ga0214472_10003025_pt1 | contig 17895 bp, 10 predicted proteins | sample RVTome_6_FD_207662 | JGI IMG/M metagenome (GOLD analysis project Ga0214472, IMG submission 207662) | Soil microbial communities from uranium-contaminated site in the Upper Colorado River Basin, Wyoming, United States - RVT140D175 | ecosystem: Environmental > Terrestrial > Soil > Contaminated >...
AGCCAAAGGTGTTCGTATCTGATGGGCAAGTGATGCCATCATTTCTCCCATGGTAGATAACCGCTGATGGCGGTTTAGCATCTCCTGTAATGCGCGTGTCTCGGTCACATCCTTGAGCAGAATGATCTGTCCCGGTTCTTCACCGAGCGGATTGGTTGTTATGCTGACTATCCGGCCATCCCTGAGCGTTGCCTCATCTCCACCGTTCAATGCACCGAATGCACGTTCTATCACATGGCGCCATGCAATTCCTGTTAATGGCTCCCCAATGAGTGCTATGGCCTGGGAATTATATTGCTGGACAATACCATCGCCATCGATGACGACAACGCCTGCCGGCAAGGCATCCAACAACCGTTCAAGCCTGTTGGCCAAACATTCTTTCTCGGTGAGTTGAACCAGTCTTTCGCTTCGCGCAGAGGCAAGTTCTTCGTTAAGTTGCCCTATACGATTCTCAAGATACTGATAGGTCGATGCTAATTGCTCAGAAACCTGATTAAAGAGATGAAAGGCGTCCTTTAGGCCTTGAGTATGGCTTGCTTCCTGTTGTTTCATGCAACCTGTTGCCTCGGGTAACCCATGTGAAAATAATCCATCGTCCGTTCACACGGAATAAGGCAAAATACATGCCCGGTTTTAAATTTTAAGAAGAAACAGCAGGTTAGATAAGTACTTGGGAGGGGTAGTCAAGCTTATGTCGTTTCATCGGACCTTTGCAGGCCGTATTTACGTAATTTTTCGACGAGCGTCGTACGCCGCAGTCTCAACCGGTTGGCCGCATGTGCGACAACGCCGCCGGCATCTTCGAGCGCCTGTTTGATCAGATTATATTCCAGATTGGTCAAATGTTCTTTTAAATCAATGCCGTCACGCGGCAGGCGTGGTGTCTCAAAGGGATCAATCGATATCAGAGATTCATCGATCAGCGCCTTACCCTGCACCGCATCGGATTCAACTTGAAACTTCTTTGGCAAATCATGTACATCAACAACGCCATATGGATGCATGATCACCAACCGCTCAATCAGATTCGCCAGTTCACGTACATTTCCTGGCCAGTAATACTGGCATAGCGCCACGATGGCGGATTGTATCAGGCGAATGGAGCCACGTTTTTCATGTTCAAGCCTTTTAATCAATTCATTTACTAATAAGGGCAGATCTTCGATACGATCCCGCAATGGCGGCATTTCAATGGGGAATACATTCAAGCGATAAAAGAGATCTTCACGAAACTTCTCTTTGGTGATGGCTTCTTCGAGATTCTGATGCGTCGCCGCAATAATCCGCACGTCAGAGGCAATTGTTTTATTGCTGCCCACACGCTCAAAAGTACGTTCTTGCAACACACGCAATAACTTTACTTGCATATGCATGCTCATATCGCCGATTTCGTCGAGAAACAGGGTGCCGCCTTCGGCCAATTCAAATCTTCCCTGCCGGGTGCTAATTGCGCCGGTAAATGCGCCTTTTTCATGGCCAAATAATTCACTTTCCAGTAACTCGGAAGGTATTGCGCCACAATTAATCGGCACAAAAGGTTTATCACGGCGTGCTGACTTATAATGGATGTTTCTTGCGACGACTTCCTTGCCTGTTCCTGATTCACCCAGAATCAGGACGGTAGCATCTGATTTGGCAACTTGTTCAATGTGTTTTCTTACCAGTCGAATACCGCGGCTATTGCCCACCAGGCTGCGGAATAACTCCGGCGAATATGCGCCTTGTTGCTGATCCTGATTATCCCGGTATATCTGGGCGTATTGTAATGCTTCGGTAAGATCGCGGTATTTGACCGGATATTTGATACGGCTTACGACGCTAGCCGCGATGTCATCGGAAAGTTTTACAGCCTTTTTTTCATCTTCAATAAGAATAAGTGGTAGTTGTGCACTTTTATCTTTATTAAAGCCTTTTAATATATCAGGCAACGCGTCTTCTGAAGAATCCGCCACAATGATGGCATCAATAGCATCGGAGGACTTTATCTGCTCCTGCCATTTAGCCGGGTCAGATAATTGTACGGAGCCACAATCGATAAATTCGAGAATTGCTTTCAAATTCAGATAGCGTTGCTGATCTGAATCAATTACGAGTACCGAATCCATTCCACTCCCTTTTTTCCCCTCTGCCGCCTTGTCTAACATATATATAAGGTAACCCTTTTGTACTCATATGTCAAAATATCGACACGGCGAACGATAACAAATCTTTGTCCTTAGATCAAGTATTATAACTTATTGTATTGGAGGCCATTTATTTTTCCTCAATAAATCCTTGTGGTTTTATTGTATTTACTTCGTTTTGTTCCACCTCCTGAGCATACCGGCGGGCATATGCAATACCCCGGCGATGGTGCCTGAAAATCAATTTATCCAGCCAACGCCTGACAGCGTCACTCATATATTCGAAACTGGCCGAGACATTGTAACCATGTTCTGCTTTCTCGATACTTTGCACCTTCCCGGCCAATACAATAGGACGGGGGTAGTTCTGGTAAAAATAAATATCCAGAAAAATATGTTGTCCGGGATTGGGCGGCTCATCGCATTTCCACTGGATACCGTTGGCGCTCATGCTGATAGGAATTTCAGCCGGCATGTCAACATGGTGAACCAGGATTTGCGAAACAAGATCCAGTATCAGGTTCATCTTGTACTCTATACGTGTAATATCGCTTGTATTTGGGCCGTGAGAGTCACCGGACGATTCCAAACGGTAATCATCCAGAACCGAAATAAAACGCAGGATTTCTTCATTGGACTCGTTAATCCTGATCAACTGCGAAGGCTGGATCTCCTCTCCTGCCTTCCGCCAGCGCATCGGTACAAGGTCTTCATAGACAAGGCCTGCACCGAGTTGGTCATCATTATCAGGATTCATAATCGTACAAGATACATGATCATGTATGTATCAGGCAATGATAGGAATATCCAGGCGAACTGTGACAAATCATCATCGTCACCTTCGCCATAATATAAGAGGGTTTAAAAGTATTTGAAAGGTATAGAAAATTTAAGACCAATAACAGAGTACGGCGCGCGTGAATTTCAACTATCCGGATTTTATACCAGCTGCAGTATAGACCTTCATGGCCCGCTTGCTGTGATTTATTTTCTGCAGATTCTCCCGCAAGTGTTGACACTCGTTATCACCTAATTCGATGAGTTGCCTGTCGACTTCCAATATCTTATTAAGATAGTTTGCAACCGCTGAAACTTCCCGGCCCGAAACAGGTGTTGCAAAAAAATCCGCTATCAAGGCAGTGCGTTGTGATTCAAGGTCAATCACTGCCTCCCAGTTATTCTTTTTTGCCCTTTCAAGCATTTCCTTGGTAATACTTAAAATCACGGGTAATTGCTGTTCCCTGGGAGCTGCCCGGGTTTTATCACTGACCAGTTTTACAATGGGATTTGTCATTTAATTTGCTAACCGTTATTGGAAACCCTGGTGAGTTCGGGTTGTTGTTCTTTTTGCCGGGCATGTTCATTGATAACATCCTGTGAAATAGCATCCCATCCGCTCTTGACCTCGACCATCAACCCCATGACCTCATCAAGATACTCTATCTTATTATGCGCATTGGCCTCCACCAGGCGCCTGCTCATGTAATCATACAGATCATCAAGATTCTGCGCTATCTCACCACCCACTGATTTATCAAGGCTTAATCTTAAGCCATCGATGATGGATATAGCCCAACTGATATGTTCGCCCTTTTTGGTCACTTCACCTTGCTGCATAAATCCCTTCGCGGATGTAATTTTGCCCAGAACACCTTCCATCAACATTTGTATCAAGCGATGTGGTGTTGCGTTTTCAATAGCACCTTGCACCCCGTTTCTTTTATATTGCTCTATCCCGCCGCGCGTATTTGTCAGGCTCATAATCCTTCATCTCCATTATTTATGTCTGTATATATATCAGTTTTTTAAAATCAACTATTACCCTATCCTTACATGAACTTTTCAACTTCAGTTACAATTATTACTATCGATTATTCGTACCGATTACCAGCTTTGGTAAATTGGCCAATTGCGATGTAAGAAAATCACTGGTAGTACGCAACTGTGAAACCAGGATATCCATGGCCGTAAATTGCGCTCGAATCCGTTCTTCATAGGTTGCCAGCCGTCTGGCAGCAACTTCCCTGTCACTGGCTACACCTTTAATCTGCGTATTCAATGCATCCGTGGCAGAAGTAAAAATACCATCGCTATCGAGCAGCTCGGTGAGAAAGCCGTTAAGTTGATAGGCATAACCCTGGCTAAAAGCGACCGTGCCTCTATCACCTGTAACACCACCGGTAATCTTGAGCTTCAAACCCTGTGCAGCTCCCGTGCCCGTTAAAAACTGACCAGACCCCGTTGCTTCGATACCACCAATGGTACCTGCAACATCCAAGCCTGCGGTGACTACCGGAGTTGTCCCAAGAAGCCCGTCACGTCCATTGCCGCCAGCGACATTAACCGAGGATTCAGCGCCATAGTTTTTGGATGTTATTGTTAATACACCACCCGATTCGGATACCTCTATTGACCTGTTGGCATCTTTAAATTCCTGAGTACCATTAATCTGGGATTGCACTTCAGCCACAAGTGCTGCTACCGTGTAAATTCCGGCGGTTAACGTAACTGTTGCACTAACACCATCGATTTCAACAGACAAAGTATCATTTGAACCACCTGTGATTGTCAGGTTTGCGGCTGCAGAACCCGCAATGATGCCACGCGTGGCGAGTCTGCTGATATTGACGGCATAGTCTCCCACTTGAGTAAGCGCATCCGAACTGGTGAACTCAATCAATGAGTCTGTCGGCGTACCGATCGCAGCAAAGATTGCTGCAACGTCTTTAAAGTTGGTTTCAAGTAATGACCCCAGCTTGGTATTATCGAGCACCAGCGTGCCATCCTTACTGCTACGTGTAATACCGATATCAGTTAAAGTCGAGATTCCTCCGCTTACGCCTTCAATCTTGTTGGTTAACATACGCTTAACCTGGCCATCGATATTACGTAATATTCCATCACCATTAAGCAATCCTGCCTCCTGGGTATCCGGATTATATTTTGATAGCTCATTGATGGTACCAATCAGGGCGTTGTAGTTTGCTACAAACCCGCTAATGGCGTTAGACGCATTGTTCAAATCCAGTTTAACGGTCAGTGTCGACGAACCGGTATCCAACAGATCAATGGTTAATCCATCAATACTCCCGGTTAATTTGTTGCTCTCACTATTAATGCTTATGCCATTAATCGACAGTACGGCATCCTGAGCTGCATCAGTCTGTTCAAGGTGATTGGCGCCGCTACTGAATGTCAGCAACGAAAGACCCGCCGCATCCGTATTGTCTGTATCATCATCGGTCGCGGTAATTTCAAGGCTATTGGCATCGCCTGTCTCGGACGTAAAGGTTAAACGGTAATAACTTCCGTCATAGATAATAGATGCATTGACCCCGATATCCGCCTCGTTGACTGCATCACGAATACCTTTCAGGCTGCCATCCGTGATTTCAACCGTAGCTGTGGCCTTATCGGCATTTTGGGTGAATGATGTGTAAGCATCCGTGTCTTTGTCATATACCGTGGTTCCAAATTTAAAAACCAGGTTACCGGTCCCGATGACATCGGTATCGCTGGTAAACCGGGCATTGGCAAGTAATGGATCGGTAGCTAATTTATGATTGTCCGCCAGTTGCGTAATGTTAATATCATATTTTCCAACAGTGGCAGATGAAGTTGTAGCGGCAGTCAAGACATCCGTATCACTTGACGAAACGGATTTACCCTGAAAAGTGGATGAGGTGTTTAAACTTGCCAGAGAGGTTTGCAGTGCAGATAACGCTCCCTTCAAAGAGCCATAAGCAGATAACCTTGCCTGTAATTCGGCCTCACGCCGGTCCAGACGGTTTGTCGCAGGTGCACTTTCTGCTTCGATAAGCTTTGTAACCAGACTGTTGATGTCCAGGCCAGAACCTAACCCCGGCGTAATGATGGAAGCCATATCACCCTCAATTCGTGAACTCAACCATGAAAATGCAATAACGGGACCAACCCGCTACATGCACATTACCTGATAATGGTATCAGGCCTTCGTTTTCATTATGACGCTGCCTTCGGCTTCCAAATAGCGCGCCAAAGACAATACCTCTTCCGGCGGTATCTGCCTGATTACCTCTTCAGTTTCAGCATCATAGACAGTAATAATGGTTCGATTAAGTTCCTTGTCGACGGTAAATTCGAGATCACGGCTGATATTCTGGACATGATCATTCAGCCGGCTGACGGCTTCACTAATTTCCGCCGGATTAACCACATCACCGGAAACATTTGTCACAGCAGGCACAACATTGCCGCTTACCGGATTATCTTGCCGCACCGCCTGGCTATCACCGGTTGGGCGTAAATTCTGATTCCCCGATGTCCTCAGGGGTATAACCGCGTTTCCGTTGCTTAAGGAACGTACCACATCCGATGTGACCTGTACTTTAAGGTCCGTAGACATGATGATTTACCTCTTTACTTCGTATTCAGTTAAGAAAACTGCCCGGAGCAGCAATTACCGCTCCGGGCGCTTCCGTTTCCTTTATTGCAACAGTGACAAAACGAGCTGCGGTAAAGCATTCGCTTGTGACAGGATCGCCACACCTGCTTGCTGCAGGATCTGGGCCCGAGTCAAAGCGGCTGTTTCCGAAGCAAAGTCGGCATCTTGCACACGGCTACGCGCAGAACTCAGGTTCTCCGAGGTTGCAGTCAGGTTTGCAATCGTCGACTCAAAACGGTTCTGAATCGCACCAAGGTCGGCTCGAATCGTCGAGATCTGAGCCAGAGCACCATCCAGTACCGAAATCGCCGAGTTCGCGCCTCCAACCGTAGAAATGTCTACAGAGTCAAGCTGGGTCAATGCCGTTGATGCACTTCCCAGTCCAGCGGCTGCAAGTGCAGTACCTGTGAATGTGAAGTTCTTGTCAGAACTCAAGGTCAGCGTTCCACCGTTGACGACCCCTGTGGTACCAACAGCATCCGTACCTGCAGTTTCAGCACTATGCGCTATTCCGCTGTCAGTATCGATACCATCGACAGCACCAATAGACTCAGCGCCTACCAGGGCATTGGTAAATGTCACCACTGCTCCAGCAGCTGCAGCTGATACTGTGGTATTTCCCGCTGTCCTCTGGGCGTTCACTGCGTCTCTCAGGGCTCCTGCGACTACGGTATTAGCAGCATCAGCGGCGATCGCAACTTCGACGTTTGATGTAGAAGCCGCACCTACGAGATTAAATTCATAGGTAATACCATCGACAACTATAGTATCGCCAGCAAGTACTTCGCCTGTAGTTGCGGTACCTGTACCGGTTCTAAAGTTAGAAGAGACCGTTGACGTCTGCGTGTTGCTTCCGGTCGGGTTTGCACCGGTAGAAGCATCAAGACCAACCGCATTGAAGATGTTAGTCACGATCTGCGTCGTTCCGGCATTACCAGAGCTGATCGTGATATCGCGGCCATCGGCGGCGGTAAGTGTCAATGCACCAGTCGATGAATTACGCGTGGCTGTCACACCTGTCTGGTTAGATACGGCATTGATTGCTGTGGCAGCATTCTGGCCTTGTACTGCGGCTGTTGACGCGCTGGCAATCGAGCCCACGGCCACGCCATTGATAACCAGATCACCATTACTCAATCCGATGCCTGCAATCGGTGCAATACCGGCCAATGTATTGGTCGCAGTTGCTGTAACACCGGTTTGACTGGTAACGGAATTGACAGCAGTCACCTTGGCTGCCGCACTGCCTGATGTCACGCCTGCAGAGCCGGTGGATGCAGAAGCTGCTACGGCAACGCCGTTAATAGAAAACGCAGCTGCTGTACCATCAAAGGCTGTGGTTGTCACTGCTGCAGCACTGGTTGTCTGATAAGCGCCTAGCAGATTGGTGGTCGCGCCAGTAATACCGAATGATATTGTCTGGTTGGCTTCCGCGCCGACCTGGAACTGTGCCGTTGAGAAACTGCCGTCCAGAATCTTTTGTCCATTAAAAGATGTCGTCTGGGCGTTACGTTGAATTTCACTCAGTAGCTGAGCCGCTTCAGAGTTCAACGCTGTACGGTCTGATACCGAGTTCGTGGAGTTAGCAGACTGAATCGCCAATTCACGAATACGTTGCAGGGCGTTAGAAGCTTCACCTAATGCACCTTCAGCCGTCTGGGCAAGCGAAATACCGTCATTGGCGTTTCGTGCTGCCTGATTTAAACCACGGATCTGCGTGGTAAACCGCTCTGAAATAGCGAGACCCGCAGCATCGTCCTTGGCGCTGTTAATACGCAGACCCGATGACAGACGTTGCAGAGATACGTTTAACTGACTCTGCGATCTGGTCAGGTTACGCTGCGCATTTAGCGAAGCGATATTAGTGTTGATAATTTGAGCCATTTTTTTTCTCCTATATCCCCGAATACGTGCAATAACGCATGGCGGGTTTAGGTTAATACCTAGCGGATATACTTCCCCTGATTTGGAAATATTCACCGCCTCCATGCCCTTTATCGGTCGGAATAGGAGAAATCTTTAAAATTGCCCTACATAAACTTCACTGCGCTGCGTATACAGAAATTAGAATTCGAGACAGGAGACATCATATATATAGGAATATTCTATATTACTGATATTATATATAAAAATATTATAATTCAGTATCTTATATACAATAAGCCAAGGTAGCTTTGCGTACTAACCAATAACTCCAAAGTCCGATTTTGCCAGGATAGCTACTATTAATTACGAATTGACAACGTGTGCTTGGGGCATAGTTGGTTCATCCCCCGCCAGCCTCTGAAGATATTGATCGAATAAATGAGTACTGCTTTTTTCGTCATAATACCCGAGAACATGACAACACATATCATAGGCGTTATAGACCTCGTGGAGAATGATGGCAAGCTTGAGTAATTTTTCTGCGGATAGTTTTTCCAGGGCCATGAAATCCTTGATATAAACCGCATCGGCCCATAATTGCTGGCTCAAAGCCGCATTGATGTTATTCCGGATCAGTACAGGTTTAAACATTCTTCCAGCGATACCAGTGAACTTGTGGAATAAAAAACCATTTTTACGCAATACCTGATCGATTTCGGCAAAAAGAGGCTGATTCTTATATAAGGGTACAAAAACCACTTCGGTGTGGATTAAGATGATATCTTTTAGTAACTGACTTGCCCCGTTATAGACATCGACTTCACCGCCTTGCACATCTACCTTGAGGTAATCTGCATTACAAACTTCGGGAATATCATCAAGACGGCGTGTTTGGACTTTTTCGGTTTTTATTACTCTGGTCAGATTTTCAATATTCTGAAATTTATCGAGCAACGGTGTATTGGGTTCATAAAGAGATGAGGTCATTGAATAATTACATTGATAAAATGTTCGAACACTGCCATCACCGATAAAATAAGGTAAATAGGTATAGCGGTCATTGGCCATGGCATTGAGCTTGTCGCATTCCATCTGAACGGGCTCAAAACCAATAATATCGGCGATGCCACGTTTCATTAACCTGTTATAGGGTTCTGTTCCCTGTCCCAGGGACATTGCTCCGATATCAATAATCTTAATAGGGGGCCAGTCATCAATTAACTCAAGGATACTAAACACCGCTTTTACTCTCTATTCCCATTCCGGATCTTTTTCGTAACCCAGCTCTATCATCAGATCACCAAACTCTGATTTGATAATGGCGATATGCTCCGGCGTAAGAAATTCTCTCCATCCGCCGATCTTCCCTTTTCTGACAAATTTAATATCCTTGTTATTTTTTATATAATTTATATTTCCTGCTTTATTCTCTTTTTTCTGCATATTGTCGAAACTACAGGCCGATATCGCCTTTTTTACAGTAGTTTCCAGGTATTCTATAGACAGCTCGTCTAATAGCTTGCTGATGGTATTTTCAGGATTAGTCAGCAGGTCTTCATATTTAACAATACAAATTGAATCACGATGATTCAACCAGCTTCGTACATTGCTGACCCAGTTTCCGAATTCCATCGGACCATCATCGCCCTTTATAAGCTGCGTTAAATATGCGTCAAAAGTACAGTCGTTACCCATTTTTAACGTATAGTGATAACATGACACAAGCACATCACGAACATCACGAATCATATAAATTACATTTGGATATCCAGGATTATAGATTTCGTGAGATTTGATTATTCGAGGTCTGCCTGTTTTCAATAAGCTATCATTGTTATTACGATAGAGATCCGGGGCATATTTTTCAATGTTACCAAAATCGACATCTTTCGCTTTTTTGATAATCATCGCCAATAAAAACCTTAGCCAGGTATTCCCGGAACGTGGGTAAGAAACCAGAAAGATATCGTCATCAAATACATCTATTGATTTATCTGCTGTATGAATTCGCCGTGGATTATCCTGTTTGGCAGCCGGCTTTTGGGCGATCACATTGACGCTGATAGCGACACCATAGGGTTTATAGTCGCTGGTATCATCAAATATTCCGAATGAATCCACGACCCTGACACGCTCGAATCCTGCCTGTTTTAGATAAACCTCCAGGATCTCCCGATTAAGCCCGACCTTGTGATAGTCGTATTCGTCAATCTGGCCACCAAAGATCATGCGCATCACATGGAAGCGCTGTTCAAAGTTCAATTGTCTTTTGTTAATAAATAACGATGCGAGCTTATCCAGATCAGGCACACTGATATAAAGCTTTCCGCCGGGCTTCAATACTCGACACCATTCTTTCAGCACTACACTCAATTCACGCTGATAGTCAAAGTGCTCCAGCACATGGGAGCCATAGATGTCAGAGAAACAATTATCCGGAAATTGCGATAAATCCTTTGCATTACCGATATGGTCTACGCCCGGGCCAGGTACCGCGTTGATAATCTCCCACTCGGGATGTACCTGTTTTCCCCCAACATGTAATTTCCTGATCTTGTTAATATCAGTTGCACTGTTGCTTTCTTCTTTACCGGAATCAGTTTTAAATTCCGTGTTCTTCCACCAATACTCTATATCAGCATCAAGAAAGCCCGTCTTTTTAAATTTCTCCAGCCTATCCTGTGTAGCTTGGACGTTGGCTTTACACAATTGTCTCTCGATATTTTCAATCTGGTATATAACCGACGCATATACCCATGACCCAATATTGGTTCCAGGATCTACATTCTCAAATTTCTCCGCTACGCATAAAAAAGGTTCATTCAACGATATCGAATTTTGTTTCTCAAAAATTGATGCAATATAGTTGAGCGCAAACAAGGCATTTTCATACTCACCCAGTCCAATAGCGATACGCGAGAACGTTTGCAAATTCGATACATTGCCGCCGACGTCGGCAAGCTGGTATAACACCTGATAGCCTTGCAGCAGGCTGGCATGCCTTTCAATCTGCGACTGTCCGTTAAGACAGGTATCGCGGTAATTATTTAATGCCAGCTGATGATATCTCCATGCCTCATCATCCGTATGAGATTCTATATAATCCAGCCAGATTTGTGACAAAACATTGGCATATGGAAATTTCAATATGTGGTCTGTCCATAAACCCGTAGAAGTCGGCGCTATTTGTTGACCTTGCGGCTTAATTGCTGGTGTGACATGGCTCGGATCGGGGGTCATTATAGGCTCACCTTCTGTTTGACATGGGTATATATCAGTTTGTGCAAGATCCAGGCCGTTTCCTTTCAGTCGCCATGCATTCAGCAATATTTGCTCGAATTGGCGCGTGAATCTCTCCGGATCGCAAAGAATTGAACTCCGTATGCTCGCAGGGATCTTTTCATGCAGCGCCTGGAGCCGTTTGGCGTCCTGTGCCAACATTACAGTTTTCTCAATGTACTCCGCTTCGTTATGAGCAATAGTGTCTTCAATGCCTGCGTTTTTTAGTATCGAATACGAAACACGTTGCGCATGTACTCTGCCTACCAGTGTTACAACCGGGACACCCATCCACAAGGCTTCGCACGTTGTTGTCGTACCGTTATACGGAAATGTATCAAGCGCAATGTCGATACGATTGTAAAACGCCAAATGAGAATCGGTGTCCGCAGTAAAGCCGTGAAATCCGATGCGGTCTTTAGTTATGCCGTATTTTGAAAATTCGTTACTGATGTGTTGCTTGACAGTTTCAATATTGGCCCTTTCAGCCTTGATGATAATTTTTGAACTGGATACCTTGTTTAATATCGCGCTCCATACCCGAATTACTTCGGGCGTCAGCTTGGTGATATTGTTAAATGATCCGAAGGTAACGTAATTATTATTGATCACCGGCAGCACTTTATTGATGGGTTGACCGGAAAATTCTCCGAAACATAGAAATGATTCCGGCATGTAGAGAAGTTGTTCGGTATAACGTTCGGCTTCATCTGTTTCCGCATAATGATCGCTCAGCCGGTAATCTACGGCAGTCAAACCTGTTGTATTGGGGTAACCAAGATAGGTTATTTGCACGGGTGCCGGGCGGTAACACAGCACACTTAGCTGCGAGCCACGCGTATGTCCAGCCAGATCGATCAATATATGCACATCGTCTTCATGAATTTTTGCAGCGATTTCTTCTGCGGCAAGATCCCGCACATCTGTGAATTCTACAACGGCTTCTTTGATCAAGCCGGTAATGGAATCTTCATGTTTAGTGCTCGAATAGCAATAAACCTCAAAACGGTTGGAATCGTGTGCAGCAATGATGTTGCTGATAAAAAATCCGACCGAATGCCGATTGAAATCCGCCGACAAATAGCCTACCTTGATCTTCTCGGACGTACGGGTATTTTCCTGATGAGAATATTTTGGTTTATGGGTATATTCCTCGATATCACCCCATAATCGATGGATTCTGGAAATCGTGTCGGCATCAATATCTGCCTTTGCATTCAACCCCAACAAGGCCGTTTGCCTGATCATGTTGTCGATTCTGTCCTGCTGTAATATTTCAAGAACGCGTGGCTGTATCTTTTTTATGCGTTGCCAGTCACACAGGTGTGCGAAGGTATTCCAGGCAGGTACCAGCGCAACACCTGGATCTTCCAGCAATAAGGTGTCTTTGGCTACCTGATAGGCCTCCGTGACTTGACCGTTTTTACCAAGTGAAATAATCAATGCCGCATAGGCCAGGGGCGATTTCTCAAGCGCTATGGCCCGTCTTAGCCATTTTGCGGCGTTGATATGATCATCTTTCGCCGCATATACGCAACCGAGATTGAAATTCGAGATCCAGTAGGAACCATTGTTGTTGATAGATCTCTCCAGCAACTCCTGTGCCTCATCATAATGCTCAAGTTTTTTATGAATATTTGCCAGATTATTGAGTGCCAAATAGTGTTCCGGCTCCATGCGTAGTATTTGCTCATAACACTGTATGGCCTTCTGTGGCTCTCCGGACTCTTGCAACACCGTTCCGAGATTTATTAAAACGCTCGTATTTTCAGGATCGGCCCGATTAACCGATGACAAAATCTCGATACTTTCAGCGAACCTGCCGAGCTGATATTTCACTGTTCCCAGCAAGAACCTTGCGGTAAGATCATCGGGATATTCAGCAAAGATATCCGTCAATTTGGCATGTGCACCCGCAAGATCGCCGTTTTCAATGTCATGTTTCGCTGCAGATATCATTTCAGTCGAATCATGTCGTTCCAACGACTTTGTATGTAATGCGGCATGACGGGCTTCTGATCCTGTAAATTCTGCCGGCAGCTTATTTTCTTGCTCCAACCAGGCTTTGCAGTAGAGTGCCTCCAATTGCCTGGTAAACAGCCCCTGATCACAAAGCACCGATCGCCTTAATGCATCAGGTATTTTTTGCCTGAGTTTTTCCAGTGAAGTTAAATCCGTTGCAAGCCCGACTGCTGTTTTAATATATTCTTCACTTGAATATGTAATAGTTTCATCAATACCGATATTCTTCAGAATGGAATAAGAAACTCGCTGTGCATGCACCTTACCAACCAGTGCTATAACCGGCACACCCATCCATAATGCCTCGCATGTCGTTGTTGTACCGTTGTATGGGAATGTATCAAGTGCTATATCTATATTGTTATAAAAATCGAGGTGGGATCCCTTCTTGTCAGTATGCTTGTAAAGCTCAATACGATCCTCGGTAATATCATTTTTCTTGAACTCGCCAATGATATTCCGTTTTACCGATTCCCAGTGAATTTTTCCGCCTTTTATAATGAGCCGCGAATCCGGAACCTGTTTTAGGATTTTACTCCATGTCCTGATTACTGCAGGCGTCAGCTTTCTCACATGGTTGAACGATCCGAACGTGACTTGTCCCTTTTCCAGTACCGGTGGTTTCGTGTTAAATGGCCTGTCTTCGAAAGCGCCAAAACACAGAAAGGACTCCGGCATCCTGATTAGTTTTTCTGTGTATTGCGTGCCCTCTTCCGTGTCTGCGTAACCGTCCGTTATGCGAAAATCCACCGTATCAAGTCCCGTCGTATTTGGATAACCAAGATAGGTCATCTGCAATGGCGCAGGCCGGTATGCCAATGCCTTAATGGCTGTATCTGTTGTATGACCTGCCAAATCGACGAGAATATGTATGCCGTCGCCATGGATCGTTGCTGCTATTTTTTCATCTGTTAACTTGGAAACATTTATAAAATTGGTTGCGTGATTCTTGATCACGTCAGTAACGGCATCTTCTATTTTTGCCTTTGAATAACAATGGACCTCGAATTTACCGAGATCATGTGATCCGATAATATTACGAATAAACATCCCCACGGAGTGGTCATTAAAATCAGGTGACAGATACCCTATTTTAAGTTTTTTGCCTGACGTTAATTCTTTGTTATGGTTATAATATGGTGTTATATTTCCAGATGTTTCCTTGCCCCAACGCTGATGCAAATTGAATGTATCCTCAGCAGGAATCATTGGATCGCAATTGATTGTCAATAACAAATCTTCAAGTACGCCTATATTGACAGGGCCATATTTGGCATGTTCCAGCATTTTCATTCTTATTGGTTCGGCATCACCCCAACCACATGAATTAATAAAAATAGAGTACGCGTACATAAGCGCATCTCCGGGCTTATCAAGCTTCACGGCATCCAGGGCATGCATATAGGCCTGTGGTGAATTTTCCTTGCTTAGCAAGGCCATAAAATTAACGTATGGAACTGATGATGGATTGAGGTCAATTGCCTTCTTGAAATATTTTATGGCATCTTCTTTTTGATTCAGTCTTTTGCATATAACGCCCAGATTGTTATATGCAAGATCATAGTTGGGATTGAGCACTACCGCTTGCAGGTAAGCTCTCTTCGCCTCCTGATATTTGTCAAGCTTATAATATGCATTTCCTAAATTATAAAAAGCCTGATGATTCCCAGGTTCTTTATCTAAAACCTTTTCAAAATGGGGAATTGCCTCCGCCGGTCTCTCGGTTTCATTTAATGCGATTGCCAGATTGAGCCGTGCAATGAGATTACCTTCATATTTCTTTAATATCTTCTCAAATAAATTAATTGCCTTGGTATAATTTTCTTTCAGAAACTCTACGCAAGCCGATAAAAATAACGCATCCGGATGTGCATTCGTCTTTGTCAGCATCTTGTTGGTAAGCAACTGAGCCGCATCAAGATCACCCGAACTGATATAGTCTCTAACCTTGTTGAGTGATTGTTCAAGATTCACATTGATTACCTTTTGCTAACAAAAAAACACACGTGACACACAACCACGTAACTATTAAATGAGAATATATGCAATACACGCGCCAACACGCCGGTAGGCATTATAGATAAGCTGTTATTTTTACAGAAAATTAAAGAGTGAGAGGTTCTGAATCTGGATATACGATTGCTGGGCGGCCTGCAGCCCCACAAGCTGCTGCTCAAGGCGGGTGACTGCCTCGGCATAATCAAGATCCTCGAGTCGTGACAGGGTCGTCTGGAGTTGAAATGAAAAGGCATCATTGAGGTCTTCCTGGGCGTCCATTGCCTTAAGTCTGGAACCTACCTGGGATCTGATGCGTTCAATATTATTCATGGACCGGTCAATATCGACCAGGGTACGACTAATGGCATTGGCAAGCCCCGCCACTCCATCCGGAGTGCTCGATCCATTCTCCAGGGCAATAGCGAGATTCTGAACCGTCGTAAAGATATCCTGGTTGGCACTTGGGCTAATGGTAAATGCATCACTTGTTTGGGGCGTTTCGGAGATATTTGTTGCTATCCCGTTAAAGGATATTTGCGTACCATCCACATAGGTACCACTGGCCTCAATATTCCCTGCACTATCCTCAACAATATAAAAGGCGGCATCATCAGCATTATAGACAATGTTGGCGCTTGGTGTTGTTGTACCTGTCAGTGCTGAACCAAAATAACCTGTTGCTGTATCCGTATCACCGTCAGAATCGCCTGCCAGATCTTCAGTGATCGTAATCGGGTTTGTCGTCGGTGACGTGTAACCCAGATACAAGGTGCCACCTGCCACATAGGCCTTGACACCCGTGGTAACAGTATCGTCGTTGATCTCGGCAGCCAAGCCATCAAGGGTATTAACGGGCGTACCGCTCTCGCTGACACTATAGACCGCAGTCCCGTTAATGCTTAATGTGTAGGTAAGATCGTCATCCGTGCCGATAGTATCACCGAACGTCAGCGTACCAATCGCTGATGTCGGAACTGGAAATGTTATTGAATAAACATCTCCATCATAGGCTGCCGGGTTTGTAAGAGAACCCGGATCAATCACCCCGGTACCTGAATTTGCCGGATTATCCAGTGTCGAAAAAGTGCCATTACCGTTCCGAATAGCCTGAAATACATCGACACCGGAATCACTGACTGCAATCTGCCTTCCTGGGCCAATCTGCAGGAAACGTTGACCATTATCTCCACTGTACAGATAACTGCCGGAAGCATCTAAAGAAAATGGCTGCGTTGTACCTTGATAACCGGAAAACAGATATTCCCCGTTTGAATCGCGGGTGTTGGATAGTGACAACAGTGCATCAAGGTTTTCACGCACTTCATTGGCCAGAGAAATCCTGTCTGCATTGGTTAGCGTTGTTTTATTGCCCTGAATTGCAAGTTCACGGACCTTGTTTAATATATCATTAGTACTCGCCAGGGTTTCTTCCTGAATATTCTGCCGCGAACGCGCCGCGTTAATATTATCCTGGAACTGCGCAGTGATCTTGAGCGATTGGTTAAGGTTTATTGATGATGCAGACGCAGAAGGATCATCCGAAGGATTAATGATCCGTTTACCGGTTGCAATTTGTTGCTGGGTCTTGATAAGTTTGGCCTGCTGATCAAGAATAGCTTGCAATCCCAGATTTTGAATTTGACTCGTGGAGATTCTCATGATTATCTCCTCACCGCATCAATTAATGTTTGAAACAACGAGTCCGCGGTAGCGATAACCTGCGCCGCCGCCTGATAGGATTGCTGGAAACGGATCAGATCCGCGGCCTCTTCATCAAGATTGACGCCGGATTTTGATTCCCGTGCATCAATCGCCTGATTTAATAGTCCACGCTGTGCCTCCCGATTGATATCGGCTTGATGCGTTTTAGAGCCAACGTCGACAATAAGCTGACTGTATGCGCCCTCAAAGGATGCAGTATTCCCCTTCAATGTAAGCTGGGTTTGAATATTTGCCAGCAGCAAGGCATTCCGGTTATCACTCACACCGCTGTTGTTTGGAGCAACCGTAAAGATATCGCCAAGATTGGGCTGACCGGAAATACTGACCTGCATACCATTAAATGTGATATTCGATCCGGACACATAGGCACCGCTGGTTTCAACATTGCTGCCGCTATCAATGACAATATAACTGTCTGCATCACCACTATACGTAAATGAATTCGTGGGAGCGGCGCCT
>Ga0214472_10003026_pt1 | contig 17889 bp, 10 predicted proteins | sample RVTome_6_FD_207662 | JGI IMG/M metagenome (GOLD analysis project Ga0214472, IMG submission 207662) | Soil microbial communities from uranium-contaminated site in the Upper Colorado River Basin, Wyoming, United States - RVT140D175 | ecosystem: Environmental > Terrestrial > Soil > Contaminated >...
AACCCCGTCGAACTGAAAGGCGCTTTGGTTTGGAACAACCAAGAAGGGTTTTTACAGAGCCGAGCAGGTTTACCTGAAAGTCCCAAAGCTCCCCGACTGACATTGTTGCCTGCTTCAGAGCGAATTGAGAATGTAAATGGTGTTCAATGGTTGTCGGCTGATGGCGGTCACGTAATGGTAAGTGAGCGCATTGCCGATGATCGCGTTTGGGAAAAGTACCGTTGGACCCTTTACGAACGGTCCAGCAAACAGAGGCTCGGCGAAGTTTTAGATCACTTTTCAACGGCAGCCTTTTTCGTAACTGGAAAAACTCTGGTTTACCTGGCGCATCCTTATGAGCGGCTCTCTGGGAAGAAAATGGAAGCAAAGGAGCTGCGGCTCCGGGCCATGGATCTTTCTACGGGTTTCGAAATCTGGCAACGCGAAGTGCGTGATACCAGTTATCGAGGACCCATGCCTCCGTAACGGGCAGGCCTCAACTTTACAGCAAACAGAGCATCGAGATGTGCAGGAGGATTGCGCGTGGGTTTCTTTGAGAACAATTTAAATGCAAAAGTGAACGCACGGCGAGGCTGGAAGAATTGGCTCATGCTGAGCTTTTTATTCCTGATCGCCGCAGGTCTTCAGGTTTCAGCCCAGGTGGGTGGCGAATGGATGCCGGAAGGTGCCGCACCCAACACCCAGGGCCAGGTAGAAAATATCGTCCCGAACGACGAGGTAGTGGGCGCCGTACACGTGGTGGTTACTCATCCAACCAACGCAGACATTGTCTGGGTTGGGGCAGTCAATGGCGGTGTGTGGCGCACCGATAATGCTACGGTGCTGAGTCCCAATTGGGTTCGCCTCACCGATTCCATGGCGTCGAGCGAACGTTCCCTTTCCATCGGGGCATTAGATTTAGACCCAACGGATGGAACCTTTCAAACATTGATTGCTGGGTTGGGATCCTACAGCAGCTTTTTGAGTATCGGGGGAGACCGCAGCGGCCTGTTGCGAACCACCGATGGCGGCGCAACCTGGACCGCATTGGGTACGGTCGCTCTTGCAGGGGCGCGAGTCTCTGGAGTTGCAGCGCGCGGCTCAACCATCGTTGTTTCGGTTCAGTCCAATCTGGATGGTTCGCTTACCGGTGCCGGTGTTTTTCGCAGCACCAACTCAGGCGCGACCTTTACTCAGGTTTCCGTGGGCAATGGCGCGACTACCGGTTTGCCGGCTTGTGAGGCCTTCGATTTAACCGGAGACCCAACTGACAACAGCCGACTGTTCACCAGCACCCGCAGGGCTACCGTTCAGGGCGGGACCAATGGCATTTATCGCAGCGACGACACCGGCGCAACCTGGACGCGCGTTTCCAGTGCCGCCATGGAAACTCAGATGGCAAATAACTCCAGCAATGTGGAAATCGCCGTTGGCAACAATAACAACGTCTACGTGGCCATTGCCAACAACGGACGTTTGGCAGGGCTGCATCGATCAGGTGATGGCGGCGGAACCTGGACTGCGCTGGATTTACCCTCGCCCACGATCCACCCAGGTGGTCAGGCAGGCACGCATATGTCCATCGTTGCAGATCCTAACAACGCCTTCATCGTTTATGTCGGTGGGGACCGGCAGAACACACCTTTCCCGAATGGAATTGGTGCCGTTGACTTTTCTGGAAACCTTTTCCGCATCAATGCTCAAGCGGCACCTGGTTCACAAGCAGCCCACATGACACACTCCAGCGCGCTTGGTGCTGCAGGTGGCGGTACCGCCAGTTCCTCTTCACCACATGCCGACTCACGGGAAATGGCGTTTGATGCCGCAGGCAACCTCATCGAAACCGACGATGGTGGCGTTTATAAACGCACCAATCCTCAAAGCGATACAGGCGATTGGACCTCCATGATTGGAAACCTTCAAACCGCGGAGTATCACAATATTGCCTACGACGCCAATGCCAACGTGGTGATGGGTGGTGCCCAGGATACAGGTTCCAGTGCCCAGGAAACGGCGGGTTCTTTCCAGTGGGTCAGTGTTTCCACCGCTGACGGTGGCGACACCGTTGTTGACGACATCTCCTCACCAGGCTTCTCCACGCGTTATGCGAGCTTCCAAAACCTTGGAGGTTTCCGGCGCAGAGTCTACGACGCCAACAACGTGCTCCAAAGTTCCACTTCAGTGCCATTGAGCGTCATTTCCGGCCCTGGTTTATCGCCTTCCTTTGTAACTCCCCTGGAAATCAACCGGGTCAACGGCAACCGCCTCCTGATCCTGGCAGCCAACGGGACATACGAATCCCTGGATCAAGGCAATACCATCAGCTCCATTTCAACTGCCAACCATGTGTTTGATGCGCTCGGTTCAGATCCCATTTCCTACGGCGCTGACGATAATGCCGACATTATCTACATTGGCAGTACCGATCGCATCTTTGTGCGCACGGGAGCACCTGGATCACCGGTAACCCAATCGGCAACCTATCCAGGCACGGGCACGGGGCGTATTGTGCGCGATACCGTTCTGGATCCGGCGATGGGTAACCATGCCTTTGCTGTGGACCAACAAACCCTCTACCGTACGGAAAATGCCGGAACCTCGTGGACGAATATCACCGGTAATATCGCCAGTTTCGATCCGGGTATTTTGCGTTCGCTGGAATACCTCGACAACGATTCCGACGATGCACTGGTCGTTGGCAGTGACCGCGGGATATTTGTCGCCTTTGCAAGCGATATGTTTTCCGTTTGGCAGCGGTTGGGAACGGGGATTCCCTATGCACCCGTAATGGAACTCGACTACGATCGCGGCGATGACCTGCTGGTTGCCGGGCTCATGGGCCGTGGTTCGTGGACCCTTATGGAACCTTTGGTGTCGGATTGTCCTCTGGATCTTTCCGGCAACGGTATGATTGATCAGGCGGACCTGAACCTGGCAATCGAGGGTTGGAATACCGAGACTCCTGATGTGGACGGCGATGACCAAGTCACCATTCTGGATCTCCTGATAATCCTCAATGCCTTTGGCAATTGCCCCTAACCCAACAGGTCTAGGACCAGAGATTACCAGCGAATAATTCTGGTACCTATCTCTAAACTTCTAATCAAAAAAATGGCACTTGGTTTTTGTTGCTGAGTGCCATTTTTTTTGCTCGCTGGCATCTGCTTCAGACGCTTAATTGTTTTTCTGTCAGCAACAAAATAAAAACTGCTCTAGCTTTTGGTCAGAAGGTTCAAAAAGGAAAGAAAGGGAATTCAGACGATCCTTTTCCCTTCTTTGGGGTGGATAGTGAAGAGTTCTTTAATGAACAAGGGAAAATCTGCGGGACTCTGCGAAATCTGAGGCTTTTTCTTGCTTCAGCATTCTTCTCCTCAGCGAAAAAAACTCAAAATAAATCCAAAGATTAAGGCGAATTCCTCAGATAAAAACCTGGCATTTGGTTTCTATGGCGAGCGAAAGCTTAAATCCATACAAACTCAAAAAGGGTTTTCAATATGCCATTTCCTACTTCGGAATCCAGAATGAAAGAAGTGGTGCTCGGGTAAAAACATAGTTACAAACGAAAGGCTTTCCTCTGGCGGAAGGGGAGAGGTATGATACTTCTCAGCACCAAACGACTGTTCAGATCACTTTTCGATCCTTTCTCAGGCAATTGGAACCCTTGAGTTTAAGGCTTCTCGTTCCCGGGCTTTTCAAAGGTCGAATCTATTTGGAGGCGCGATGAAGTATCCCGTCACACATAATCGCATTGGCGGTTGTGACGCAGCGAGTACCGAACCCTTGTTGGACGTCTACAGCCCTTTGGATGGCTCAAAACTTTCGCAAATTCCGCTTTCCTCAGCTCACGACGTAAACCAGGCGGTCCAAGCCGCTGCCGCTGCATGGGAACCGTGGGCGGCCCAGCCTATCAAAGAGCGTGTCCAGATCTTTTTCCGCTATCGCGCCTTGCTGGAGCGCGACATGGATTCCCTTGCGGATCTGGTGTGCGCAGAGAACGGAAAGACCAAAAGCGAAGCGATTGCTGAAGTGCAGAAATCGATGGAAGTGACAGAATTCGCCTGCGCTTTGCCGCAATTGACAGCAGGCGAAATCATGGAGGTCAGCAAAGGCGTCACCTGTCGGTCCGACTTCCTGCCATTGGGAGTAGTGGCTTGCATTACGCCGTTTAACTTTCCCAACATGGTTCCCAATTGGACCTTGCCGATTGCTCTTGCCCTTGGAAATACGATGGTCATGAAGCCATCTGAATTGGTGCCCCTGAGTGCCAATCGCCTGGCGATGCTGCTGGAGGAGGCGGGGCTGCCTGCGGGTGTGTTCAACGTCGTCCACGGCGGTGCTCCTGTGGTTGAAGCTCTTTGCGACCATCCCGGAATTCGTGCCATCTCGTTCGTGGGGTCCACCCGAGTCGCCAAAATTGTTTACCGTCGCGGTTCTGCACAATTGAAAAGAGTCCTGGCTCTGGGTGGCGCTAAAAACCATTTGATTGTTCTCCCCGACGCCCATCCAGAAATGACCGCCTCCAACGTGGCGGCCTCTATGTCGGGCTGTGCCGGCCAGCGCTGCATGGCGGCTTCGGCAATGGTTGCTGTGGGCCAAACCGAAGCCATTATTGAACGGCTCTGCGCAGAAGCGCGCGCTATCGTTCCCGGCAAGAACCTGGGTGCGGTGATTTCGCTGCAGGCGAAGGAACGCATTGAAGGTTACATCACCGAAGCGGAACGCCAAGGCGCCAAAGTTCTCGTAGATGGGCGAAAAGCGGTGGTTCCAGGCAAGGAAGGTGGCTATTACGTCGGCCCGACGGTTTTAGACCATGTGCGCCCAGAGATGGCCATAGCCCGCGAAGAGGTGTTCGGGCCCGTGCTTTCCATCATGCGTGCATCCACACTGGACGAGGCCATTGCCATCGAGAACGCTTCGGAATACGGCAATGCCGCCGCGGTTTTCACTCAATCCGGCGGACTCGCGCGCGAAGTGGTAGAGCGTGCCAGCGCTGGCATGGTGGGTGTGAACATCGGCGTTCCCGTTCCGCGGGAGCCCTTTTCCTTTGGCGGCTGGAACGAGTCGAAGTTTGGCGTAGGCGACATTACCGGCAAAAGCTCCATCGGCTTCTGGACCCAATTGAAAAAGACCACCACGAAATGGAACCCTGAAGCCCGGACCAATTGGATGAGTTAGCTTGAATAACAGGGGGTGGAATTGATTTGCCATCCCATCGAGGTTGTGATTGAGCCCAGAAATAGTTGAACTTAAGGAAGATGTCCGCCAATCGAGTCTTTACAGCGAAGATCTCGCGCCGGTCCCACCTGCAGAACGAAACTGGAATATGTGGAACCTGGCGGCCATTTGGGTGGGCATGGCGGTTTGCATTCCCACCTACCTGCTGGCCTCCTACATGATCAAAACTGGCATGGGCTGGGTGGAAGCACTGGTGATTATTTTTGTCGCCAACCTAATCGTCACACTGCCCATGATGTTCAATGGCCATGCAGGCGTGAAATACGGCATTCCTTTTCCCGTGCAGGGGCGCGCTTCGTTTGGAATCTATGGTGTTCACTTGCCGGCAGTAGTGCGAGGGTTTGTGGCCTGCGGCTGGTTTGGCATTCAAACCTGGATCGGTGGGCTGGCTTTCTATGCCATCTGGTGTGCCGTAACCGGAGCAGACCATCAGGCGGGGCTTTCACCTGGTAAGTTTGTGGGCTTTGCCCTTTTTTGGTTGTTGAATATTTTCTTCATCTGGAAAGGGACCGAGAGTATTAAATGGCTGGAGAATTTCTCCGCACCCATCCTGATAGGCATGGGTTTGGTCTTGATTGGTTGGGGCGCTTTCAACGCAGGTGGGCTCGGTGTTGTTCTGAAGCAAGCAGACCAGCTTGGCGAGTCCGGTGCTTACCTCACCACAGATGAACAAGGTGTCAGAACCCTGGATTTAAATCCCTTGCGGAATATTGACGGCCGTCCAAAGGCAACCCATTTCCGAACCAGGTTTGCCGATAGTGAAGTTTCCGAATGGCAAGCGTTTTCCCCCGATTTCCCTAAAATCCGGCTGGCGTCGTTGCAAGGATTTAAGGAAGGCCCACCCCAATCTTTGCAGGTGCAGTTTCAAGGTGCCCATGAGGTGGTTTCGAATTGGGTTACGGCTGAACCGAAATCTGCCAGGGGATCCTCGGGCAAATGGGGCATGTACCTCTTCTGGCTCACAGCCATGGTGGGTTTCTGGGCCACCATGTCCATCAGCATTGCCGACATTACCCGCTATGTGAGCACGCAAAAGGAACAGGTTTGGGGCCAACTCATCGGGCTACCTGGAACTATGCTGCTGTATTCCTTCGTTGGCGTATTCGTGACGTGTGCATCGCTGGTTCTCTTTGACGACATATTGGTGGGCGAAGATGCACCTTGGGATCCGGTGACGTTGCTAGCCAAATTTCAATCGCCATGGGTGGTGATCGTGTCTCAGGTGTTCATGATCATTGCGACCCTGAGCACCAATATCGCTGCCAATGTGATTGCCCCAGCCAATGCTTTCGCCAATGCCTTTCCCAAACGCATCAGCTTCCGCATGGGCGGTGTGCTCACTGGTGCCATTGGCATCCTTATTTGCCCTTGGTGGTTGTTGAACGAGATCAGCGGCATTCTGATTTTTGTAAGTGGTTTGCTGGGACCGGTTTTGGGAGTACTGATCTGCGATTATTTCTGGATTCGCCACAAGCGTCTGGCTCTTGCTGAACTCTACAAATCCGATGGTGCATACACCTATTCCGCAGGTTGGAATCCCGCTGCATTGGTCGCCATGGTGGCTGGCATTGCAGTGGCTTTGGTGGGTTTTTGGGTCCCGGCTCTAAACGTTTTGTACACCTTGTCCTGGTTTAGTGGGTTTGCTGTCGCCTTTGCCGTGTATGCCCTGATGATGAACAGGCTCCCCATCTCAGACGAAAAGAGCATTTAAGGAGGCGTTATGTCCTTGTTGGTGAAGAACGGGAGAATTATTACTGCAGTGGATGACTACCACGCGGATATTTTCGTCGAGAACGAGCGCGTGACCACCATTGGACAGCACCTGGATATGCCGGCTGACCGCGTGGTCGACGCGGCGGGTCGTTACGTATTCCCCGGCGGAATCGATCCCCATACCCACTTGGACATGCCTTTTGGCGGTACGGTTTCTGCGGATGATTTCGAGACAGGCACCCGCGCAGCCGCCTTTGGTGGAACTACCACCCTCATCGATTTCGCTATCCAGACCAAAGGTCATTCCACTCTGGAAGCCCTGGACATCTGGCATGCAAAAGCTGCTGGCAAAACCGCCATTGATTATGGTTTCCACATGATTGTCACGGACATGGAAGATGGGCGCTTAAGTGAAATGCGTGCCCTTGCCGACGCCGGCGTGACTTCCTACAAAATGTTCATGGCCTATCCAGGCGTGCTCTATGTGGACGATGGCACCATTTTTCGCGCCATGCGCAAAGCTGGGGAAGATGGGACGGTAGTGTGCATGCATGCCGAAAACGGCATCGTCATCGACGAAATCGTCAAGCAGGCACTCAAAGACAAAAAAACCGAGCCCAAGTGGCACGCCCTGACGCGTCCCACGCGCATGGAGGCGGAAGGCGTTCACCGCGCCATCTCCATTGCCGAAGTGGCAGGTGTCCCTGTGTACATCGTGCACCTTTCCAGCTCCGATGCTTTGGAGCAGGTAACTCAAGCGCGCAACCGCGGGGTGCATGCCTTTGCCGAAACCTGCCCACAGTATTTATTCCTGGACCATTCCTACTATGAACAAGAGGGATTTGAGGGCGCCAAATACGTCATGACGCCTGCCTTGCGCGAAAAGTGGAACCAGGACAAGTTGTGGCGTGGCCTGCAATTCGGTGATCTCCAGTCTATCTCCACGGATCACTGCCCCTTCTGCTTCAAAGACCAGAAGGCCTTGGGCATCACCGATTTCTCCAAAATCCCCAACGGCGCACCCGGGGTGGAGAACCGCATGAGCCTGGTTTACAACGGCGGCGTGCATCAGGGCCGGATCAGCCTGAACAAGTTCGTGGATCTCACCTCCACCGCGGCTGCCAAAATGTTTGGGTTATTTCCCCGCAAGGGCACCATTGCCGTGGGCAGCGATGCCGACCTGGTGATCTTCAACCCCAACCGCCGCGAGACTATTGGCGTCAACAACCCCTGCACCCATCACATGCGTGTGGACTACAACACCTACGAGGGTTTCGAAGTCACCGGCTTCAGTGAAGTGGTGGTGTCGCGTGGCAAAGTGATTGTTGAAGATGGCCAGTACCTCGGTAAAAAAGGCGATGGTCAGTTCCTTAAGCGAGGGTTTTATTCAGGAAGATAAAACTTGGCTACGCCACTGAGAGCCCACATCGGTTGATGGTTTTCAGGTTGTCCAGCAGATCTCATGAAATTCAGGAGGAATCCATGCCCAGAAAGATTAAATCCGGCCTCATTCAAATGAGTTTGCCAATTTCCGAAGGGGAGGGAACGATCGAGGAAATTAAGGCTGCTATGGTGGCCAAGCATCTTCCCCTTATCGAGGATGCCGGTAAGCAAGGGGTTCAGATTCTTTGCCTGCAGGAGATCTTCAATACGCCTTACTTTTGCCCAGACCAGGATTCGGCCTGGTATGCGTCGGCTGAAAGCGTCCCTGGGCCAACAGTTGCGCAAATGCAGGAGTTGGCCAAGAAATACAGCATGGTGATGATCGTTCCCGTCTTCGAACGAGAGCAGGCGGGCATACTTTACAACACCGCCGCTGTCATTGATGCTGATGGCACCTATTTGGGCAAATACCGAAAAAACCACATCCCCCACACCTCCGGTTTCTGGGAAAAGTACTTTTTCCGCCCTGGCAATCTCGGCTATCCCGTTTTTGAAACCCGCTATGCCAAGGTGGGCGTCTACATCTGCTACGACCGGCATTTTCCCGAAGGCGCGCGGGCACTTGGCTTGAACGGCGCGGAAATCGTTTACAACCCGTCAGCCACGGTGGCTGGCTTATCGCAATACCTTTGGAAACTCGAACAGCCTGCGCATGCAGCGGCTAACGGTTATTTTATGGGCTGCATCAACCGTGTTGGCATTGAAAAGCCATGGAATGTGGGGCGCTTTTACGGTAGTTCCTATTTTGTTGATCCCCGCGGCCAGATTTTTTCTCAAGCTTCTGAAGATCGCGATGAGTTGTTGGTTGCCGAATTCGATTTGGACATGATCGACGAAGTGCGGTCTACCTGGCAGTTCTTCCGCGATCGTCGACCCGACAGCTATGCGCCACTTACTGCTCCCTGAAATTCAAATTCCACAGGTCTGAAATACCTGAGTATCCAAGGAGTCACTAATGAATCGTGACGATGTTTTAAAAAAACAGCGGGACTTTCTCTTTCCCGCGGTAAAGACCTATTACGAGAAACCGGTGATTCTCACCCATGGCGACGGGGCACGTGCCACGGATTTAGATGGCAAGTCTTACCTAGATTTTTTTGGAGGCATTCTCACCGTTTCAGTGGGACATGCGCAGGAAGATGTGAACCAGGCAGTAGTTGCTCAGATTGAACGGCTCTCCCATGTAAGCACCCTCTATCCCAGCATTCCCATGGTTACCCTCGCAGAAAAATTGGCAGAGATTACCCCGGGCGATTTGCAAAAGTGCTTTTTCACGGCGTCGGGAACCGAGGCAGATGAAATGGCAGTGATGATGGCCCAGGTATACACCGGTAACCTGGAGCTCGTCGCCCTGCGGCATAGCTATTCAGGCCGTTCCATGCTTGCTCAATCAATGACCGCACAAAGCTCCTGGCGGGCAATTCCATCTCAGGTCGCTGGAATCAAACATGCACTGGCACCTTATTGTTATCGCTGCCCATTAAAGAAAACCTATCCAGAGTGCGGTGTTGCCTGTGCCCAGGATGTAGAAGAGCTGATTCAGACAACCACGACTGGCAGCATTGCAGGCATGATTGCTGAACCTATTTTGGGGATTGGAGGTTTCATTACCCCTCCACCTGAGTATTTCCAAGTGGTCGCCAATATTGTACGCAAATACGGTGGGGTATTTATCGCCGATGAGGTTCAAACAGGGTTTGGCAGAACCGGAAAAATGTGGGGGGTCGATCAATATGGTGTGAAACCAGATATGATGACCATGGCTAAGGGCATCGCTAATGGCTTCCCATTAGGGGCGGTGGTGGCTTTACCCGCGATTGCCGATTCTTTGAAGAAAAACTCGATTGCCACCTTTGGCGGGAACCCCGTCTCAACTTCGGCGGCAAACGCGACCATTGGTGTAATACTGCGCGACAAGCTCGTCGAAAACGCAGATCAACAAGGTACGGTGCTGCGAAACGGTTTGGAAGCGCTCCAAACTAAGTACCCGGCGGTCATTGGCGATGTGCGCGGAATGGGGTTGATGCAGGCGTTGGAACTGGTAGTGGACGAGGCGGCAGGCGACCGCACACCCAATCCCGCGGCAGCCACCCGGTTCATGGAAGAAACCAAAAAGCGCGGTCTGCTGATTGGTCGGGGTGGGCTCTATGCCAACACCTTGCGCATTGCACCGCCATTGAACATTACCAAAGCGGAAGTCATGGAAGCCCTGGGCATTATGGATCAGGCGTTCGCGGCCATGCATTGAAACGTGGCGCCGTGAGACAGAATTACCAGCAAGAGGAGGCGAAATGGCCGGGAAACCCAATTGGCGAGAAAGTCTAAGTCCTGATCGGCTAGAGCTGAAGCTTGACGACAGTAAGCCGCTGTTTTCGCGAGCGGAAGCCCTCACGGAAGCTAACCGCTGTCTTTTTTGCTACGATGCGCCGTGTATTCAAGCCTGTCCCACGAGCATCGATATTCCGGGATTCATTCGCAAAATTGCCACTGAGAACCTCCGCGGCAGCGCCAAGACCATCTTCAAAGCCAACATGCTGGGGGTTTCCTGTGCGCGGGTTTGTCCGGTGGAAGTACTATGTGCAGGGGCTTGTGTTTACAACGATCTGGACCACCAACCCATTGCCATCGGTCGTCTGCAACGCTATGCAACCGAGCACGGGCTTGCGGCGGAAGTGCAGACGGGTCAGAAACTCTTTGAACCCAAACCAGCTATCGGCAGACGGGTGGCTCTGATAGGTGCTGGCCCAGCATCTCTGGCGTGTGCGGCGTATTTGGCGTTGGAGGGCGTGACGCCGGTGGTCTATGAAAAGCACCCTTTACCAGGAGGACTGAATACGACTGGCGTGGCACCCTACAAGCTCCATGGCGAGGCAGCTCTGGCCGAGGTGGAATGGTTGCTGAACCACGGCATTGAGCTTCAAACTGGAGTTGAGTTCGGGAAAGACATCACCCTGGAAGACCTGCGCCAGCAATTTGACGCGGTGTTCCTTGGTATGGGTCTGGGTACTGATAACCGGTTGAATCTCCCCGGTTCGCGCAGTGCGGGCTATTGGGGAGCAACCCAACTGATTGCTAAGTTAAAGGGCGAACCTGGTTTCCAAATCCCATCCACCGTGCGGCATGCCGTGGTGATTGGCGGGGGGAACACTGCCATCGACATTGCCCGGGAATTGGCCATGCTGGGTGTGCCCAAAGTCACCATGGTGTATCGGCGTGCAGAGTCAGACATGTCTGGGTATCGCCACGAGATGAAAGCTGCCAGGATCTTCGGGGTTCGGCTTTTGCCCAATGCCAGCCCTGTTTCGGTTTCTCGTGAAAAGGGTGAAGTATGCGCCTTAAATGTGACGTTCAACGGAAGTGAGGATGCCGTTGTTCTGCCATGCCAGTGGGTGGTGGAAGCCATTGGCCAGGAAAAGCAAGGGCACCAACTCAGCACCTGGCTGAAGATAGATGCGCAGGGCAGGGTAGTGACGGATTCCAAAACCCGCCAAACATCGCTGGCTGGCGTGTATGCCGGTGGCGATTGCATCAATGGTGGCAAGGAAGTAGTCAACGCCGCCGAAGACGGCCGCGAAGCTGCCTTTGCCATGCTGCGATCCTGGGGATTCAGTCCCAGCCTGGCGCCATAACCGAAATTTACCAAATGCCTCAGTGAAGGGCAGTGGAGGAACCATGGCAGATTTAAAGACCCATATGTGCGGCATTGAGAGTCCCAACCCTTTTTGGCTGGCTTCGGCACCACCCACCAACTGCGGTGAACAAATCATGCGCGCTTTTGATGCCGGTTGGGGCGGAGCCGTCTGGAAAACTCTGGGCAAGCCCATCGTCAACGTCTCCTCCCGCTTTGGCGCACTGGACCATCGAGGCACCAAGGTGGTGGGTTTTACCAATATTGAACTCATTACCGACCGCCCCTTAGAAACCAATTTCAAAGAAATTGCGGCCGTTAAAAAACGCTATCCAAAGCATGCGGTCATCGTCTCGTTAATGGTGGAAACCAAACAAGAGTGGCGCGAGATCATTGCCCGCTCGGAAGATGCCGGTGCCGATGGGTTGGAACTCAATTTCGGGTGCCCTCACGGAATGTGCGAACGCGGCATGGGCAGTTCGGTGGGCCAGGAACCTGCCGTGCTGGAAAAAATTACATCCTGGGCCAAAGAATTCGCCAATATTCCGGTGCTGGTGAAGTTGACTCCCAACGTCGGTGATATCCTGCCGCCAGGTCTGGCTGCGGTTGCGGGTGGTGGCGATGGTATTTCATTGATTAACACGGTCAAATCCATTATTGGGGTTGACCTGGACAATCTCACGCTTCTTCCACGCGTGGGGCAGGCCAGTAGCAACGGTGGTTATTGCGGTCCCGCCGTGAAACCCATCGCGCTGCACATGGTTGCCGCGTTGGCACGCGACCGCAGAATCACCATCCCCATTTCCGGGATTGGCGGGATTTCTGATTGGCGCGATGCCGCAGAGTTCATTGCTTTGGGATCTACTTCTGTGCAGGTGTGTACCGCTGTAATGCGCGACGGTTACCGCATTGTGGAAGACATGATCGATGGCCTTTCGGGATATCTCGACCGCCAGGGACTAAGCTCAGTCAAGGAGTTGGTGGGGCGCGCTGTTCCTGGCTTTTTGGATTGGGGCGAATTGGACCTCAACTACAAGGTAGTGGCAAAGATTGATGCTGAGAAATGCATTGGTTGCAACCTGTGCTACATCGCCTGCCTGGACGGCGCTCACCAATGCATTCACACCGCCAAAGGCACCTGTAACGCTTACCACGGCGAGGCTGATCACGGCAAAAACCCCCGGCTGGAAGTGATGCCTCCGGTTCAACACCGGCAAAAAGCGGGTGTGCCAGGCCATGTGCCGAATGTGGACGAGGCCGAGTGCATTGGCTGCAACCTCTGCCAATTGGTGTGCCCGGTGCCCGACTGCATCACCATGGAAGAAGTGACCAACCCGGCAGGCAAAGAAAGCTGGAACGACCGCGTGGCAGCAGGGAAGGTGTAACTCCCGCTTCGCAGTGGACCAGAGCGCCGAACCTCTCGATCCTCGGGACCAAGCTCATGCATGGCGAAGGAATGGAGCGCCGAACGCCGATTCGGCTCATGCATGGCAAGGCCGTGTCAAGAACACAGCAGGAAAGATCGCCATGGGTGAAAAGTCATGCATTCCCATCGTGAGAATTTGATGCGACACGGAGGCTGGGAGAGTTGCGTGCCTGCGAGGTTCCCAAAATAAACTTATGGCCATATCAAGCTTGAGCAAGTACAGTATTCCCGGTTATTAGATATCACCTTTTCCTCAACCTCTCTTCGGGGAATCTTTGCCAAGCATTCCGTATTTTTTAAGCTTGCGGTAAAGAGTAGCTGCGCCTATGCCGAGTTGTTGGGCGGTCAGGGTCTGGTTGCCGCCATTGAGTGCCAGGACTGCTAAAATGTAGTCTTTTTCTACCTGGTGCATGGGTTGAACGGCATTGGGGTGTACAACGGGGCTGGGGAACGCTTGCCGAATTTCTTCGTCCAGGTCTTCCAAACTCAGGCGACTGCCTTCGGCGAGGGCAACGCCCCGTTCCATGGCATTCTCTAACTCACGGACATTGCCTGGCCAGGCGTAGCGCAGGAGTTGATCGGCGGCGGCGGGGGTGAGTCCGGTGATGGGGTGCTGGATGCGAAGAGCTGCCTCGGTAAGGAATTTTCGCGCCAAAGGCAAAATATCTTCGCGCCGTTCCCGCAAGGGTGAAACCACCAATTCCACCACCCGAATCCGGTAGTAAAGATCCTGGCGAAAGCTGCCCTCGCTGACACGGCGTGCCAAATCAGCATTGGTGGCGGCAAGGATTCTCAGATTAATCGGACGGCTCTTGTTCTCGCCGACGCGGCGCACTTCCCGTGCCTGCAGCACCCGCAGAAGTTTCACCTGCATGCTGGCAGAAATTTCCCCAACTTCATCCAGGAAAAGCGTTCCGTTTTGGGCGGCTTCAAAAAGACCCGGTCGATCCGAAACCGCGCCGGTAAAAGCACCGCGTTTGTGCCCGAAAAGCTCGCTTTCCAGCAAAGACTCCGTTAGTGCACCGCAGTTGATGGCGATAAAGGGGCCCAGTGCGCGGGTGGATTCCTGATGGATCATGCGGGCAATGCGTTCTTTGCCCACCCCACTTTCGCCAGTTATCAAAACAGTGGCGTCCACTTTGGCGACCCGACGCGCAAGATCCAGCGTTTTGCGCATTTTTGGGCTGCGCGCCACGATTCCAGAAGGGTCTTCCTGAGTACGAACAACATCCACCCATACTTTGCGATGCAATAAGAGTTTCTCTTCCGCCAACTTTAGTGTTTCAATCACCTGGCTCAGCGAAATATCAAGGCACGATTTCAATCCGCGGGATTTAAAGAACACCAGATCTTCCGGTCGCTCGTCACCCCAATCCTCTTGGGTGCGGCCCAGAAAATGACACCCCGCATGGCCCTGTCCCAAACACCGGTATTCCAAAACAAAAACCTCACGCCCTTCGGTGAAACTCACGTAGCCACTTAACAGGCCACCGATGGTCCAACACACCGCATGGTCCGCCTGGCCCAAATGGAGGAGGTGCTGTTCTGCCTCGAATGAATCAATCAACATAGCGCCTTTGGGCGAGATGGGATCTTCCGAGCCTTCCTGCACGTGGAACAGCCCTTCCAGCATAAACATTTTCGAGCCTGCTTCGCGCCATGCTGCGCGGTCTCTCCATCGAAATGCCGTCTTCATTGCCTCGGCCATACGCCAACCGTGGGCAAACCCAAATTGGGTCAGCACCGTTCGCGCCGCAGTAACGCCAAAATTCTCAATCAAATACTTGCGAAGCAGGCCTATCGCCGTTGCATCGAACAGCAAAGCCCTGTGTTCGGCGAAGCGAATGAACCCATGGGCAGGATCCACTTCCAAAAGCTCCTTAAGGTTTAACCCATTCGCTTTCATGAAATCACTCCTTCATAATGAAGTCACTATACTTCATTATGATTGCCTGAGAGGCTCTAGAAATGGGGGTATATTTGTAAGTGTCTTTAAAATATAGAGATAGATGTTAGCTTGAAAATTGCAGTTACGCCAATGTAGCGCAGAGTTGTCCCTTCTGCTACAGCGCTGAACACCTGTCGCAGGCCGGCCGCTGGATGCATGCCGACACGTGCGCGCCTCATTTTTTGTTCGAAAGTTGGTCCTCATGAAAAAAGGTGTTACCTTCAAAGGTATGAGAAATCTATCCAATAATTCTGGTAAAGCTGAGCGTAGGATCCAAATATCCAAACAGAATGCGACGCGAGGTAAGGAGGGAAGTAAAACTGGCGTGTATCCCTCTGCCATTGGCAAGAACAAGACGGGTTCTCCCAAACTCCAGGAAAAATCAGGTTACCGCCATCCCCAAAAAAAGCACGGGGTCACCGCCATTGTGTATTGCGAGGGTCAGTTTGGCGAAATGGATGGGAAAACGGCCAATGGTCTGATTCGCCAATCGGAAAAATATACCATTCTCGCCATTATTGACAGTGAGAAAGAAGGTTTGGACTCTGGTGCAGTGCTAGGGCAGGGTGTGAATGGGATTCCCATTTGCCGCGATTTGACATCGGCCATTGCCTTTACAGGAGAGGTACCTGATTTCTTTATTTTTGGGAAAGCTCCTGCAAGTGGCATGTTGTCGTTGGAAGAACGGGCCCAGGTTTTAAAAGCAATGGCGCTGGGAATGGATATTGTCAGCGGTCTGCACCAATTTCTCAATGACGATTCGGAACTTGTTACCGCCAGTCATACCTCGCATGTTGAGTTGATTGATGTGCGAATGCCACCAACGAAAAAACCTTTGCAGACCTTCCGCGATCTTATCGATACGGCTTCGTGTCCCCGGTTGGCTGTATTGGGCACCGATTGCGCCATTGGTAAGCGCACCACGGCAACGATTTTGGTGAAGACACTCAAAGAGATGGGCCTTAAAGCAGTATTGATCAGCACGGGCCAAACGGGGCTCATTCAGGGGGCGCGCTACGGCGTGGCGTTAGATGCCATTCCATCGCAGTTTTGTCCCGGTGAATTGGAAGCGGTAATTCTGAAGGCGTTTGAAAAGGAAGATCCCGATATTCTGGTGATCGAGGGCCAAGGGGCGGTGAGTCATCCTGCCTTTTCTACTTCGTGTTCCATCCTCCGCGGCAGCCGTCCCCATGCGGTGGTGTTGCAGCATGCCCCGGGTCGTTTGAATCGCTGCGACTTCCTGCACCTTCCCATGCCAACGGTCGCCAGCGAAATCCACATGATTGAGACGTTTTCTAAAACAAGAGTCATTGGTCTCGCCATCAATCACGAAAACATGACGGAAGATGAAGTGGAAGAAGCCGTTCTCAATTATCAGGTTGAATTGGGAATTCCCGCTGCTGACCCATTGCGACAACCTGAAAAACTCGCTGAATTGGTCCTGGCCTATTTCCCGATCCTGGAGAAAGCATTATCGGTCTGTCCATAAACTCTGCGCCACGCCTGATCATTGATCGCGACAAGATTTTCCACAATAGCCGCGTCTTGGTAGACCGGCTATCGCGCGTGGGCATTGCGGTCACGGGTGTCACCAAGGCGGTGTTAGGAGAACCCCAGATTGCAGAAATCATGATGAGGGCTGGCGTCACAGGTCTGGGGGATGCGCGGGTGGAGAATGTTGAGCGGATGCGGGCTGCGGGCCTAACCGGGCCGATAACCTTGTTGCGTGCGCCCATGCTCAGCCAAGTAAAACGCGTGGTTGCTTGTGCCGATGCCAGCTTGAACAGCGAAATTGCTGTAATCAAAGCCCTTTCAGCCGCGGCCCAGAGCAAGGATTGCATACACGGCATCGTCCTGATGCTGGAAACAGGCGATTTGCGTGAGGGAGTGATGCCGCAGCACCTACTATCCCTTGTGGAAGAAATGCTCCAATTACCGCATTTACAACTACACGGCCTTGGGACAAACCTCGCCTGTCGCAGTGGTGTGGTACCCGATGATGCCAACATGGGCGAGCTCTCCGGCTGGGTTGCAAAGATTGAAGCAGCATTTGGGCTGCGACTGGCGCGGGTGAGTGGAGGCAATTCGGCAAACTTAGATTGGGCCTTCCACACCAAGGCGCTTGGCCGGGTGAATGAATTGCGCTTGGGCGAGTCTATTTTGCTGGGGTGTGATCCCCTGAACCGAGCGCCCATCCAGGGATTGTTTACCGATGCCTTCACGCTGGTGGCGGAGGTTATTGAATCCATGCAGAAACCCTCCATGCCATGGGGAACATTGGGGCAATCTGCCTTTCCTCATGCCTTGCCCGCCAAAGGCCAGGGTACGCGGACCCAATCCATTCTTGCGCTTGGTCATCAGGATACCGACCCTTGGGGACTCACTGCGCCGCTGGGTCTGGAAATCCTGGGTGCCAGTAGCGACCATTTAGTTGTGGACTCCCAACGCTTCCCATGTACGCTGGGCCAAAAGGTCACCTTTCAATTGAATTACAGCGCCCTCGTTCGTGCCATGACC
>Ga0214472_10003027_pt1 | contig 17888 bp, 16 predicted proteins | sample RVTome_6_FD_207662 | JGI IMG/M metagenome (GOLD analysis project Ga0214472, IMG submission 207662) | Soil microbial communities from uranium-contaminated site in the Upper Colorado River Basin, Wyoming, United States - RVT140D175 | ecosystem: Environmental > Terrestrial > Soil > Contaminated >...
ACCGTACACTTCGCCGATACGACGCGGGGTGGAGCAGTCTGGTAGCTCGTCGGGCTCATAACCCGAAGGTCGCGGGTTCAAATCCCGCCCCCGCTACGGAGAACCCCCAGGTCACACGGCCTGGGGGTTGCTCGTTGGGTGGGCGCCTCGGGGCCGTGTCAAACCTGTGTCTAACCAGGCGGCACGCGGTCAGGGTGAGGCTCTACCGCTCCTCTGCATCTCAGGCCTCCGCTTCGAGATCGGCGCGGGATTCGTGCGCCATCTCCGCGCGGATCGATCTCTCCTCGTTGACTCCTGTTGCACAGCCGTCCAGGAAATCATCGAGTTCAATCGCCGTTTCGGCGAGTCTCTCCAGCGAGAGTCGCGTAACGTGTGAAGGGATGGTGTCCGGGTACCGAAACGAAAGACCCCTGGGGTCGATCGCGTCCAGTGCCGCAATCAGCGCCTCTGCACGATCAAGGATTCCCTCCGTCCTGAGCACAATGCCGAGTTCCTCCAGTATCTCGCGAGGGAGGTGTCCGAATAGATCGCCGGTCGAGCGGTTGGAGCCCGGCCAACGCGCTTCGATGAGCGGGCGCACCCGCTGCCACAACGCCAGCAGCTCATGGGTCTTCTCCGCTGGCCGGTGAGCCAAGAGCTCGTACAGCTCCTTGAGCCTGAGCTCGACCAAGTGCCTGCACTGAAAGCCCAACGGGAAGATGAGCGTGTCCGCGGCGTAGGCGTCCCTGCCGCTGCTCTGAAACCCCTGGACGATCATGTCGATTACGGCACGACCGCCAATGACGGCATGGTAGGTAGCCGCACCCCAAGGCCTCTCGAGATTGGCGTCAGCATGATCCCCGCTGCTGAGGCCCCCGAAGTTCACCGCTTGGCCGGAGTTCACCTTTGCGCCATTGCCATCAACCATTTCGATCACCTGTCCCTCCGGCCCAATGCCGGGCACGTCGTTCTTACCGGTCCCATAGGTGAGACTGGTCACAGTCTCCCATCTTGCGAGCTAGCGGGCGGGTCCAACCCATCGCCGCTCTGGACGAGGCGTGAGACCGCGACAGCAGCTTCGGCCTGCATACCGGGTATCACGTGGGCGTACTGTTTCATCGTGAACGCTGGCGTCTCGTGACCTAGCCGCTCGCTGATCACCTTCACCGGCACGCCGGCTCTGAGCGCGATCGTGGCGTGGGTATGCCGCAGGTCGTGGAGTCTGATCGACGGCAGGTCGGATCGCTCGACAGGCCGCTCGAAGGTCTGCGAGACCGAGTGAGGGTGAATCGGGGTCCCGTCCTCCTTGCCGAAGACGAGGTTCCGGTCCTGGTAGTCGGTGCCCCGCTCCTCACGCTCCGCCTCTTGTCGCGTCCGGTGGGCCCGAAGGCGATCCACGGTACCCGGGTCGAGTCGATGACCCGCGTCTGATGGGTTTTCGGCGTCGACACGATGACCTCATAGGTGACCGCCACCAGGGCCTGGCGCAGCGGGCGTGAGCAAGAAGGTCAAAGATTGGCTCTGCCGTCCTCCATGGGTGCCATCATTCCATGGGGGTCAGTCGACGCGCCAGCCGCGCTGGGTAGCAGGGGAGTCCACGACCCCCGGGGCTAGGGCCTCTCTTAACGTAATCAGTGAACGCGATCTCGGAGCCCGAGCAGTGGAATTTGGTCGCAGAGGCGAGTTTGATACGCCTTATTGGTCCATTTCGTCCGACTTTGACACATCTGCGACCTCAACGCGGAGGCTAGTCCTCTCAAACACCCCGCGCCGGACATCGGCGACCGCGTACCTCTTTGAGGTCACAGCCCGGCGAGCGCCGCTCCACCCATCCGAACCAAATACTGAGATCTGGAGATACGAACCGGAAAACTCCTGAAGCAGGTCTTCCACGGTCACAACCCCCTGCGTAACGCGATCTCGGACGCGCTCGAACGCATCGTGAACCTTTAGGTAGTCGAGCCGTCCTCGCAGGGAAAGATGTAACAGTCGTCTATTGCCACTCTGGCCCCTTTTGCTCGGATAGAGGCAGGCAACCTTTAGCGCTTCATGACCGAAGCCGGACAGTGCCAACCCGAGTGTTGATGTCCGCCCAGGCAAGGCGTTCGGGAACACCAACCGAGCGAGAATAGTGACGTCGACGACGGGCCTACGGCCCACATTGGCGATCTTGACCCGATACTCCCACTCCGAACCATCCACCCTCGAGCGCGTCTTGGACTTCCCTATGTGATCAGAGAACTCCACCCGCGGTATAAAGACCTTGAACACCAGGGCCCAGGCCATGAGGCTCGCCACGATTCCGCCGAGGAGTCCGGAAAGAAGCTGATGCCACAACACGGGGTTGGAGCTACCCAGCACACCCGGTACGACCCAGACCTCAGACACCGCATCAATCTACCGCAGCGCAGTCGCCGGCTGATGGTTTCGTCGAGGAGGTCGCCTGACGGAGGTGGCCATGGCGGGACCGATTGAGTCAGTAGCGTCGGCCAACAACTCACCCCTACTAGACAGCGCGATCCCCTTGCTCACGGAGTTATCCACAGGCTATCCTTTGAATCGCATGGCTGTACTTACAGCCCTGTTATGGCTCTGGGACCTGACGCTGTATGTGCTCTGGGACTACCCGCTGTTACACCCGCGCGGGGTAACACCTGCCACCGCTCGGCGGCACCCGCCCTCGCAGCCAACAACGACTATGAATAGCAAGCAGTTCTTCAAGGAAGTCCAAGGAGCCGCGGTGATCAAGCACGGTGTGCTCCGCCGCTATCTGCGCGTCTTCGTCTCAAAGGTTGGAAGCACCGCACGCGGGGGGAAGGTGTACTACCTCGATGGGTTTGCAGGCCCGGGCCGATACACGGATGGCACCCCGGGTTCCCCAGCTCTGGCTATCCAGACGGCTGATGCCTTGGCTGAAATCCGAGACCTCCAAGGCATCTGCGTTGAAGCCGACGCCGAGACCTTCGGTGAACTCAGTGACCTGCTATCTGACCATCCGAACTGGACGGCTGTGAACGAACCTCTCGAGGCCTGCCTGCCGCGACTACTCGACACCATCGGAGACGACTCCCCACTGTTCGTCTTCCTTGACCCCTTTGGGCTCCAGGCCCCGTTCGACCTAGTCGCCGACGTCCTGAGGAGAGTCCAGCGCGGAACTGGGCCAACGGAACTCTTACTCAACTTCTCACTTCCAGGGTTTCGACGGAACGCCGGCCACCTGACCTCGGACAAGGAGTACCCCGCACGATCGACATTTGTAGCCAGGGTCGACGAGCGGCTGGGCGGAACGTGGTGGCAGGACATCTGGCGCACCGAGGCCTCGGACAGGGAGCGGCAGGTGGCCGAGGAGTATCTTCGCCGTCTCCGCTTGGCCGGAGGAGTCGGTTGGGGATGGTTCATGACACCGGTGTCGGACCGGTGGGAAGGGCCACCTTCGTACCTCCTCATGTTCCTATCACGCCACAGGGACGGACTTTGGGCCTTCAACGAGAGCCTGTCCCTGGCGAGAGAGGACTTCATGCGGTTCCAAGGAAGGGGTGCCAGTGACGCACAAGGCCAGCTCTTTACAGAAGCGGACGAGTGGGTGGATGAGATAACACGCAACATCGAGCATTTGCTGGACAACGCGACAAGTCTCACACCGCAAGATAACCTCGGTGGTGTGCTCGGAGGAGCCCTCGGGATGGCTCGTGAGAAGCACATACGCGCCGCCATCAAGAGGCTGTACGAAGCCGGCCGGGTCGAGCCTGGCCCAAGGGGACAAGACATTCCCACCCTACGTCTCCGACGACCTTAACCAGAGCGCTCAACAGAGCCGCAGCAACTAGAGTCCGTTCGCCTCGTCGGACGAGACTGGCGCTCTGTAACCCGCATCACGTCGGCAGCCCTTCAGGATTCGTCGTAGTCTGTCGGTACGGTCCCGGCGATGGGACAAGCAACCGCCCCGGAGCTTCGTATGGCTGACCGCAGCGCGATCGAGTGGACCGAGGCCACCTGGAATCCCACAACTGGTTGCGACCGGGTGTCACCCGGATGTGACAACTGCTATGCCCTGACCCTTGCAAAGCGCCTCAAGGCGATGGGATTGGAGAAGTACCAGGCCGACGGGGACCCCCGGACGTCCGGCCCAGGATTCCAACTGACCCTGCATCCCGACGTGCTCGACCTTCCACGGTCGTGGCGCCAGCCACGTACCGTGTTCGTGGACTCGATGAGCGACGTGTTCCATCCGGATGTCCCTCTCGAGTTCATCGAGAAGGTGTTCGAGGTGATGCTCGACACCCCGCAACACACCTACCAGGTGCTCACCAAACGATCACAGCGTCTGCGCAGGCTTGCCGCCGAGCTGCCCTGGCCCCCGAACGTGTGGATCGGTGTGAGCGTTGAGAACGACTCGTACGCGTTTCGCATCGACCATCTCCGAGACGTCCCGGCAGCTGTGCGGTTCCTCAGCCTCGAGCCGCTCCTCGGGCCACTACCCAGCCTCAACCTAGACGGTATCCACTGGGTGATCGTCGGTGGGGAGAGCGGACCAAGTGCTCGACCTATGAGTCCGGAGTGGGTGGAGGACATCCGTGACCAGTGTGCGACTGCCAATGTCCCGTTTTTTTTCAAGCAGTGGGGTGGCAGAACGCCCAAGGCACGTGGGCGCGACCTCGACGGCCGAACGTGGGACGAGATGCCGAAGATGGCTGCCGCCACATAACGGTGCGCGCCAAGGCCTGGCAAGGAGAGACAGGGCCACCTACCGAATCGAATTGGCCGGTAGGCCTCTGCAAGGAATTCATGGCCCACTAATGACTTACGACACGGGAGGAAGCCGAATTCCCGAACTCCCTTCGGGACCCCCTGACGACGGCTTGCCGGCCCGGGAAGCGAAAGCGTGGGCGCGCGACAAACTGATGGTTCTTCACACTTACCTTTGGCACTTCTCGATGGCCTGCAACGGTGCGAAACGGGGATACGAGCCCCATCCGTGGTGCTACGTCGATGTCATGGCAGGTCCGGGAGTCAACAGGTTCCCAGACGGATCGACTTGCGCGGGATCACCGCTCATAGCCCAAGCTGTCAACGAGCCACCTCTCTTCCCTGCGGCGCGTACGCTCGTCTTCGCCGAGTCCGACAGTCGACTCTCGGAGGCCCTGAACGCCCGGGTCGCCGGTGATAGCCGCATCCGACTGTGCACGGTCGATGTAAATGCGTCCGTGGCTTCGGTTCTTGAGCACGTGCCAAAGCGGGCTCCCTGCATTGCGTTCTTCGACCCGGAGGGGTTCGACGTGCGATGGGAAACCCTTGAAGCCTTCGCCCGCCACAAGAGAGCAAGCCACAAGATCGAGCTCCTGGTCATGCTGCCACTCTATGTGGGCATGCTCAGAACCCTCTTTCTCGGGAGCGAACCTCCGGGGTGGGTACCTGACGCCTGGGATGCTGTGTTCGGACCAGTCGATTGGCGCGAGACGTACAACAGGCGACGCGCTGGCGCACTTGACGCCACCTCGGCCGCTCGAGAGCTTGTCGAGAGCTATCGAAGCGCCTTTCGAGAGAGCCTTGGATACAACACCGCACACAAGCGTCTTGTCCCGGCAACAGGCAGGCCAAGGTATTGGCTCGTATTCGCAACAGACCATCAGGCGGGAGACCGAATCATGGACGCAGTCATGAACCAGGTGTTCGTCCACCCAGGCGACCAGTTGACACTCTTCCCTCCAGACCCAGCGAGATTCAGGGACTAAGAGAAGCGTCCGGCTCAACCCAGTAATGGCAAGCCTGGCTCGGCGACTGATCTCGTCGGTAACTCACGGGGCCGACCCTCAGGCAGTGTGCCTCATCGACAGTCGATGCAGACGTCGGTGTCATCGGCGTAAACGGTCGCTCTCTTGGTGAGTCCGCACTGCTTGCACGTCTTCATCTCTGGTCCCTGAGGCTCCGACGCGCCGCATCCACACCTTCCGCAGGAACGACACCACGTGTCGCCGCAGATATCGTGGCTCCGGTACCCCCAGGTGTGGGCCCCGCAATGTCGGCAGCTTCCCTGCAGCGCCATCGGGCGCGCTCTTCGAAAACCACCCTCCAGAGCTGATATTCCGGGAGCATCCCAATAGCGCCTCTCCGCAAAAACAGCATGGATCTCCCTGGAGGACGCGACCGCGTCAATCCAGAATTCCCGACGCGCTCCTGATGGCCATACGACAGGGCCTTGGCCGCGGAACGCCCCCCTCTCCTCCGCTCGCCAGATCGGGTGATGATCGCTGATCGGGGTGCCTCGACGCCACGGGTACCTGGTGGATGGGGACCGACCGGCGAAGCGCACGGTCTTAGAGGCGATTTCGATGAAGGCAACGTACCCGAAGCCAGGAAGTCGCTCAGCGAGTCGCACGGCACAAGCTTCGAGCGACCCGTCGGATGCCTTATGGAGCTGTTGAACGTGCTCAGCGAGGGGCCGGCTCCCATCAAGCAATGAAGAGATCGCTGACTCCGGTATCAGGAGCGACCCGGCAAGGGCATCACACACTTGCTCCTCGGCGTCCCTACCCCCATCGTCGCCACAGTCGGCGAGAGCATTGAGTGCATCGTAGTTGTGGCGCACCAAGTGGTGTCCGAACTCATGCAAGAGGGTGAACCGCTCTCGCCGACTCCCAGGCGTGGGCCGATACCCGATCGCGGCAGGTGGCCCCCGGTAGTAGATACCGTCGCAAGAGCAGTCGGTGCTGTCGAGATCGACATCGAGTGCTCCGACGCGTATGCCCTCGCCGATGATGGCCTCGATGGGCGAAGAGCCAAGTCGGTCCCGCAGCGTTGGCGCTAGCGCAGCTGCCAGGTCTCTTGCGATTCGCTTAGGGCTGGTCATGGTCGGCGATGACTCCCGTGTAGAAGTCAAGAAGGCTTTTCCACCCGTCAGATGACAGCTCACCTTTCGCCCTCTTGGGTGCGTGGGCGAGAAAGTCGATGGCCTCGCGTCTGAGGGCTTCGTCCACGTTCCGGCTTGTTCGATCCGCGAGCCGCTTTAGCCGAGCCTCAAACGCCTCGCTGTTGACGAAGCGCTGCAGCGAGATCGATAAGGGCATCTCGACGCTCGTACCCGCTTGACCGCCGAGTAGATCGGACACTTCGCACTCAAGGGCACCTGCGATGGCTGTGAGCTTCTCAAGGGTCGGGTTCGCGTCCTCGTCACGTTCAAGGTCCGATAGGTATGGGATCGACAAGCCGGTATGCGTCGAGAGTTCCTTGAGCGTCCACCGGCGACGTTGGCGCCGTGCTCTGATCCGCTCACCGAGCGTGCTTGTCATCGTTACTACCTCTTCTCTGCTGTGGGGAGAACTGGAGCATTCAGTTTACCCTTACCCGCCGGGGCTGTGGTATTCTGCTGTGAGCGGAAGTCGCGGAGCGAGTTCGCTACCGGTTTCCGCCCGGCCCAGCCGGGGGTTCCCACGGGTACCAGACAAGCGAAAGAAGGTTGTGATGGCAGAAAACACAGACAAGGGACAGCCACCAGTGGCGTTCACGATCGACGGGGTCGAGTACACCGCGCATGATCGCCGACAGGCAGCGAGCGAGCTGCTGTTGCTCGGGGGTTTGGATCCAACAGATCATGATCTGGCCCGAGTGCTCGGTCAGGGGCAGGTCGAGCAGGCATACTCGGACGACGAGGAGATCCAGATCACGCCGGGAGCGCGGTTCGTCTCGATCTTCACCGGACCGACCCCGGTCGTCTGAGATGAGCGGTCTCGCGCGGTTCGTGGCAGGACTGCACGAGCTCGGCTTCCAAGCGGAGGACCGAGGCGGGTTTGCCGTAGTGACCCTCGACGTCGGGCCTGTGACAGCCCCCGGTCCGCACCAGGTCGCCACCGACCCGCCAAAGGATTTTCCGGGTGTGCCCCCGCACTGGCTCCACTTGCACAAGGGGCTCGTGCTTTCCGAGGATCCGGGCAAGCCCTCCGAACTGGGTGACGAGTGGTGGAAATGGAGCCGCGCTCACCCAAAGTGGAAGGGCGGCGACCATGCGGTCCGCCTTTGGGTTGCCCATGCTCGATCGCTTCTTCTCGTGGCAGAGGTCGCCTGATGCGCCTGTCGGCCGCGATGACCGGCGAAGCGGAGTCGAGGTTTGTGGCCCATCTCCTACGGCCGGACGGCCAAGAGGATTTGTGCTTCGCGATCTGGATGCCATCGACTGGCCGTGACCGATTGACGGCAATTCTCAAACGACCCGTGCTCCCTGGACCCTGTGATCGCCAGGTCCACGGTAACGCCTCCTTCGAGGCGACCTATGCCCTGCGTGCCGTGCGTGAGGCCGCAGCGGCGGGCGGTGGTTTGGCATTCATTCATAGCCACCCGGATGGCGGCGGATGGCAGTCGCTCAACGACACCGACCGGGTAGCGGAAGCGCGCATCGCCAACCTGGCCCGTGAGGTCACGGAGCTGCCCCTCGTTGGCCTCACGCTCGCTGGAGATCGGAGTTGGTCGGGCCGGTTCTGGAGTGGTGCCGGGCGGCTGGCTTCGCCGGCGCCCGTCGAATCCGTCCGCGTAATCGGGGATGTGTTGTCGGTCACGTTCAACGAACGGCTGATCCCATCGCCCGAGGTGCAGCTGAAGCAGGATCGGACCGTCCACACCTGGGGAGTGAAGGCGCAGGCCAGCATGGCTCGCCTTCGTGTAGCTGTTGCTGGTACGGGGAGCGTGGGAATGGTGGTTGCCGATGTGCTTGCGCGCACTGGTGTCGAGCGCGTTGGGATCTTCGACTTCGACACCGTCGAGGTGGTGAACCTCGATCGGCTACGCGGAGCGAGTCCCTTGGATGCGGCTCTCAAGAGACCCAAGGTCCACGTGGCGCGGCGACTTCTCGCAGAAGGATCCACGGCAGGATTCCATGACCATGAGATCCGCGAGCTGAGCATTTGTGAGCCCGAAGGCGTTAGTCGGCTCCTCGATTACGACATGATCTTCTCATGCGTCGATCGGCCTTGGCCTCGACACGTTCTGAACACGGTGGCTTACGCCGACCTGATCCCCGTGATCGACGGAGGTCTCAGCGCCTTTCGGAACGCGGATGACACGCTCCGAAACGCCTATTGGCGTTCGTCAATCGCGAGACCGGGTCGACCCTGTCTGGCATGCCTACGGCAATACGACCCGGCCATGGTGCAGATCGAGCGCGATGGGAGCCTCGACGATCCCTCCTACATCGCCAACCTTCCGCCTGGCTCGCCCCTTCGCCGCCGAGAAAACGTCGCGGCACTCTCCGCATCAGTCTCCGCCGCGATGTTGGAGCAGTTCGTGTCGTACGTGGCTCGCCCGTCGGGGTTCGGGGACCCTGGGCCTCTTCGCTTCAGCCTCAGGGACCACACCGTCGAGCGAGAGCCAACCGTTTGCGACTCCGGCTGCCTCCATCAAGCAAGCGTGGGCTCCGGTGACGCTCGTCTTGATCCGAGCTCGCGCCACCTTGCCGCGGAACGGGCGCGTCACGACCGCGCTACGGTCCCGATCGACATTCGAGCCAGGCGATGGCTGGACGACAGACTGTGGAGCATCCGACACCAGCTCGCGATAGGCCGCCGGTCCGATTGAGGGTCTCCTCACTTTCAGATGCTGCTGTAGATCAAGGGGCCGTGTTCAGCGCGACGAGCTCGGCCACGGCGACCGCGGCCTCCGCCTGCATTCCCGGGATCACGTGGGCGTACTGTTTCATCGTAAAAGCCGGGGTCTCGTGGCCGAGGCGCTCGCTGATCACCTTCACCGGCACGCCGGCTTTGAGGGCGATCGTCGCGTGAGTGTGTCGGAGGTCGTGGAGTCGAATCGGCGGTTGACCAGATCTCGCCATCAGGCGCTCGAAGGCCTGGGAGAACGTGTGGGGGTGGATAGGTGTCCCGTTCTCCTTGCAGAAGACGAGATCTCGATTTTGGTAGTCGGATCCCCACTCTTCACGCTCCTGCTCTTGCCGATGACTATGGGCGCGAAGCTGATCGACGGTGTCGGAGTCGAGGTCGATCGTCCGTGCTTGGTGGGTCTTCGGTGTGGAGATGATCACTTCGTAGGCGACCGAGACGAGAGCTTGACGGACGGAGATTCGGGCCGCATCGAGGCCGATGTCCCTCCAACGCAGTCCGAGGACCTCACCCCGCCTCATGCCGGTCATCGCGGCAACGCGCCACGCAGCCTCGAGCCGATGTCCGCGCACGCTCTCGAGGAATGCCCTCAGCTCGTGCGGCTCCCAGAAGCCAATCTCGCTAGGCGTGGTTGCCCGCGGGCGGGGTGGCTTCGAGCGGGCGGCAACATTGGTCCCGACCATGTCCGCGTCGACGGCATCGGCCAGAGCCTTGTGGATGATGGTGTGGATGTAGCGGACTGTCTTGGCGCTCAGCCCGCCGTCGGTCTTGCTATGTCCGCTGCTGAGCAGGTCGGCATAGAGCCGGTTGAGCATTGTCGGGGCGAGTTGTCGCAACTGTTGGCCCCCCAGCCTGCTGAGCACGTGGAGCTCGAGGTTCCTGCGGTATGAGTCGAACGTGCTCGGCTTCACCCGCGACTGAACCGTTGGGAACCAGTGCTCGCGCACCCACTCCGCGAGTGTGAGAGCACTCGGCTCCACGAAGGAGCCGAGGTTCAGGTCGTGCACGATCTTCGCTCGGGCGGCCTCTGCTTCCCGCCGGGTCGAGTAGCCGCCGAACCACTTCTGCCGGCGACGGCCGTCGCCGGCTCGCGGCATGTCGACGACGACATACCAGTTGACGGTCCGGCGGCCGTCTTTGGTGGTGTGAGAGCGCTTGCGGATGTGGCCCTGCATCACGCCACCTCGTGCAAAGAGCCGGTCGCGCTGAGCCACTCGAGCAGCGCCGGCACCGGGACGATTACCCGTCGTCCAAGGCGGCGGGCAGGGATTTGGCCGCGGCGTGCGGCCTCGTAGGCAGCTGTACGTCCGAGGCCGAGGAGTGGAGCGACCTCCTCGATACTGAGGGTGATGCGCCGCTCGAGGTCATCGAGCCCGGTGGTAGCGATAGGCTGGGCCATGTCGGGACCTCCTTACAGGTTCCGGCCAGGCCCCGGGGTGTTCACGCACCGCCGGGGCATCTGTGCTGTCTACGCATCAAGACTACCGTTTGACACCTCGCGTGTCAAGGGTTGTAGACTGATGAACATCATGGCCACGATCGACGCTGGCGACCTCATCGACGCGCACGGCGTCGCGAAGATTCTTGGTCTGTCGCACTCGAATAGCGTGAGCACCTACCAGCGCCGCTACCCCGACATGCCGCGACCAGCGGTGGACCTCGGCGAGGGCCGGTGCAAGCTGTGGCTGCGCTCGGACGTTATGACCTGGGATGCGCTGCGTCGAGTGGGCCATGCTGAGGATGCGCGATGAGCGATGCCGCCCAGGGTCGTGGAGACCTCTTTATCGTCGACAACAGCGATTCAGACTGGAAGGTCTGGCGCTACCTCCATGACTGGGCCGATATCGCCGAGCGAATGGATGTGGCCACCGGTTTCTTCGAGATCGGCGGACTCTTGGCACTCGATGGCCAATGGCAGAAGCTTGATGAGCTTCGGATCCTCATGGGCGATGAGGTATCTAAACGAACGAGAGCGGCTCTTCTCGACGGACTCCAGCGGCGGCTCGACGCCAGTATCGAGACGGAGAAAGAGTCGAACGACTTCCTGGATGGTGTGGAGGGGATCGTCGATGCCCTGAGGACCGGCAAGATCCGAGCGAGGGTGTACGCGAAGGACAAGTTCCACGCCAAGGCCTACATCACGCACGGGAGACTGGATGTCGTGGGCTCCGCAGCATTAGTGGGTTCGAGCAATCTCACCAAGCCGGGCATTGTCGACAACGTTGAGTTGAACGTCCAGATCCGTGGCCCCGAGGTCGATCTGCTACAGGAGTGGTTCGAGCACTACTGGCGCGAGGCGGCCGACGTCGGCCCTGATGTGCTCCAGACGATCGAGCGCCACACCCGGCCGTTCTCCCCATTCGAGGTCTACGCAAAGGCGCTCCAGGAGTACTTCCGCAGCTATGAGACGACCGTGACCGACTGGGAGCGGCACGACTCGCGGATGTACGAGGTGCTCGACCAGTACCAGCAGGAGGGTTACCACAACCTCGTCAAGATCGCTCAGAGTTGGGGCGGTGCCTTCCTCTGCGATGGTGTCGGGCTGGGTAAGACATTCGTTGGGTTGTTGCTGATCGAACGATTGGTTGAGTATGACCGCAAGCGAGTGGCGCTCTTCGTTCCGAAGGCCACCAGGGAGCCGGTGTGGGACAAGGAACTCGACCGCTACTTGCCCGATCTCGCTGGCGACTTCTCGAACTTCGCCATCTTCAATCACACCGACCTTCAGCGGGGCGGTGAGTACGAACGCCGCCTCGAGCGCATCAGGAACCAGGCTGACGTCATCATCATCGATGAGGCCCATCACTTCCGCAATCGGGGCAAGAGGGGAATCTCCCGATATTGGAAGATGCGAGAGATCTGTGAGGGTAAGCAGGTCTTCATGCTGACCGCCACGCCCGTGAACAACCGGCTCACCGACCTCCTCCACATGATCGAGCTATTCGCCGGCGATGACGACACCTACTTCGCCAGAGCACCCTTGGGGGTGCACTCTCTTCGGGGCCACTTCAACAAACTCGACAAGCAGCTAGATGCGCTGGTCGACTCGACCAACGGCGTTCCGCTCGAGACCAACGAGGCCGAGGCCGAGCAAGTGCTGCTGGACGACCAATTGTTCGACACCGTGGTCGTGCAGCGAAGCCGTTCCTACGTGAAGCGAAGCGTCGAACAATATGGCGGCAACGAGGTCCTCTTCCCGGAACGCCAACCACCCCAAGTCGCCGACTATTCGATCCGGAGGACTTACGGGAAGCTGCTGGAGCTCTTCGAAACTGCATTCAACCGTAAACAACCCCTCTTCACCCTGGCCGTGTACTACCCGCTCGCGTACTACCGAGGGGCGGATATCGACGAGACCACTCTGGCGATCGAGGGCAACCGCCAGAGGCAGGTCGTGGGCCTCATTCGCACGTTGTTCCTCAAGCGATTCGAGAGCTCACCGCGGGCTTTTGAGATTTCGTGTGATCGGCTGCTCCTGAAGCTGTGGGCTTGGCTGGAGGTGCACGCCACGAGCGATCACGACCGCATGCGATTGGAGAAGTGGAAGATTCGCCGAGGCGATCTCATCGGGTACGTGCAGCATCGTCAGATGGAGCTGTTCGGCGGAGACGACGAGGATCTGGAGGAGGACATCATCACCCCGGAACTCATCGAAGAAGTCGAGGAGCTGAGCCCTGCTGACGATTACAAGATCTCCGACATGGTCGATGACACTCTTGACGATCTCGAGGTGTTGGCCGACTTCCTCGATGAGCTCCGCAAGTTCAAGGCTAAAGACGACGACAAACTAAGGGCGTTGATCAAGCTGCTTAAGAGCGATCGGGATCTCAAGGCTCACAAGGTGCTGATATTCAGCGAGTACGGGGACACCGCCCGCTACCTATACGAACAACTTCAAGAGGCCCAGATCGACGCCGTCGACGAGGTCGACAGTGGATCCAAGCGGTCGCGTTCGAACATCATCACTCGGTTCGCTCCGTACTACAACCGGTCGTCGAGCGCCGCGCTTAAGGAGGCGGGTGACGACGAGACCCGAGTCCTCATTTCTACCGATGTCCTCGCCGAGGGACTGAACCTGCAAGACGCCACACTGCTTATCAACTACGACCTCCATTGGAACCCCGTTCGGCTCATGCAGCGGATCGGTCGCGTTGATCGACGACTCAGTCCCGAGATCGAAGCGGCGATCGTCCAGGACCACCCTGAGCTGGGAGCGCTGCGCCAGAAGGTTCGCTATTGGAACTTCCTGCCCCCGGACGAACTGGACGACCTGCTCCGCCTATACACGCGGGTGTCGCACAAGACACTCCGGATCTCCAAGACCTTTGGGATAGAGGGGCGAAAGCTGCTGACCCCTGAGGACGACTACGACGCGCTTCGCGACTTCAACCAGACCTACGAGGGGTCGACGACCACCACAGAAGAACTGCACCTTGAGTTCCAGCAGCTTCTGCTCGACCATCCCGGCCTCGAACAGCGCCTGGGCGCCTTGCCACTCCGAGTGTTCAGCGGAAAGGGTCACCCTGATCCCAAGGCTGCAGGAGTGTTCTTTTGCTACTCCCTCCCGGCTCAGGATCACGACGGGGAGGAATGGACTCTGGAAGCCGGGTACACCCGGTGGGTCTACTACGACCTTTCCAACGGCGAGATCCGGGAAGATGCCGGAGGCATAATCGACGCCATTCGCAGCACCCCAGAAACGCCGAGTACTCGGTCCCTCCCGAATACGAAACTCTCGGAGATCCGCGCGGAGGTCGACCAACACATCAAGAACACATACCTCAAGAAGGTAGGTGCTCCCATCGGTGTGAAGACGGTACTGAAAGCATGGATGGAGCTGTGTTGAGGACTCACTGGTGATCGGCGGTTCCGAAGCGACCTTCAGGAAGGTCCACGACCTGGACTCACTAGTCGACTTCCTCAGGGCGGATCTGGGCTGGCCGATCGGCGTGAAGGATCTCGAGGATGCAACCTTCGATTGGGAACCGGAAGAGTTGGGCATCGCCCGCGAGCGCGTCCCACACTTCCGGCGACTCCGTGAACTGCGACCGTTAACGACCAGGCAACCGTGGGGCGTGTTCTTCATCGAATTTGACGGTCCCAGGCTTCCGATCACGCCGCTGAAGCGCCTGCTTCGGAGTCTGGTCACCAAGAAGCGTTCGGTCGGCGACGGAAATCGGCGGACATGGGATCTCGACGATCTTCTATTCATCGTGATGACGGAGTCGGATCAGGCCGTCGAGCTTCATCTGATCGCGTTCCGCGAGCCCGACAACGCGAGCGTCGAGATCCGATCACTGGCCTGGCGCCCGGGACGATCCCCCGAGCGGCATCTGCGCCGCCTCGCAGTGGAACTCCTCCCGAGGTTGGCCTGGCCTGGGGATCCCGTCGACCTCGGTGAGTGGCGCGAACAGTGGCGCGGGGCATTCAAGCTGCGCCACGGAGAGCCGATCGCGTCGGCGAGTCGGCTTGCCGAGCGCATGGCAGACATCGCCCGTGATCTGCGTGGCTTGATTCACGCCAGGCTCGACGACGAGCACGGGACGGGCCCGTTCACCTCTCTGATGAAGGACGTTCGATCCCAACTCGTGGCCGATATCAATGAGTCGGGCTTTAGCGACATGTGCGCCCAGACACTCGTGTACGGCGTCTTGAGTAGCAGAGTCACCGATCCGGAAGGCTTCGGTGCCTCGCCGTCACTGGCCGCAATTCCACTGTCGAACCCGTTCCTATCGGCGTTCTTCGAGCAGGTCCACGATCACGTCGTCGATCTCGAACAGTCCGGGGGCGGGTTGGAGACCCTCGTCGATGATTTACGGGCGACCAACGTCGAGGCGATCCTCGATCAGTTCGGCTCCACCATCAAGGGTGGCGACCCGGTCATCCACTTCTACGAGGTGTTTCTTACGGAGTATGACCGCAAGATGCGGGCCGATGCCGGCGCTTTCTATACGCCCCAGCCTGTTGTCTCATTTATGGCGCGCGGCGTCGATGAGCTGTTGAAGACTCGCTTTGGCCTCCCGTTGGGGGCGGCTGATGTGACTCCATGGGTCGCTGTTGCTGCGCGGGTGGGATTCGAGGTCCCTCAAGGCGTTGATCCCGACGAACCGTTCCTGTCGATGATTGATCCAGCCACGGGCACCGGGACGTTTCTCGTCGAGTGGCTCCGACGGGCTCGCAGTTCCTTCCTGGTACACAACCAGGCTGGTGATTGGGCGGCATACGTTCGGGAGCAACTGCTCGACACCATCCATGCGTTCGAGCTCATGCTTGGTCCATACGCGATTGCGCATCTCAAAGTGGCACTCGAGCTCTACGACGAGGGTGTGCATGAGGTGGAAGCTGCGATCCTGCTCACCGACACTCTGGACCACTCGCCCACTCAGCAGACCCTCGAAACGATGCGCGATGCACTTGCGGTGGAAGGAGAGATCGCTGGCCGACTCAAGGACCACAAGCGCTTCACCGTCGTCATTGGCAACCCGCCATACGACCGCGAGCAGCGTGATCCGTCCGGCTCGGTAGGGGGCAGGAGAAAGGGCGGGGTCATACGTTACGGAGTCGCAGGAGTCAAGCCGCTCCTCGAGGACATCATTGAGCCGATGCGGGACGCCGGTCTCGGCAAGCACGCCAAGAACCTCTACAACGACTACGTCTACTTTTGGCGCTGGGCCACGTGGCAGACAACCGAACACCCGGAAGGTCCTGGCATCGTCGCCTTCATCACTGCCGCTTCCTATCTCGACGGTGTCTCCATGGGCGGTCTGCGACAACATCTTCGGGACCGCTTCGACGAGTTGTGGATCGTCGACCTTGGGGGAGAGGGGCGCGGGGCGCGAACCGAAGAGAACGTCTTCGACATCCGCACACCCGTCGCCGTCGCCTTCGGGGTGCGTACCGGCGTCGGCCCCGCAGGCGGTGATTGCACCGTGTGGTATCGGCGGGTCAAAGGGACGCGGCGAGAGAAGTTCGTCCAGCTCAAGGAGCTCGAGCTGGACGAAGCGGCGTTCTCCGAGATCGAAGGCACGGGGCTCGACCGATTCACACCTCGCAGCGACGCCGACTACCACGACTGGCCCGAGATCACGGACCTGGTTCCGTGGATCCACTCCGGTTGTCAGCTCAAGCGAACATGGCCTATTGGACCTTCCGGAGAAGTTGTCGGCCAACGCTGGTCGACACTGATTGAGACTCCGCCAGCCGGAAGAGACGAGGCCCTTCGCGCGACCAGCTTCAGAAAGGCGTCGGGAGAGTATGCGCCGCTTCTCGAACGCGGGCAGCGCCTAAGACCGATAGCGAAACTGAAACTAGGTGATCAGCCGGAGGCGGTTGTTCCGTACGGGTACCGCAGTTTCGATCGCCAGTGGATTATTGCTGATGCGCGCCTTGCCGATAGACCCCGGCCACAGCTCTGGGCTTGTCGCTCGGACCGCCAGATCTACCTCACCACGCTGACCTCGACGAGGCTCGGTGCCGGACCCGTGGTCACGGCAACGCCGTACATTCCGGACCTGCATCACTTCAGGGGCTCGTACGGAGCAAAGGACGTGATGCCGCTCTATCGCGATCGAGACGCCGAGGAGCCGAACATCACCGATGGCCTATGCGAAATGCTCACGGAGCAGCTCGACATCGACATCGAGCCTCTCGAGCTGGCCGCTTATGTCTACGGTCTAACTGGTACGGCGGCCTTCTCCCAACGGTTCGGGGACGAACTCGGGGAGGGCGCCGGGCCGGTGCGCATCCCCGTCACCGCAGACGCCGAACTGTTCAAAGAGGGGGTCGCTCTTGGCCGGGAGCTGCTCTGGCTGCATACGTGGGGCGAACGGTGCCGGCCTCAAGGCGGCGGGGAGCTTCCAGTCGGCAGCGCGGAGGTCGTGCGGCCGGTGACCGATTACCCGAATCGGTTCGACTATGTCGAGGACGACCGAGAGTTGATTGTTGGTGACGGTGCGATCAGGCCCGTTCCGAAGGAGGTCTGGGAGTTCGAGGTGTCTGGCCTCCAGGTCGTTCGGTCGTGGCTCGGATACCGGATGGCTAGTCGGAAAGGAAGGAAGTCCAGCCCCCTTGACGACATCCGGCCCTCCGAGTGGACTTTCAGCGAGGAGCTCCTGCTGCTCCTGGCTGTACTCGGACGAACCCTCGAGCTCACACCTGCAGCGGAAGATCTCCTAGCTCGCATCCTCGATGGACGCCTGATCGATTCGTCAGATCTACCTGCCCCAGGCGACCACCAACGCAAGCCCCCGAAGGCGAGGTAGGGAAGTCGGTGGTCCCAATAGCTGTGGCGCCGAGTGTGCACGATGCCAA
>Ga0214472_10003029_pt1 | contig 17881 bp, 15 predicted proteins | sample RVTome_6_FD_207662 | JGI IMG/M metagenome (GOLD analysis project Ga0214472, IMG submission 207662) | Soil microbial communities from uranium-contaminated site in the Upper Colorado River Basin, Wyoming, United States - RVT140D175 | ecosystem: Environmental > Terrestrial > Soil > Contaminated >...
TCCAGGGTGACTGAAATAAAGAACCTAAATCTTTTATCGATTCCAGGTCGGGATATTTGGTAAGAATCAATTCAACTGTCCAGGCATTATAGGCGTTGATTAAAAAGGCCAGCTGGTCGTCCTTTGGCCAGGAATCAAATTGTTCACGGCTGATCTTTGCCAGCCGATCAAGATAGTCGGTCAATGCCTGCCTTTCCTTGGCCATAGCCTGGTAATCGACCTTGGTTGCTTTCCCTCCTTCTTGGACCTCCACGTTGTTTTTCAGCAGGGTATCCCACTGACTATGATCAAACGAGGCCGCATCGGCACTACCTGCTCTCATCGCCAGCATAAAAATTATTATGTAACGCCACATGATTTATCTCCTTTTCCAGTTATGGTATCTCTCCAGCAAGGCTAATAATTTTTTCGGAGCATGGGCGCGCTTCCATTCTCCAGCCGTGTATTTATTGGCCTCGGCAAGGGTCGGGTAGATATGGATGGTCGATAGGATTTTGCCGAGGCCGAGACCATGTTTCATGGCCAGCACGAATTCGGCCAGGAGGTCGCCTGCGTGCTCGCCGACGATGGTAACACCGAGGATGCGGTCTTTACCGGGTACGGTAAGCACTTTGACAAATCCGTGAGCCGCACTGTCGGCTATGGCCCGATCAAGATCGTCAATACCGTAGCGGGTGACTTCCACGGCAATGCCACGCTCGCGTGCCTCCTGTTCATTCAGGCCAACTCGCGCCACCTCGGGATCGATAAACGTCGACCAGGGAATCACCGAGTAGTCCGCTCTGAATTTCCTGAATTCCCCGAACAGCGCATTGACCGAGGCATACCAGGCCTGATGGGCGGCGGTGTGCGTAAACTGATAGGGGCCCGCCACATCGCCCGCGGCAAAAATATTGGGATACAGGGTCTCCAGATATTCGTTGGTCACCACTGTCCGTTCCGTGGCAATATCCAGCTCCTCCAGGCCGTAGCCCTGCAGTCTGGCAATCCGGCCGACTGCGCAAATGAGAGCATCGAATTCGAGGCGGTGTTCCCGGCCTTCATGCTCGACGACAATGAATTTCTGTTCACCGTCCCGTTCGCAACGCAGTGCCTTATGTCCGGTCAGGACATGAACACCGTCTTTGGCCAAAGATGCTTCGGCGATTTCCGAAACCTCCTCGTCTTCACGAAATAATATCCTCGCAACCATTTCTATCTGCCACACCTCGGAACCAAGTCTGGCAAAGGCCTGAGACAATTCACAGCCGATCGGCCCACCTCCCAGCACAACTAACCGGCGGGGCGGTTCATCCAGGACGGCAAAAGTATCCCAAAGGTTGTCGCTGGTCAGATAACCAACATCCTCGAGGCCGGGCAAGGGGGGAACAAACGGCCGGGCTCCTGCTGCAATGACGATGGCGCGTGAGGTCAGGCGCCTGGTACCGCCACCATTGAGAGAAATTTCGACAGTCCAGGGATCAACCAGCCTGGCATAGCCGGAGAGAACCTCGACACCAAGACCGGTGTAGCGTTCGATGCTGTCGTGGGGTTCAACGGTGGCGATCACCCGATGCACTCTGGCCATTACTTTGCGAAAACTGAAACTCGGCTCGACTGCCTCAAGGCCGTAGTCGTCGCCGTGACGGATGTGGTGGGCAAGTTTGGCACTTTTGATTAAAGCTTTGCTTGGCACGCAACCGTAATTGAGGCAGTCGCCGCCCATCTTGTTTGCTTCAACCAAAGTCACCTTTGCCTTAACAGCGGCAGCAATATAGGCGCTGACCAATCCTGCTGCTCCGGCCCCGATGACAATAAGATTACGATCGAAGGTTCCTGGCCTTGACCATTTGGCATAGACCCGTCGCTTTTTGAGCCACGCGACGCTTTTCTTGCCGATGAGCGGAAACAGCCCTAAAACGGCAAAGGATATCATCAACCCCGGCGACAAGATACCGCTGAGACTGTCAATCCGGGCCAACTGGGTACCCGCATTGATATAGACTATAGTGCCTGCCAGCATGCCGACCTGGCTGACCCAATAAAAGGTTCGGGTACGAATTGGTGTTAAGCCCATCAGCAGGTTGATAATGAAAAAAGGAAAAATGGGCACCAGACGCAAGGTGAAGAGATAGAAGGCACCTTCCTGCTCAATACCTCTATTAATTGCCTGCAGCCGATCGCCAAAACGGCTTTGCACACTGTCGCGCAAAATGAAGCGGGCGACGAGAAATGCCACGGTCGCGCCGATGGTTGAGGCAAAGGAAACAATCACCACCCCCCAAAGGAGGCCGAAGAACGCTCCCGCCGCCAGGGTGAGCACCGCAGCCCCCGGCAGGGACAGCGAGGTAACGGCAATATAGAGGACAAAAAAGCTCAGTCCGGCCAGGAAAGGAGAGCCGCTGCGCCAGCTGTCAAGCTGAGCCTGGGCCGCCTTAATTCCTTCCAGGGACAGATAACGATCTACATCGAAAAACCAATAGGCAGCCACCGCAACGACTATCAGACAAATAATTAAATATTTTTTCATAATATCTCACTGGTTGATATGGTTTTTGACATGTGAAAAAATGGACCTTTTGCATTCTATGTCGCGTCAGAGGGATGATTCCTTACATAAAAAAGAACGAACGTTGAAAATTGATGGCATCAATCATTGGTTTCACTGTTCTTGTCGATAAGCCGACGAAGTCGTTCCTTGGCCTGTTCATCCATGGCTGTCGAAGAATATTTAGCATCGGTGGAGGCTCGACTGCGAATAAGTCTGCGCATAAAATGAAGCTGTTTTTTGTAACTGGCACAGTGTCGGCACATAAGCAGGTGAAATCTCACCCCCAGCTGTCGGCCGGGGGGCAACTTACGATCCATTGACTCCGAGACGAGACGTGCTATTTGCCGACAATTGAACATCCACATTTTCATGGTGTTGTCCTCCGAAAAGATTTCTGTGGCCAATACGACTCCATAGATCGCAACCTTGGTAGCTGTGCCCTGTGCAAAGGTGCCTGGTAATTAGTCGCACTGATGTTCAAGACCTTACAGATTTTTTTTGTTTCTTCACCATCAGGTTCTCTAAACCTGAAGATATCCGTCCGGCGTCTGCCACGCGGGCTAATGCATTCAACAAACAGGAAAAGGATGGGCTCGGAGCCTGATTTCATGATATGTTAACTATATTCACAAAATATCGGAGAACCAGGCACGGATAACCACCGACAAAGAAGAGATGGGAGGATGTTCATGAGCGAGAATAGCCGGGGAGGGGCGGGTTCTAACACCGCCCTGCTGCACGGGACCACATCCACCGACCGCACCCGGATTGCGGTGGTCATCCCCGCGCTCAACGAGGAATCATCCATTGGTCTGGTCGTCCAAGCAATCCCCCGCCCACTGGTAGCGGAGATTATCGTTGTTGACAACGGATCGACCGACCGCACCGAAACCGTTGCGCGGGATTCGGGTGCCATGGTGCTTTTCGAGTCCAGAAAAGGCTATGGTTACGCCTGCCTGGCAGGGATACACCATGCGGTTAATAATGGAGCCGAGATCATAGTTTTCCTCGATGGCGATTTCAGTGATTACCCGGAAGAGCTCCCGAAGCTGGTCTGGCCGATTATTGAACAGGGCTACGATATGGTCATCGGCTCGAGGATGATTGGCGCTCGAGAGAAGGGCGCGATGTTGCCGCAAGCCTTGTTCGGCAACTGGCTTGCCTGCACACTTATCCGGCTTTTTTGGGATTACCGGTTTACCGATCTCGGGCCATTTCGGGCAATCCGGGTCGATGCCCTACAGAAGATGGCGATGTCCGACCCAACCTTCGGCTGGACTGTCGAAATGCAGATCAAAGCCGCCAAGCTCAAACTAAAGAGTACCGAAGTGCCCGTCAGCTACCGTAAACGCATCGGAACATCAAAAGTAACGGGGACAGTGCTCGGTACCGTGAATGCATCCGTGAAGATTCTCTATACCATTTTCAAATATCTTCTGGTGGCGGTCTGAATGTCTACCCGTCAAATTATTCTCTTTGGAGTTGTTCTTGAAACATTGTATCTGGCCTTTTATTTAAGCTCAAATCTCCTCACCGATATCGCGATTTTTATCGTCGTCAACGCCGCTGCATACACTCTTCTCACCTATATCGTCTATAAAACCGGAACAACGGGTCGATATATGGATAGACGCCGTCTCTGGCTGATCATCGGTTTTGCAATACTTTTCCGGCTGACCCTTCTTCCCCATGATCCCGTGGCAACCGATGATATCTACCGGTATGTATGGGATGGTAAGGTTGCAGCGGTGGGTCTCAATCCATTCCAATATGCACCGTCGGATCCGAAGCTGGCCTTTCTCCATAGTGCTGATTTGCCATCAAAAATGAATTTCCCGGAGATGCGGACGATCTATCCGCCTTTGGCCCAGGGATTATTTCTCGGATCTCATCTCCTGTTTGATGAATCGGTATCGGGGCTCAAGTTTTTGCTCATCCTGTGCGATCTCTTAACGATCATTTTGCTCCTGAAGTTATTGGCTCGTTTTAATATGAATCCGGAGGCATTGGTTGTATATGCCTGGTCTCCCTTGCCCATCATGTACTTCGCTTTGGATGGTCATATCGACGCCTTAGGCATACCGTTTCTGCTCCTTTTCCTGACCTTCCTGTATACCTCCAGGAAGGTAAAGGCCGCAATTTCGTTGGGTTTGGGAGGTCTTGCAAAATTATACCCGCTGTTTCTGCTGCCCCTGTTGTTCAGAAAGGGCCTTAAGTTTGAGTGGGCCTGGCTTCCTGGAATCCCTCTCCTCATCTTGGCAGTTGGTTACCTTTTCTATTGGAACCGGGCCTCGGGAGGATTATTCGAGTCTCTTACGGTTTTCAATTCTACGTTTGCCTTCAATGGCTTATTTTTTAGTATTGCGCTGGGCCTGTTGAACTCAAATGGTGCAGCGCATCTGGCCAGTGCCGCGGTGTTCGCCTGTTGCCTGGCACTGATCTTTTTCATGAAGAGATCGGTGCTCGAAAAAATCTTCCTGACCTTTTTTTGTTTTACCCTTCTTTCACCTGTGGTTCATCCCTGGTATCTCACCTGGCTTGCGGCATTGCTGGTACTCAGATGGTCCGCCTCGGTGTTTCTCCTTCTCGGGCTTTCCAATTTGAGCAATCTCGTGGTGTACTGGTATCGTCAGAACGGCGTGTGGGAAAACAAAGCATGGCTGTTGGGGCTTGAGTATCTGCCGTTTCTTCTCCTCTTGGCCTGGGAGTTTTCACGAGGTTCGTTTTCGTTTGCACAAACATCTGCCGGGACCGAACGACAATCGACCTGATGTGTGTAAAATATTTTGCGCAAAATATGTATTTCTTGTCGCCGAGTCATTGATCCAGGCAGCGAATAGAATGCCAAGGGAAAAACAGAGAAGTACCAGAGCGAGAAGTCGGCGCTCAATAAATTTGCGTAAATATTTTTGCAAAAGCGGTGGAGATGCTTTAGTATGGACTAATGTAGTGTTTGAGCAGCTTTGCAATGTTTTTTTAATCTCCCCTCTCCCCATAAAGGGGGATAAGTAGCTTCACGAAATTCTTTTCTAAAAAACAAGAAAAGAATTTCTAACGTACTAAAATCCATGACATAAGATATATACTGTGGCTAAGAAAGTTACCATGAGGGACGTTGCCGAAGGAGCGGGTGTTTCGATTGCTACCGTTTCCCACGTTATCAACAAGACACGTCATGTAAATGAGACCACCCATCAAAATGTTTTAAACACCATAGCCGAACTCGGCTATATGGCTAATGGCGTTACCGCTCGCGACGATACTTCCCGTTTAATAGGTCTCATCATTGCCGATATCAGGGAAGATTTTTACACAGAAATTGTCAAGGCGGCTGAAACCACTGCCTGTGAGAACAATTATTCTCTGATCCTCTGTGATGCTGAGGATAACGAACAAAAAGAATTGTTTTATCTCCAGATGTTGTTGCAACAAAATGTCCAGGGAATAATCCTTGCCCCGATAAATCACAAAGCTTCCCCGGCGCTTTTAAAGGATTTGTCCCAGTCGGTGGTGATGATTGATCGGTTTTATGAAGAAGATCGTCATGACTTTATCGGCATAAATAATTTTAATGCAGGCCGTGAAGCGACTCTCCATCTGATGCGCCGTGGAGCAAAGCGCATAGGATTTATCGGCTATGACGACTCGGTCTACACTATCCAGCAACGTATTCTTGGCTACCGGGAGGCCTTAACCGTCAGTGGTCTGGGAAGTGATCCCCACGTATTTCGACTGAAATATCACAACGACCGTTCCATCAGAAAAATCGCTGAGATGGTTCGCGAACATCACCTGGACGGGTTGGTATGCGGTACCAGCCATGCCTGTTATGAAGCCATTTCCGTGCTGCGGGAGCATTCCATCAGAATCCCGGAGGACATGCAGATCATTACCTTCGATGAAAGTAAGTGGTTTGAATACTTGTCTTTCCCTATCTCTGTTGTGCGACAGCCAACCGTCGAAATCGGCACTCTGGCGGTTGAGCTCATTGTAAATAAGTTACTCACCCCCTCACGTGTAAAGCGCAAGCCGCGAAAAATCTTTCTGGATTTCGAAATCATCGACCATTAGCCATCCGGAAATAATCTGAAGCAATCGGTGTATCGTAACCGTACACCGGGAATAGCAGAAAGCTCGCGTAATTCGAGATCTGTAAAAGAGCAACAACCGGCCCCGCAAAACGAAGGAGATAATCTTCCGTGATTAAAGCAATCATTTTTGATATGGATGGCCTGCTGGTCGATTCGGAACCCTACTGGGATGAGGCGCGCCGGATCATGGCTGTCGAAGCCGGTGCGACCTGGGATTGGACTGCAGACGATCAGAATACCGTTATGGGCAAGAGTACCAAGGGGTGGGTGTCCTTCATGATCGAGCGTTTCAACCTCACGCTGTCACCCAAGTCGGTGGAGGAGAAAATTATTGATAACATGCTGCAGCTGTATACAGAGCGAATTCCATTTCTTCCGGGAGCGCGGGAAGCCGTCTCTTTGTCGGCTATGAATTTTTCGGTCGGTTTAGCTTCTGGTTCTCCGCAAAGCCTGATTGAGATGGTGGTTGGTGACAGCTCGTTACAGGGGAAATTTCAAGTAATCCTCTCCGGCGACCAGTTTGATCAGGGCAAGCCGGCACCGGATATTTACCTGGCAGCGGCCGCCAAACTGGGAGTTCAGCCGGAGCACTGCCTCTGTCTTGAAGATTCTGGCAATGGTATCCTGGCTGGCAAAAGGGCGGGAATGAAGGTGATCGCCGTGCCTGACGCAAGATTTTATCCTGCTGCTGAAAAACTGGCTCAGGCAGATCTGATCCTGGAATCATTGACCCATTTCTCCCTGGATACTATCGCCATGCTGTGTTGAATATCAATCAGATTTTTCCTTCCAGGTAGCGTGTCAGCACAGACACGACGCCTTCCGACCAGATTGCCTGCAGCATCAAGGTAAAGCGTTCCCGGAAAAATTCCGACTTGCCCACTTCGCCGTATATGTCCGTCATTTCCAGCCAGGCTGTTGCCTTGTCTCTGGCCGCCCGGGCAACAGGGACCAGGCTCTTCCAGTTGGGATCGTTTGGTTCTATCTTCATGCCGCTTTCGGTTGTTCCATAACAGTAACGGCACCACAATGCCGACTCAAGCGCAAGCCCTGTGACCTGTGCTCCGGCGCTCAGCCGGTCGGCAATCGAAGGAATGATGAATTTGGGCTGACGGTTGGAGCCGTCAAGACACAACCTGCGAATAGTGTCCCCGATTTTGGGATTGGCGAACCGTGTTTCTATCAGCCCGTAGTAATCGCCCAGATCGGTGTTCGGCACTGGCGGCACCGTGGGAATGATCTCTTCGCGTTCTACTTTTTCCAAAAATCCCCGAATCAGGGGATGAGCCATGGCCTCATGGGCGAATTCGATCTCCATCAGGCCGGCGGGATAGGCTATCACCGCATGTCCGCCATTGAGAATTCTAATTTTCATGTTCTCATAGGGGGTTACGTCAGGCACAAATTGAACGCCAACGGTTTCCAACGCCGGTCGGCCGGCCGGGAACTTGTCCTCCAAAATCCACTGGGTGAAGTCCTCGCAGAAAACCGGACATCCATCCTCGATTGCAAAATCATCTGCCAGAATTTTTTTTTCGCGATCTCCTGTTGCCGGAGTGATCCGGTCCACCATGCCGTTTGGGAATGAAACCTTGTCGACAATCCATTCGGCCAGCTCCGGATCCGACAAGCCGGCCAGACCGGCCACCGCATTACGAGCGACGACTCCATTGTGGGGAATGTTGTCGCAGGACATGACAGTAAAGGGCTGAATCCCAGCCTTGCGCCGTGCTTTCAGCGCGGCAACAATAACACCGAAAACGGTTTTCGGTTTATTGGGGGCCTCGGCATCAGCGACGATATCCCGGTTGGTTGTGTTAAAAATTCCTGTCGCCGGATCTATAAAGTAGCCGCCTTCGGTTATGGTCAGCGACACGATGCGGATGGCCGGGTCGGTGAGTTTTCGAATAATGGCGGACAGATCGTTTGATGAGAGAAAGTCGATCATTGCCCCGGTGACCCGTACCGCGCTGCGATCTGCCGATTGCTCCACCACAGAGGTGAGATAATCCTGGGTGGCGAGCGCCTGGCGCATTTTCTCGTCCGACGGCAGAACACCGGCACCGACTATGGCCCAGTCCTGGTCCCGACCGGTATTAAAGAGCGCATCCAGGTAGACTGCCTGATGGGCTCGATGAAAATTGCCGACGCCAAAATGCACTATTCCCGCAGAAAGTGAAGAACGTTGATAGTTAGGGATGGCGGCAGTGGCCGAGAGAGCATCAAGGTTCTTAGCGGCGAGTTTTATGGTCATACGATTGCTTCTCCATTCTTGTCAAAAGAGTGTATTTTGGAAGGATCGGCTGTCAGGAACACCTGATCGCCATAGGAAACATCAAATTCGCCATCGGCACGTACGGTAAGCGTGCCCAGGTTTTCCACCAAGACATGCAGGAAGGTGTCGGAACCGAGGTGCTCGGCTACACGGACCTTGCCGGCCCATTCGCCGGATTCTTTGGACAGGAATATGTGTTCCGGGCGTATGCCTATTGTTTCCACCTCGGGCTTTGATGCATCGGCACCGGCAACAAAGTTCATTTTGGGAGATCCTATGAAGCCGGCGACGAACATATTGCGCGGTCTGCTGTACAATTCGAGTGGCGAGCCGACCTGCTCAATGCGGCCTGCATGAAGAACAACAATCTTATCGGCCATGGTCATTGCTTCGATCTGATCATGGGTAACATAGATCATGGTGGTTTTGAGGCTGTGATGCAGGTCGGCGATTTCCAGCCGCATGTTGACCCGGAGCGACGCGTCCAGATTAGAAAGGGGCTCGTCGAAGAGGAAGGCTGCCGGCTGACGCACTATCGCCCGACCGATGGCTACCCGCTGCCGCTGACCGCCGGAGAGTTGTCCCGGCCGTCTGTTGAGATAATCGGTGAGATTGAGGATCTTGGCTGCGGTTGCGACCCTGGCGTCGATCTCCTGCTTGCTCAAACCCTCCATTTTCAAGGGAAAGGCGATATTTCGTCTGACCGACATATGCGGGTAAAGCGCATAGGACTGGAAGACCATGGCCAGCCCTCGTTTAGCCGGAGGTATTGTTGTGGCATCCCTGCCGTCTATCTCGATCTTGCCGCTGGTCACGTCTTCCAGCCCTGCGATCAAACGCAGGAGAGTCGATTTGCCGCAGCCGGAGGGGCCGACAAAGACCACAAATTGGCCATCACTCACTTCAAGATTGATCGGAGGGATGACCTCGGTTTCACCAAAACTTTTTGTTACTTCTGTCAGTTTTATATTTCCCATTGCTCTCTTCTTATTTTACTGCACCGAAAGTTAAGCCACGCACCAGTTGTTTCTGACTGAACCAGCCCAGAATCAGGATAGGTGCGATAGCCATGGTCGAAGCGGCACTCAGCTTTGCATAAAATAAGCCTTCGGGGCTGGAATAACTGGCGATGAAGGCTGTCAGTGGCGCGGCTTTGGCCGCGGTCAGGTTGAGGGTCCAGAAAGCTTCGTTCCAGGCGAGAATTACATTTAAAAGAAAGGTCGAAGCTATTCCCGGTAATGCCATCGGGGTCAGGATATACATGATCTCTGCGCCAAGCGTTGCCCCGTCCATCCTTGCGGCTTCGAGGATTTCATGGGGGATCTCCTTGAAGTAGGTGTAGAGCATCCAGATAATGATGGGCAGATTGATAAGGGTCAGCACGATGACCAGACCGGTACGGGTATCGAGCAAGCCGGTATCCCTGAAGATCAGATAGATTGGAATAAGTACGCCGACCGGAGGCAGCATCTTGGTTGAGAGCATCCAGACCAGCAGATTATTGGTGCGTTTGCCGGGCACGAAGGCCATGCCCCAGGATGCGGGAATGGCAAGCAGCAGGCCCAGAATGGTCGAACCGAAGGAGATGATGACGGAATTTAAGAAGTGCAGGAAATAATTCGATCTTTCCTGCACCTCCAGATAATTCTCAAATGTCCAGTGAAAAGCCAGGAAAGAGGGTGGTGAGGCAATGGCCTCCGCTTCGGTTTTGAAGCTGGTTAGGATAGTCCAGAGAATCGGAAAAAACATCATTAGGCCGATCGACCAGGCCAGGAAGGTTATCGCGGTCTTGCGCGATGGGGAAACATTGCGTGCCATCGTTATGCCTCCAGATTTTTGCCAATCATTCGCATTAAAAAGATTGCGACAATGTTCGCCAGTACCACTGCAACTATGCCTCCCGCCGAACCGCCACCGACATCAAATTGAAGTAGGGACTGGGCATAGACCAGATAGGTAAGATTGGTGGATGCACAGCCCGGTCCTCCATTGGTGGTGACCAGTATTTCAGCAAAGATCGATAAGAGAAAGATTGTCTGAATTAGAATGACCACCGTTATTGCCCGTGCCATGTGTGGCAGAACGACATAGATGAAACGGTTTGCGGGACCGGCTCCGTCCATCTCCGCCGCTTCCATCTGCTCTTGGTCAAGCGATTGCAGGGAGGTGAGGAAGATAAGTGTGGCAAAGGGCAGCCACTGCCAGGCGACGATGATAATTATTGAAAAAAGCGGGGCGTGGGCCAGGAAATCGAACGGCTGAAGTCCTAAGAATTTGGCGGCATGGGCGAACAACCCATTGACCGGGTTCATGAACATGTTTTTCCAGACCAGCGCCGAGACGGTCGGCATAACAAAAAATGGGGCTATAATCAGAACCCGGACGACTCCCTGCCCCCAAAAAGGCAGATCCAGGACCAGGGCCAGGCCAACACCTCCAAAGACGGTTAACAGCAGTACCCCGCCGACCAGAAGGAGCGTGTTTTTCATTGCCTCGAAAAAGGCCGGGTCGGTCAGGAAATACTGATAATTCATGAAGCCGATCCATTCGTGTGTTCCCGGAATCAAAAGGTTGTAGCGCAGGAATGAAAAATAGACCGTCAGAGCGAGTGGGACGATCATCCAGCCGAACAGCAGCAGCACGGATGGAGAAATCATCAGTCGTGCAATATTTCGTGAACGTTCAGTCGCCATAGCTATAGACTCCCAGTAAACATTAACAATGATACCCACGGGCAGGAGGAAGCCAGCCGGCCCTATGGGTATCGGCCGGTTATTTGATGTACGCGGCCTTTTTCATTTCACGTTCGGTGAGTCGCTGCGCATTTTGCAGTGCCTGATCGACGCTCATGTTGCCTGCAAGAGCTGCAGAAAACTGTTGGCCTACGGCAGTGCCTATTCCCTGGAATTCGGGGATGGCAACAAACTGTACTCCAACATAGGGTACCGGATCAACGGTTGGATGATTCGGATCGGCAGCATTGATGCTCTCAAGAGTCATCCCGGCGAAAGGTGCTTCCTTCAGATACTGCGGATTGTTATAAAGGGAAGCGCGGGTACCGGGAGGAACATTGGCCCAGCCTTCTTTTGAGGCAACAAGCTCCAGGTAGCTCTTTGAGGTTGCCCAGGTGATGAATTTTTTGGCGGCGTCGGCTTTCTTGGTACCGGCGGGGATAGCCAGCGACCAGGCCCAGATCCAGTTGCTGCGCTTGCCCAGGCCTTTGTCCGGGGCCAGGGCAAACCCGACGCTGTCAGCCACAGTTGAGTCTTTTTTGTTGGTGACGAAGGAGGCGGCAACCGTCGCGTCAATCCACATGCCGCATTTACCGGATTGAAACAGGGCCAGGTTCTCATTGAAACCGTTTGAAGAGACGCCTGGAGGGCCTGCATCGTGCATCAGAGCAACATAAAAATCAAGGGTGTCTTTCCAGGCCTTGCTGTCAAACTGGGGTTTCCAGTTCATATCAAACCAGCGCGCACCGAAGGAATTGGCCATTGCCGACAAAAAGGCCATGTTTTCACCCCAGCCGGCTTTTCCTCTCAGGCATATCCCGTAAACTTCATGGTCTTTGTCGGTTATCTTGCGGGCGGCGTCGGCGATGAACTGCCAGGTTGGTGCCTTGGGCATATCGAGACCTGCTTTCTTGAACAGGTCGGTCCGGTACATGACCATTGAACTTTCGCCATAAAAAGGAACGGCATAAAGCATTCCGTTGACGGATAAGCCGTCACGAATCGCCGGCAGCAGATCATCTACATCATAATCGGGGGAAAGGTTATCAAGTTTTATCAGCCAGCCTTTCTTGGACCAGATCGGAACCTCATAGGTGCCGATAGTCATGACATCGTACTGACCGCCCTTGGTGGCAACATCGGTGGTGACGCGCTGCCGGAGAACATTTTCTTCCAGCGTAACCCATTCCAACTCAATACCGGGGTTCTTGGCGGTAAAATCGCCCGCCAACTTCTGCATACGAATCATATCACCATTATTAACAGTGGCTATGGTAATCGTTTCGGCCTGGACAAGGCTGGTGCCGGTCAAGAGCAAACCTGCCATTGCGAGCAACGCTTTCAGTTTCATGAATACTCCTCCCTGTGCTTTTTGTGTGATGAGTGAACATTTACTCACTGCACGGCCATATGTTCACGTTTGGTTCACGTTTGGTACACGTTTGCCTGAATTACGTCAGTAATCCTCCTTCTTTTTTGTGAGTTACAAAGTTGTAAAAATGACTATCTCGAAAGATACCCTTTTAATAAATACGCGCAAGTTTTTTTAAACGAATGGGGTATATTTACGTAAATAATTAACCAAGGTTGACATATTTACGCAAATGTATAATATGACATGGGTGAAAACGTGGGCATAAAGTGAATCACAAGGGGGAGCAGCTATGCGAGCACTGGTATTAGAAAAAAAACATGTATTAGCAATCAAAGACATGCCCTGTCAGGGAGTGATGACTGCCGATAGCGTGAGAATAGCCATTAAAAGGGTCGGCATCTGCGGCAGTGACATCCACTATTATACCCATGGCAGAATTGGTCCTTACGTGGTTGAAGAACCGATGATACTCGGGCATGAGGCTGCCGGGGTAGTCCTCGAGGTCGGTGTCAGGGTAACCTGGCTTGTTCCCGGGGATAAGGTGTGTATGGAGCCCGGCATTCCCAATACAAAATCTCGCACTTCAAAGCTCGGCTTGTACAACCTGGATCCTGAGGTCTCTTTCTGGGCGACTCCGCCGATTCACGGTTGCCTGATCGAGGAAGTTGTTCATCCTGCAGAGTTCACCTTTAAACTGCCGGAAAACGTATCTCTTGCTGAAGGAGCTATGGTCGAACCACTGGCTATCGGCCTGCAGGCCGCCAAAAAAGCCAACATAATTCCTGGTGATACTGCTGTAGTCATCGGCGCCGGCACTATCGGCATCATGTGTGCTATTTCTGCTATTGCCGGTGGTTGCAGCCGGGTGTATGTGACGGACCTCATGCCTGAGAAACTCAGCATCGCCGGAAGTTATACGGGCGTTACTCCCATTAATATCAACAACCAGAATCCGGTCGATGCGGTGATGGAAGCTACTTCGAACTGGGGGGCCGATATCGTCATCGAGGCCTCTGGAAATCCCTCGGTTTTTACCAATCTCGCCGATTTTTGCTGTCCGGGAGGCCGCATTGTCCTTGTCGGCATACCCATTGATCCGGTCACTTTGGATGTAGCTCGCGTCCAGGCAAAAGAGCTTACTCTTTCCTCAGTCTTTCGTTATGCCAATATGTATTCGAGGGCCATTGATCTTATCGGTTCGGGGCGGCTTGATGTGCAAAAACTCATCTCCGCCGTCTATCCATTTGACCTGGCAGTTGAGGCATTTGATCGCGCCAAGGAGATGCGTGCCGACGATGTAAAAATCCAACTTGAAATATAAATACTGTGCCCAACATTGACCCTTTGAGGAAGTAAAATCATGTCTGGATATCTTCTCGGATTTGACATCGGCAGTTCGGCAATTAAGGCCAGTCTTGTAGATATTGACAGCGGGGAGATGATATCTTCGGCCGGCTCCCCAGAGACTGAAATGACCATCACTTCAAGAGGACCGGGTTGGGCGGAGCAGGATCCCGAATTATGGTGGACCCATATGGTTGCAGCAATGGAAACCATCTCGAGGGAAAACGGCACTGCGTTGCAGGCGGTCCGGGCCATTGGCATCGCCTATCAGATGCACGGGTTGGTGGTGGTCGATGTAGACGGTCGATGTCTTCGCGAATCGATTATCTGGTGCGATAGCAGGGCGGTATCGTATGGTCGGGCCGCTTTCAAGAGTCTTGGAGAGGAACTCTGTCTCAAGACTTTGCTGAACTCTCCCGGTAATTTCACCGCGGCGAAACTGGCCTGGATCAAGGAGCAGGAACCCGAGCTGTTCAAAAAAATCGACAAAATGATGCTCCCGGGGGAATATCTGGCTTATCGTATGACCGGCGAAGCGGTAACCACCCCCAGTGGATTGAGCGAGGGTATTCTGTGGGATTTTCAAAAAAATTGTCCGGCAGAACTCCTGTTGCGCCATTGGGGGTTTGACCGATCCCTGCTGCCTGAGATCTTGCCCTCCTTTGGTGATCAGGGACGGGTGACAGCGCGGGCCGCTGCTGAGTTGGGGGTGCCCGCCGGGATACCGGTGTCCTATCGCGCCGGGGATCAGCCAAACAACGCTTTTTCTCTCAATGTTCTTCGTCCCGGTGAGCTGGCTGCTTCTGCAGGAACTTCCGGGGCTATCTACGGTATCGCAGAAAAACCGCTCTACGATCCTCTCTCCCGGGTTAATACTTTTGTTCATGTCAATCACGGAGTAGATGGCGACAAGTATGGGGTACTGCTCTGTCTCAACGGCACGGGCAGTTTCAATCGCTGGCTCAGGCAACTCCTGGAAGGAATTGTCCCCGGGGCGATGGATTATCCCGTTATGAATGCACTGGCATCGAAAGCACCGGCCGGAGCCGATGGGCTGCTGCTGTTTCCTTTCGGCAACGGAGCTGAGCGGACTCTGGAAAATGCTGCCCCGGGCGCTTCAATAGAAAATATCAATTTTAACCTCCATTCCCGAAACCACCTGCTGCGTGCGGCCCAGGAAAGCATAGTATTCGCCCTCAACTACGGTATTAAGATCATGGCGGAGATGGGGATATCCGTTCAAACTATCAAGACCGGTAGGGCAAACATGTTTCTCAGTCCCCTGTTTAGGCAGATCTTCGCCACCACCACCGGTGCAAGACTGGAAATGTATAATACTGACGGCGCCTCCGGAGCAGCTCGCGGAGCCGGGGTGGGTGCGGGTATCTATCGTTCTTTTGAAGAGGCGTTTACCTCTTTGACCTGTGAGGAGGTGGTCGAACCGGATCCGGGGTTGACCGGCACTTACAGCGATTTGTATGATTCCTGGAAAACAACCTTGTTGCGCAGACTTGACAAGGATACCGCTTGATAGGAGGGAGAACTGGTCTTCGATGGGCGGTAACAAATACCTTGTATCCGGAAAAGGTTGTGGCGACCTTGGTCCAATGTCACCGATCACCATCGCCCAAAGCCTGCGAAGGCAGACGCAGGTAGTTCTCAAGCAGATGATTATCATCAAACTCCGCCTGATCGAAATAGATCATCTGCGTATTGCGTTGCCGTGGATGACCGGCAGCCGCAGTTGAAGGCCGGCAGCCAGCGCCCGCAAGGCGAGCAGACCACCAACCAACCCGGTGGCACCGGAAATAAAAATTGTTTTATCCGTTTGCAAAAGAATTTGGCTCCCCAGAGTATGACGGATCGACGGTAAAATAAGGTGTCTTTCTTCTTCAAGGCTTTATGGGATGTCCGTTAAATTGGCCTCCTGTACCCGAATTCACATAACCGCATTCAATCCTGGAATCAGATATATATCTCATGTGAAAATATTTCAAGCGGCAAAACTTCTGCCCGACTATCTCAGGTGAACCGGGGTAGAGTTCGATACGATGACCAGGAACTCACCAGGTATTCGGCTTTGCGGATAAAAGACAGGACGCAGTTAACGGCGGTCAGATCGTGCGCATGTGGGGTGCTGGTGAACGTTTACAATACTTCAATCGCCTTCATGGCGTTGACGATCAATTGCTTACACGATAATATCTCTCATTTCTATTCCACAATTTATTGACATTGGTTGTCCTGAAAGTGCACAATTATAAAACGATGTCTTATTATCAAAAGTTCTTTCCTCGATGTTATTGAGTTTTTCTTTATGCAGAACTACATCCATTTTTCCCTCCTGCCGGATGTGATTTGTCTTCCATGTTAGCCTCGAACAGACGGAACAAAGGATTTACACTTTTGGAACTGATGATTGTTGTGGCAATTATAGGAGTTTTGGCAGCTATTGCTATGCCAAATTATCTATCTTATGTCGAAAGAGCCCGGCATATAAAGGTGTTAAGTGAACTCAGGCAGATTGATAGGGAAGTAAATATGTTTTTTATATCCAATAACAGCTATCCCCTCAATTTGGCACAAATTGGCTATGGTAACCTCAGGGACCCCTGGGGGAATCTTTATCGGTATCTAAACCATAGCACCGTTCAGGGTAATGGGCAGCTCCGCAAGAACCGTAGTGAAAATCCGATAAATAATGACTTTGATTTATATAGTATGGGGCCTGATGGCAGGTCTTCGCTGTCCTTTAATCCCAAAGTAAGTCATGACGATATAGTTCGCGCCGCCAACGGTAGTTATTTCGGTCGCGTCTCCGATTATTAAGGAATATATGCAACTTGGAACAGAATTTTTAAAGAGTAAAATTGCCAGACGTTTCTGTCTGCTTTTTATTATGTGTGCTTTTGTGCCGACCCTGGCGCTTGTCGTATTGTCTTACATCAAGGTGATCGATCAACTTGAAGAACAAAGCCTGAATCGCCTTAAACGGGAAGCAAAAGCATATGGATCCTCACTGTTTGACAGGATGATCAGGCTCGACCATGAGCTACAGATTATCGGCAGAAATATCGAAGACGGTGGAAGAAATAGTTCAGGAAATCAGGCTTTTCTTTCCAAGGACAATGAACCATTGTTTTCGGGAGTCTATCTCTATAACAAAGAAAAAAAAATTTTACCTGTTTTTGGAACGGTGGACTCAGGACTCATTAAAAGCCTTTGGAGGGAAGATCTTCAGGAACACGACAAGCCTTTCATTCTATCTTTGCCGCGGCCCGGCAAAAACGGCCGTATTTTTTTCGGTACCAATATTAGAAAAATCGATCGGAAGTCAATATCGATAATAGGCGAGGTGAGACCGGAGTATCTTTGGGGAGTCGGCCCCTCTCCAATCCTGCCACCCATGACGGAATTATCGGTCTACGATAAGAACGGGAGCAGCATTATGGCCAGCGGGAATGTTCCTGACGGTGATTATGCAGAGTTGCCGGATCAATATACTTCTCAGGAGCCCGGTGTTTACCGGTTTGA
>Ga0214472_10003030_pt1 | contig 17874 bp, 18 predicted proteins | sample RVTome_6_FD_207662 | JGI IMG/M metagenome (GOLD analysis project Ga0214472, IMG submission 207662) | Soil microbial communities from uranium-contaminated site in the Upper Colorado River Basin, Wyoming, United States - RVT140D175 | ecosystem: Environmental > Terrestrial > Soil > Contaminated >...
TGAGGCACGCGTTCACGGCGATCCGGTAGAGCCAGGTCGAGAAGGCGCTGTCGCCGCGAAAGCGGGAGATCGCGCGCCAGGCCTTGAGGAACGCCTCCTGCGCCAGGTCGTTGGCGTCGTCGTGGTCGTTCACATAGCGGTAGCAGAGCCGGTAGATGGGCCGCTGGTAGCGTGCCACCAGCACCTCGAACGCCTCGCGCTCGCCGCGCTTCGAGGCCGCGATCGCGTCCCGCTCGGCCTCTCGCTCGAGCTCCGCCCCGCTGCCGGGGACGGCGCTCGCCGCGAGGCCGAGCGGACACGCGAGCGCGACGCTCGTCAAGAGGGATCGACCTCCGCCAGGTCCTCGCCAGCGTCGGGGCCGCCCGGCGCCCCTTCGGGAGCCATCGACCGGCGCATGGGCCGTTCCCGGCGTGCGCGCACGGCCCGGTGCTTCACCTGCTGCATCTTCTGAAACTGCTCGGCCGTGACCAGGCGCCGGACGGCCAGCTGGCTCTCGGTGCGCTCCTTGAACGCCGCCGCCTGCAGCTCGCCGATCGCCTTGACGCGAGCGGCGATCCTGGCCTCGTCGACCGTCGCGGCGCCCAGAAGCTCGTGGAGCTCCATGCGGGCGATCCGCAGGTCCGCGTTGCGCCGGATCCCGGCCTTGCGAGCCTCGGTGTGGATGCGGCGGATCTCGGCCACCTGCTGGTCGGTCAGGCCGATGTCGCCCTGGAGCGCCACGAGGCCGGCCCGCCGTGCCCGCCGCGGCTCCTGCGCCTTGAGGTCGGCCGCCGTGAGCGCCGCCAAAGCGGCAACGGTGGCGACCGCCCCGACCACCCCGAACATCTTGACTCGCATCGTAGTCCTCCTGCCCCTCATACGATTAGACAGTCGTTTCCGGCAGGGGTTGAACCTCGAGGACCAGCTCGCGGAGAAGCAGCGGGCCGCCCTCCTTAAGTAGCAGATTCACAGCCGGTTCGCCGGGCAGGACGGCGAACGAAGCCTCCCAGCCGCCCGGAGCCGAGCTGAACGGCGACGCGCGGGCCGTGAGGCTCGGAGCCTCCGGTGCCACGAGGAGCGTGGGTGGTTCGGCGGCCAGGGACTGGGCGACGAGACGCAGCCGATAGCGTCCCGGAGCGAGGGCCAGGCGCCTGCCGATCTCGGCGCCCGAGGGGTGGCGGTGAGGCTCGTAGAGCGGACCCCATCCGAGGGGCTCGGGACCCCAGCGCGCGCGCGCCGGGGCGACGCGCCAGCCCGGCACTCGGAGAGCCGGGCGGCCGACGAGGCGCACCGCGTCCCGATCGTCGGTGCGTTGGTGCGAGACGGCCGCCGCGGCCTGGGCGGCCACCGCCAGCCCGACGCTGGCCACGGCCAGGCGAGAAGCCGTGGCGGCGCGCGTTCGCCAGGGCACCGCGGCCAGCAGAGCCAGGGCCCACACCACCGCGAGGCGATGCCGGTCCGGATCCTCGAGCACGTAACCCGGCAGCAACCCCGTCCACTCGCGCGCGCCCGACTGCTCGCGGAAGAAGGGCGCCGTGCCGTCGCGGTCGCGGTGGACGAGGCGGGGCTCCCACGCACCCGCGAGGCCCGTCCAGAGCGTCCAGCCGACGAGCAGCGCCCCGCCGGCGCTGAGCCCGCGCTTGTCCCACACGAGCGCCACCGCCACCAATAGCAGCGGCGCGATCGGCACCAGGAAGCGCGCCGGAGGGTTGAAGCCGCCGCGCCACATGTGCCAGGTGCCGGCCGTCAGCACCACCGCGGCCATGGCCGCACCCACGGCCACGCCCAGGCCCCGGTCGCGCCGAAACAGCAGCACGAACCCGGGAAGCGCCAGGATCAGCACTGGCGCGTACACCAGCAGGCCGAACTCCTGATCCAGCAGGAGGCCCGGCAACCCCTCAGCGAGCGTCGAAAGCGAGAACTCCGGCTGCCGTCCGTAAACGCGGCGCGGGTCCCAGAAGCCGTAAAGGACCTGGTGATAGAGCATCAGCCCGGCTGCGGACACCGTGCACGGGACGAGCACGGCCACGAGCGAGCGCACGCGGGGATGCCGCCAGAGGGCGTGGGCGACGACGACCGTCCCGAGCGGCGCATAACGCACGTTGAGCCAGCTCAGGGCCGCCGCCGCGCAGCCGATCGCGACGGCGTCGCGCAGACTGAGCTCCTCCCGCCGCGCGAGGCGCAGCCCGAGCGACAACGCGAGCGCCGCCGGGACCTCCGTAAAGACGAGGCCCGCGTAGTGGACGAGTGGGGGTGTCAGCACGGCCAGCCAGCCGGCCGCTTCGGCGAGCGTCTCGCGACCGAGGAGCTCGGCCACCCACTCCCGCACCTCGCGCGCGAGGAGCGCGGCGAGGAGCGCCATGAAGACGGTCACGCCGGTATATCCCGCGAGCGCCCACGCCGGCAGGATCAGGATCGAAAGGCCGACCGCGTGGAGGGAGTAGATCGTGCCGCCCTTGCCGCGGACGCGGTAGTGCGGGGCGAGCGGCGCATCGTGGAAGGCGGTGTACCGGCCCTCGGCGTAGTCGCGCTCGAGGGCGAGATCCCCATCGCGAAGCAGGCTGTCGGCGACCATCAGGTAGTGCGGCTCGTCGCCCTCGGGCCCCACCTGCACGTGGCTGCGGCCCGCGGCCGCCACCAACACGCCGAAGGCGAGCGGCAGGAACAGTGGACACGCTCCCGGGGGTCTGGGGGGTGGGTAACCCCCCAGCGTCCCGCGCGTGCCCGGCCACTTGTCCGTTGTCCGTGGCGACGCGACGAGGGCGATCCCGGCCAGGGCGAGTGCCAGGAGCGGCGGCCCCGACAGCGCCCGCACGCCCGCGAGCGGAGCACCGGCGACGAGCAATAGCAGTGGCGCGAGGAGGCCCGCGGCGACACCAAACGACGCGCGCCGGGAGAGCACGAACGCGCCGGCGACGGCGAGGGCGGCAACCGTCGCTGCGATGCCGGGGAATCCCAGCCAGACACCGTCTCCGTCGGCCGCTGCCCCGCCCGCGGCGAGAAGAGCCGAGAGCACGGTCGCCGCGACGCCGAGGAGCGTGCCGACGTGTCGGGGCGCGGGCACCTTGGGAACCGGGCGATTCTGATCTGCCCGCCTCGGCAAGTCCATCCCGGCAGGCTGGCCTCGCCGGGTGTCAAGGCGCGATGCCGCCGGGTGACGCTCGGCCGCGGACTCGGACTCCCGCTGAACGACTTACGGCCGTCGAGACCGGGTACGGGCCTTGCTCCCTGCGGTTTCCGGGTGCACGATCCCACTCTGGACGAGAGGAGGAAGGGCCATGGGCCTTCCCAGCCGACGAGCCATCGGGCCGCTCCTGACCGCCGTTCTAGCCGCGGCTCCGGCCTCATCCGACGAGATCCACCTGGTCGGCGGGGGTCGCGTCAGCGGCCGGGTGGTCGAGAGGACGGCCACCCGCGTCGCCATCGAGACCGGCCCGGGTCGTGTCACGCTGCCCTTGTCCCGCGTCGAACGGATCGTGGAGGGCCGCTCCGCGCTCGAGGCCTTCACTGAGCGGGCTGCCGACCTCGAGGCGGGCGACGTCGCCGGCTGGGCCGAGCTCGCCCACTGGGTCGAGGAGCGCGATCTCCTGACACAGGCGCGGTTCGCGTGGCAGCGCGTGCTGGCCACGGACCCGGGGCACCCCGAAGCCAACGCCGGCCTCGGCAGGGTCCCCGTCGGCGGCGAGTGGATGAGCGCCGAGGACGCCTACCGCGCTCGCGGCTACGTGTCCTACGAGGGGCGCTGGCTGACGCCTGCCGAGCACGAAGCGGCCGTGCGCGAGCGCGAAGCCGACGAGGCTGCGACGCGGGGCCTGCGCGAGTCCGACCTGCGCGTCCAGGAAGCGGAGGCCCGTGTGCGCGAGGCGGAAGCGCGGGCCCGCGAAGCCGAAGCCGCGGCCGACCAGACGACCGCGGGAATCCCGATCGGCTACGGGTACGGCTATGGCTTCGGCGGGTTCGTGCCGCCGTACCGCCCGGCGCACCACCCGGCGCGGGCCTCGCGCCACGACGGTCCTCGGCGACCCGGCTCCCATCCGGGATCGACGAACGTCAGGCCGGCCCCCGCCCCGCAACCCACGCCCGCAGCGCGGCCGCGGACCCGCCCCACCCAGCCGCCACAGCGTCGCCAGGCGGTGATCCTCCCGCCGCAGCCTGCCCCGAGCACGAAGCGTTGACTTTCGCCTGATCTTCGCCTACCCTCGTGTCGAGGGAAGGCCATGTACCTGACGCGCCGGCAGAAAGAGATCCTCGACTATCTCGACCGCCACATCTCGCGCAAGGGGTATGCGCCCACGATCGAGGAGATCGGCGAACACTTCGGGCTGAGCTCGCTCGCCACGGTCCACAAGCACCTGAGCAACCTCCAGAGCAAGGGGCTCGTCAAGCGGGACTGGAACCGCAGCCGCGCGCTCGAGCTCGTGCCGACGCCGGTGGCGGTTGCGGCCGTCGAGCTGCCTCTCCTCGGCCGTGTCGCCGCCGGCTCGCCGATCGAAGCGATCACGGCGAGCGAGACGATCTTCGTGCCCGAGGACATGGTGGGTCGCCGCGACACCTACGTGCTGCAGGTGAAGGGTGACTCGATGATCGACGAGCAGATCCGGGACGGCGACTTCGTGATCGTCGAGAACCGCAAGCACGCGAACGACGGCGAGATGGTGATCGCGCTCCTCGACGGCGACAGCGCGACGCTCAAGAAGATCTACCGCGAGGGCGGGGGCATGGTGCGCCTGCAGCCCGCGAACGCCCGCGTCAAGCCGATCCTCGTCGACCAGGACCGGCTGAGCATCCAGGGTGTCGTGATCGGTGTGCTCCGCAAGTACTGAGCGAGCTGCTATACACTCGGCCCGGAGACCGATCGATGGCCGAGGACAGGGTTCAGCTCAATTTCACCGTGGTGCCGGACGAGGACGCCACGGTGCCGCGGATCTACAGCAATTTCTGCGCGATCCAGAACTCCCCCTTCGACTTCACGCTGACCTTCTGCGAGATGCTGCCGCTCGGCGAGAAGCAGGTGCGCGAGGCGCAGGCGACCCAGACCGTCAAGGCTCCCGTGCGCGCCCGGCTGGTGGTCCCGGTCCAGATGGTTCCCGGCCTGATCGCGGCGCTCCAGGACAACTTCCGCCTCTACCAGGAGTCCTTCGGCCCGCCCAAGGGCCAGGTGAACTGAGCGGACCTGACCCGACAGGCACCGGGCCTAGACTGGGGTCGTGAAGGAGCACCGCCGCTTCGTCCTGCACGTCGACCTCGACCCGTTCTTCGTCTCGGTCGAGCGCAGCCTGGACCCCGCCCTGCGCGGCCGGCCGGTGGTGATCGGCGGCGACGGCTTCAGCCTGGGGTTCGTGGCCGCGGCGAGCGAGGAGGCCCGTGCCGCGGGCGTGCGCGTGGGGCTGCCGCTGGCGCAGGCGCACCGCCTCGTCCCCGACGCAGCCTTCCGCCGCGGCGACCTCCAGACCTACGGGCGCGTCAGCGAGGAGGTGACCGCGGTGCTGCTCGCGGCCAGCCGCCGCGTCGAGCGGCCGTCGGCGGACGAGGCCTTCGTCGACCTGAGCCTCGAGCCGTCCCACGCCGGAGCCCACACCACGAGCCGGGGCGTCCCCCCTGTCCGAGCCGCGGAGACGATCCGCGACGAGCTGCAGCGCCGGCTCGGCCTCGACGCCTCGCTCGGGCTCGCCTCGTCGCGCCTCGCCGCCCGCATCGCCTCCGGCTGGGCCAAGCCGCGCGGCCTGCTCGTGGTGCTTCCGGGCTACGAGCGATCGTTCGTCGGCCCGAAGCCGGTCGCGCTGCTCGGTCTTCCGCCCCACGTCGAAGCGGCCCTGGAGCGCGCGGGCCTCGCGACGCTCGGCCAGATCGCCGAGGCCGAGCCCGAAGCGCTCGCGGCGGCGATCGGCCCGCTGGCCACGCACGTGCGCGCGGCGGCTCGCGGCGAAGGCGAGCCGGAGATCGCGCTCGCCGCGCCGCCTGCGTTCCTGCAGGAAGAAGCCACGGTTCGCGATCGCAGGAGCGACCCGCTCGCGCTCGCGCTCATCGCCGAGTCGCTCGCCCGACGGGCCGCACGCCGGCTGAAGCCGTTCCGGTTCGGCGCGAGCGCGCTCACCGTCGAGGTGCGCCGCGCGACCGAGACGGCGCGGCGCGCCGTCACGTTCGGCGACCCGATCGACGACGAGGACAAAGTCGCCGAAGCCGCGCGGGCGCTCGCCCTTCCCCTGGTCGAGCCGGCCGACGCGGTGCGCGGGCTTCAGGTGCGTCTGGCGCGGCTCGGGCCGAGCGGCTCGCAGGCTGCGCTGTTCCCAGCGGCGCCGGACCTGCGTCGCGCGCTATAGAATCCGAGCGTGCCGCGCACCAGAAAGCTCCGGGTCACTCCGGCCTTCGCGAACCGCGTGCTCGACGTCCTCGAGCAGGCCCACCCCGAGGCGCGCTGCGCGCTCGACTACCGCAACGCCTTCGAGCTCGCGGCGGCGACCATCCTGTCCGCCCAGTGCACCGACGAGCGCGTGAACAAGGTCACCCCGCAGCTCTTCGCGCGCTACCCGGACGCCAAAGCACTCGCCGCCGCCGCCCCCGCGGACGTCGAGGAGATCATCCGCTCGACCGGCTTCTTCCGCGCCAAGACGCGCAGCCTGATCGGCTTCGCGCAGGGACTCGCCAACCGGCACGGCGGAGCCGTGCCGCTCACGATGGCCGAGCTCGTGCCGCTGCCGGGCATCGGCCGCAAGACCGCGAACGTGGTGCTCGGCCACGCTTTCGGCGTCAACGAGGGCATCGCGGTCGACACGCACGTGCTGCGGGTCACGAACCGGCTCGGCCTCGCGCAAGGCGACGACCCCTCGAAGATCGAAGCCCAGCTCATGGCGCTCGTGCCGCGCGAGCGCTGGACGCGCACGACCGACCTCCTGATCTTCCACGGCCGCAAGATCTGTGACGCGCGGCGTCCGGCCTGCGGCGTCTGCCCGCTGTTCGCCGACTGCCGCTGGGACAGCCGTCAGGCCTGGGCTTCCGGAGGAGCGCCAAAGGTGCTTCGCCCGGCCGGCCGGCGGCCCGTCGCCCCGCGGCGCGCGGGCCGCGCCCGGCCCAAGCCCGCGGCTCGCCGTCCACGCCCCGCGCCACGCCGTGCGCCACGCCGGGGAAGAGGAGCTCCGTGAGTCTCGAGCAGCGAACGCTCGCCGCCGTCGTGCAGATGACGTCGACCGCCGAGGTCGAGCGCAACCTGAAAGCCGCCGAGACGCTCGTGGAGCAAGCCGCCACCCGCGGCGCCACGTTCATCGGGCTGCCCGAGAACTTCGCCTTCCTGCGCTCCGAGGGTCAGCCGGTGCCCGAGCCGCAGGATCTCGACGGCGCCTGGGTCCGGCGCATGGCCGGGCTCGCGCGGCGGCTCGGCGTCACGCTCCTGCTCGGCAGCCTGCCCGAGCGCGTCCCGGGCGACACACGCGTGCGCAACACCTCGGTGCTGCTCGGACCCGGGGGGGAGACGCTCGCCGTCTATCGCAAGATCCACCTCTTCGACATCGACCTGCCGGGGATGGAGCACCTCAAGGAGTCGAAGGCGGTCGTCCCGGGCGAGGAGCTCGTGGTCGCCTCGACCCCGTTCGGCCTGATCGGCCTGTCGATCTGCTACGACATGCGCTTCCCCGAGCTCTACCGCGAGCTCGGCCGTCGCGGCGCGCGCGTGCTGTGCGTGCCGTCGGCGTTCACCGAGCGCACCGGCAAGGCGCACTGGGAGGTGCTGCTGCGCGCGCGCGCGATCGAGAACCTGGCCTACGTCTTCGCACCGGCCCAGGTGGGACACCACGGCGGCGGGCGCGCCTCCCACGGCCAGGCCATGATCGTCGACCCGTGGGGCGCGGTCCTCGCGCAAGTGCCCGACGGCGAGGGGATTGCCCTGGCCGAGCTCGACTTCGCGAGGCTGGAGCGGCTGCGCCGCGAGCTGCCGGCCCTCTCGCACGCACGGCTGCTGCGTGCGTTCGGGGGCTGAGCGAGCTCGGACAGTTGACGAAAAAAACGGAAGGGACGAAAGGACGAACGAACGAACGAAACGAGGCAGGACTGTCTGGACTGGTTTTCGGGGGGCTGAGCGCCCCCCGTGCCCCCCCTAGCGAGAGCGCCCCCCGTGCCCCCGCTAGAATCCCCGCGCGCCCCCGCTGGCGTCTTGACACCTGACCTGAAATGGCCTAACAATCTAGGGTTTGCGTTCCCTGCGCCAGTAGCACCCTGGGGAGCGTCGGTGCAGCAGCGGAACTACACAAGCGGAAGTCAGAGGTAAGAAGCCCGTGCCGACCTACATTCCCAAGGCGGACGCCGTCGGGCGCCGCTGGTTCGTGATCGACGCGAGCGGCAAGGTGCTCGGGAAGGTGGCTTCGACCGCCGCGAGCGTCCTCACCGGCAAGCGCAAGCCGATCTACACGCCGTTTCTCGACACCGGCGACCACGTGGTCGTGATCAACGCCGACGCGGTCGTCCTCACCGGCCGGAAGGAGACCGACAAGGTCTACCACCGCCACTCCGGCTACCTCGGCGGGCTCAAGAGCCGCGCCGCGAAGGACGTCCGCAAGGAGCGGCCTGCCCGGATCGTCGAAGACGCGATTCGCGGGATGCTGCCGAAGACCAAGCTCGGGCGCGCGATGTTCCTGAAGCTCAAGGTCTACGCCGGCGCCACGCACCCGCACCAGGCCCAGAAGCCGCAGCCGCTCAACCCGTAGGAGCAGAGAAGCCGTGAGCACCACCCCACTCGATTTCTACAGCACCGGGAAGCGGAAGACCTCCGTCGCCCGCGTGCACCTGCGCCCCGGCACGGGCGAGTTCCAGCTCAACGATCGCGGGCTCGACGACTACTTCGGCGGCATCGAGGCCCTGAAGCAGATCATCAAGCAGCCGTTCTCGGTCACGGAGACGAACGACAAGTTCGACGTCGTGGCCACGATCCACGGCGGCGGCGTGTCGTCCCAGGCGGGCGCGATCCGGCACGGGATCTCGAAGGCACTCTGCGAGTTCAACGCCGAGCTGCGCGCCAAGCTCAAGAAGGCCGGCTTCCTGACGCGCGACGCGCGCATCAAGGAGCGCAAGAAGTACGGACAAAAGGGCGCCCGCGCCCGGTTCCAGTTCAGCAAGCGTTAACGATCGAAAATACGAGCCCCGCTTTGGGGCCGGAAAGCCCGGGTGCGTCCCGAGCACCGGGCTGATACGAAGGAGGCCGTGAGTTGTCCGAGACCACAGCCGTTTCCACCGCCGCACCCGAGCTGAACGCCGTCGCCGCGAGCGTCTCGATCAAGGACCTGCTCGAGGCGGGCGTCCACTTCGGGCACCAGACCCGCCGCTGGAACCCGAAGATGAAGCAGTTCATCTTCGGCGAGCGCAACGGCATCTACATCATCGACCTCCAGAAGACGCACCGCATGCTGCAGGACGCGCTTTCGTTCGTGCAGGACCTCGCGGCGCAGGGCAAGAACGTGCTGTTCATCGGCACCAAGCGCCAGGCGCAGGAGGCGATCGCCGAGGAGGCGAAGCGCTGCGGCATGCCGTTCGTCACCGAGCGCTGGCTGGGCGGCCTGCTCACCAACTTCGTGACCGTGCGCCGCAGCCTCGAGCGGCTGCGTGAGCTGGAGATGACGCTCACGGGCCCGCAGGAGACGCAGCGCGAGCGGCTCACCAAGAAGGAGCTCGCCCACCTCGACAAGGAGCGCGAGCGGCTCGAGAAGAACCTGACCGGCATCAAGGGCATGAAGAGCGTGCCGGACGCCGTGTTCGTGATCGACACCCGCCGCGAGGCGATCGCGGTGGCCGAGGCGCGCAAGCTCAAGGTCCCCGTGATCGGCATCCTCGACACGAACTCCGACCCCGACGAAGTCGACGTACCGATTCCCGGCAACGACGACGCGCTGCGCGCGATCCGGCTGTTCGCGAGCAAGGTGGCGGACGCCGTGCTCGCGGGACGCGGGCTGCGCGAGGCGCAGCTCGCCGAAACGGTGGCGGGCGGCGCCGAGACGAAACACCGCGCGGCACGCCAGGCGCCGGCCGCCACGGCCTGAACCCCACGGGCGCGCCCCATCGGCCGCAACGCCGCCGCTGCCGGGCCGCTCGCCGACAGACGCTTAGAAAGCAGGAAGAAGGACATGAGCATCACTGCTGAAGTCGTGCGCCAGCTCCGCGAGGAGACGGGCGCCGGCATGATGGACTGCAAGGCCGCGCTGGTGGAGGCCACCGGCGACATGGCGAAGGCCCGCGAGGTCCTGCGCAAGAAGGGCCTCGCCGCCGCGGCCAAGAAGGCGAGCCGCGCCGCCACGGAGGGCGCGATCGGCTCCCACATCGCGGACGACGGCCGGGTCGGCGTGATCGTCGAGGTCAACTGCGAGACCGACTTCGTGGCCAAGACCGCGGACTTCCAGTCGCTCGTCAAGGGTGTCGCCGAGGCCGTGGCGAAGAACGCCCCTGCGGACGTCGCGGCCCTCCTCGAGCAGCCGTTCGCGGGTGGACAGACGGTGGGTCAGGCCGTGCAGGAGAAGATCGCGTTCATCAAGGAGAACATGCTGATCCGCCGCTTCGCCCGCTTCGAGCTCGCCGCGGGTGCCAAGGGCGTGATCGCGGCCTACATCCACCCGCCTGCCGCCAAGGTCGGGGTGCTGGTGGAGCTCGCGCCCGAGTCCGCCGACGCGGCGACGCTTGCGGCCCTGGCCAAGGACGTGGCGATGCACGTGGCCGCCGCCTCGCCCGCCATAGCACTCTTCGTCTCGAAGGACGAGGTGGCTGCGGACGTCATCGAGAAGGAGAAGGAGATCTACCGAGCGCAGGCGCTCTCGGCCGGCAAGCCCGCGAACGTGGTGGACAAGATCGCCGAGGGTAAGGTGCGCGAGTACTACGCGACATTCTGCCTGCTCGAGCAGCCCTTCATCCGCGAGCCCAAGACGACGGTCGGACAGCACCTGAAGGGCAAGGTGGCCGTGCGACGCTTCGCCAGGCTGCGCCTGGGCGAAGACGCGGCCGCGAAGCCCGCCGCCGAACAGTAGTAACATCTGGCGGCGCCCCCGACCGGGCGCCCCGCTCCGCGGAAGGACCCGAAATGCCCGGCAGCAAGAAGGCCCTCGCCTACAAGCGCGTCCTGCTCAAGCTCTCGGGCGAGTCCCTCCTCGGCACCAAGACCTTCGGCGTCGATCGCGACTTCGCCGACTACCTGGCAGCGGAGATCAAGGAGGTCCACGACATGGGCCTCCAGATCGCCGCTGTCGTCGGGGGCGGCAACATCTTTCGCGGCGTCTCCGACAGCGCCCAGGGCATGGACCGCGTCTCCGCGGACCACATGGGAATGCTCGCCACGGTGATCAACGCGCTCGCGCTGCAGGACGCGCTCGAGCGTGCCAAGGTGTTCACGCGCGTGCTGTCGGCGATCGAGATGCAGGAGGTGTGCGAGCCGTTCATCCGCCGCCGCGCGATGCGCCACATGGAGAAGGGACGCGTGGTCGTGCTGGGGGCCGGCACCGGCAACCCCTACTTCTCGACCGACACGGCGGCGGCGCTGCGCGCGATGGAGCTCAAGGCCGACGTGATCCTGAAGGGCACCAAGGTCGATGGCATCTACGACGCCGACCCGGTCAAGCACCCGAAGGCGAAGAAGTTCACCCGGCTCACCTACCTCGAGGTGCTGCAGAAGGGGCTGCGCGTCATGGACACCACCGCCATCTCGCTGTGCATGGACAACCACCTGCCGATCGTGATCTACGACCTGAAGCGCCAGGGCAACCTCCGGCGCGCCGCGATGGGCGAGCCGATCGGAACGCTGGTGAAGGAGTAGCGATGCCCACGAACCCCAAGCAGCTCGTCGCGGACGCGAAGGCCCGCATGCACCACTCGCTCGAGACGCTGCTGCGCGAGCTCCAGACCATGCGCACCGGCCGGGCGTCCGTGGCGATGCTCGACTCGATCCGCGTCGACTACTACGGCACGCCGACCCCGCTGAACCAGGTCGGCAACCTGTCCGTGCCCGACCCCACGCTGATCACGCTCCAGCCCTGGGATCCGTCGCTGCTTCCCGCGATCGAGAAGGCGATCCGCGCCTCCGATCTCGACCTCAACCCCCAGAACGACGGCAAGCTGATCCGCATCCCGGTGCCGCAGCTCACCGAGGAGCGGCGCAAGAACCTGGTGAAGGTGGCCCACAAGCACGCCGAGGAGAGCCGCGTCGCGATCCGCAACGTGCGCCGCGACACGAACGAGCACCTGAAGAAGGCGCTCAAGGACCACGAGCTCAGCGAGGACGACGAGAAGCACGCGCTCGCCGAGGTCCAGAAGCTCACCGACCAGCACATCGACGAGATCGGCGCCGCCCTCAAGAAGAAGGAAGCCGAGATAATGGAGGTCTAGTCATCCTGAGGGGGATTCTCTGCCGGCCCGCGAAGGATTTCTGGTTCGTTGGTCCGTTCGTTGTCCGGTTCATCGCTCGTTCCGTAGTTCGTTGCGTTCGTCTCGCCGTTCGTTTCGCCGTTCGCCGCGTCTCGCTCTCACGCCCGCTCCCCTCGAGGGCCCTTCCGAATGACCTCCCCCCACGCTCTCCGCCGCTTCCTGCTGCCGCTCCTCGCGCTCCCGCTCGCCGGGTGCATCGAGACCCAGCTCACGGTCGAGCTCTTCACCCAGATCCACGCGGACGGAACCTGCACCCGGCGCATCGAGTACCGGCTCGAGCGCGTCGACCCGGACAAAGGCAACACGCGGGTCGTGCTTCGTCCGGAAGACGACGTCCTGCGACTCCACCGTTTCCCGTCCGGCGACCCCTGGCTGCTGCGCGAGGAGACCGACACGGGGCTCCGCGTCGTGGTCCTGGAGGCCTTGCTGCCGTCTCCCGCGCTCGTCGACGGCGACTACTTCCGTGTGCGTACACCGCGGGCGCAGCCCGCTCGCAACTACGTTTCGGCGTTCGTGGACGCGGAGCACGGCGTCTACGAGTACCAGGAAGTCCTGCGCGACCCGGCTTCCCCGCTCGCGGCGGCACGCGCGCTGTCCCGCGCCGCCCTCAAGCGTGACGAGGCGTTCGCCGAGAGCTTCGCGCTGGCCCTGGCCGGGAGCGGTGTCGTGCCGCGCGAGTCCGACGTGCGGCGCGCCTACCGCGAGCGGCTCGCAGAGCCGTTTGCGCGCGAGGTCGCCGAGCTGGCGGAGCGACCGTTCTACGGGCCCCGCGAGCGGCGTGAGCTCGACCAGGTCTACGATCGACTCGACACCAGGCAGAAGGCGCTCTCCGCCCGCCTTTCGGCCCTCGCCCGGGACCTGGCGGCCGAAGCGGTCGACGCCGGGGTCGAGGCCGCGCTCAACGAGACGGGCGAAAGCCTGCTGGCACAGCTCGACGCGGCCGGCCTCCCGCTCGCGACGGAGCTTCGGCAGCTGCGGGTGCACTTCCGCGCGACGCTCGTCATGCCGGTGCCGATCCTGCGCGCCAACGCCTGCGTCAGCGGGGACTCGGCCGTCTGGGAGTTCGACGACGAGGACCTGTTCGGCCGGGGCTTCGAGATGAAGGCGTTCGCAGCGGCACGCTGACGCTATAATCCGCCTCTCTTCGCGGAGCATCCATGCTCACCCACCTCGACTGCACCCGGTGCGACAAGCAGTACGAGCCGGGTCGGGTCTACACCGTCTGCAGCTGCGGGGCGCCGCTTTACCCGCGCTACGACCTCGCGCGGGCCGCCCTCGAGATGCGTCCGGGCCAGCTGGAGTTGCGCGAGCCGACGATGTGGCGCTACCGCGAGGTGCTGCCGCTCGCCGACGTGGACGCCAGGGTGAGCCTCGGCGAAGGGTTCACGCCCCTGCTCCCCGCTCCGCGACTCGGCGCGCGCCTCGGCCTGCCGCGTCTCCTCGTCAAGGAGGAAGGCCTGAACCCGACGGGCTCCTTCAAGGCCCGCGGGCTCTCGGCGGCCGTGTCGATGGCGAGGGCCCTCGGCGCCACCGACGTGTGCCTGCCCTCGGCCGGCAACGCCGGCAGCGCGCTCGCCGCCTACGCCGCGGCCGCGGGCCTCAAGGCGCACGTATTTCTGCCGCGCGACATCTCGAAGCTCTTCGTGATGGAGACCGAGGCCTACGGCGCCGACGTGGAGATGGTGGACGGCCTCATCACCGACGCGGGGCGCGTGTGCGCGGCAAGGGCGAAAGAGCACGGCTGGTACGAGTGCGCCACGCTCAAGGAGCCGTATCGCGTCGAGGGCAAGAAGACGATGGGCTACGAGATCGCCGAGCAGCTCGGCTGGACGCTGCCCGACGCGATCCTCTACCCGACCGGCGGCGGCACCGGCCTCGTCGGCATGTGGAAGGCCTTCGCCGAGATGGAGACGATGGGCTTCGTGGGGTCGAAGCGGCCGCGCATGTACGCGGTCCAGGCGGAGGGCTGCGCCCCGATCGTGAAAGCCTTCCAGGGAGGCAAGGACGACGCGCCGCTCTGGGAAGGCGCCACCACCCACGCCCACGGACTGCGCGTGCCGAAGGCGCTCGGCGACTTCCTGATCCTGCGCGGCGTCCGCGAGAGCCACGGGTCGGCCGTCGCCGTCTCCGAGGCCGAGATCGTCGCGGGCGTGAAGGAAGCGGCGGCCGCTGAAGGCCTCTTCATGGCGCCCGAGAGCGGCGCGTGCGTCGCCGCCGCGCGCAAGCTGGTGGCGAGCGGACAGCTCTCCCCCGACGACAGCGTGGTGCTGTTCGACACCGGCACCGGCTACAAGTACGTCGAGAACATGGCGCCGCTCTGGGGTGGAACAGGGAGCGTGAAGGAGGCCCGATGAAGACGATGGCCGTAGCCGTGCTGGCGCTCGCGTGGCCTGCGCAGGTACCGAAGGAGCCGGCGAAGGACCTCTTCATGCACAGCGCGACGACGCCGGGCGTCGAGATCCGCTTCGTGGACTACCACTGGCAGCCGGCCTTGTTCGAGGCCATGGAGAAAGGCTCGAGCAGCATCCCCGAGGCAAAGCGCAACTGGGTGGTGGCCCGCGTGATCTTCGACGACCGCCCGCTCAGGATCGAAGGCACGCTGCTGCCGGTCGGCAACTACGCGCTCGCCCTGTGGCCCAACCTCGACGGCAAGGGCATGGCGCTCGAGATGCGCAAGGTCGACATGCGCGAGGTCTACCCCGACGTGAACGCGATCGCCCCCGCACCGCGCGGCGAGACCATGTACAAGGGCCCGGCGAAGTTCGAGGCGGGCAACCCACCGGCGTCGCGCTTCGACATCGCAATGGGGTCCGACGATCCGGCCAAGGTCACGCTGACCATCCGCTACGGCGACCGGCGCCTGGTCCTGACCTTCGTTCGCTGAAGAGATGACCGAGCGCCTGCACCGGCAGGATCCCTACCTGCTGGAGTTCGACGCCGCCGTGCTGGCGCGCCGCGAGCACCAGGGCCGTTCGGCGGTCATTCTCGACCGCACGGCCTTCTACGCCGAGAGCGGCGGGCAGCCCTGGGATACCGGGACGCTCGGCGGTGCCCGCGTGCTGGCGGTGATCGAGGACGGGCCGGACGTGCTGCACCTCCTCGATCGCCCCATCGCCGAGGACCGCGTGCACGGAAGCGTCGACGCGGAACGCCGCCGCGACCACATGCAGCAGCACCACGGGCAGCACCTGCTGTCGCAGGCTTTCGTTCAGGTGGCCCAGGCCGCGACCGTCGCCTTCCACCTGGGGAGCGAGGACTCGACCGTCGACCTCGACCGTTTCGTGGGCGAGGAGCCGGCGCGCGCCGCCGAGCGTCTGGCCAACGACGTGGTGTGGCAGGCGCGGCCCGTCCGGGTCGCGTCGCTGAGCGCGGCCGAGGCCCGGGCCGCCGGCATGGAGCCGCCCGAGGGCGTCCGCACCGACGTCCGCGTCGTCGATGCCGAAGGCTTCGACCGTCAGCCCTGCGGAGGCACGCACCCGCGCACCACGGCCGAGGTGGGCGTCGTCGTGGTCACTTCTCTCGAGCGCTACAAGGGCGGCACACGGGTGCACTTCGTCTGCGGCTGCCGCGCGCTCGCGGCCTTCGCGCGGCGCCAGCAGGTCCTCGACCAGCTCGTCACGACGCTTTCGGCACCGCTCGACGAGCTCCCCGCCGTCGCTCGAAAGCTGAAGGACGACCTCGCCGCTTCGGAGCGGCGTGCCAAGAGCCTGCTGGAACGCGCGCTCCAGGGCGATGCGCGCCGGCTCCTGGCCGAGGCTCAGGGCAACGGTCCCGCCCCGACACCCTCCTCCCCCGCCGTCGTCGTCGCTGCCCTCGACGGCTGGCCGGCCGAGGAGCTGCGTGTGCTCGCGACGCGCATCGTGGGCCTGGCGCCTGCGGTGGCGCTCCTCGGCAGCCGCTCCGACAAGGCTCACCTGGTCTTCGCGCAGTCCGAGGGCCTGCCCCACGACGTGCCCGCTTTGCTGAAGGCGGCCGTGGAGTACCTTGGCGGGCGCGGCGGCGGCCGCGGCAACCTGGCCCAGGGCGGCGGCGATCGCGTCGAGCGCCTCGACGACGCGCTCGCGCAGGCCCGGGCCGCGCTCACGACGCTTCGGTGAGGTCGGCTCTCAGCGCAGGCTGAACGTGGCCTCCTTCAAGTCGCGTGAGTTCCCGCCGACGAAGACCTTGAAGGCCCCCGGCTCGGGTTCCCAACGGCCGGCGGCCGTATAGAAGGCCAGGTCCGACGCCTTCAGCGTGAAGACCACTTCACGCGACTGGCCGGCGCCGAGCTCCACTTTCTGGAAGCCCTTCAGCTCCTTCACCGGCCGGGTGACGCTGCCCACGAGGTCGCGCACGTAGAGCTGCACGACCTCGGCGCCGGCTCGCGAGCCGGTGTTTGTGAGCGTGACGGACACGCGGAGCTCTCCGTCACGGCCGATCTCCGCGGCGCTGAGGCGCGGTTCCGAGTAGTCGAAGCAGGTGTAGCTGAGGCCGAAGCCGAACGGGAACAGGGGCTCGTTGGGGGCGTCGGTGTAGTGCGACCAGAAAACCTCCGGCACCGGGTTCGGGCGCCCGGTGTTCTTGTGGTCGTAGGAGTAGGGCAGCTGGCCGACGTGACGCGGGAAGGACATCGGGAGCTTGCCCGACGGGTTCACGTCCCCGAAGAGAACCTGTGCGATGGCGTGACCCGCCTGTGATCCGCCGTGCCAGGCCTCGACCAGGGCCGGGACCGCTTCCACCACTCCCGGGATCGCGAGCGGCCGCCCGTTCATCAGGACCACGACCACCTTCTTGTTCACTTCGAGGACCGCGCGAAGCAGCTCCTGCTGGAGGCCCTTGAGGCCGATGTCCACCTGGCTGCGGCCCTCTCCCGTCTGGAACCCGTCTTCGCCGAGCGCCATCACCACCACGTCGGCGCCCCGAGCGGCTTCCACCGCCGCGGCGAAGCCCGAGCGGTCGTCGGTGTTGAAGCTCAGCTCGAAGGCGAAGCCGCGCCTGGCCCTGGCGAGCTTCGCCCCTTCCGCGTGGACGACGCGGCTCGCCGGAGACACGGCCGCCTGGATGCCCTCGAGCAGCGAGACGGCCGAGTTCGGCCGCGCCTGAGCCCGCCAGCCGGCGAGCGGGGAGTCCTTGTCGGCGGCCAGGGGACCGATGACCGCGATGCTGCGGGCGCCCTTGGCGAGGGGCAAAAGCCCTGCTTCGTTCTTGAGCAGCACGATCGAGGCGCGAGCGACCTCCAGGGAGGCCGCGTGGTGCGCGGGGTCGGCGAGCACCCGCTGCTCGCGCGCCGCGTCCGAGTAGCGGTAGGGATCGTCGAAGAGGCCCAGGCGGAACTTGACCCGCAGCACGCGCCGCACCGCATCGTCCACGAGCTTCTCGTCCACGGCCCCGGAGCGCACCAGCCCGAGGAGGTGCGAGACGTAGGCCCGCGACTCCATGTCCATGTCGCTTCCGGCGAGGACGGCCACGCGAGCGGCCTGCTCCAGGTTCTCGACGTAACCGTGCGGCACCATCTCGCCGATCGAGCCCCAA
>Ga0214472_10003033_pt1 | contig 17868 bp, 12 predicted proteins | sample RVTome_6_FD_207662 | JGI IMG/M metagenome (GOLD analysis project Ga0214472, IMG submission 207662) | Soil microbial communities from uranium-contaminated site in the Upper Colorado River Basin, Wyoming, United States - RVT140D175 | ecosystem: Environmental > Terrestrial > Soil > Contaminated >...
AACGTCGGTCATCGCGGCAGGACAGGAGATCCGGTCGGCGGGATCACGCAAACATACCCCGCGCCCGAACGGCCGCTACCCGCCGGGCGGCCGGCAGCGCCCGCCTGCTGGTGGACCTCCGTCGAGGCAACAGCCCTTTGCAGGTCGGCCCGTGACGCCAGCGGCTCCGCGAACGGGGATAGGAATTTCCTTCCACCCCGCGAAGGTACGGGGCAGTTCTCGGGTCGTCAACGCGCGGCCCCGGGGCGAGCGGTGGTACCGCGCGGAGCGGAGGGGGTGGGGTGCGGGCACGCGAACGGTCCCCGAGCGCGGGGCCCGGGGACTACGGGTGAGGGGGAGTGGCCGCGGTCGGGGTGGGGGACCGTCGTCGGCGCGGCGGGGGACTCCGCGATCGGGGGGCCGGGTCTCGGTGTCGAGCCCGATGGGCGAGGATCCGGGGGATCCCGGCGGGCTCGGTGATCACGGCGACGAACCGAGTCCATGACTTCCCAAAGTCAGTGGTCCGGTAGATGTGCGGCGTCGGATCGTTGAACTTGTACCGGGTGAGTGGCGCGTCGCGGCCGACGCCGGCGCGCTCCAGGAGCGTACCCACACGGCGGATCGTACCGATGTCGCCAAACCGCAGCGTCGTCGCCACCAGTGCGGCGGCGGAGACACGGCCTGCGGCCAGATCGCGGCGGATCCACCCAAAGCCGCGCGGCAGGCCGTCGAAGCGCGACCAGTCGTATACGGCGTCGACCAGCGTCCGCACGCGGGACGAATAGACCGCGACAAGGCCTTCGCGCGTCCTCGATTCCTCGGTGTCTCCGAGCCGGTCGTCGGCGACCTTGATCAAGGTGAGTGCGACGGCGCCGATCGTCCGAAGACCGGACAGCCGGTTGTTGTAGGCGTAGACCCGGTTGGGGATCTGCTCGGAGAGGCCGTAGCGGTTGAAGGCGTTGGGGCCGCAGATCTGATAGCGGCGATCTCGATCGGCCATCAGCGTGTTCAACGCGAGTGCTTCGTCCGGCGTCCAGACGCCACCCAGCGGCAGCTCGCGGGGGACCAGGTAGAGGCCGCGGCGCACCTGCGCGATGAGTCCGGCCCGAGCGAGGCGGCTGAAGAGCTCACGCTCCTGCTTGGCGGTGATCCCGAGCGGCTCAAGCAGATCACCGGAGCGGAGCTCGCGGACCTTGCGGAGCTGCGTCCAGGCGAGGAGCTGCCGTTCGAGGTTGCCAAGGCGGCGTTTCATGCCTGCATTCTATTTTCCTGAGATTGCCTGTCAAGCAAGTAGCGAAAAATGGAATACAAGGTGCGCGGGGCCGCCCGCCAGGCCGCCAGGTGCGACGAGCACAACCCCTCGCGCCGCAGCAGCGCGTCCACATCCCCGGGTTTCGTACACCGCTCGGCTTCCTCCAGCACCCTTCGCTTGTACACTACCGTAAACCGTCGTCACTGGGCCTTCGTCACGACCTCAACCTCCTGCTCGACCCTTCCCTCTACCAGGTCCCCTGTCATCGTCCCCTGCTTCCTCGCCCTCCATTCTACACTAAACCTTGTGAGCTTCAGCCATCCTTTTGTCCGCCTTCCTCCGGTGACGGAAGTCGGTAGCCTACCACACGGCACCCCTCATCCCCGCATGCCAAAGCATACACCATGGAGCCTACCGAAAGAACTCGATTGCCCACCGGCATCAGAACCGACTGCATCCGCTGCCCCGTTCCGTCCAGCAGGTCATAGAGTTCTCCCGTTGCACCGGCAGACTGAGAGAGGCGTACCCAGACCACGCCATTAGCCGCCAAAGTCACGCCGTCCTCGACGAAAGGGCTTTTTGTTTCTGGAAAGGCCCATTCGACTCCCTCCCACGGCCGTCCCCGGTTTTCCTCCTCAACGGCCTGTCGGTCCCTGGAGCTCACCAAAACAGGTCGAAACGGAACTGACCTTTCGGGGACGAGACTGAAACCAACCCTCCTATCAAACCGGTAGCTTGAGCGGAGGATCCCATGAATACCGCCGCGGCCCACGATTACCTGATCGCCCGCAGTGAACGGGATATGTACAGAGAACGTCGAGACCCTCCCCGCCCGCCGCGCCGGCCGCCGACCTTGAGAAAAGTCTCCATCAGCTCTCGCAAGAAGGGGTTGGTGCGCATGTGGGCGGCGAAGTCGTCGGCCGTCTTCCTGTGCGGATCGGCAATGCGCGCCGAGAGCAGGCCGTAGGCGATAGTCTGCGCGTACATGTCGGCGAAGCCGTCGGCGTCGAGGTCGTGGACCAGCGCCTCCTGGAACGCCTTCATGAGCCGGGTGAGCGGACCCTTGTCGGTCTCGATGGCGAGCGCGGTCCTGATGCGGTCGCGGATGTTGCGGGCCAGCTCGGCCAGCCGGATCGAGAGTTCCTTCGAGGTGGTGACGACCTCGCGGTGGCGCAGGGTGAAGGCGGCGCGCCAGCGCGTGCGCCAGGCATCGCCATCACCGTCGTCGTCGGGCCAGGCGAGGTGTTCGCTCAACTCGCGGGCCACGGCGTCGAGGTGCAGCGCGGTGTCGCGGTTGTCCCAGCCGAGCACCTTGAGGGTCGGCAGGTCGTGGCCGTCCTGCGACCGGGAGAAGTGGGCGAAGCTGATCTGCCGTTCTTCGCCTTCGCCGTAGTTGGAGACGAAGAGCAGGTCGTCCGCGGCCCAGGCGGCGCGTTCGGCGCTGTTCGCGGAGGCGCGCTTCTTCAACGCCACCTGGCTCAAGATGCGGCGCAGCGCAACGACGGGGAGCTTCTTCGGCTCGAACTTGACGAAGAAGATGCCCCAGGGCTGCTTTGGCGAGAGCGGGCGCAGGCGCTTGATCTCCTGGATCTTGGCGGCGTTCTTCGCATCGATGCCGAGTTCCTCCGGCGTGTACTCGAAGGTCAGGTCCTCGAAGTCGCTGCCGTTCTCGATGGGCCAGCCCATCTCGTCGCGCAGGTAGGCGATGAGCTGGTCGAAACGCTTGATGGTGGCCAGCCGGGCGCGGTGGTCCGTCGGCATTGGCTCAGCCCTCGTTGAGTTCCATCCAGCACCGCAGCGCCGGCTTGACCCCGACGGGCGCATCCACCCGCTTCAGGTAGGTGTTCTTGATGTGCTTCTCAACCTTGGCGCGCAGCTCCACGAGGGTCTTCTCCTCCGTGGTGCACTTGCGCGGTGTCTCGGGCTCGGAGCGGATGCTCGCGACGATCTCGCCCGGCTCCTCCAGGATCGCCTCGCGGTCGAGGTCGTACAGGTACCAGCGCGTCGTGCCCGCCTCCTCCGTGAACTCGCCCGCCTCCTTGTCGAGGGCCGGGAGTGCGTAACAGAAGAAGACGCCGCGAGCGCCCTTGGCCGGGCGCTTGCGGCCGCTGAAGGTGGCGCCCGGAAGCCCTTTGAGGCGGGACTCCAGCTCCGGGTCGGCCTGTAGCAGCGCCTGGTATTCAAGGTGCATGTCTTCGACGGCGGTCTTGGTGCCCTCGTAGGCGTGGTTGAACTCCCTGAGGGCGTCGAAGTCGTCCTGGGGCGTGAGCAGCTTCTTGCCTTCGATGCCGAGAGTCCTCGAGATCAGCAGGGTCTTCTGCGTCACCTTGGTGTAGAGCGTGAGGATCGCGTTCAGCTCGTCGGGAGGCAGGAAGTTCCAGAAGCTCACCTTCCCTCTGGACGAGGCGACCTCGGGGTGGTCGGCGGCCAGCCGCTGCTCGACCTCCGGGTTCATGCGCCGGTCCACGCGGCCAATCCGCTGCATCAGGCGGACCGGGTTCCAGTGGATGTCGTAGTTGATCATCCGCGAGGCGTCCTGGAGGTTCAGGCCTTCCGAGAGGACGTCGGTGGAGATGAGGACACGGATCTCGCTGCTTCCCTTGCCCGCAAGCTCCCCCGAGGAGGTGCCGTTGTAGTAGGGCGCAAAGCACTGGATGACATCGGCGCGGTTGCGCTTGGAGGCGCTGTCGACCTGGGCGACGCCCTCGATGGCGGCCTGGTCCAGTTCCCGCTTTAGGTAGCGGGCCGTGTCGGCGAACTCGGTAAAGATCAGCACCTTCTGGCCTGCAAGTTCCTTCCACTTGAGCAGGCGGATGAGTTTCTGGAGCTTGTCGTCGTGCTTCGGCTCGAACTTCCGGGCTTCGTTGAGGAACTGCACGATCTGGTCGAGGTCGAGGAAGGTCTCGGACATCATTTCCTCGACGTCGTACTCTTCGCGTTCGAGGCGTTCGACAGCGGCGAGCATCTCCTCGGGGACGATGTCCTCGTCCTCCCACTCGTCCCCGTCCGTACCCCAGAGATCCAGCACTCGTTGCGTCGCGTAGCCCAGCGTGTCAGCGTTTTGAGACTTCCAACGCTCCAAGCGTTTCTTTTCCGCGTCGGTCGCGCTGTGGGCCTGCAGGAAGGCAATCAGTTTCTGGAGCAGACGGTCGCATGAGAGCTCGAAGGCGACCACTGAACTCTCGAACCGCTTCAGAAAGTTGGTTCTGATCAGGCCGACGATCTGCCCCTGCCTCCCCTCTTCCAGGGGATCGATGCTGTTGTCGGGGCCCTTGTACCAAGCCAGCGGGTAGTACATCGGCAACGTAAACAGGGGGTTCTTCCGGGTAAAAGCCTTCTCGAACATGTCGAGCAGCCGGCCATACGTCTTGCGGATCGAGTACTTGGCCACCTGCGGGGCCGTGCGATCCGGAAAGGCGGCGGCTTTGCCGGTCTCGCGGATCTGGCTCTCGCGGGCGTAAGCGCGGCTGCGCTGCACCACCAGGTGGCGGAAGATCTCGTCCGTGAAGAGAATCTCCTGCGCCTCGGTCATGTGTTCGGCGACATCGGTCAGGTCATGCCCGATCCGGCCGCGCAGCGCCTTCTCCATCTGGTTGAAGTGTGCGCGCAGGTTGTTGACGCCCAGGGTACGTCCGAAGTACGCCTCTTCGCGGCGCGTGAACAGCTCGGCCATGTGGCGGAAATCGCTCAGGCGGTTGTTGATCGGCGTTGCCGTGAGCATGAAGAGGGTCTTCGGCCGTTCGGTGTTGCCGAGGAGGTCGTACAGGCGGTAGTAGCGGGAGGGCTCGACGTCGTCGCCTTCTCCGCCTCGTCTTCCCGGATTGCGGAAGTGGTGCGCTTCATCGATGACCACGACGTCGGCCAGCTCCGCGATCCGCCGGAAGCGCTCCGGGAAGTCACCTTTTCGGCCGAGGTCCGTGTGGCTGAAGACGGCAAGGTTGCTGAAGTCCGCACCGCCGCCGACACCTCCGATGTGAGGGAGCCATTCGCGCAGGTGCGGCTCCCAGACACCTTCCTTTGTTGCCTTGGGGGCAAACAGGACAACGCGCTTGCCCTCGTGCAGCACCAGGCGTTCGATCAGCATCAGGCCCACGAACGACTTGCCGAGACCGACGCCGTCGCAGAGAAACGCGCCGCCATGCTGACGCGCGATTTTCATGAGCGCCCAATAGGCTTCCTTCTGGTAGCGGTCGATGCGGGGGAACATCTTCGAGCGGGTCTCGTCCCACTCGGTCGCGGTCAGTTCGTGACCCCTGAAGTACTCCTGCAGCGCCTTGGCGTAGACATCGAAGGGGCTGTAAAGGCGCGTGTGGCGGGAGATGGTCTCGATGACCGCGTCGGTGACCTCGCTTGCCTCTTGCCAATGCGTCTCAAACCACTCCTGAAGCTGAGCGACTTCGCGTGCGCTCTGAACCTGGATGTTGAGCTCGATGTTCTTGGTCAGGCCCGGAGCGGTGAAGTTGCTCGAGCCCACGAGGGCCTGTGCGCCAACCACCTCGAGTTTGGCGTGGGTGATATAAGCCTTCGCGTGGAACTTGGCTTTGTCGTAGACACGGCACTCGATCTGCTTCGATCGAAGCGCCTCGAGGATTGCCGGGACGCCATGAAGGAATGGGTTGGTGTCCTTGTCGGTCTCGATACTCCCGTCCAGGATCTGAACCGCGCGAGCACGCACAGCCTCCAGCAGCGCCTTGCGCGTGCGCTGTGTCGTTTCGGCGCCCATCAGGATGCGGATCTTGTCGAGCGGCTGCCACTTGCCGTCGAGGGCCAGGAGTGCACCGATCTCGAAGTACCCCGTGGCGATGTCGAACGACTTGGCGATGCCGGACCACTCTCCGAGGTAGCGCAGCCCCGTCCAGCCTGAAACGCTGTTGTCGACGATGAAAAGGTCGCGGCCTCTGGAGTCAGCGGTCATCGAGATCCTTGATTCATGTGCAGGCCTAGTTCGGGACGCCTTGTATCTAGCCTAGCACCGATTCGGAGGCCAGACTGAGCGGGTTGACAGCTCTATCGCCTAAGGTCCGTGAGACCGCTCGTTAGCCCGAGCGTCACCCGCCAGGCCTCGTCCCGTGCCCGCACAGTTGCCAGGGCCACCCAGGCCGGATCACGCAGGGCCGGCCCGGAGCCCGCCGCCCCAGGAGTATCCCGGGCACTTCCTGGTCAAGGAGATCACGACCGGCGACACGTTTCGGTTTCAGCACCGGCTGCTGCTCATCGCCAACAGCCTGACCACCATCACATCGGTCTCGAAGAAACGGACGACGGCATCTGGTCGATCTACTGCAACACGGTCCTGGTGGCCAAGCTCGACGAGCGGGACTATTTCAGTCGAGGGTAACCACCGAAGTGTTACCCATGTTGCCGGATAACTCTGTTACCTATCATCCCGGCTGCTCAGGCACTCGATCTACAAAAGTCTGTAGACCAATGCGTCGGGGATGAGAACACCGTTCACCACATTCTCAGTGAACCGAATGCGCGAAATGCCCGGCCCCGTCCGGAGTGCTACGCGCAGGAGAGTGAGTAACGGGTCCGTCTGGGGAAGCGCACTAACCAGACTCATCGAGAGCGGCGTGCCGCCAAGTTTGCGTAGGGCATGGTCGATCTTCTGGTAGAACGCATGCGGGCCCGTGGAGGCGATATCCGGAGCGGAAATGACTAGCCGCCATCCGGACTCACCAGGTTGGAGCAGCCACAGGGCCGCAGTTACTTCAACCGCTGCGCTATCGAGCGTGCGGAGGAGGTTTTCTCCGGCTGTAACCATCTCAGGTGAGAGGTCCGGCGCTACCAGCGCGGAATAAGCCATCGCAACACTCCGTGGGTGGGCGCGCTTACCGCCCGAATCATGTCTCGTGCCTTAATCAATGTAGTGTCGGTGCGGTACCGTGAGCGTTCGCTCCAGTCCTTGACGACCCCCCAATTCGCGGAGAATTGCGGATTGGCCTCAAGCTCGCGCTCCAACTCGGGTCCCAGTTCCGCTGTATTGACCAGCTCCCTTAGGTCGTGCCGCCAGCTCCTCGCGACGGTGGCCTTGTCTGGGAAGTCGTGCCGCCGGACCTTCTTGGCGATGCACGCCTTTAGCGCGCACTCAACGGAGTACCCAGCCAAGTAGAAGGCACCAGCTGGCAGCCCGGCTTTGAAAAGCGTTCGGGCCTCCTTGAGCCGGAGCCTAGCAAGGGACTGGAAATCTCGACGGTTCATGCAATAACCTGGGTAACCTGCTGTCCAGCCAGTAGCGGGTTGCAACGCCACGCCACGAAATCCGCATGTCCGAACGAATCGACGGTGTCCGGCCGCTGCATTTCCCGAGTATACGCGCTCCTCCGCCGCCCGCAACCTATCAAGCTTGATAGGTACCCCCCTATCAAGCTTGATAACTAGCGCTCCGCCCAAACCCCGCTAACCTCAACCAGAGGACCAAAGAACCCCCGCTGGAGGCGGCACGATTAGTACCTTGCCCGCGAACCCGATACCCCCAAATACCCGGACCTGGCGCAACTGGGCCGGCACGGTCGTGCACCCCGTCGTCCAGACCACCAACGTCCGGAACAGCGCCGGGCACCGCTTCAGCATCGAGGCCTACAACAACACGACCAGCGCAATCCAGCGCCTGATCGGCCTCACCCTCCAGACCAGGACGCAACTCCGCGCCACCGGCAGCGGCTGGTCGTTCTCCGCCATCGCCGCAACCGACGGGGTGGTGCTCGACGCCCGAAACCTCGACTACCGCACCACCCTCGACCCGGGCGAGAGAGCAGGACTGGTCAGGTTTCACCACGTGCGCAGCGACGCGGATTGTTGACACCACCTCACCCCGGGGTAGGTTCTCCTAAACCATGGTACGCGGGCCGATTCCGCGAGCGCCATCCCTCAGTCCGTGGGGCCGATCCATGAGCGACCCCCCGCCACCTGAAGCAGAATCGCCGGCCTCACCTTCTGCCGTTGTCGCAGCCGGCGCTTTTTGGTGTCGGACGATGGGGGGACTCAGCCTCCACCGCTCCGAGGATGATGCCCGACCTCTGATGGAGGCGGGGCGTTCGGTTACGATCCTTGCCTATCTCGCCCTCGCACCGCAACGTCGCGCCGACCGTGACCGGATCGCGGAGCTGCTATGGCGCGGAGTACCGCTCCATGACGCGCGGCACTCCCTTCGCCAGTCCCTCTATCGGTTGCGTGAGGCGGCGGACGGCACGCAGCTAGTCCGGTCGGTGGGAGGGCAGCTGGTGCTGGACAATCAGATCCGCTTTGACTGCCTCGAGGGCGAGCGCGCCGCGGACTCGGGTGATCTCGCGCGTGCCGCCTTGCTTCTCGAAGGTGACTTCCTGGGTGATTTCCGGATTCCAGCGTCGCGCGAATTCGAGGAATGGGTTGAGGTCGAGCGGAGCCGACTCCGCCGACAGCGCGCCGCAGTGCTCCGGCGGGTGGCGAATGAAGCCGCCGAGGCGGGCGACCTGGACCGGGGCATCGCGCGCGCCGAGGAGATCGCCGCGCTCGCACCCTTCGACGACGATTCGATCCGGCTTCAGATGTCGCTCCTTGCGCGGGCCGGGCGCCATGCGACCGCGCTCGCGCGGTATCAGGGCTACTCCGACCTCGTTCGGCGGGAGCTCGAACGGGAGCCGGGCGACGGGCTCCGGGCCTACGCCAGCGAGATCGAAGCCTTTCTCAGGTCCCGACCCGAGCCGTCATCGCGCGAGCTGCCTTTCGTCGGCCGGGCCGCTCAGTGGGGCGCGCTGGAGACTGCCTGGCAGGAGGCCGAGCGGGGAGCAAGCCGCGTCCTCCTCGTCGAGGGCGCCGCGGGATTCGGCAAGACCAGGCTGCTGGAGGAGCTCGGCCGCCGGGTCACGGCAGCCGGCGGCTTGCTGCTGCGCTCGAAGTGCAACGAGATCGAGAAAGCGGTGCCCTACTCCGCCGTCGCCGAGGCGCTGGCCGGACTGGTCCGGCATCCTGACCTCGGCACGCTGAACGGAGCCTGGCTGGCCGAAGCGTCGCGACTTCTGCCGGAGCTGGCCGAGTGCTTCAGCGGCCTTCCGCCGGTCGCGCCCGCCGCCGGGTCACCGGCCGCAAAGCGGCGGCTCCACCAGGCGCTGCTCAAGTGCGTCGAGGCCGTGGCCGGAGAGAGCCCTGTCTTGCTAGTGGTGGACGACATCCACTGGGCCGATCCGCCGAGTCTCGAGGTGCTCCACCTCCTCGGCCATCGGCTCCCGACCGCCCGCCTCCTGCTGGTCGCTTCCTACCGACCGGCGGAGCTGAGCCCGGTGGCCAGGCAGTTCGCCCGCTCGCTCTGTGCGGAGCGGGTTGCCGAGCTCCTCGTCCTGGATGCGCTGGCCGAGGACGAGGTGCGCGAGTTGCTCGCCGGCCTCGCCCGATTCGACGACCCCGCCATTGGTGCCGATGTAGCTGCACATCTGCACCGGCATAGCGGGGGTAGTCCCCTTTTCCTCTCCGAGCTGCTCGACAGTCTGGCGCGGAACGGCGTGTTGCTGGCACGCGAGGGCCGCTGGCAGATGCCTGGTGAAGGGACGATCGAGTCGGTCCCCCGCACGCTCGGCAAGCTCATGATGGACCGGATTGACCGGCTCCAGCCGTGGATGCGCGCTTGTGTGGAGGCACTGGCCGTGAGCGGCCAGCAGGTCGCGGTCGAAGTGCTGGCCGGAGCGCTCGACCTTTCCGAGCCCCGGACCGAGCTTGCGCTCGGGGTGCTGGAGGAGGAACGGCTGGTGAAGCGGGCTGGGTCGGGATCGCATGAGCTGATCCATGACGAGCTCAGGAAGCTGGTCTATCAGGGCATCCCCGACGAACGTCGCCGCCTGATCCACCAGGCCATCGGGCTTGGGCTCGAGGGCGCGGGCGAAGCGAAACGGACGGGCGGGTCGGCGCGACTCGCCTTCCACTTCGACCAGGCGGGTGACCGGGAGCGGGTCCATCGCTATGCGCTCGTGGCGGCCGGAGAGGCCGGCGCGCTCTCCTCCCCCGAATCGCGGCAGACCCACCTCGAGCTCGCGGAAGCGCACGCGCCCAGGGCGCTGCCACCAGGGAGGGTGGGATGGGCGGCACCGCGGGGCTTGATGGAATTGTGGACGAGCGTGGGCCGGCGACGCTGGGCTGGCATCGCTGCCGCGTTCATCCTCATTGCCGTGGGCGCAATTGTCGGCGGCGTGGCTCTGCGGGCTCGGGCTCCAGTCCTCGGCGCCATGGACTACCGGCAAGGGACCATCTACCTCGCGCGGGTTCGTGAGATTACCGGTACCCATCGGCTGCGCTGGGCGAAACGGGAAGGCGAACTGGCGACCGTCGAGGATTTGCCGAGAGTCGAGCTCGCGGCCAGAGCCCGGATCGTGGCAGCCCCGGTTACGGCTGACGGAGAAACCCATGACAAGCTGTTCGCCATTCGAGGGAAGGACACGACCCAGTTGACGTTCGGCCGAACCGACGATGGGGCGGTGGCGTGGGCACCAGACCGCTCGCGGATCATCGTGGAAAGGGGGTCGAGGACGGGCGCCGGGAGGTATGAGAACAATCTCTATGTGCTGGACACCTTGGGGCGCGGGCTCCGGCCTGTGACTTCCGGGCCATATCAGGACCAGGCCTCCGCGTGGTCTCCGACGGGAACTCGGCTGGCCTTCATGCGAAATACGGATGCCGCCTGGAGTCTCTGCCTCACCGATACAGACGGTCAGAACCTGGACGACCTGAGCTCGCGCTTCAGCCTTCCACGGGCGCCCGGCCGAATGTCGTTTTCTCCCGATGGGAGACGGCTGGCGGTTGTCTATCCGGATACAGGGTCCGGGTCTGGAGCGGTATTCGTTCTGAATCTCATCGACCGACAGTCCTACGCTCTCCCGGCTCCGGGGCCATCGCTTCTCGGAGCTCGGCCGATCTGGTCGCCGGATGGCCGGTGGTTGGTGTACCTGACGGGTCACGACGTTGAGCGGGCCGAGCTTCGGATGGTGCCGTCCGACGGAAGCCGACCTGCTCAGGTTGTGGCGGTCGTGCAGGGCATGGCGCCTGTTGCGTGGACGGATGGAGTCCCCCGGTACGTCTCCTCGGTCTCCGTCACCCCTGGCATGATCGATCTGAAGGTCGGCGTCGGCACTAGGGCGAGAGTGCGCGTCGCCACCGTGCTGGGCGACACTGTGGCCACTCCGGTTCGGTGGTTCGTGGCGGATACGACGGTGGCATATGTGGACGCTCTGGGCTTCGTTCGGGGCCGGCGGGCGGGCTCGACGCTGCTGGTGGCGAGTGCGGGCGGGTTCAGGGCGGACACGGTGCCGGTCGGCGTCTCCTTCGCCTCGGTGGACACGCTCTTGGTCGAGGAGTGGGCAAACGGAATCGACCCCTCGAGGTGGGTCGGCTTCGGCACTCCTCGGTCTGTCGTGGTGGCCGGCGCCGGGCCAGACGGCCGCAGCGCGTTCTTGAACAATGGCGACTACAACCACGGGAGCGGAGTCCTCTCCAGGGCGCGGTTCGAGGTGGGGAGTGAGGGACTCACGCTGGAGGCCGAGGGACTCTTGGCGTTTACCGGGGGTCACTGGCAGATCTGGCAGGTCGGGCTTTCAGACCCTCCCTCAGAAGTCGAGATGCAGGAGTATGCTCCCGGGTACCATCATCAGTTGGACGTTTCGGGGGCCAACCCGACGGAACGGAACCACGGGTGGACCTGTGGGAACGGGCGCGCAGAATGGCGGTCGGAAGGAAAGGCACCTCCTTGGCACCGTTTCACGATCCAGGTTCGGCCGGACGGCATCACGGAGTGCTACCTGGATGGGCGGGTCCTATACCGGGACACAATCTCTGCGGTCGGGCGCCCCAGTCCACTGGTCATCATGCTCCGAGGGCACTCCGTGAACGCGAAACTCTACCACGGGCGGCTGGTGCTGACCCGGGGGCTGCGGTACTGAGCGCTCGCGCATCACACCACCCAACTTCTTGCCATCTCGAATGATAGACCAGCAACCGGCCCTGCGGCCGGCATCGTTGTCATGTGTGAATGACGGGGGTGTGACGGCCGTGTTGATCTTGGGTCTTGCGTCCGCTGCTAGCGCGGCGCGGAATGACTGCCTGGTGTTGGAAAGGAGTGGCCGATGCGGGATTCCCGGAGCTTCGTTGGTGCTTTGTTCGACTTCTCGTTTGATGACTTCGTCACCACGAAGGTCCTCCGGGTTCTGTACGGAGTTGCCATCGGGCTCTGGGGGATAGGCGGTCTGGTGATCCTGGTCGGTGCGCTTAACGGCCCGACGCTATTCGCGCTTGCAGCGCTGGTACTTGTTCCACTTGGATTTCTCGTCGCCGTCACCCTCACCCGGATTTGGTGTGAGCTGGTGATTGTGGCCTTCCGGCTGGCCGACCACGCAGCGGAGACCGCGGAGCAGACGGCGGCCATCGCTCTTAACACGTCCGCTCACACACTTGGGAGTGGGCACTCCCAGGGCTCGCAAGTCAATCGCTAGGAGGCTAACCATGCAACGCGCAAACTCTCGGCTATTCACTCTTGCCACAATCGGGCTGCTCAGTGGCTGTGCGGGCAACCCACCTCCGGGGACCCCACGGGTAATCACAATCAGTGGCAAACTACCCACTCTCTCGCCACTGCCAGAGACCAAGGAACTTCAGCAAAAGGGGGGCCTTCAGATCTCGGTCGCCCCGGTTCCCTATGAACTCGTCCCTTCTGGCGTCTCCTCCGACCGCGCAATCCAGCCTTCGTTCATGGAGAAGCTGGGTGCGCCAGACGGCTGGCAGAATATGCGCTTTGTCGAGCGCACCACCAGTTCAGTGCTCACCGTGCAGCCTGAGGCCCTTCGCTTTCGCATTACCATCAACAACCAACTGCCGCGAGTCTTCCGTGGCGGCGGTACGGTCGTTCAATTCAACATCGCAGGAAAGCTGCTCTCCGTCAGCGAGGCTGGATACGCCGATCTGGTGAATGTGATCGTGCCCCCCCGCACGCAGCAACAAATCGAGATCTATGGCCCTCCCATAGCGGTGATTCCGGAGCAGACCACAGTGGGCCTATTCCTTTACGACGTTGTAACGAAGACCGACGCTGCCGGTAACGTCACGGAAAAACAGAACTTCGAGTGGTATTTCAACTATGCGGTCCAGACTCGCGATGAGCCTACGGAGGTGAAGACTCAACGCCTCTGGGTGAGATGACTTGGAGCCAATAGCGAACTGGAGCTGGGGGGGGCGCAAGGTCGCCGACACCCAGTAAACCGTAAGGTCGATCCCTCTCACAGCGAAGACACCAGACCTAGTCATGGCCATTTTGCTAACCTGGCAACCGGGCACAGCACGGAACTACTAGGCTCGAGTTCGGCATGAAGGCATTCTCCTTCCCCCTCGCGCTGGTTGGCGCTTCGATCGTCTCTCTGGCGTCGGTTAGCTGCAAGTCGGAACCGACGAGCGCGCCGCCGCCACCACCGCCGGCAGCAGCCATTGGCGGAGAGGTCAAGACCATCGAGGGCGCACCTGTCGCCAATGCCCGAGTCTCTTTGACCGGCCCGGGCATCGGCCGCGACACGCTGACCGATTCGTCCGGTCGGTTCCGGTTCGCGGGACTGAGTTCGGGGATCTACCGCCTAGCCGTGCGCTTGCCGGGTGGATACGTGCCGCTGGGAGACTCCACGGCTACAGTGAGCCTTTCGGGGCAGGACCGGGAGGTAGCGTTCCGGGGGCAAGAGGTCAACCAAGCCGAAGCCATCGTTGGTACGGGCCGAAAGGACACCTTGGCCCTCGCCGGCAAGACTTTCGTCGAAGTCGACGCCAGCACGTCGGCTACCCCGGTTTCAATAAAGGTTACTCACATTCAAGCGCCGGAATTCGACCAACTGGGGCTCACATCGATCGCGCCCGCGATTTCGATCGAGCTGGGCCCTGTCGGCGGTAGTCCAGCACCTGTGCAACCAGACCGAGGCCAGGTGGTCGGCACCGGAGGTGCCATCCACCTGAGAGTTTGGCAAATAGGAAACGCCTCCGGCGTGCAGACAAATGCCGTGATCAATCTAGGCACGGCCTCGGCACCCGAGTTCCGGTACCTGCTCGCCGGTCCATCTGTGATCACGGTGCCCAACACCGGCTATTCACAATCGACGCTGTCCTACAACCTCGTGCCGGGCCCCTCGATAACCCGGATCGTTGGGAGGATGATGGGCAATAACGTGCAGTGCCCAGTGGGCAGGGGCGAGAACACTCTCTACCCATATGACGGGGACCCAGTTCCGCTCGGAAGTAGGGCTCCTCTCATTTTCATTCACGGGTGGCAGCCGCTCGGGATAAGTTGCGGCTACTTCCAGTCGTACTTGCCGCAGGACGACTTCGCCGGATTGATCAGCTATCTATTCACGGATCCTCTCGCCGATCCTCGGATCAGTCAACAGTTCAAGCCCTACATACTAAGATATGCGACGTTCAACACCGTTGATGTGACGAGCGGGTTTCTAGCCGCTGAGATCCAGCGCCTGCCTCTCAAGGACATCGTGGTCATCGCGCACAGCATGGGAGGACTCGTCGCCCGCAAGCTCATGCTCGATAACGGCTCCAGCAACGTCAAGGCGCTCATCACCCTCGCAACCCCACATGAGGGAACCCCCGTCGCAGACGCTGCGGAGATAGGACAGGGCTTCCTGTGCGCGAATCCGCAGACACTGGCTGTGGTCGCATGCGTTGGGTCGTCGTTCTTCGTTACCAAAGGCGTGCGCGACGTCACCACGTTCTCCACGCTGATATCGGATCTGAAGACCAAGACCCCTCTTTCGGACGGGCCCAAGATCCACACACTCGCAGGCAACTACCGCTTTGGCGACCACTGGAATTGGGCCAACTTTCAGTACCCGCTTCTGCAGATACCGCTCCCAAACCCGAATGATGGTTTCGTGCCGGCCGCGTCCGCGCGGCCTGCCTGGACCACTGTCGGCGGTTTGCATGACGGCTACGACCACAGCGAGATGGGCAGCGGAGACCTGGATCGTGGGTTCATCCCAGATCCGCTCTTCCAGGAAATCCACGCCATTCTCCTGGCGACCGTGCAGTCAGCCGTACCGGCTGTGCCGTCGAACTTGAGCGCGTCTGCGGCGTCCTCGACGCAGGTGAACCTTGCCTGGACCGACAACGCTTCGAACGAGGATGGTTTTGGAATCGAACGGGCGCCGAGTGGGAGTACCAGCTTCGCGCTCATCGCGACGGTAGGGCCGAACGCCACGACCTATGCGAACACGGGCCTGTCGCCGGGGACGGGATACGCCTATCGAGTCTACTCGTACAATGCCGCCGGCAATTCTGCATTCTCGAACGTCGCCTCAGCTACAACTGGCTCGGGTGCGCCGCCCGAGCAGTATATCGGAGTGTGGCGGGGCAGCGGGACCCAAGTAAACCCAATGGCAAGCTGGACTGCCCTGCTTACCTATACCGGAGGAGCGGTCGGGACAGTCGTCGGCAGCATCGCCTATCCGTCCGTGCAGTGTGGTGGACAACTGACCCTGACAAGTGTGAATTCCGCATCGTTGGTCTTGCGCGAGCGCATCACGTACGGCCCCTGCATTGACAATGGCGACCTCACATTACGGCTAACCAGCGGCACGAGTCTGGCATTCGACTGGCGCTCACAAGCGTTCCCGACTACCGGATCAGGCACGCTCACCAGAGCCAATGGTGCCGGAACGGATGTGCCTGGGCCTTTCAGCGGGATTTGGGTCGGACAAGGATTTCAGTACAACCCCGCTATCCAGTGGTCGATTCTCCTGGGATTCGCCAACGGCTCGATTGGGACTATTGTCGGATCAATTGCGTATCCCTCTCTGCGTTGCGGCGGGGAGTTGCACCTGCGGGCCGCATCGGGCAACAGGATCGAGTTGCTCGAAGACATCACTTACGGTAACTGTGTGGATCAGGGAATCATAGCCACCACGCTGGTAGCGAATGGAGCCATGAACTTTGAGTACCGGGAGACCGCAACCGGTCCTATTGCCGCAATAGGCTCTCTCGTAGGAGCAGGTAGTCAACTGCCGCCGACGCCGGCCCCTCCATCGAACCTGTCGGCAACGACCGCGTCCTCGACTGAAATCAATCTTGCGTGGATGGACAACAGCAGTGAGGAGAGCGGCGTTGTGGTGGAACGCGCAGCCGGTACCGGGCCCTTTGCTGCGATTGCTATCCTCGGACCTGATGTGGTCGACTATCAGGATACAGGCCTGTCGGCCGGCACTGCCTACAGCTATAGGGTGCGAGCATTCAATGCCGGGGGTAACTCCCAATACTCGAACGCCGCACCCGCTCCTCCCTCCATCTTAGCCTCGAGTCTCGTTGGGGGCCTTGCACCACCTAGTGAGCTCTATAACGTAGAGGTCGCTGCGAACGGCGTTGATTCTCGTGTGGCCACGATTAGGACGGCGTCTGGCACGGCCCTCGCAATCACCGATATGGCCCTACTGCCTGACGGGACTCTCGTTGGAGCCACTTGGACAAACTTGTACGCCATTGACCGCCGAACCGGGCTGGCGAACATCCTGGGGGCTATCGGTCCGCCCGACGTAGTGGGCCTCGCCGCAGCGCCTGGGGGGATACTCTATGCATCTACGGGTGGGGGCCAACTGTTGAGATCTAATCCGCAAGGAGTCTGGGAGGTTCGCGGCGTATTCGGTGGCGGACTCAGCGGGAGCGGCGATCTCGCATTCGGACCTGACGGAGTTCTCTATGGTACGTTGCGGACAGTGTTCGGGGTGGACTTTCTCGCGTCGATCGATGTTTCCACCGGGAGCGCCACCGTGCGATCTCCTAGCTCAGGTCTAGGATTCGCCAACGTCTGGGGCCTAGCATTTGTTGGATCTGAACTCTATGGCCTCACAACCGATCCCACAGGTGCGGGCACAACGGGCCAACTGATCCGGATTGATACCGCTACCGGTGTTGGCACGTCCGTCCGTTCGCTTTCCTTTGGGGCAGGCGGTGCTGGTCTGCGCCAGTAGCCCCGTGTGTCAGGATAGTTTTCGCATCGCCCGTCACCTGCTGTGACGGGGTGAGGTGATCACAGCTGGGGACGACGAGGTGATCGAATGATGACGTAGTACGAGAGCCCGCGGCAATCCGCCTGAAATCGATGTTGAAGCGGACGCCACGCGAAACGTGGATCTCAGGCCCGGAGTTTCCATCCCCGAGCCGAAAGGAGAGGAATGCATCCGCCTTCGTAGTCTTCACATCGCGGAATACGAAGGAGTTGTTGATGAGTATCAGGTCCTCTGAATCCGCAGACTCGGTATCGAGCCATCCCGTAAACGCTGAGGACTCGGTCAGGCGACGGACGCTTTCGACGATGTCGTCCTCACAGGTGCTCATGCATGGCGATTCCTCCGGTCGGCCCAACTAGTAATGGGTTGCAACGCCACGCCACGAAATCCGCATATCCGAACCAATCGACGGAGTCCACCGCTGCGCATCCCGCACGGCCCACGCCGTGAACCCCCGGAACCAACCGGGAGTCGGCGATTCGAGCTACGTACTCAGCCGCTGGCTCGACCGCGAGACGACCACATGCCGCGAGTATAAGCCCTCCTCCGCCGCCCGCAACCTATCAAGCTTGATAGGTACCCCCCTATCAAGCTTGATAACTAGCGCCCCGCCCAAACCCCGCTAACGTCCTACGGAGG
>Ga0214472_10003035_pt1 | contig 17861 bp, 19 predicted proteins | sample RVTome_6_FD_207662 | JGI IMG/M metagenome (GOLD analysis project Ga0214472, IMG submission 207662) | Soil microbial communities from uranium-contaminated site in the Upper Colorado River Basin, Wyoming, United States - RVT140D175 | ecosystem: Environmental > Terrestrial > Soil > Contaminated >...
GTCCGCGATTTTCTCGAGAGCGTCGCCAAGGAACTCGCCGATCGGTTCCAGCTGGAGGCGCAGCTCCAAGGACAGGATCACGACCAGCGTCTCGCCGGCGACGTTGACCTGGCCAAGCATGTGAAATCGGGGTTGAAGGCTGGGCTCAAGGCCGCCGCCAAGGCTGCGGACCTGACGCCTTCCGAGGCGCTCGAGGCGGGCGGCATGCCGAATCTCGCCAAGCTGCTTGGACCCAAGAGCGAAGCGGACGTCGAGGCGGCTGGGCGCGAGTTCCTGCACGTGGCGGGACTCACTCCGACCGGCAAGGCACGGCTGCGGGATGGACGGACCGGCGAGTGGTTCGCGTCCGAGGTGACCGTCGGCTCGATCTATATGATGAAGTTGTCGCACCTGGTGGATGACAAGATCCACGCCCGGTCGATCGGCCCGTACAGCTTGGTGACGCAACAGCCGTTGGCCGGGAAGGCGCAGTTCGGTGGCCAGCGGTTTGGTGAGATGGAAGTGTGGGCGCTCGAAGCCTACGGCGCGGCGCACGTGCTGCAAGAGATGTTGACCGTGAAGTCCGACGATGTGAACGGTCGTAGCCGCGTCTACGAAGCGATCGTGAAGGGGCAGAATCTGCCCGAACCCGGAATACCGGAATCATTCAACGTCCTCGTCAAGGAGCTCCAAGCACTCGGCCTGAAGGTCACGCTTGGCGCCACCGAGGACGCGGAAGAGTAAGGGGACCACGTAATGATTGATTTCCGTAGCAGCCGGGAGCCACGAGGCTCCAGCTTCGATTTCATCCAGATTCGGATTGCCTCACCGGAGGAGATTCGTGGCCCGCGCGACCCCAAGGAGCGGGAGCGTTTCGCCTTGCAGGGGCAGCGGTCCTGGTGGTCCTGGGGTGAGGTCACCAAGCCCGAAACGATCAACTACAGGTCGTTCAAGCCGGAAAAGGACGGTCTGTTCTGCGAGCGCATTTTCGGTCCCGTCAAGGACTGGGAGTGTCACTGCGGGAAATACAAACGGATTCGGTACCGCGGCGTGATCTGCGACCGGTGCGGCGTGGAAGTCACGTTGTCCAAGGTCCGCCGTGAGCGCATGGGACACATCGAGTTGGCGGTCCCGGTGGCCCACATCTGGTTCTTCAAGACCTTGCCGAGCCCGATGGGGAACCTGCTCGACCTGACACTGAAGGACCTCGAGCGGGTCATCTACTATACGAACTACGTGGTGATCGATCCGGGCCAGCAGGAAGTGATGCCGAACGAGTTGCTCGATGAGGAGCGGTACCTCGAGTTGCGCGAGAAAGCCAAGACCGAGGGCGACTCCGCGTTCCGGGCCGACATCGGATCCCCGGCGGTGCGCGAGTTGCTGCAGCGGCTGGATCTCGACAAGGTCTCCGAGGAGCTGCGTGCCGGTGTCGCGACCGAGACGAGCCAGCACCGGAAGAAGCAGATGCTGAAGCGGCTCAAGATCATGGACGCGTTCCGGACGTCCGGTGACCGGGGTGATCAACGCAACAACCCTGCCTGGATGATTCTCGACGTGGTTCCGGTTATCCCGCCGGACCTGCGGCCCCTGGTGCCGCTCGACGGTGGGCGGTTCGCCACCAGCGACTTGAACGACCTGTACCGGCGCGTGATCAACCGCAACAACCGGCTCCAGAAGCTCATTCAGCATCGGGCACCGGAGGTCATCCTGCGCAACGAAAAGCGGATGCTGCAGGAGGCGGTCGATGCGTTGTTTGACAACGGACGCCGCTCGAAGGCGATTCGCGGTCGCGGCAAGCGTCCGTTGAAGTCGTTGTCGGACATGCTCAAGGGCAAGCAGGGGCGATTCCGCCAGAACCTGTTGGGCAAGCGTGTCGACTATTCGGGGCGCTCGGTGATCGTCGTCGGACCGGAACTGCGGCTGCACCAGTGCGGGTTGCCGAAGACCATGGCGGTCGAGTTGTTCAAGCCGTTCATCATTCACAAACTGGTGGAGAAGGGCATCGCCGAAACCGTCAAGCGCGCGAAGAAGATCGTCGAGCGCGAGAGCCCGGAGGTGTACGAGATCCTGGAGGAAATCATCCAGGACCACCCGGTGCTCCTGAACCGCGCGCCCACACTCCATCGGCTCGGGATCCAGGCGTTCGAGCCGGTGCTCGTGGAGGGCAAGGCGATCCGCATCCACCCGCTCGTCTGCGCGGCGTTCAACGCGGACTTCGACGGCGATCAGATGGCGGTGCACGTGCCGCTCTCGTTCGAGAGCCAACTCGAGGCGCGGGTGCTCATGATCTCGAGCAACAACGTGCTCAAGCCGTCCGACGGTCGTCCTGTTGCCGAGCCGAGTCAGGATATGGTGCTCGGTTGCTACTTCGTGACGAAGGCGCCGGTCGATCTTACGACGCAGCTCGAGACCGCACCGCACATTGGGGCGCTTGCCGAAGTCGAGATGGCGATTGTCACGGGCCGGCTGGACTATCACTCGCCGATCCATTTCTGGTACCAGGCGCCGCCCGAGGCCGACGATCAGCGGGACGAGTGGATCCCGACCACGGCGGGGCGCGTGCTGTTCAACAGCATCCTCCCGCGGCAGCTGCTGGCCGAACTCGGCTTCCAGAACGACGTCATGGGTAAGCGGGCGCTGTCGGCCATCGTGTTCGAGGCGTATCGCCGTGCGGGCCTCAAGGAGACCGTGCTGTTTCTCGATCGGCTGAAGGACTTCGGATTCGGTCACGCCACGCATGGCGGCGTGTCCATTGGCGTCGAGGATCTCGAGGTGCCGCATGAAAAAGCCGAGATCCTGGTCGAGGCCGGCGCGCGAGTCGAACGCTTCCAGCGCGCCTATAGCGCGGGTCAGATCACGTTTGGCGAGCGGTACAACAAGGTGATCGATGCGTGGACCCATGCCAACACGGACATCGCGGAGGCGATGGTTGCCGGCCTGGCGCAGTCCCACGGCGGATTCAATCCCGTGTACATGATGTTCGACTCGGGCAGTCGCGGGAGTCGCGATCAGATCCGCCAGCTGGCGGGGATGCGCGGTCTGATGGCCAAGCCGCAGAAGAAACTGACCGGCGGCATCGGCGAGGTCATTGAGAGTCCCATTCGTTCGAACTTCCGTGAGGGCTTGTCGGTGTTGGAGTACTTCATCTCCACGCACGGCGCACGGAAGGGGCTGGCCGATACCGCGTTGAAGACGGCGGACGCGGGCTACCTGACGCGCCGGCTCGTCGACGTCGCGCAAGACGTGACGGTGACCGAGGAAGATTGCGGCACCATCCTGGGCCTCGAGATCACGGCCTTGAAGGAAGGCGAAGACATCATCGAGCCGTTGCGGGAACGCATTGCCGGGACGGTCGCGGCGGATGACGTGTTCGATCCACACGAACTGGACGACCACGGCGATCCGCGCTTGCTGGTCTCCGCCGGGGAGCTCATCGACGAAGATACGGCGAACGAAATCGAGGACGCCGGTATCGAACAGCTGAAGATCCGGTCGGTCCTGACGTGCGAAGCGCGGCGGGGGATCTGCCGCATGTGCTACGGTCGCAACCTGGCGACCATGGACATGGTGGATCTCGGAGAGGCGGTTGGTATTCTGGCCGCGCAGTCGATTGGCGAGCCCGGCACGCAGCTCACCCTCCGGACGTTCCACATCGGCGGGACCTCGGCGCGTATCGCCGAGAAGACCGAGCGGCGTACGAAGCTCGAGGGCACCATCGAGTACAGCGATCGCCTCACGGCGGTCGAGTTAGAGGCCGACCGGAGAATCGTCACCGGCTACGAGGGAGAGTTGATTCTCAAGGATCCCGAAGGACAGATCCGTTCGCGCTTCCACGTGCCACTCGGGGCGTATCTCGGCGTCAGCGACGGCGACCACATCAAGAAGGGCGGGCTGTTGTTCGAGTGGGACCCCTATACGAATCCCATTATCACCGACGTCGCGGGAACCGTCCGATTCGTCGATATCGTGGACGACGAGACCGTCCGGGAAGAACTCGATGAGATTACCGGCTTGCGGCAACGCGTCATCGTGGAGGATCGCGACAAGAAGCTCCATCCCCACATCGAGATCGTGCAGAAGATCAAGGGTGGGAAGACGCGCAAGATCCGCGACTACGTCATCCCGGAGGGTGCGCAGCTCACCATCGAGGATGGCCGGGACGTCATTGCCGGGAGCACGCTGGCCAAGATCTCCCGTGAGGCCTACAAGACCAGAGATATCACCGGCGGCCTGCCGCGGGTTGCGGAGCTGTTCGAGGCGCGCCGGCCCAAGGATCCGGCAACGATCTCCGAGATCGATGGCCAGGTGACGTTCGGCGATATCAAGCGGGGCAAACGAGAGATTCTGGTCAATCCCGACCAGGGCGAGGCCCAGACCTACGAAGTGCCTGCCGGGAAACACCTGCGGGTTCACGAGGGCGACAAGGTACGGGCGGGCGACCGTCTCACCGAAGGGCCGGTCAATCCGCATGATATTCTGCGGATCAAGGGACCCCGCGCCGTCCAGGAGTACCTGCTCAATGAAGTCCAGGAAGTGTACCGCCTCCAAGGCGTGAAGATCAACGACAAACACATCGGCGTGATCGTCCGGCAGATGCTGCAGAAGACCCGGGTGACCGATCCGGGAGATACCGACTTCCTGGAAGGGGAGAACGTCGACAAGGTCGTGTTCCGGGACAGGAACGAGCGGGTGGTCAAGAAGGATGGCGGACCCGCGACCTCCGAGCCGCTACTGCTCGGGATCACGAAGGCGTCCCTGACCACACAGTCGTTTATCTCGGCTGCGTCGTTCCAGGAGACCACCCGGGTGCTCACTGACGCCGCCATGCGCGGGCTCAAGGACGATTTGCTCGGATTGAAGGAGAACATCATCATCGGTCACTTGATCCCGGCCGGGACCGGGATTTATCGGTATTCCGAGATCGAAATCGAGCCGCCGGAAGGATTCGAGCCGCCGCCGCCGCCACCACCGGAAGAGGAGGGAGTGCCGAGTCCGTTCATAAGCGTCCCGCTTGAAGGGCCGGTGCGTGTGGAGGCGGAGTCGTGAATGGCCCCGCGTTGAGGTAGGGTTCCGTGCCGGATCCTCCACGGGCCCCGCGGCGCAGCGCCGCCCACTCGGTGGCGCGCGCGGCTTGGCCGGACCGATGGTTGCTCGACGCCTTCCGCCGCCTCGGGCATCCGGCCGTCCACCAGATCCGCACGGTCACGGCCGACACCGCCTGGGAAGCCTTGCTTGCAGCTGGGGCGGACACCGCGCCCATTCTGGAGACCGCCTGCGCCATTAGTCGCTGCGAACCGGCTGATCTGAGCGCGGCGGGACCGGAGTTCGGTGGTTGGCTCGACCCACGGCTCGCGGAGCGATTCGAGGTGGTGGCGTACGGTATCAAGGACGGCGCCCTCCTGGTGGCGACCGCCAATCCGCTCCGGCCCAATCTGGAACAGGATCTGGCCTTTGCGTGCGGATCCCGCGTGGTGTTGCGCGTTGCTCCGCCCGGAGACATCCGCGAGGCGTTGGTCAAGACCTACCCGCCCACTACCGAGCCCTCCCGGGCCCGCATCACCTGGACCATCGCCGAAGGGGCCCGCGTGAGCCTTGGGAGCATGGCGGGGACGGCGGTCGAGACACTGGACGATGTCTTGGCCGACGCGCTGGAAGAGGGATCGTCGGACGTGCATTTGGAGCCGCGCGACCAAGGCCTGGCCGTGCGGTTTCGGATTGACGGCGTCCTGCAGGACATCGTCACGCTCCCCGAGTCGTCAGCCCGTCACCTCATCAGCCGACTGAAGGTCATGGCTGGTCTGGATATCGCCGACCGGCTCCGGCCGCAGGACGGACGCGCATCGGTAGTCTTCGCAGGCAGTCCGGTCGAGCTGCGCGTCTCCACCATCCCACTCGGTCGCAGCGGCGAGAAGGCCGTGATTCGGATTCTCGGCGGCATGGGATCCGCGCATCAGTTTCGTGATTTGGGGTTCCGGGCCGCTGAATGCCACCAACTCGACAGCCTGCTTCGCGCGACCCAGGGGATCATCCTCGTCACGGGCCCGACGGGCTCCGGCAAGACGACCACGCTCTACTCGGCCATCAGCGCCGTCGCCTCCGAGGGGAACAACGTCGTGACGGTGGAAGATCCGATCGAGTATAAGCTCGAGGGGATCAACCAGGTCCAGGTCCATGAGCGGTCGGGCCTGACGTTCGCCGCCGCGCTGCGGTCGATCCTGCGTCAAGACCCGGACATCGTGCTGGTGGGAGAGATTCGCGATGCGGAAACGGCAAGTATCGCCATCAAAGCGAGTCTGACCGGTCATGTCGTGCTCTCGACGCTTCATACCAACGACGCCGTTTCGGCCGTGACGCGGATGGTGGACATCGGGGCCGATCCGGTTTCGCTCGCCAGCGGCATCAGAGGCGTGGTCGCGCAACGCCTGATCCGAAAGGTGTGCGCCGTCTGCTCGCAGCCGACGGCGCTTGACGCGTTGCCCCCGGAGCAGCAGGCGCTCTTCTCCGGCCGGCCGGTGGCCGGACTGCGTGTGGCTGTCGGGTGCGATGCCTGTCGAAACACCGGCTATCGCGGGCGCACGGTTGTGGCGGAGGTGCTGACTGCCACTCCGGCCTTCCAACAGGCGGTCGCGCGCGGCGCCGGGCTGCTCGAGCTGACCGAGGTCGCCAAGGCAGGCGGGATGACGACGCTGTGGGAATCAGGACTCGAGAAGGTGATCGCCGGCGTCACGACCGTGCACGAACTCGTCGATAACGTCGCGTCGCCCACGAGCCCCGGCGAAGCCGTGGCCCAGGAAGCGGCCGAAGCGCAGGCGGACATCGACCGGCTGCTGGTCCAACTGGCCACGCCCGGCGCTGGTGGAACGCCGCCGCCGGCGCGCGGGACCGATCGCGGGCCCAGAGTCCTGATCGTGGATGACTCCCCCGAGGACCGGCGGGTGCTACGGGGCACCCTTGAGCGGGCGGGGTTTCGGGTGATCGAGACCGTCGATGGCGAGGCCGCTTTGGCCTACGTCCGTCGGCTCCGTCCCGACGCGGTCGTCTCGGAGATCCCGCTGCCGAAGCTTGATGGGATCGGCCTGCTTGAGGCCCTGGCGCGAGAGGCGACGCCCCCACCCGTGGTGATGTACACCGCCGAGGCCGACGAGGCGTTGCACGCCTGGGTCCGGGACTTGGGGGCGGTGGAGGTTGTGCAGAAACCGGGCGACGTCGCGGCGTTCCTCAGGGGGGTCCTGTCCAACCGCCTCCAATAACGGCGACTCCCTTGACCGCATACAGGTCGCCGTCTACTTTTGAAAGTCTATCTTGGAAACGCAGTTAGGGGTTTTTGCCAGTCGAATATGCCGACCATAAATCAGTTGATTCGCCAAGGGCGCCGGAGCGTGGCCAAGAAGGACAAGGCTCCCGCGCTCAAAGGGAGCCCCCAGAAGCGGGGGGTGTGCACTCGTGTCTATACAACCACCCCGAAGAAGCCGAATTCGGCGCTTCGCAAGGTCGCGCGCGTGCGGCTCACCAATGGGTTCGAGGTGACGAGCTACATCCCGGGCGAAGGGCATAATCTGCAGGAGCACTCGATCGTGTTGATTCGCGGCGGGCGGGTGAAGGACCTTCCCGGCGTGCGGTACCACATCGTGCGCGGGACGCTCGATGCGGCCGGTGTCAATGACCGCAAGCAGAGCCGATCCAAGTACGGCGCGAAGAGGCCCAAGTGAGTCGACGCCAGCGGGCGGTCAAGCGCGTGGTCCCGCCGGATCCACGGTACGACAGCCAGACGGTCTCCAAGTTTATCAGCAGCTTGATGGAAGACGGGAAGAAGTCGATCGCCGAGGGCATCTTCTACCGTGCGATGGACCTGATCGAGCAGCGGACGAGCCAGCCGGGTGTGAACGTGTTCAAGCAGGCACTGAGTAATACGAAGCCGATGCTCGAGGTGAAGAGTCGGCGGGTTGGTGGCGCGACGTATCAGGTCCCGGTGGAAGTCCGGCCGGACCGGCGGACGGCGCTCGGGATGCGGTGGATCTTGATGTACTCGCGCCAGCGCAACGAGCGGTCGATGGCCGAACGGCTCGCCGCCGAGTTGATTCTCGCGTCGAAGGGCGAGGGAAGCGCGATCAAGAAAAAGGAAGACACCCACCGGATGGCGGAAGCGAATCGCGCGTTCGCCCATTACCGGTGGTAAACGCAAGACGGTAACCGACAATCCAGGGGGTCCCTGCCGACAAGGGATCCCGCGTCGCAGGGTAGGACCCGGGCGTATGCGGAGCGAGACCTGTCCCCCATCGAGGATGACGGTCGCCCCGCGTTTTTCGTGCCTCGCGTCAGGACGGGGGCACGTCATCCGACGTTCGTCGGTAGCGAGATAGTGGACTATGGCGAGACAAACGCCGTTGGAAAAAATACGGAACATCGGCATCATGGCGCACATCGATGCCGGAAAGACCACGACCACGGAACGCATCCTGTTCTATACCGGTCGCACGCACAAGATGGGCGAGGTCCATGAGGGCGCCGCGACGATGGACTGGATGGAGCAGGAACAGGAGCGGGGCATCACGATCACGTCCGCCGCCACCTACTGCGAGTGGAAGCGTCATGATGACCTGTTCCAGATCAATATCATCGACACTCCTGGCCACGTGGATTTCACGGTCGAGGTGGAGCGGTCGTTGCGGGTGCTCGATGGCGCCGTCACCGTCCTTGATGCGGTGGGGGGCGTGGAGCCGCAGACCGAGACAGTCTGGCGCCAGGCGGATCGATACGGTGTGCCGCGCATCGTATTCGTCAACAAGATGGACCGGGTGGGAGCCGATTTCGATCGGTGTCTCGGCATGGTGCGGGACCGCCTCGGAGCCAAGGCGTTCCCGGTGCAGTACCCACTCGGATCCGGGGAACTGTTTACCGGGCTGATCGACATTGTTCGCCAGATCGAGGTCGTGTACGACGAGGATTCGCTCGGGGTCAAGTGGGTGGAGGGGAGTATCCCGGACGCGTTCCGCGAGCGGATCGCCCAGCTGCGCCACGAGTTGATCGAGGCGGCAGTGGAGCATGACGAGGAACTGCTCGAGAAGTACCTCGGCGGGGAAGAGAACCTGACCGAAGAGGACATTCGCCGGGCCATCCGCAGTGCGACGCTGCGCGGGCATCTCGTGCCGGTTTTCTGCGGCGCGGCGTTCAAGAACAAAGGTGTCCAGCGGTTGTTGGACGGCATCATCGACTTCTTGCCGAGCCCGATCGACGTGCCGGCCATCCGCGGCCATCTTCCGCACCACGACGAGACCTTCGTGGAGCGGCCCGCGTCGGACGATCAGCCGTTCAGCGCACTGGCGTTCAAGATCGCAACGGATCCCTACGTCGGAAAGCTGACCTTTTTTCGCGTGTACTCGGGCATGCTGAGTTCCGGGTCCTACGTGTTCAATTCGAGCAAAGACCGGCGGGAGCGGATTGGGCGGCTGCTGCAGATGCATGCCAACAAGCGCGAAGAAGTGGCCGAGGTTCGGGCGGGAGACATCGCCGCCGCGATCGGCCTCAAGGACACCCGAACCGGGGACACGCTGTGTGACCAGGACGATCCGATCATCCTGGAGACGATGCGCTTCCCGGAGCCGGTGATCTCCGTTGCGATCGAGCCCAAGACCAAGGCCGATCAGGACAAGCTTGGGCTCGCGCTGCAGAAACTCGCCGAGGAGGACCCCACCTTCCACGTCCGGTCCGACGCCGAGACCGGTCAGACCATCATTTCCGGCATGGGCGAGTTGCACCTCGAGATCCTGGTCGACCGGATGAAGCGTGAGTTCAAGGTCGAAGCGAACGTCGGCCGACCGCAGGTCGCCTATCGGGAGACGATCCGCGATCGGGTCGAGAAGGTAAACGGCAAGTTCATTCGCCAGTCCGGTGGACGCGGCCAATACGGTCACGTTGTCATCAACCTCGAACCGGCGGAACCGGGTCACGGTTTCACGTTCGAGGACAAGATCGTGGGTGGTGTCATTCCTCGGGAGTACATCGGACCGGTCGAGCAGGGCATTAAGGAAGCGCTGGAGAATGGCGTGCTGGCGGGGTATCCGGTGGTGGATGTGCGGGTGGAGCTGGTGTACGGGAGCTACCACGATGTGGACTCCAGCGAGATGGCGTTCAAGATCGCCGGGTCGATGGCATTCAAGGAAGCGGCGCGCAAGGCGCGGCCGGTCTTGCTCGAACCGGTGATGGATGTCGAGGTCGTGACCCCATCCGATTACATGGGTGACGTGATCGGCGACCTGAACAGCCGGCGGGGCAAGGTCGGTGGGATGGCGCAGCGCGAGAACGCGCATGTGATCGGCGCCAGCGTTCCGTTGGGCGAGATGTTCGGCTACTCGACACGCCTGCGGTCACTGACGCAGGGACGAGCCGTGTACGCCATGCAGTTTTCGCACTACGAAGAGGTGCCGAAGTCGAAAGCGGACGAAATCGTCAGCAAAATCAGGGGCTAAGCGCGAGGGAACAGGGTCATGGCCAAGGCAAAGTTTGAGCGGACGAAGCCGCACGTGAACGTGGGCACGATCGGGCACGTGGATCATGGGAAGACGACGTTGACGGCGGCGATCACGCTGGTGCAGTCGAAGAAGGGGCTGGCGGATTATGTGGCGTTTGACGCGATCGACAAGGCGCCGGAGGAGCGGGAGCGGGGGATCACGATCGCGACGGCGCACGTGGAGTATCAGTCGGCGGCGCGGCATTACGCGCACGTGGATTGTCCGGGGCACGCGGATTATGTGAAGAACATGATCACCGGGGCGGCGCAGATGGATGGGGCGATCCTGGTGGTGAGCGCGGCGGATGGACCGATGCCGCAGACGCGGGAGCACATTTTGTTGGCGCGGCAGGTGAACGTGCCGTACGTGATCGTGTTTTTGAACAAGGTGGACATGGTGGATGACCCGGAGTTGCTGGAGTTGGTGGAGTTGGAGGTGCGGGAGTTGTTGTCGAGTTACGAGTTTCCGGGGGATGAGACGCCGGTGATCAAGGGCTCGGCGTTGCAGGCGGGGGAGCATCCGGAGGGCCCGGAGGCGGCGTGCATCCAGGAGTTGATGGAGGCGTTGGACTCGTACATCCCGCAGCCGGAGCGGGAAGTGGACAAGCCGTTCCTGATGCCGGTGGAGGATGTGTTTTCGATCACGGGGCGGGGGACGGTGGCGACGGGGCGGATCGAGCGGGGGGTGGTGAAGGTGCAGGACGAGGTGGAGATGGTGGGGTTGGGGGCGAGCAAGAAGACGGTGGTGACGGGGGTGGAGATGTTCCGGAAGCTGCTGGATGAGGGGCGGGCGGGGGACAACGCGGGGTTGTTGTTGCGGGGAGTGGACAAGCACGAGATCCAGCGGGGGATGGTGTTGGTGAAGCCGGGGTCGATGACGCCGCACACGACGTTTGAGGCGGAAGTGTACGTGCTGACGAAGGACGAGGGGGGGCGGCACACGCCGTTTTTCAAGGGGTATCGGCCGCAGTTTTACTTCCGGACGACGGATGTGACGGGGGATGTGCAGTTGCCGGAGGGAGTGGAGATGGTGATGCCGGGGGATAACACGAAAATGACGATCACGTTGATCGCGCCGATCGCGATGGAAGAGGGGTTGCGCTTCGCGATTCGGGAAGGCGGCCGTACCGTCGGCGCCGGCGTCGTCACGGCAATCCTGGCATAGGACGCGCAGCGCGCGCGTCCTCGGGCGTGGCGGAAGCTGCCGCCCTGCCGCCCTTTTTGTTTGGCGAGGTGCACATGGCTGGACAACAGATCAGAATTCGACTCAAGGCGTTCGACCACGCGGTGCTCGATCAGGCGGCGGCGGACATCGTGCGAACGGTCGAGAAGACCGGGGCCAGCGTGTCCGGACCGATCCCGCTGCCGACGAAGCTGCAGCGCTGGACGGTGTTGCGCAGTCCGCACATCGATAAGAAGAGCCGCGAGCAGTTCGAGTTGAAGACGCACAAGCGTCTCATCGATATCAAGGAATCTCGTCCGCAGACGGTCGACGCGCTCACCAAGCTCGACCTCCCGGCCGGGGTCGACGTGGAGATCAAGGTCGGCTAGCGATGAACGGAATCATTGGACGCAAGCTCGGGATGTCCCGGTTCTTCGGTGAGGACGGGCTTGTCTCGCCGGTGACGGTCATTGAAGCCGGACCGTGTCCCGTGCTGCAGGTTCGCGAGACCGCGGCCGGTCCGTCGGTCCAGTTGGGCTTCGGGGCGCAAAAGGCCGGGCGGTCGTCGAAAGCCGAACTCGGACACGCCAAGAAGGCGGGTGTTGAACACGCGCCGCGCCGCCTGCGGGATTTCGCGCTCGGGCGCGACGGCACCGCGCCGGATGTTGGCGCGGTGGTAACCGTCGACATCTTCACGCCCGGTGACCGGGTCAAGGTGACCGGCACGACCAAGGGGCGGGGTTTCCAGGGCGTCGTGAAGCGGTATGGCTTCGCCGGCGGACCGGCGACGCACGGCAACACGCGGTATCGGAAACCGGGCAGTATGGGTCCCGGCACCGATCCGTCGCGGGTGATCAAGGGCAAGAAACTTCCCGGGCAATACGGCAACGTGCGGCATACCGAAACCGGTCTGACCGTCGTCAAGGTGGATACAGAACGGAATCTCCTGTTCGTACGTGGCGCGGTTCCCGGCCCGGTGCAAGGGGTCGTGGTGGTCCGGAAACAAGGGAAGCGGAGCCGGTATGCTTGAGGCACATCATTATTCGACGGGCGCCGCGCCCAAGGGGAGCTACGCGCTCCCGGCGGCGTATGACGGCCGGGTGAACAAGACGCTGTTGCACGCCGCCGTGCGCGGGTACATGAACAATCAGCGGCAGGGAACGGCGTCGACCAAGACGCGCGCCGAAGTGTCCGGCGGCGGCTCCAAACCCTGGCGGCAAAAAGGGACGGGCCGCGCCAGACAGGGCACGACCAGGGCACCGCATTGGGTCGGCGGTGGTGTCGCATTCGGTCCCAAGCCGCGGAGCTATCGCACGGACATTCCGCGGAAGATGCGACGCCTGGCCCGGCAATCCGCGCTGAATGCTCGCGCCGGCGAAGGAGCGATCCACGTGATCGAGTCGCTCACCTTCGACGGGCCGAAGACGCGGCAGCTTGCCGAGTTGATTGCCAGGATGGGGCTTGCCGGCAAGAAGATACTGGTTCTCACGGCGGAGGTCCGTCAGGAGATCTATTTGTCGGGGCGGAATCTCCCGCAGGTCGAGGTGATGCGGTACCAGGATGTCGCCGCGTACAACGTGCTGTGGGCCGACGCGTTGATCATTGAGGAAGGTGCGATCGACGGGCATCACGTCGAGGGATCGGAGAAGGAGGCCGAGACCGCCCGGACGCGGCGGGTGAAGAAATCCGCCGAGCAGGTGGCCAAGACGAGCGCGAAGACGACCAAGCGGACGACCAAGGCCGCGAAGAAGGCGACCAAGCGTGCGGCGAAGTCGGCGAAGTCTGCCAAGCCGGCCAAGAAGGCGACCAAGGCCGCGACCAAGAAGAAGAAGGGCGGCGACGATGCCTGATCTGTACAAGACCATTGTCCGTCCGGTGGTCACCGAGAAGTCGAACGCTCAGCTGAGCGATCGACTCGAGTACACGTTCGAGGTGCACCCGGACGCGACCAAGCCGCAGATCCGCGCGGCGGTCGAGGCGCTCTTTGCAGTCCACGTGGTCCGGGTACGGACCGCCATGCAGCGGGCGAAGCTGCGGACGCGCGGGCGTACGAAGGGCCGGCGGCCGCGCTGGAAGAAGGCCGTGATCCGGCTCCGCGACGGCGACACGATTGCGATGTTCGAGGGATAACCGATGGGAATCCGACAATTTCGCCCGATGACCCCCGGGACGCGCAAGCGCTCGGTCTCCGATTTCGCCGAGGTCACGCGATCCGTGCCGGAGCGCTCGCTGGTGGAACCGTTGCGCAAGCGCGGCGGTCGCAACAATCAGGGCCACCTCACGGTGCGGCATCGTGGCGGCGGGCACAAAAGGCGGTACCGGCTGGTCGACTTCAAGCGCGCGAAGCACGGCATTCCTGCCCGCGTGGTCGCCATTGAATACGACCCGAACCGCACCGCCCGCATCGCGTTGCTCGTGTACGCGGACGGGGAGAAGCGCTACATCGTGCATCCCAAGGGGCTGGTGGTTGGGGAGACCGTGGTGTCGGGACCGGGGAGCGACATCCGGAACGGGAACGCGATGCCGCTGGCGGAAATCCCGCTCGGCACGACGGTTCACTGCATCGAGTTGCGTCTCGGCAAGGGCGCGCAACTCTGCCGGTCGGCGGGAACGCGCGCGCAGGTCGTGGCCAAGGAAGGCAGCCATGTCACGGTCAAGCTGCGCAGCGGTGAGGTCCGGATGATACGCGGCGAGTGCTCCGCCACGGTCGGTGAGGTTGGGAATGCCGAGCACGAACTGATTCGCATCGGCAAGGCGGGCAAGAAGCGCTGGCTCGGCCGGCGCCCGATCGTGCGGGGCGTGGCGATGAACCCGGTCGATCACCCGCTGGGTGGCGGGGAGGGTCGCGCGTCCGGTGGTCGTCCCCCGACGTCGCCGTGGGGCAAGGTGGAAGGCAAGAAGACGCGGAAAAAGAAGAAGGCCAGCACGAAGTTGATCGTTCGCGGTCGCAAACGCGGCAAGGCCACGAAGTAAGCGAGGGCATTGATGGCCAGGAGTATCAAGAAGGGACCGTACGTCGAGGAATCGTTGCTCTGGAAGATCCGGGTGCTGAACGAGGCCAACGAGAAACGCGTCTTCAAGACGTGGTCGCGTCGGTCCACGATCACACCGGAATTCGTCGGCCATACGATCGCGGTGCATAACGGGAACAAGTTCATTCCCGTGTATGTCAGCGAGAACATGGTCGGGCACAAGCTCGGCGAATTCGCTCCGACACGCTTGTTCCGCGGGCATGGAGGCAGGACGCCCGCGGACAAGAAGGCCGGATAGGCGGAGGCCACCATGGCGGCACGTGCGATACAGCGGTGGGTGCGGCAGTCGCCGCGCAAGATGCGGCTCGTGATCGACGAGGTGCGGGGCAAGGACGTGAATGCGGCCTATGCGCTGTTGCGTTTCTCGAAGAAGCGGGCGGCGAAGCAGATCGAGAAGGTCCTGCGCTCGGCGGTGGCGAATGCCGAGCAGGACGCGGTGCGCGATAACCGGGCGTTCGACGTCGATCGTCTGTACGTCGCGTATGCCGTCATCAACGAGGCGGCGACGCTGCGGCGGTATCGGTCGGCCGCGCACGGACGCGCCACGCCGATTCTCAAGCGGATGAGCACGGTCGAGATCCGCGTCGCGGACAAGGAGAAATAATGGGCCAGAAGACGCATCCGTACGGGTTCCGGCTCGGGATTGTCAAGCCCTGGCGGTCGCGCTGGTTCGCCCGAGGTGACTTCCCCGCGTTGCTGAGGGAAGACGAGCTGGTTCGGAAGTATCTGAAGACGCGGCTGGGGCACGCGGCCATTTCCGACGTGCACATCGAGCGGAAACCGGGGAAGGTGTCGGTCACGATCTTCACCGGCCGCCCGGGTGTCGTCATCGGCAAGCGCGGCGCCGAGGTGGACAAGTTGCGCGATGAGTTGGCGCACTTGACGGGTCGGGACGTGGCGATCAACGTCGAGGAAATCAAGCGCCCCGAGCTGGATGCCCAGTTGGTCGCGGACAATGTCGCGCACCAGTTGACCCAACGGGTGTCGTTCCGCCGGGCCATGAAACGCGCGGTGCAGAGCACGATGCGCATGGGTGCCCAGGGGATCAAGATTCGGGCGGCCGGTCGGTTGGGCGGATCGGAAATCGCGCGGGTCGAGGGGTATCACGAAGGGCGCGTGCCGCTGCACACGTTGCGGGCCGATGTCGATTACGCGACGTCGACCGCCAAGACGACCTTCGGGACCATCGGTGTCAAGGTATGGGTGTTCAAGGGCGAGGTCGTCGATGACGCCCGCGGCCGGACGTATAGCACAGGAGCCTGACGATGCTGGCGCCAAAACGGGTCAAGTACCGGAAGCAGATGAAAGGCCGCACGCGCGGGCATGCGACCCGTGGCAACACGGTCTCGTTCGGTCAATACGGGCTGCAGACGCTCGATCCGGGATGGATCAGCAACCGGCAGATCGAGGCGGCTCGTGTGGCGCTCACGCGCGAGATGAAACGTGGCGGCAAGGTCTGGATTCGGATCTTCCCGGATAAGCCGATCACCAAGAAGCCGGCCGAGACACGCATGGGGAAGGGGAAGGGGAACCCGGAGGGGTGGGTGGTGGTGGTGCGGCCCGGTCGCGTCATGTTCGAGATCGAGGGTGTCCCGGAGGCGGTGGCGCGCCGGGCGTTTGCGCTGGCGTCAGCCAAGTTGCCGTTGCGGACGCAGTTCGTGATTCGGGAGGGTGCGTAAGATGGCGTTGGATTCCGAACGGCGGCGGGTGACCCCGGAACAGCTGCGGGAACTCGATGTCGACGAGCTCCAGAGCGAGTTGGTCAAGCTGCGGGAGGCGCAATTCCGATTGCGGTTCCGCTCGGCTACCGAAGACATATCCGCTGACAACCCGATGCGGATACGGACCATGCGGCGCAACATCGCGCGCATCGTGACGTTGCTCCGCGAGAGGACACAGGGATGAGCGAGCCAACAGGGACCCGCAACCGTCGCAAGACGCGGACGGGCGTCGTGGTGAGTGACAAGATGGACAAGACGGTCGTCGTCTTGCTGACCCGCCAGTTCGCGCACGAGCTGTACGGGAAGCAGGTGACGCGCACCAAGCGGGTGGCGGCGCACGACGAGCACGGCGCCAAGTCGGGCGATACGGTCCGGTTGATGGAAAGCCGGCCGTTGTCCAAGACCAAGCGGTGGCGGGTGGTCGAGATCGTGCAGCGGGCGCGTTAGCCCAAGGGGGATCGGTGGTACAACAGGAGTCGATACTCAAGATCGCGGATAACTCGGGCGCCCGGAAGGCGCTGGTGATCCGCGTGCTCGGCGGCAGCCGGCGTCGGTACGCGGGGCTCGGCGACGTCGTGGTGGTCGCGATCAAAGACGCGCTCCCGACAGGACAGGTGAAGAAGGGTGATGTCGCGAAGGCCGTGGTGGTACGCACCAGGAAAGAGACGCGTCGCCGGGACGGCAGCTACATCCGGTTCGATGAGAACGCGGCGGTGCTGATCACCGATACCGGCGAGCCGCGGGCAACCCGCATTTTCGGTCCGGTTGGCCGGGAACTGCGCGACAAGAAATTCATGAAGATCGTGTCGTTGGCACCGGAGGTGTTATGAAACCGTTGGTCTTTCGGAAGAACAAACGGGTCCGCAATGGTCCGGTCCTTCGGTTCAAGATGCACATCAGCAAGGGCGACACGGTCCGCGTGATCTCCGGCGAAGCGAAGGGACAGGAAGGCACCGTCTTGCGGGTGCTGCGCAAGGCCAACCGGGTGGTGGTCGACGGGATCAACGTGGTCAAGCGTCACACAAAGCCGACGTCCGAGGCCGAAGGCGGCATCATCCAGTTTGCGGCGCCGATCGACGCGTCGAACGTCATGCTGCTGGATCCGAAGTCGGGTGATCCGACGCGCGTGCGCCGGCGGAAGGACAAGGACGGGACGGTGGAGCGCGTCAGCGTGAAGTCGGGACAGCCGATTCCGAGGAAGCGGTAACCATGAATCAGACCAAGGTGCCGGCTCCTCCGGCGGGTCGACCGAGACTGCTCGAACACTACGAATCCGTGGTGCGGGGGAAGCTTGCCCAGCAGTTCGGCTTTGCGAACCCGCACCAGGTGCCGAAGATGGAGAAGATCGTGCTCAACGTCGGTGATGGTGAGGTCGCCAAGAACGCGAAACTCCTCGATGCCATCGTCGCCGAACTGGGCGCGATCACGGGCCAGCGAGCGGTCACGACGCGTGCGAAGAA
>Ga0214472_10003036_pt1 | contig 17860 bp, 18 predicted proteins | sample RVTome_6_FD_207662 | JGI IMG/M metagenome (GOLD analysis project Ga0214472, IMG submission 207662) | Soil microbial communities from uranium-contaminated site in the Upper Colorado River Basin, Wyoming, United States - RVT140D175 | ecosystem: Environmental > Terrestrial > Soil > Contaminated >...
TGAGATCGGGATTCGTGCCCGGTGGCGTGGCAAGTGCCGGACCCATGATGCTCAGCACGAGCACGACGGTCGTAGCCGCAAACGCAATCTTTCGTCTTCTCATGTGGGGCTCCTCCCGTGATTTGGCCCTTGCACCAATCCAAGTCGCCCACCCTCCGTGTCAAGAAACCACACAGAGTGAGTAGGGGCTATTGGGCGGTGGGGTTCCATGATTGAGGGCCGGTTACCGTTCGACGATGGCTGTTCGCGACCAACAGGTGACACCACGGGTCGGCGCGGCGCTGCTCCGTGAGCTCGAGGCCCTTATCGATGTTCCGGTGACGGGCCGCCAGATGATCGACGTCGACTCTCCATTCACTCTCGACATCATCGGACGGGTCCCCCAGGCAACAGCTGAGGATGTGGTGGCAGCGGTGGAGAGAGCACGCCAGGCCCAACCGGCCTGGGCGGCGTTGGGAGTCAGAAGACGAGCGGCAATCCTCCTCCGCTTCCATGACCTCTTGTTGAGAGAGGTCGATACGGCCGTGGACATCATCCAGCTCGAGGGTGGCAAGGTGAGGGCCGGGGCATGGGAGGAGGTCGTCGACGTTGCCGGAACTGCTCGCTATTACGCCAACACTGCCCCCAGGCTGACGAGGAGAAAGCGCCGCCGAGGAGCGATGCCGGTGTTCACCAAGACGCGCGAATATCGCCATCCCAAAGGGGTGTGCGGGTTCATCTCACCATGGAACTTCCCGTTCAACCTGTCGATCGGCGACGCCCTCGCGGCTCTGGTAGCCGGCAATGCCGTGGTGCTCAAACCTGACGAGAAGACACCCTTCTCCCTCCTGGCCGCGGTGCGGCTCCTCGACCGGGCCGGGGTGCCTACGGGCGTGATTCAGGTGGTGACGGGGCGGGGGGAGATTTGCGGTCCGGCATTGATCGACGCTGTCGACTACGTCATGTTCACCGGGTCCACTGCGGTCGGGAGCATGGTCGCCGAGCAGGCCGGCCGGAACCTGATTGGCGCCTCCATGGAGCTTGGGGGCAAGAACGCAGCAATCGTCCTCGCTGATGCCGACCTCGATCGAACGATTCCCGAGCTGGCCAGAGGCACATTCGGGCATGCGGGCCAGATGTGCGTCCATACCGAGCGGATCTATGTGGAACGGGCCATCCTCGACGAATTCACTCGGCGCTTCGTCGAGCACACCGAGAACCTCGAGACCTCGGCTGCGTTCGAGTTCGGGCCCCTGGTCAGCTCCTTGATCACCCGTCAGCATCTGGCTGCCGTCGAGTCCCATGTCGAAGACGCGGTAGTGAAGGGGGCGAACCTGCTGACCGGCGGCAAGCCACGCCCCGATGTCGGCCCCCTTTTCTACGCGCCGACCATCCTCACCGACGTGGACGAGACCATGGCCTTGTGCAGGGGAGAGACCTTCGGGCCGGTGGTGGCCATCTACCCGGTTTCCTCCGCCGAAGAAGCCGTCGGGCTTTCCAACGACTCCGACCTCGGGTTGAACTTCAGTGTTTGGTCGGGCGACACCCGCAGGGCCGAGGCGATCGCCATCAGGCTTCACGCCGGAAGCGTGACCATCAACGACGGATATGTCGCCAGTTGGGGCTCCCACGACGCGCCAATGGGCGGGTTCAAGCGATCGGGTCTGGGGCGACGTCACGGGAGCGAGGGCTTGCTCAAATTCACCGAGCCTCAGACTGTGGCAGTTCAACGTTTGATCCCGGCCTACGCGCCGGCTCTCGGGCTGTCCCACGAGACCTACCGAAGACTCATCGAGCGGCTGGTCGCTCTGTTCCGACGGCTACCTTTTTACAGGTAGTCACGCCTCGGACATCTCGGCGAGATCGGCAGCCAGCACTTTTCGTTCCTCGGTGTCCTCGACTTCGGGTAGGAGTGCCTTCGCCAACTCGAGATGTTCGGTGAAGGTGTCGATGTCGTCGACCTCCGCGGCAGCCCGGGCAATCGCTTCGTGGGCAAAACCCCTCACGAAGGCGTCGAGGTCGTTCTCCTCGCAGACGGCCAGCGATCGCTCGCCGAATCGCAGACCTAGCTCGGCATAACCGAGCACTACCGCCACCCGGGAGACCTGCCAATCGGCGATGGCCTGGCTCCGTGCGTCTCCCACGTGGTACCAATGAAATCGCTGGGCGAAGGTTGAGGTGAGCATGTCCTCGTCCTCCTCGGGGGTTCGGACGTCGAGGTCGAGGAGCTCCCAGGTGTGATTGAAGGCCTGGGGGGCGAAGGTGCGGTGCCAAGTGGCCGACTGCTCTGGTGTGGGGTCCTTCACCGGTTCGGTCATCCATTCCCTCCACTTGGGGTCGGTCCGGCTTACCTTAGGTAGCCAATGAGCGACCACACCACTGTGCAGGTTGGTGGAGAGGACGTTCGAGTCTCCAGCCCGGATCGGGTGGTCTTCCCCCGTCAAGGCTGGACCAAGCTCGACGTCATAGAGCACTTCGTGGTGGTGGCTGAGGGCGCGATCCGTGGGATCGCCGGCCGGCCAACCATGCTCAAGCGCTATATGGGCACGGTCGATGAAGACCCGATCTATCACAAACGAGCAGCGAACAACTCGCCGTTCGATTCGGTGCAGATCAGATTCCCGTCTCAGCGACCTGGTCGAATGAACGTGCCCCGGGTGCCGGCCGATGTGGTTCGGCTGGCACAGTTGGGCTGTCTCGACTTTCACCCCTGGCCAGTGCGGGCCGAGGACACCGATCATCCCGATGAGCTGCGTTTCGACTTCGACCCAGGCCCAGGAGTCACTTTCGACCAGGTTCGGCAGGCGGCGGCCGCAGCCCACGATTTGCTCGACGAGATCGGTCTCATCGGTTGGCCGAAGACCTCGGGGAGCCGCGGGATCCATGTCTACGTTCGCATCGAGCCCCTGTGGGACTTCTTCCAGACCAGGAGGGCGGTCCTCGCTTTCGCCCGCGAGCTGGAGCGAAGGACGCCCGGTGAGGTGACCACCAAGTGGTGGAAGGAAGAACGACACGGTGTTTTCATCGACTACAACCAGAACGCCAGGGACAAGTCGGTCTCGTCGGCCTACGGGGTGAGACCGACCGGATTCATCTCCGCTCCGATCACCTGGGCCGAACTGGACGATGTTGCCATCGAGGACTTTCCGCTCGACACCTTCCGCGATCGGTACCTGAAGGTAGGCGACCTCACCGAGGGGATCGATGAGGCGGCAGGGCGGATCGACACTCTGTTGGAGTGGATGGCCAGGGACGAGAAGAACGGGGTCGGCGACGCCCCCTGGCCGCCTCATTATCCAAAGATGCCCGGTGAGCCACCACGGGTCCAGCCCTCGCGACAACGCCGCCCCGATGGCGAGTACTAGGCGAAGTGACCCCCTTCGTAATTGAGACGTGGAGGGGTCATATACGGACCTGCGCAACCCAATTACGGGGGAGGGAGGGGGTCAGAGGGCGTCGCGTCGGCGCAGGGTCCAGGTCAGGGCGCCGAGCCCGATCAACACCACCGCTCCCAGCTTGGCCACACCCCCACCCACCCCGGCAGTCACCGGTCCCAGGGCGTCATTGGCCACCGGCCCGAAATCGTCTTCAAAGCCGGCGTAGATGGAGAGCGAGATGCGCCAAATCGAGAACTGGGCGAGTCCGGTCACGACATTGGCCAGGATCGTCTCCCAAACGATGATGTAGCCGAGACCGATGAGGAGTGATCGGGGCGCCAGGTAGCCAAGCGGGACGAACACCGCGGCATACCCGATGGCCGCCGCCACAAACAGCGTGAGTGCCGGGACGGTGGGGCCAACCCCGTTCCCGACTGCGATCGAGGCCAGAACCGTGGCCAGCCACCCGCCGAGGCCGATCACCATTGCCGCCACCGATCCAGCGAGGATCGACTGGGCCGCGAACCAGGGTCGTGAGATCGGGCGCATGTAGATGTAGGGGAGCGTGCCGCCGTCCTTCTCCTCCCGAAGGGTGGCGGCGGTGAGGATGAGGGCGGCGACCACGAACGTGTAGCCCACCGAGGAGAGGATCTCGGTGTAGAGCTCGGTCAACCCGCCAGACTCGCCATCAAATCCGACCAGCCAGTAGACGAGGCCAGAAACCGAGGAGAGAGCGACCAGTGCGATGACCCGGCCCCGACGCATCATCCGCCGGTAGAGGTGCATAGCGAGGATCATCAACGACCCTCGACCAGGTAGCGGAACACCGATTCGAGCGACTCGTCCACTGGCTCCACCCGGGTGAGCCGGATCCCGCTCTCGAATGCGATTCTCGGCAACCGGCGCGCCAGGTCGCCGGCATCGGAGGACTCGACATGGACTGTGTCCCCGTAGATGCTCACCCCAACCACGCCCTCAGTGACGATCAGCGCCGAAGCCAGGGTTCGGGGATCACTGGCTTCAACATAGACCTTTCTCGGCCTATCGGTCATCGCGGCGCGAATCGTTGCCACGTCGCCGACCGCGGCGAGTCGCCCGTCGACCATGGCCACCACGCGATCGGTCATCCTCTCCACTTCGGCGAGGACATGCGAGGAGACGATCACCGTCTTGCCCGCATTCCCGAGCTCTCGGAACAGGTCGATGAGATGGGCTCGTTGCACCGGATCCGCGCCGTTCAGGGGCTCGTCGAGCAACAACACCTCGGGGTCGGAAACCAGGGCCTGGGCGACCTTGGCTCTCTGTTTCATGCCCTTGGAGAATCCGCCGAGGGCGCGTTCTGACGAATCCGAGAGCCCCACGGTCTCGATGGCCGCGTCCACCCGTTGCTTTGGGTTGTCGACCCCCGCTAGTCGCGCCGCCAACTCGACGAACTGACGCCCGGTGAGGCGGTCGTAGACGGTTTCGTCCTCCGGGACCAGTGCGATCTTCTTGTAGATGGCGGGATCGGCCCGGGGGTCCACCCCCAGGATCCGAATGCTGCCCTGAGAGGGGCGTTGCAGACCGGTGATCACCCGGAGCAAGGTGGTCTTGCCGGCCCCGTTGGGCCCGAGGAGGCCGGTGATACCCGGCTTGAAGCCGATCGTCACCTCGCTCACTGCGACCTTCAGCCCGAACCATTTGGACATTTCGGTGATGACGATGGTGTCGGTCATGCCAGCTTCCGGTAACGCTGCCGGATGAACCAAGCACCGGCACCGAAGAGCACCACGATGACCACAACCGAGACCCAGACCTCGAATCCTGCGAGCTCGGCCGGGTACGAAACGGTGTCTTCGAAGAGATAATCCCGGATGATGCGGGGGTGTTGGTCGAGGGCGAGCAGCGAGGCATACCTGGCGCCGGGGAAGGTGGCTTCGGCCACTCTCCCTGCCACCCCACCACCCGCCACCAGGATTCCGAGGAAGGAGGCAGCGGCGATCCCGGTCCGGTCGATCACCGAGGACAGGATGAAGATGACCGAGCCGTGGAGGGCGATGAAGGCCATGGTGGTCACCGGCACCTTCCAGAGGACGTCGAGGTTGTCGCCCAGGTAGGGGAGGAAGCCGTCGTCCGAGATCAGGGACAACCCGAGATGAAGCAACAATTGGGGAACGATGTAGATGGCGCCGACCACGGTGGCGAACGCCCCCATCTTCGAAGTGAGGTAGCCGTCGACGGTGAGTGGGCGTGAGAAGTAGACCGAGAGCACACCCTTGGTCCGGTCGGGGATCAGCAGCTGGGGGCCGGCCAAGGCGATGAAAAGGAGCGAGATCGCCGAGTAGAAGTCGAACAAGCCTCCGTAGGTGGGGGCTCCTTCGCGGAGACTCTCCTCGATGTTGCCGATCGCCCAATGAATGCCGATGAAGATCGCCGCGGCGATCACCGCGATCGAGATCAATGACCAGGGGAAGATCTTCTCCCGAGCCTTGCGCCCCAGGCCGAGCACTCGACGTACCCCGTCCTTGAACACCGCTCGGCGCGCCCCGACCGGGCCGAGCCGAGGCCCGTCGTAGGTTCGGTAGCCGCGGTCGTAGATGACCTGGTCGGTCACAGCAGAACCTCTCTGGCTAAGAACAGGTCCTCGAGGGACGCCGACCCCCGAATCATCCTGACCAGACCCGCATTCGCCGCGGCGGTCTCGGCAACGATCGCCTCCTCGAGGGTTTCGTCGCCCGGGCCTACCACCAGTCGTTGCCCCTCGACCGTTGCCTCGAACCCTCGGGCGCGAAGCGAGGCTGCGACCTGCTCGGCGTGATCGAGCACCTCCACGATGACCGTTCCCAGCTTCTCGAAGCCTTCCAGAGGCGCTGAGCGGAGCAGATCCCCGGCGTCGAGCATGACCACCCAGTCACAGGTCTGCTCGATATCGGTCAACACATGCGAGGAGAGAATGACGTTGACCTTGAACTCGGCGAGCCGGCGGATCAGTTCGAGCATCTGGGTGCGACCCTCGGGGTCGAGACCGGATGCCGGCTCGTCGAGGAGCAGGAGGTCGGGGTCATGGACGATGGCCTGAGCCAGCTTGACCCTCTGCTGCATGCCGGTCGAGAAATCGCCAAGAAAACGGAACCTCTCCTCCTCCAACCCGACCAGGAAGAGGGTCTCCGACGCCCTCCTTCTCGCTTCGCGGGGCGGGATCCCTGCCAGCTGGGCGGTGTAGGAGACGAAATCGGCCGCCGTTTGGTCCTTGGGCAGACAGTCCCCCTCGGGCATGTAGCCAATCACGGTCCGCACCGCCAGTGGCTCTCGCTGCGGGTCGTGGCCGAGCACCTGCAGCGACCCCGAGGTCGGGTGGAGCAGCCCGAGCATGAGTCGCAAGAGAGTGGTCTTGCCTGCCCCGTTGGCACCAACCAACCCGGTCACCCCCTCCGGGACCTGAAGGGTGAGGTTCCTGAGGGCGACTACTTCCCCGTAGTCGTGGGTCAGGTCGGAGACTTCGAGAACAGTCATCCGACTACCTGCTGGAATCTAGGCCCTTCCGGACGCTCGAGCTGATCCATGGTGCAGCTCATTGGGTCCTTCTCCGGACGCCACCGGTGAAATCTCGTCGCATGTCTGAAGCGGTGCCCCTCGAGCTGGTCATAGCTCACTTCGACAACCACGCCTGGCTGGACCGGGGTCCACGCCGCGTCCTTCTCCGAGGACCACCTGCTGGGTGCCCCAGGAGCCCGGGCCTCCTCGTCGAAGCTGTTCTCGGCCACCAGCTCGAGAAAGCGCTTGTAGATCTCAACGCGCTGGCCATCTGGAAAGCCGGAGCAATGCCCGATGAAATGGAACTGACCCTGGTCGTCGTATACCCCGAGCAGGAGCGAGCCGATCTTGCCGCCGTCTTTGTGCTCGCGGAATCCCCCAACCACGCAATCCACCGTTCGCCGGTGCTTGATCTTGATCATTGCCCGCTTTCCGTGTTGATAGGCGAGGTCGGGGACCTTGGCAATGATCCCATCACAGCCGGCGGACTCGAACTCGTCGAACCAGCGGCGGGCGGTCTCTTCGGAATCGGTTTGCGGCGTCAGATGCCAAGGGAACGTGAGACGAGATGCCAGCGCCTGGAGCCGCTCCCTTCGCCCGGAAAAAGGGGCAGCGCGGAGATCCTCCCCACGATCGGAGAGGAGGTCGAAGGCGACCAGCTCGGCCGGGGTCGCTTCTGACAGCATCTTGACCCTGGATTCGGCGGGGTGGATCCGCTGCTGAAGGCTGGCGAAGTCGGTCGCGCCGTCGACAACCACGATTACCTCGCCGTCGACCACGGTTCCCTCGGGAAGCTGCTCGAGAGCCGGAATCAGCTCCGGGAAGTATCGAAGGAGCGGTCTTTGGCTTCGGGAATCGAGCCGGATCTCGGGGACGGACCAGGAAATCGACCTGAAACCGTCCCATTTCGGCTCGTAAAGGAAATCCCCTTTGGGCCAGCTCTCCGAGATCTTGGCTTCCATCGTCTCGATGGGCGCGGCGAAGGGATGACTCACGGTCGGCGAGTGTATGCGTCGATACGCTGGTCTCATGATCGAGCGCCTGATCGAGCGGCTTCCGCGGTGGGCCAAGCCTCCCGCCGAAGTCCTGGCCGGGTCGGCGAAGGAGTACGGGCTCGACCACGCGGGTCGGATGGCGGCGGCGATCGCCTATCGCACCGTCTTCGCATTGGCTCCGATGTTGATCATCGCGGTCTCGGTGGCCGGTCTCTTTCTCGGGAGCTCCGAAGAGGCCCAGATCGAGTTGTTGGAGGGGATCGAGTCGATCGCCGGACCTGATGTCGCTGAGGCGATGGCCACCGTTCTCGCCGGTGCGGTGAGCTCCGCCGACACGGCTGCGATTCTCGGCTTCGTGCTTTTGCTTTGGTCCGCCTCGAGTCTCTTCATCGAACTGCAGCACGACTTGAACGACATCTTTGATGTCCCCTATGAGCGGATCTCCGGGTTGATCGGCCTCGTCCGCAAACGGGGAATCGGGTTTCTCTGGGTGTTCGGTCTGGGGCTGATCATGATCGCCCTCCTCCTGGTCAACGCGGTTTGGGGGTTTCTCGACTCGCTGCTGCCCTCCGAACTCGAGAACGTCGATTCACTTTTCCAGGTATTGGCCCCGGTTGTCTCCCTGGCACTCCTGCCTTTCGTCTTCGGTCTGATCTTCCAGACTTTGACCATGGTGACGGTGCGGTGGAGGGCGGTATGGGTCGGAGGCCTGTTCACCGCTGTGGTGTTCACCTCGACCGCGTACGGGATCGGCCTCTGGTTCCAGATCGCAGGCGTAACCACTGCCCTCGGCTTCGCCGGCTCGTTCGTCGTGATCCTCTTCCTCGCCTACATGCTCTCTTCGGTGTTCCTCTTCGGTGCCGAGGTGACCAGGGTCTACGCCGATCGCCTCGCCACCCACCCCGCCAACCCCGTCACCCCGTCTGCGCCTGTGGATCCTTTGGTGGTGGTGTCAGAGCCATCCCGGGGTCTACCCGGCGCCGCTCTATTCGCCTTCCTCAGTGGGTTGTTCATTGGTTGGCGACGGAGTCGACGCTGATCGTCTCACTGTGATTTGAATCAGGACTTCAATAACCTCACAGATCAATGTCGATCGACATCGCCGGGTTTGTCACCGATCTCAAGGAGCACGCCACCGAGCACGGATTTCATGTGCACGACGAGCGTCATTTCGTCGAGACCTATTCGCTACGCCAATCGTGGGAGGTGGATCTGCACCCGGAGGCCGGTTGTGGGGGGCCAATCGACCTTCATCTCGCCTTAGACGGCGACCCGCGAGTGATCCTTTCCCTGCGGGAGCGTCTCGAAGAGATGGATTCGGACTTCGAGGAGCCCGAGGATGTCTACCACCTCGACCTCTTCTTCAATTGGGCCGTCCCTCCGCTCCACAACCCGCCGGACTTGCTGGTGTTAGCCACCGATCTGGCAGGAATCGGTCGGCTTTCGCTCGCAGTCGAGGTTCAGGCCATCGACTCGTATGGGGCGGTGACCGACGCTCCAGAGCGGCGTCTCACCCTCACCGGCAAATCATCGGTGAGTCTGGTCGACGTGCTCATGGGCAGGGAACAGCTTTGTGATGTCCTCGACCGGTCTCACGACGTCAGCGTCTATCTTCTCGATCGGGTCGCTGGCTGGATGGAGCTGCCGACCTGATCAGGCGATGAGGCCGAATAGCGCCCAGACGCCCAGGGCCGCGGTGACCAGGCAGAGGACATATAAGCCCACCAGGGTCAGAGGCTTGGCGCCGGGCCCCTCGGGCACGGTGAATCCCTCGGCGCCGGCTCCTGTTGTGGTCGAGCCCGTTCTCTCGGTCAAGGCCTCCGGGTCGATGATTAGATGACCGGCGAGCCCTCTAGCGAAACGGCTGGGGTCGTCGGGAAGAAAGAAGACGGAATCGTCCTCGGCTTCGATGACCCAACTGCCGTCGCCTTTCTCGAGGAAGGTGCATTCGGCCGCGGGCCACTCACCGATCTCGATCTCACCCGATATCAGAGTGATCTTGTCGAGGTCGATGCCCACTGTGACCGGTACCCGGTCGTCTTCGAACGCAACTGTTCCCGGAAAGGTGGTCATTTCTCAGCTACCCCCCACGGTTGGGACCTCCATAAGTTAGGCCGACGCCTGCAGGGCGCCAACCTAGAACGGCAATCCGATAGCGGAACAAATGAAGGAGGTGAATCTACCCGCTTTGGCGAACATGGCAGCCAGGTCACTATCGAATCCGGGCGAGGTGACCAGCCGGTCATCCACCCTGGTCCCCGCGACAAAGCTCTTCATACGCAGGTCATCGGCATAGGGGTGATCCTGATCGAGTTCCCGCGGCACCCGCTTCAGGGTTTCATCCTCGTCCTGTTCGATGGACCACACGTCGGCAAATGCTTTGCCCTTGGCCGCCTTCTTCCAACCGAAGGGGTCGTCATTTATGGCCTGTCGGATCTGGCGGGTGACCGGTGTCTCCGGATGCCACATGCCTACTCCGACAAAGCAGGCATTCGGCTCGAGATGGACGTAGAACCCAGGAGCGTGGATGTCGTTCCCGGCGGCGTGACGGAACTGGATCCCGACGTTGGTCTTATACGGGGTTTTGTCCTTGGAGAACCGGGTGTCCCGATAAGGGCGCATCAAGGAGCCGCCGACCGTTCTCGAATCCGCGGTGAAATGAGGTGAGATCCGGGCCAGACGGGGACCGAAATCCTGGATGAAGTCGAGCGCCGGTTCCCGGACGACCTCGATGTAGCGCGATTTGTTGCTGTCCCACCAGGCCTTCTCGTTGTGCAGGCTCAGCTCGGTGAGAAAGGCGAAAACGGTCGGCGAGAAATGTTGCTTGGCGATGATGTACCCCCCCATGCCCCCAGGAACCTACAGCACCGATCAGGTGCCGAGAAGGGGGTCGCGATCACCTCTAGGCGTCGTCTCGGGCCAGCTCGTCCCACGGGGTGCGTAGGCCTTCGCGGACCACCACAACGAGTTGGCGAAAATCCTTGCGCAGCACCCAGGCCGCGGCGAGGAGGAACACGACGCCGACCCCGATCCGGGCCTGAGCCGACGTCTCCTCGGAGATGTGGCCAAGCTCGGCCAGGCCTGACTCCAAGAGTTGGGCAATGAACAGGGAGAGCATGGCCCAGGCCTCCTTGGTACTCACCGATCGGCTGGCGACGATGGCGACGGCGAAAACCGACTGAGCCGCGGTGACCATGAGCTCCACCCGCTGCTGCCGGTCGAGGGGAAGCCCATGTGTCGTCCTCGAGAAAATCGAGAACACGATGGGCAAAGTCCCGACCAGCAACGTCCACTGGTTCACCTTCGAGGAGATCAGTGCCCCAAAACCGGTGCGGGCCGCCAGCCGCCATGCAAAGAGGGCGGCGACCAGGAGCTCGGGAGCCTCCGAAGCCGTCGGTGCGATCCATTTCACCAGAAGGAATTCGCTGACCCCAATCGCCTCACCCATCCTGATGATCGCCTCCGCAAAGGGCTCGGCACACAAGACGATCACGCCTGCCGCCACAGCAAATGAGCTGTAGTTGATGATCCGTCTTCGTCGCTTGGGGAGAGAGCCGATGTAGGCGGACGGGCCGACGAGATGGGGTGTCGACGGCGGAGCTCCAGTTAGACGGCGGAGATACAGGACATAGATGAAGACGAGGATCGCGGCGTCCCACAACGTCAATGTTTCCTTCAAGAAAAGGGTCAGCCCATAGAGGGAGGCGATGGCGAGATATGCGATTTCCACCGATTGGGATCGATCGAGGTTGATGGTTGTCGGGGTGGTGCCCTCTGCCCGCAGTGGCGAGGCTTGGGTCTTCCTCATCCGATAGGTCCCGAGGAGGATCACCAGCGGCCACCCCAGGCCTATCAGCAACTGGTTGCCGCCGGTCATGTTGGCCAGGGCAAGGGGCCCGTACTGGGTCGACGCCCCGGTCTCGGCGAACTCCTGGCCAGCCTTCGCCGTGAACACAAAATCGACGGCGTATTCGGGAAGGATTGCAATCAAAGCCAGGAGGGCGAGGGCAAGGCCGGCCGCAATGTCCAACTGAACCACCTCGGCCGCCCAGGAGAGGATGAATGCCGCCCCCACTATGGCCAGACCGAACAGGATCGCCCCCAGCACCGGGTCGGGATCCGTGCCGGTGAGACGGAGGAAGACTCCCGGCAGCGTCAACCCGAACGCGAGGGAGATGAAGAGGATCTGGCGGCGGGGATCGAGATCGACGGTTTCCATGTTTGATTCCTGGGAAGACCCGATAGGGCTCAGTTGAGCACCCGTCTACAGGACCAAGGCTTCCAGAATCCTTGACCCAGATCCTCGTAGCGATTGCCCAGCCAGGCCGCGGTTCCGATATTGGCGACGGCATCAAAGGGCTCCGAGCCCTCGAAGCCGGCTTTGGGGGCGGTGGCGGCCCAGGTGGACGGGAGGAACTGGAACAAACCCGACGCGCCCGAGTACGGGTTGTAGGCCGCGGCATCCCCCAAGCTCTCGCATTGGATGATGGCGAGGGCCTCATTGACCCGAGATGACGGGAAGAACCGACTCACTTCGTCACGCCACCGCTCGACGGCCGTCGGGAAGTTCGTGTTCCCTCCGCCGCCCCCGTCAGTCGTGGTCGTGACCGGGACCGTGGCGGTGGTGGATGGCGAAGTCTCGTCAGGCGTGTCCGGCGTGGTCGTGGTGGGTGGTTCTCGCTCGTCCTGGCGCTCTTGCTCCGCTTCGCGGGCCTGGGCGGAATCGACCGCGCTCAACGCTTCCCTGTACTCCGCAGCCGACCTGTTGGCTTCACGGATCGCCTCGGCAACGTCGGCGTCTGCCTCTTCATAGAGACGTGCCAGGTCCTCGGTCTCCTCGTCGACTTCGGCCTTGAGTTGCGCCACGCTCTCCTGGTCGGCGAGGAAGGAGGCGACCAGGACCTCGAGGTCACGCCGTTTCACGATGAGCTGGTCGACATTCTCTTGCCCAGTTGCGATGACATCCCCGACGAAGAGCCCGGCGACCATTGCTGCCTCCACGTCGTCCGAGTTGACGAAGGTGACGCCTGGCACGCTGAGAGCGGTCATATAGGCTTCCACTGCTTGGGTTTCGATGTCCGCCTTGATCCCCAACAACTCGGCGTCCGCAAAACCGATCTGGTCTTGGAGCCGGGCGACCCCGGCGGACACCGATGAGAGCTGTTCTGCCAGTTCATTGAGCCTCACCATGCTGGCCGCCAACTCGGTTTCGATCTCTGAGCGCTCGGCGATGGCGTCGTCCACCAGACCAGCGGCGGCCCCCACCTGCTGCTCTGTCTCCACCGCGGCGTGTTCGGCGTTGCCCACGCTCTGGGCTCGCGCCTGGGGCGCAACGCCGGCGAGCACGGCAGCGGCCAGAGCGGCGGCCAAGAGCGAAGAGAGGGTGCGACGACAGCGCATCGGTTGGGGGGGAAGGGTAACCAATGCCCCAAGACACGGGAAGTGGGATCACGACCCGATGACGATGCGGGATCGGCTGACACCCGCCGTTGACCCGGTTTAAGGTCGGATATGGCCCGATTCAACATCTCATCCGGCTCGCCTTTCGAGCCGGTGATCGGCTTCAGTCGCGCGGTGCGGATCGGTGACCGGGTGCTGGTGGCGGGGACGGCTCCGGTCTGGCCCGACGGCCAGGTCGACCCTGATCCGGTTACCCAGGCCAGACGTTGTCTGGAGATCATCCTCGACGCCCTCTACCAGGCCGGCGCCCAGGTCAGCGATGTGGTCCGCACCAGGTCGTATTTGACTGATGTCTCCTATTCAGAAGCGGTCGGTCTTGCCCATGGCGAGGTTTTTGGCCACGTGATGCCTGCCTCGACGATGATCGTGGTCGCCGGCCTTCTCGATGAGCGGTGGAAGGTCGAGATCGAGGCCGAAGCGGTCGTCACCGATCCCGTGTAGACGGGCCGATCCGCTACCCCGATGACCGACTGAATGTGGTGCCGCTCCTCCACAGCCGAGGTGGTGAAGGCTTCGAAAAGACAAAGCTGGGTGCCCGGTAATCGGTTCGCTCGGCTGCGGTGGGTCGCTTCCGAAAACTAGGTCGTTCGGGAACGCGTGGGCAAATGTTCGGGTTGTATGGGCCAGGAGGTCGATCGAGATGTTTGGAAGAAACAAGACCGAGCTACCGGGGGGCGACGAGGCCTTGACTGGCCGCAGCCAATCGGTCGAGGTCCCCGCGGCCCACTTCGTCAATGGGAACCCGCTGACCCCACCTTTTCCCGACGACACCGAGAGCGCGGTGTTCGGGATGGGTTGCTTCTGGGGCGCCGAGCGGAGGTTCTGGAAAATGCCGGGCGTCTACAGCACGTCGGTGGGCTACGCAGGCGGGCACACCCCCAACCCCTCTTATGAGGAGGTGTGCACCGGGCGCACCGGCCACAGCGAGGTCGTGCTGGTGGTCTACCGCCCGGCCGAGGTGTCCTACGAGGAGCTGCTCCGCACATTCTGGGAGACCCACGATCCGACGCAGGGAATGCGCCAGGGCAATGACATGGGCACCCAGTACCGCTCGGCGATCTACACGACTACCGACGGGCAATTGGAGATGGCCAAGAGGTCTCAGGACAAGTACCAGGCAGAGCTCACACCACTTGGATTCGGTGACATCACCACCGAGATCGCACCTCTGGGTGAGTACTATTACGCCGAGGATTACCACCAGCAGTACCTGGCGAAGAACCCACACGGGTACGACTGTCACGCCAACACCGGGATCGCCTACCCGCTCGACTGAGCTGGGTCAGCTGGCGACGGTCAGCGAAGCCTGCAGTGCCATGTCGACGATGTTGGCGACGCTGAGCCCGCTGTCGAACTCTTGCTCCACGTCCGGGGTGACGCCCACCTCGCCGAAGTCGAGCCCGTCAGGGGTCACCCAGCGAGCGACCGTCAGCTTCAGGGCGCCACCGTTCGAGAGCCCGAAACGCTGCTGAACGGTGTTCTTGCCGAACGTGCTCTCGCCGACAACCGTCACCCTGTCCCGTTCCTGGAGCACTGCAGACACCACTTCGGAAGCTGAGGCGCTGCCCTTGTTCACCACGAAGACCACCTCGATCTCAGCGGGGACGATCGGTTGACCCGACACTTCGTACGACGTGCTCGATTCGGGGCCCTCGGTCACCACCACGTCACCGTCGGCGAGGAAGACCGATGCGACTTCGATGGCGGTGTCGAGGAGGCCCCCGGGATTGTCCCGAAGATCGACGATGAGGGAATCGATGCCGCTCAGAAGCAGATTCGACACCGCCTCTTCGAACTGCTCGTCGGCATCCGCGGTGAACAGGTTGAGCTTGACGTAACCCGAGCCGCCGACCAGCTTGCTCTCCACGACCGGGATCACCACTTCGGCCCGCGTGATGTTGACGTCGAGCCGTCGGTTACCACGGATGATGGTGAGCGTCACGTCGGTGCCTGCCTTCCCCCGGACCGTTGACGTGACCTCGTCGACCGTCCATCCGCCGACGTCGACGCCATCGACTGCGATGATGACGTCATCACGGACCAGCCCCGCCCCCTCGGCGGGGCTGCCACTGATCGTGGAGACGATGATGAGCCGGCATTCGGCTGACACCAGCGAGCACTGCTCGTCGGTCCCGTTGGATGAGTCTTCGGCAATGACCAGGGCACCGATCCCCTGTATCTCTCCATCCTGCTCCTCCTCGAGGAGAGCGAGCGAATCGCGGTCCAAGTAGACAGAGTTGGCGTCGAGCGCATAGGTGGTCAGACCCCTCACCATCGCCTCAGCTGCTTCCGTCGTGGTCTCTGCCTCGTCGACCGTCATCTGGCATGCAGCGGCGAACTCACCGGAGGGAGCAGCGCACACCAGGTCGCCCGAGGACGTCGACCCATCGAGATCGGATACCCCCAAGGATGCGGCATCGGCGAGGTTGGCGTCGGAGAGATCGTCCACGTAGTGGCGCCGGATCAGGTCGTAGACCTCACAAACGATCTCGACGTCCTCCATCGTCTGGTCACAGCTAACCGTCTCGACATCGCGGTCGGTGGCCTCGGAATTCGTGGACGACGGCGCGGACGGTGCAGGGGTGGGGGCCGGCCGAGTGTCGGACGCCTGCTCCGCTGCCGTGCATGCGCCGATCGCGATCAGGAGGGAGGCGAAGAGGGCGGCGCGCGGCGCGTCTTTCATCGTGCAGCCTCTAGTGACAATGTGACGAGATCCTCCGGAGTCAGGTCGGCGGGCAGAGAGAGAACGTGGTCGGGGATGATTCCCCCTTCGGCCACCGATTCTCCGTCAGGGCTCGTCCAGCGGGCGACGGCGATGTAGAGCTCTCCTCCGTTCCGAAGCTCGAAGGGTATCTGCACGGCGTTCTTACCGAAGGTGGGCTCTCCGACTATCACCGCTCCCCGACGGTCACGGAGGGCAGTTGCCGTTATCTCCGCCGCCGAAGCGGTACCTCCGTTGACCAGGACGATGAGGCGGACCTCGGTGGCGACACCATCTCCCAAGGCGGTCACGTCGGCATCTTCATCCGGCGCTGACGTCTTGAGCACCACGCCTTCTTCGATGAACTCGGACATCACTAGTACCGAGGCATCGATATAGCCGCCGGGGTTGTCGCGGAGGTCGACAACGAGAGTGGTGATCCCACTGTCGATGAGCTCGGCCAGTCCCTCGCGAACCAGATCCGGGATGTCTTGCTCGAAGTCGGGGATCCGGATCAGGCCAACCCCCGGTGCGGGGACATCTATCTCGACCGTGGGCACCGTCAGCTCGTCTCGCTCGATCTCGAACACTCTGATCGTGTCATCGTCTCGCTCGACAGTGATCTCGACCATCCCGGTCTCGTCCCCTGCGATCTGGCTGACCGCCTCGACGAAGCCCAAGCCATCGACGCCGGCGCCGTCGATGGCGGTGATGATGTCCCCCGCCATCAGGCCGGCCAACGCCGCTGGGTTGTCCTCCACGACGAACACGATCCGAAGGGGGCAGGTCGGCGCGACCTGGGCGCATCTCGACCCGACCGAATCGGTGGCGTCGAGAAGAAACCCGACCCCGCCGACGACTCCGTTGGACCTGAACACCCCAACTTGAGCCGGAGGCACGTAGTAAGAGAAGGGGTCGAGCCCGTGGTCCGTCATCCCGATGACGGCGGCCTCCATGGCTGGGCCAACCGGAATCGAGGTGGCGTCGATGCGGGCGGCCAGATGGTCGCATAGCTCCCCGAACGCGGAATCGGGGATCGCACAGATCAACGCTCGCGGCGGGTCGGCGGTCTCATCCGTCACGTAACCGTCGAGACCCTGGAGAGCGGCAGCGGCGAGTTTTGCTACGTTCACCGGCCGGTCGACGTGCCACTCCTGAATCAACACATACGCCTCGCACAGAGGCGAGAAGGGGACCGGCGGAGCAGAACAGTCGTCGATCTGGACTGGAAGCGGGAGCGACGTGCTTGGTGTTGTGTTGGCTCTCGTGACCGGCACTTCTGCCGTTGTGGTTGTCACCTCCCCGGCGCCGCTGGTGCAGGCAGATATCACCACGGCAGTGACAAGAACCGACTTGAGCATCCTCGCATTATCGGCAATGGCAGGCGGTTACCGTCGCACTTGTGACTGTGCGATACATGCTCCATCCCCCCAACGGAGAGCCCTTGGTCAGGGACGCGGTCGAAGGCATGTGGGCAAGCCCGACCGGCTCTCCCGATTCAACCCTGGGGGAGGGTTCATGGGCCCTCCCGGGCCTGGTGGACGGTCATGCCCATTTTGCTGCCATCGAGAGAGTCGACTGGATCACCGATGACGTCGCCGGGGCGATCTCACGCGCCCGCGAAGCCCTGGCCGCGGGGGTGATGCTGGCGCTGGACAAAGGCTGGAAGGACTTGACTGCCATCGAGATGATGAGCCGGCTCGGATTGGAGGACCGTCCCGACATCGAGGCGGCTGGGGTGATCATCTCCGTGCCGGACGGGTACTGGCCGGACTTCGGTCGTGAGGTCGGACCGAGCGACTTGGCCACGGCGGTGACCGCGGCCGTTGCCGAAT